>Ga0182011_10000932_pt1 | contig 25514 bp, 21 predicted proteins | sample 711E1DmetaG_FD_120481 | JGI IMG/M metagenome (GOLD analysis project Ga0182011, IMG submission 120481) | Permafrost microbial communities from Stordalen Mire, Sweden - 711E1D metaG | ecosystem: Environmental > Terrestrial > Soil > Wetlands > Permafrost | place: Sweden: Stordalen | collected...
CGGCCGGTACCCGGGATGATTTTCTGGGCAGCAGGGTTGAGATCGCTGACCCGGTCATTCCGGTCAAGGACAATGATACCGTCATTGATAGACATAAAGATAACCGGGTAAGCGACCGGAGCAAGGGAGAAGAGCTGGAACCGTAAGATCCCGAGTGCCATGAAAATGCCGGTGATAGTGAAGGTAAACGGCGTGATATCGAGGCCCGGGAACAGTTCGATCCCGAAGACATAGACTATGTTGGCCAGCACCGGAATGCCTGCTGCAAGGATCAGGAGGGTGATCTGCTGCCGGTAGATCACGGGCGAAGTGAAGAAACGAGAGGCGATCAGAATGAACGCGAACCCGGTAAGAAGGTAGGAGTATCCTACGTTGATCCAGAAGAAGGGGCCGTGCACGAAATTCCAGACAACGACCCCATGGATGATCTCGGGCGTGAATGCCTGATAATACAGGTAATGGTACGGGTTGGTGATCTCAAGGAGGAGGACGATTGCCGGTACTATGAAGAGGATGGCAACGTTTCTCCTGTTTACGGCATGCTCGTGGCCCGTATAACAGAGTACGACAAGCAGCCAGGCAACCGGGACAGTGACAATACCCAGGTATTCGATCGTATTAAAAAAGAGGTTGGCCGCCAGGTCGGCACTCGCGAGCTGGAGCGCATAACCGATAGTCCAGAGCGTTGTGGCGCACATGAGCAGGAAGAACGGTGCTGTGACCGGATCGCTTTTACGCTTCAGGCTCATCAGCGCAAGCACGCCGGTAATACCGGCTGATACCAGCAGGGGGATCAGAAAAGGGGAGTTCTGGAATATCATATCGTTGATTGCTGTCTCCGGATTATTATACAATCCATGGGATGCGGGAGGTGTTAGGAGTTTTGGTTTATGAGATACGGTTTTATATTTCTTTCATTGATTGCATTCGCTCTGTTTTTCCCGGGGCCTCCCTGTACCCATTCCATCCCGGACCCGTCTCCTTGTTTTCCTGATGGGGTACCACCCCCCCTGCCAGCATGGGGGGGGTGGGGTGTACCACCCCTGTCTGACACAAAAATTTGAGTTGGCCTATCGACGGTGAGTGGGGCTTTCAGCTGGGGGGGAGTCTGGGCCGAGCGGGCTGAGGGAGGGGGGGGAGGGGGTACCTCCCCCTCCGGTTTTTTAAAAAAAAGTATACCCAAGTTAAACCATAATTTTTTCGGTCCCTTCAACGATCTTAATTTCCTCCTCCGTCAGCCCATAAAGCTCGTATACCAGCTTATCGATAGAAGCATCCGTCGCCTCAACCTGCTGCTAGAGTAGCGTTTTTTCGTGATGAATGGGCCGGGCGTCTCCTTTATCTTCACCCGATAGGTTCTGCCAGAGAATCTTACAGATGAGCCCGCCCCTCATCAACCGGCAGTACATGGATCGCAGTTGCCTTCACCCCGGCAACAACCCCAGCTCCAACGGTAAATCCGAGCTCGGTGGAGGACCTGCGGGTGATCAGGGCAACAAGAGGCATCCCGCAATCGGCCGTAATCCGGATAAACGGGCCGTAGGGAACCATACGGGTGATCCTGCCGGTAAGATGGTTGCGGACACTGGTCTTCTGGAGCATCGTAGTTGCAGGAGCAAGGGTCACTTCCTCCGGCCGGATATAGAGGGCGACAGCGGTACCGGTCCTGAGCGGAGTCAGCGCCTCAAAAACAGTGTCCCCGATAGCTATGGTGGCATGGCCTCCCTCATTGGCAGTCACCGTCCCTTTCAGCACGGTATCGGTGCCAACGAACCGGGCAATATCCCTGCCCTCCGGATGGTAGAAGATTTCCGTGGCCGTACCGACCTGGACTATTCTTCCGCCCATGATGACACCGATCCGGTCGGCAAGGCGCTGCCCCTGGATCATGTCGTGGGTAGAGAGGATTATCGTTGTATGGAACTTCCGGTTTATCTGAAGGATGAGATCTTCGATCATATCGGCATTGATCGGATCCAGGTTCGCTGTCGGCTCGTCAAGGAGCAGTACTTCGGGCTGCGTGACAAGCGCCCGGGCGATCGCCACCCGCTGCATCTCCCCGCCGGAAAGTGTTGGCGCCATCCGGCTGGAAAGATGGGGGAGTCCGACAATTTCGAGTGCGGATCGGACGCGTCCCTCGCGCTGCGATCTCTCAACCCCCCGGAACCTCAGGCCGAATGCCACATTGTCCGCAACGGTGGTATTCATGACCGCGGGTTTCTGGAAGACCATTCCCATGCGCCTGCGGATCGATAACCGTTTACTCTCCGGCGCTGAAGTATCGGTCCCGTCAAAAACGATTGTTCCGGCTGATGGCGTGTCAATGAGATCGATTTGTCTTAAGAGGGTTGTTTTGCCGCTTCCGCTCGGGCCGATAAGGGTGAAAATTTCACCTTTGCGGATATCCAGAGAAATCCCCTGCAGGACATCACGGTCGCCAAACCGGCGTGAAAGACCGGATAGTTCAATTATGCCCGTGGGGATCCCCCCATAATGCGGTCGAAATCGCCCATTGCGCCGGAAGTGATCAGGTTCATGATGATGACGATGACGAGGGCGATGGCGAGAAGGATGATACCAAGGGCAATAGAGAACCCGAAGTCACCAAGGCCGGTCTGGAGCGCGATCGCGGTTGTCAGCACCCGTGTCTGACCTAATATATTGCCGCCGATCATCATCGCCACGCCCACTTCGGAGATCGCCCTCCCGAATCCAAGGATCAGGGCACTGAGAATGGCAAACCGTGCTTCTTTTATGACCTGGACCACCGTCTGGAATCCCGTGGCGCCGAGCGAGATGAGGGTGTCGCTGATGTTCCTGTCGATGCTGCTCAGTGCGGACAGGACAAGACCCGTTGTTATGGGGATTATCAGGACCATCTGGCCAAGGATCATCCCTTCAGGTGTCCACAAAAGGCCAAAGTACCCGAGAGGACCGCTCCGCGAGAGCACGAGGTAGAGCAGGAGGCCCACGACTACCGTCGGGACCGAATACAGGGTCTGGATGAGCACGATGAGGATGCGTTTGCCAGGGAAATCATGGAAATGGATAAAGCCCCCGAGCGGGATGGAAATGAAGGAGGCAAGGACGGTTGCCGTGAGGGAGACATACAGGGACAAAAGAGCGATCTGCATGACGTCCGGGTTAAGGGTCACAATCAGGTTGAGTGCCTGGAAAAATCCTGAGATAATGTCACTCATCGTGTAACCTTTTGTAATTCTTTGTCATCCGTATGATGAAATGATACCCCTTTTGTCCTTGTAAAAAGGTTAATCTTATAATCAACGTTAAGTTATTTTAATCATTATCCATAGGATGTCAGGGTATTTTCATTACATGATGACGGAACCCTGATGAACTGAACCGTCCCTTTCGCAGACCTGCTGATACCGTGTCCGAGAACCCTGCAATCCCGATGAAATTCTCCCTGTCGGAGCTTGCGGGATCGCTGGGGGATTTTGGGACCATCATCCCCCTGATCCTTGCCGTATCTCTCGTCTCCGATGTCAATGCACGGTATGTGCTCCTCTTCTTCGGCATCTGGTTCATCCTTACCGGGCTCTATTACCGGCTGCCGATCCCCCTTGAGCCGATGAAAGCCATTGCCGTTATAGTCATTGCCGGGGGAGTCGCCAGCGGAGAAATCGCAGCGGCAGGCCTCATGCTGGGTGTCATCTTTCTGGTGCTCGGTTATGGCAGGTTTTTTGAGATCATTGATACGTGGGTGCCGCAGAGTGTCGTTCGGGGAATTCAGCTAGGCCTGGCGCTGCTCCTGTTCAGGGCATCCGTGGGATTTGTCGTGAAGGATCCCCTGTTCTTCCTCGTGGGTATCGTGATCATTGCCGGCTTTTATCTCCTCGTACGCTACCGGGGGATCCCCGATCTCTCCGCGATCGTGGTTATCGGTGTCGGTCTTATTGCAGGGATCGTTGTTTATGGGTTTCCTCCTGTCAGCCTGATCCCCGCTCCGCAGCTGATGATACCTGTTCCCACCGATTTTTCATCCGCATTTGCAACACTCGTTCTCCCGCAGGTTGTCCTCACAATCGCAAACGCGATCCTCGCTACATCGCTGCTGACAAAGGACCTCTTCTCCGCGGATGTGCCACCAAAGAAGCTTTCAACCACCATCGGCCTGATGAATCTGGTATCCGTCCCCTTCGGTGGATTTCCCATGTGTCACGGGGCGGGCGGGCTGGCAGGCCAGTACCGGTACGGTGCGAGAACGGGGGGTGCCAATGTTTTTGCCGGAGTGATCTTTTTAGTCCTTGCCCTCTTTTTCACATCGCCGCAGGTGCTTTCCATCATTGCTGTTGGCGTCCTCGGGGCATTGCTGGTCTTTGTCGGGATCGAGATGGGGCGCCACAGTCTCAAGTCAGATTCGCTGGTCATTACTCTTGTCATCGGTGTGCTTGCGCTTGTCAGTTCGATAACCGTTGCGTTTATCGCCGGGATGATCATGGCATATCTTCTGGGATGGCTGGGTAAGAAACCGGTCCGGAAGGAGTGCTGAACCTGCGGTCAGGGATCCGTATATACTCATACTCTCTGTTCTGCACTAGAGGTACAGCGGTCGGTCAGAATGGATCCTGAAGCGGGACTCTGTTAAAAAAAGAGAATTATTGTGCAGCAGTGGCATTAGCTACCGGTGCAGCAGTAGTAGCATTTGCTGCAGGTGCAGCAGTAGTAACCACCGTTGCTGGCTTGAGATCCGTTGCCGGCGTTGAGTAATCGCCGACCCACCCTGCCTTGGCAGTTGGTACCGTTACGCTCATCGGGGTGAACAGGGACTTGCCGTACTTGTCAACACCATATGCTCCGATATCAGCCTGGGTCTGCGGCGAGATCAGGAAATTGATGAAGTTGTTTGCCATCTGGATCTTCTCAACCGGCTGCTTGTCGTTGTATACAGCCATGACGCTGTAGATGTTGAGCAGGCTTGCACCTTTCGTGACCAGGGGCACGAGGGTCAGGTTGCTCTTGTAGGCGAGGAAGGTACCTTCGTCGGTCAGGGTGTATGCTCCCTTGTCGCTTGCCATCTGGAGGGTCTCTCCCATCCCCTTGCCTGCCTCGATATACCAGAGACCGGATTTCTCGACATTAACCGTGTAGTTATACCCGGCACTCTTCCAGATGTTCTGCTCGGCAGTCTGCGTACCGGATCCGTCCCCACGGGAGACGAAGGAGACGTTTGCCGTCTGGTTCGTTCCCTTGAGGAGAAGTGTTGTGAAGGCATTTTCCGGCGTCATGTTGGTAATTCCTGCCGGATCCGTCGGAGGACCAGCGATGATGAAATAATTCGATGCAAATGTCCTGCGGTTGAGGCCTTTCCCGGTCTGCATGAACGCGAGTTCCGCTGCCGGGGAGTGAACGAGAAGGACGTCGGCATCGCCGTTCGTGGCAATCTGGATAGCCTTGCCACTACCCTGCGACGTGATGGCGAGCTTCACGTTATACTGGGACTCGAACTTGGGCTGGAGATAAGCAAGAAGACCGGTATCGTAGAGGCTCGTTGTCGTTGCGATCACGAGTTTCTGCTGCGGGGTTTCGTTAGCAGCAGGAGTTGCAGCAGGAGTTGCAGCAGGAGTTGTTGCCTGCGGTGACGTACTGGTACACCCAGTAAAACAGATTGCAATGAAGAGCACTGCAATCATGATAATGATGAATCCATGCACATTTTTTGTCATAGTATGACCGCTATGAAAGTCGATAAGAACACTCTTCAATGTTTCTTTTTGCGCTCTGTAAACAAAAACAATTTAATCAATTGATAAACAACTGATATGTCAATAAGAACCTGACGGTCTGATGCTAAAAAAAAGTGTATCTCCCATTCTGCTGGTAATTTATCCTTTTTTTAATATTCCCTCGAAAATTACCGAGCCGAGAATTTCATCCGTCTCTTTTGGGTATTTCGTCTGCATCAGTTCGATCATTTTTCTGCTGCCTTTTGCAGTGGTGAGGATCCCCACACGCTCGGCCCTTGTTACTAATTCCTCCTGTTCCATCATGGCAAAATACGGCAGCACATAATAGTGCGGGACATCGAGGAATTCTGCGAGCCGCCGCGTTGTCGGGAACTTCATCCGGATAGTATTGTCAGCAAATGTGATGGTGATCGAACGCTCCAGCAGCTGGATGCGGACTGCAGCATCAAAGAGGACATCAACGGAGAGGGCGGCCATGAGGGGTCTTCCCGGAATAGTTATACTTGCCTCCTTAATGAGCCTTAGTAAATATTCGGGATACCCCAAATCTGGCAATTTCGGCCCGGCCGTGGATATATCAGATAAAAAGATTACTTTTTCTTCTTATGATCCTCGGCGACCGGTTTCATGAATATAACCTCCGCACCGACATCTTTTGCGATCTGTTCGATCTCGAATTTCCGGAAATGGGTTGCCTCAACTTGGATTTCTCCGCCGGTTACAGCAACGATACGGTACTTGGGCGATTCGACACCCTCACCGACCTTCTGGCGCTCACGCACATAGATCTTCATGGTCCTTACCTCCACGCCACACCATCGCCCGCAGCCCATAATCCTGAACCGGGGTTTTGCGGCTTTGGTATACCAATTGGTTTACATGGAGTTATCACTTTTGATGGTGATAGTCTCGTTGGCTGATAACACATGAAAAAGAGGTTTGAACTCCACAGCGGGCTCCAGGGCGAGACACTGGTGAGAAAGGGGATGCACCGGAAAGGGGCTTCAATGGAGCAGATCCGGATCGCTCCTGAGATGAACGTCATTAAGATCGGCGGGCACGGTGCGATTGATTACGGGCGTGAAGTGATGCACCCGCTCTGCGAGGAGATCGGGGAACTTTCAAAAAAGCACCAGTTGCTGGTGGTCACCGGTGGCGGCGGGCGGGTTCGCCACATCATGGACATCGGCATGGACCTCGGCATGCCGACCGGTGTGCTCGCGGAGCTCTCGGCAAAGATCTCCGAGCAGAACGCCATCATGGTCTCGATCCTCCTTTCCCAATACGGGGGCACCCGGATCCACACCGGGGATCTCCTTGAACTCCCGATGCTCCTCAAACTTGGTATGCTGCCGGTCATTCACGGAACCCCGCCATACGGCCTCTATGAACACCCGGCACGGTTCGACCAGATCCCCCCGCACCGCACCGATACCGGCGCGTTCCTGATTGCAGAAGTGCTCGGTGCAAAGAACTGCATCATCGGCAAGAACGTTGACGGTCTGTACATGGAAGATCCGAGGAAAAATCCCGATGCAGAATTGATACGGGATATCACGGCCCCGGAACTGATCAAACTCGACCTCGAAGATCTGGTTCTCGAGCGGATGGTTGTCGATCTCCTCAGAACTGCGGTCAATATCCGAGAAGTCCGGATCATCAACTGCCACAAGCGCGGCAACATCGAAAAGGCCATCAACGGCCAGAATGTAGGGACGATTATCCGGGCTGAATAAACAAAAAACTGCTCTGAAGAAATCGTTCAGAATACGTTGACGCTCCTGGGGCACGCAAGCATGCTCCCGCCGCTGCGGCATCCCCGTATTGCGATAGTGATATCATACCTTCTGAAAGACTTTCTTAACTGTCCCCCGTCCCCTAACGGGGGACAACTCGGCGTAAGAGGGGGCATCATATCCCCAGAAAAAAGGTTTTCTCAAGGGCGGGAAAAAGTAATCAACGGAAAAAATTTTGGTACAATCATCCGTGCAGAATGACTCTGCCCTTTTTTTCAATACCAGTGCGGCCGCAGGTGCGAGATTCCATGACGTCTGGTGGCCGCTTCCGAAATGTACCGTAGGGATCAGTTTTTTCTATCATGGTCAGATGTCGGATCCATGGGAAATGGCTCCGTAGGACCTAATCTGCCCCTTTTTCCGGGACAAGAGATCGTGGAATTTATTTTGATAGATGATCTTGTTAATAAATTTATGTTGATAGGGAACGCCGGAACCAAATGCGTAGTTTTTTATTTTGTAAAACGTTATCCTCAATGAGAAATTATGGGCGCGAACAACGATATCATGAATAATTTTGCAATGCAGGAGCTCAAGCGTATCTATTCAACCTACGATGGCTGGAAAATGTCCCCCCAGAAACTGGGCAGCGGGTATGACACGCTCGTCAGACTTGAGCGCCTGAGTGGGGGGCATCATGATATCGTGAAAGTTCTGGTAACCTTCAATAAAGAGGTCCCGGCAACCCTGGTGGAAGAACTGAATAAAAAAGAAATTATGACTGATGGCTTGGTAGCGCGCTATGATTCAGCGGTCATTGCCCCGGTGAATACTGATACATCCGTCCTTCCGGCAGGAATGAAAATTTATCCCATGAACTCGTTTGAATTCGAAGGAAATGAGTTAGTCTGGAACAAAAAGAAGGTTTCACGAGTCCCGGTACCTCTGGCAGTAAAAAAAGCGGCCTGAATAATCATTTTTTTAATCTCCCCCTCAATCATCTCATCAAAAAATTTTTAAGAGAGAGCACCTGTATTCCGGTATTCACCGGAAAAAACCAAAAAAGACCGGGGAGCGTCCGCAACCGGTGATACCCGCAGTTATCCAATCTCCTTGTAATATTTCATAGACCCGCAGGCACCGCAATGGTCCCCTTCGATCAGGTAATCGGGGACGGTCTCGCCGCAGCGGGGACAGGTGACCGATGTCCATTTCTTCTTTTTCATTACCTGGACCCGGACCCGCTCGGAGGAGAGGAGATGCCGGCCGGCACGGAAGATCTCATCCATAAGGAGGTTTTTCATGGTGTGTTTGTCGTATGCAGGGCTGTTCGCGTACCAGGTATCGATCGTGGGATATTTTTTCAGTTTCTCCAGATCCACGTATACCCGGACGGCATCTGCGGTCTCGCTCTCGGTCTGGATATTCAGGGTGATGGCAAATTTCCCGATGGGTACGATCTTGAGCCGGCTGTTGCCCGTTGTGCAGCGGGCAATCACCTGCAGGGCATCTGGAAGGCATTTAGGGGTTTCGCAGACCCCGAAGAGCTTCATGTCGTGAGTAACCCCCAGCAGTTCCCGTGCATAATCCACCATGAATGCCCCGATCAGGACACCCGGTGCCGGGTAGGTGTGGAATTCTGACAACCGGAGGATCTGCTGCATGAGCGCCGTGGGAACCCCGCCTTTCTTCATGCTGGCTGTCAGCGCTTCTTCATATCCTTCGGCATGACCTGCTGGCATGAGTATACATTGGCTGATCATCCGATAAACATGTTATGAAAAGGATTAAAAGATCTGAATACGGGGTAATTGCCGGCATTCCATACGTATGACAGAGATACGCTGTAATGTTCCGTTCATATCCGGTGCCGGTTACTGTTAATTACGATTCCGGTCACGAACACTGGCAAGACGTCTGGCCGAGGGGTAACCGCATGCTGCCAGGATTTCCTGGGTATCGGGAGGGGTTTTGTCACTGGAACGGGCAGCGATATTGGACAGCACCATGATGCATACCGGCAGCCTCATCCCAAACATATCCATCTCTGGGATATCGGAAAAACGCATGCCCGTATAATTTTTCCATGTGGTGCGATTGACGCTGATCCCCAGAGCGTCAATCATCCGGGCTGCACGGCTGGCCGGCATAGTTGTGGAGAGTGAAGAAAAGATATCGATGACCGGTGAACCGATCCGGGTATTGGGATAGAACGGTTCGTCAGCGTACCATAAATCACCGCAGGATTTGCAGGTGAACCGCTTCACACGAACCGTGATAATACGTTCTTTTTCCTCCTCCTTTATGGTGGCAAACTTTTTGGTTTTCGTATCATATCCCTGGACGGCCCCCCCGCACCGCGGGCATCCGGGGCATGTCGTGAATTCCAGATTATCAAATATCAGAACCGCGGTCTGGATGAGATCTTTTATCATGGGAGGGATACGGGGCGGGTGCATCTAGATTACTTCCGGTCGTTTGTTGTGCATTTGTGCTGCGCGCTTTGTGGGCTGTCTGATTATATCTTTATAAACCTCTCAATAAATACCCACTTGTAATCATCAGAACTCAGGATTAAACCATATCCATTTATTAACAGAATTTAGTCAACCTCTGTTGATCGAGGTTAGAACATGGATTTCACGTACGTACCAAGCACCTGTCCCTACTGCGGGACCGGTTGCGGGATCAACCTTGTCGTGAAGGATGGCAAGGTTGAGGGGATCTCCCCATGGCACCGCAACCCGGTCAATGAGGGCAAGGTCTGTATCCGCGGGAACAAGTCGTTCGAGTTTGTCAACAGTGCAGAGCGTATCATCACGCCGCTGATCAAGAAGGATGGAAGGTTTGCCGAGGCAAGCTGGGAAGACGCCTACAAGGAGATCGCCGCTCATCTCAAAGGCGCCAAGGGCGACGAGGTCGGCTTCGTGGCATCCGCCCGCACCTGCAACGAGGACAACTATGTCTTTAAGAACCTTGCAGTGAATGTCGTCAAGACCGCCAATATCGATTACTGCGGTCGCCGCTGCAATGCAGATGCGGTCAAAGGCCTTGTTGAGGCTTTCGGCCAGGGCGCCATGACCAATTCGATCACGGACATTTCCAGTGCAAAGGCAATCCTCGTTGTAGGCAGCAATCCGCTCGAGGAGAACCCGCTTGCCGGCCGTCGTGTCATCATGGCCCAGAAAAATGGTGCAAAGGTCATCGTTGCCGATGCCCGGACCAGCGCGACTGCGAAGATCGCCGACCTCCATATCGCGATCAACCCCGGTACGGAAGTTGCCTTCCTTAACGGTATCGCAGCAGCGATCATCAAGGCAGGCAGGGAGAACAAGGACTTCATCGCACAGAAGACCAGCAACTTTGAGAAGTGCAAGGCAGCCGTAGCCCCGTGCACACCCGATGCAGTTGCAAAGATCTGTGGTATCTCAGCAGATGCAGTTACCAAAGCGGCCGAGCTCTTCACTGCAGCCCAGCCTGCCTCAATCGTCACTTCTGCCGGAGCAGGATCCGGCGATCTTATCCGTGCATGTGCAAACCTTTCCCTCCTCACCGGTAATATCGGTATTGCAGGAGCAGGTGTCAACCTCCTTCGCGGCAAGAGTAATGCCCAGGGCGCCATGGATGTCGGTTGCGTCCCTCAAGACAACGGACATTCCGTCCCCGCCATGATTGAGGCCGCAGGAGCCGGCAAGATCAAGACGCTCTACATCATGGGAGAGAACATTGCATCTGCCGGCGCAATGGTTGTTGATGCTCTCGACAAGGTGGGCTTCCTTGTTGTCCAGGACATGTTCATGACCGCGACCGCAAAGAGGGCACATGTGATCCTCCCCTCAGCCTCATTCGCTGAGCGCGACGGCACTGTTACCAACAGCGAGCGCCGCGTCCAGCGTGTTCGGAAGGCAGTCGAGCCCGTCGGATCTTCAAAGGCCGACTGGCAGATCATCTGCGAACTTGCAAAGGCCATGGGTGCAGAGAAGGACTTCGCCTACAAGAACGCCGAGGAGATCTTCAACGATATTGCAAAGAAGGTTCCCGCATATGCAGGCATCACGTATGCAAATCTCGAAAAGCCCGAAGCGATCCAGTGGCCTGCGGCAGGAGGAGTCTTCGGTACCGCAGTACTCTATGCGGACAAATTTGCAACCAGGGACGGCAAGGGAGCATTCTCCGCCGTCGAGTACAAGGCCGGCGAGGCTGTCAGCGCCGAGTACCCGTTTGCGGTCGCGGCACAGTGGCCGACGGGAACCCTTTCCTTAAACACTCCCTCGATCGTCCGCGAATTCTCCGAGGCAAAGGTCAGTATCAACAAGGCCGATGCAAAGACCCTCGGTATCAAACCCGGCTCGAGAGTTAAAGTTTCCGGAAAGACCGGGTCTTCAACCCTCGCTGCCGATGTGACAACAGGAATCAAGGCCGGTGTTGTTTCCCTGCCGCTTACCTTTGCGGCTGCGGCTGTGAAACTCGAGAAGACGGAGGGAGCATAACATGACAAAGAAAGGCGATATGCTCTATGCATGGACCAACGACGCGGATATCCAGAAGAAGGCAGAACTCGGTGGTGCCGTCACCTCGATCTGGAAATATGCCCTAGAGTCCAAAGCTGTCGATGCAGTCCTCGTCATCTCCAAGGGCAAGGATCTCTACGATGCAAAGCCGACCCTTGTCAAGAACGCAGCCGAACTCGCAAATACTGCCGGGTCTCTCCACTGCGGTACCCTGCTCCTGCCCAAGTTGATTAAGAAATATTTTGATGGTGCCGCGAACATGAAGATCGGTGTCACGGTCAAGGGCTGCGATGCCATGGCGTTCTACGAACTGGCCAAGCGCAAACAGATCAACCTTGACAATATCGTCATGATCGGGGTCAACTGCGGAGGCTCGGTCAGCCCGGTCCTTGCCCGGAAGATGATCGCCGACAAGTACGGCGTCGACCCGGACAAAGTCCATAAGGAAGAGATCGACAAAGGCCAGTTCATCATTGAGTACGAGGGAGGCCACAAGGGTATCTCTGTCGACGAGCTCGAAGAGGCCGGCTACGGCAGGCGCAGCAACTGCCGCCGCTGCAAGATGAAAGTCCCCCGGCAGGCAGACCTTGCCTGCGGGAACTGGGGAGTTATCGGCCCCCGTGCCGGCAAGGCAACCTTTGTCGAGGTCTGTTCCGAGAAAGGAGCAAACCTACTGGACGGTGCTGTCAAGAAGGGCATCCTTGCAACCGAACCCGCAAACCCCAAGGGCCTCGAGATCCGTGGCAAGGTCGAGGGTGCGATGATGAAGCTTGGCGACAAGTGGCGCAAGCACGACTTCGAGTCGCTTGGCGAGGGTAAGGACCGGCTCAAGAAGATAATGGCCGAGACTTCCCGGTGCATCAAGTGCTACTCCTGCATATCAGCCTGCCCCATCTGCTACTGCGTGGACTGCACGACCAAGAACCCGGCGTATGTAACTCCCGGCGAGGTCCCGCCAAACTTCATGTTCCACCTTATTCGCTTCGCCCATATCGCGGACTCCTGCGTTAACTGCGGCCAGTGCCAGGAACTCTGCCCGGCAGAGATCCCGAACGCCATGTTTATGCACGCCCAGCAGGTCGAGCTCGAAAAGATGTTCGGCCATGTCCCTGGTCTCGACATGGAACTTCCGCTCATGGCATTTGTGGAGGAGAAGGTCGAGCGTGCCCGGCTCCATAATACCGGCAGCGACATGATCTACGAGAACGTGTTCACTCCTCTGCCCAAAGGGCACTGATATCTCCTTTTTTTTACCGGTATTTTTAAAAACCCGATTTATTTGTGGTGCAGAATGCATCTCCGTTCTCATTGAAAAAAATTGATACATCGCTTTCGGTTTCATGAGAAATTCGTACGTGACCGGCATGTACCAATTTTTACCGGGATTCTATGAGTTCAGTAATTATCCAACATTTTTACACCGTATGCCCACCAATAATCATCAATTATTGTATGTTTTTCAGAATCCTTATATGCCGGTTTCTCCCAGATACTGTTTGCACAAATTCAATTAACAAAGTCATGTTGTAAATCTATCCGTTATGGTGTGTATGACAGTGTGCATGAAGTTGGTGTGAATAGCATGAGTGACGAAAATTTACAGCTGAAGTATACAGCAACGACCTGTCCCTACTGCGGGGTTGGCTGCGGCCTTAACCTCGTATCCCAGGGCAACATGCTCGTTGGTGTTGAACCGTACAAGCGGTCCCCGATCAACGAGGGCAAACTCTGCCCGAAAGGTGCAACCTGCTGGGAATCGGTCCAGAAGGAAGCCCGGCTGACCAAACCCTTAATCAAGAAGGGCGACAAGTTCGAGGAAGCCTCGTGGGACGAAGCCATTGACCTGATCACGAAAAAGTTCAAGGAAGTCTCTGACAAGTTCGGCCCCAGGGCCCTCGGTTTCCATACCTCGTGCCGTACCGTCAACGAGGACTGCTACGCCCTGCAGAAGTGGGCCCGTGTTGCCTTCCAGACCAACAATGTCGACAACTGTGCGCGTATCTGCCACGGACCCTCGGTTGCCGGTCTCTCCCTCTCCTTCGGGTCCGGTGCAGCCACCAACCCGTTCGAGGATGTCCTGAACTCCGACCTTATCGTCATGTGGGGGTCCAATGCAGTCGAGGCCCACCCGCTTGCCGCTAGGCGTGTGATGCAGGCACAGAAGAAGGGGATCAAGGTCATTGTCGTTGACCCGCGGAAAAGTGCAACGGCTAAGATTGCAGATGAATGGATTCCGTTCAACCCGTCGACCCACATTGCACTCGCCAACTCCATGATGTACTGGATCATCAAGGAGGGCATTGAGGACAAGGAGTTCATCAAGAACCGTACTAAGGGCTTTGAGGACCTGAAAAAGACCGTTGAAAAGTATGCCGATTCCGAGAAGATCCACGGTGTCCCGCTCGAGAAGGTCAAGGGCTTTGCCCGCCAGTATGCAAATGCAAAGAACGCGGTCATCATCTACTGCCTTGGCATCACCGAATTAACCACCGGTACCGACAATGTCCGTTCGATGGGCAACCTCGCGCTGCTCACCGGCAACATCGGACGCCCCGGTGTCGGTGTCAACCCGCTCCGTGGCCAGAACAACGTGCAGGGCGCCTGCGACATGGGTGCATACCCGAACGTCTTCTCCGGCTACCAGCAGGTCGCCGTTCCCGAGAACCGTGCCAAAATGGAGAAAGCATGGTTCATGAAGGAAGGTTCCCTGCCCGACTGGTATGGTGTCACCTTAACCGAGCAGATCACCCAGTGCGGTGACCCGATCAAGGCGATATACATCCTCGGCCTGAACCCGGTCGTTTCTTACCCTGACTCAAACCATGTCAGAGCATCGCTCGACAAGCTTGACTTCCTCGTTATCCAGGATATCTACTGGAACGAGAGCTGCGAGTATGCGGACGTAGTCCTGCCCGGGACCTGCTTTGCCGAGAAGGATGGCACATTCACCAGCGGCGAACGGCGTGTCAACCGTGTCCGGAAGGCCGTCAACGGCCCCGGCGAGTCGAAATACGACTGGGAGATCATCGCCATGCTCGCAAAGAAAATGGGCCTCAAGGGCTTTGACTGGAAGACTTCCAAGGATGTCTGGGATGACATGCGTGCAGTGACCCCGGGCCAGTTCGGTGTAACGTACGAGAAGATCGAGAAGCCCGAGGCCATCCACTGGCCCTGCCCGACCATCGAGCACCCGGGAACGCCCATTCTGCACAAGGAGAAGTTCGCGGCTGCTGATGGTCTCGGCACCATGTTCGGCCTCGAGTACCGCCCGCCCGCGGAAGTAGCGGATGCAGAGTACCCGTTCACGCTCATGACCGGACGTTGTATCTTCCACTATCACACTAGGACCCAGACGGCCCGGTCCGCGACCCTGCACTACGAGGTACCTGAAAACTATGTCCAGCTCAATACCCTGGATGCAAAGGAACTCGGTATCAGGCAGCACGAGAAGATCAAGGTGACGAGCCGCCGTGGTGAATCCATCGCCGTTGCACGGGTGACCGATGATGTGGCCCCGAAGGTACTCTACATGCCCATGCATTTCGTCCATGGTGCCAACGACCTCACCAACACCGCGCTCGACCCGCTCTCCAAGATGCCGGAGCTCAAGCACTGTGCTGTCAAGGTTGAGAAGATCACGGGGGCCTGAACATGACAAAGAAAGGCGATATGCTCTATGCATGGACCAACGATGCAGAGATCCAGAAGAAGGCCGAGCTTGGCGGTGCAGTCACCTCCCTGTGGAAATACGCCCTCGAGTCCAAGATGGTGGACGCGGTGCTCGCGATCGCGAAAGGTGTGGATCTGTACGATGCCGTTCCGGTCATCGTCACCGACCCCAAGGATCTGGTCAAGACTGCCGGTTCGCTCCACTGCGGTACGTTGCTCATCCCCAAGCTCATCAAGAAATACCTTGACGGGGCAAAGGACAAGAAGATCGGTGTCACCGTCAAGGGCTGCGATGCGATGGCGTTCTACGAACTGGCCAAGCGCAAACAGATCAACCTCGACAACATCGTCATGATCGGGGTCAACTGCGGAGGATCGGTCAGCCCGGTCACTGCCCGCAAGATGATTGCCGACAAGTACGGCGTCGACCCTGAGAAGGTGCACAAGGAAGAGATCGACAAGGGCCAGTTCATCATCGAGTACGAGGGAGGCCACAAGGGTATCTCTGTCGATGAGCTCGAAGAGGCCGGTTACGGCCGCAGGTCTAACTGCCGCCGCTGCAAGATGAAAGTCCCCCGCCAGGCAGACCTTGCCTGCGGGAACTGGGGTGTTATCGGACCCCGTGCCGGAAAGGCAACCTTTGTCGAGGTCTGCTCCGAGAAGGGTGCAGCACTCGTTGACGGTGCAGTCAAGAAGGGGGTCCTCGCAACCGAGGCAGCCAACCCCAAGGGCCTTGAGATCCGCGGAAAAGTCGAAGGTGCGATGTTCAAGCTCGGCGACAAGTGGCGCAAACATGACTTCGAATCACTTGGCGAGGGTAAGGACCGCTTGAAGAAGATCATGAGCGAGACCTCCCGTTGCATCAAGTGCTACCAGTGCATCGACCAGTGCCCGATCTGCTACTGCGTTGACTGTACCACTAAGAACCCGGTATATGTCGCGCCCGGCGAACTTCCGGTCTCCTTCATGTTCCACCTGATCCGGTACGCCCACATCGCGGACTCCTGCGTGAACTGCGGCCAGTGCGAGGAAGTCTGCCCTGCAGAGATCCCGAACGCGATGTTCATGCATGCCCAGCAGCAGGAACTCGAGAAGATGTTCGGTCATGTCCCGGGCGTCAACATGGAACTCCCGCTCATGGCGTATGTCGAGGAGAAGGAGGAGCGCGGGCGGCTCCACAACACCGGCAGCGACATGATCTATGAGAACGTATTCAAGCCGTTCAAGAAGGAATAATAACCTTTTTTTTCAAAAAAAGCAACACCTTGGACATCAAGTAAAGTGTGCCACGCCGAACGGGAAAAGGATGATACAGTAATTCTTCAGAAAAATCCGACGGGGAAACCATACCCCGAATAATTGAATCGCATGGTGAAAATCAAATAAACTATTGTTATCTCTGGTATCATTGGATCAATATCCCGGATGGAATACTATGGTAAATCTGAAAAGCCCTCCTGAAAAAGCGATTTTCCTGCTGAATGAAAAAGTCGATGAAATAAAAACGATCATTGAAAGGCAATAGGGTCTTGAATATTATGACTTTGTTGGTTTGTGTTCAAAGACATGGTCGGGGGTTGATGAAATATATGGAGCTGATGACATACATCCCGAAGAGATCCGGATTATCGGGCTTCCAACGTGCTCCTGCAATTCACCAGCAGAGGTACAAATGATGCTTTTAGAGGTCTATCATTCCTGTCTGCTGGATTATATCGATGAAATCCGGATATCTATGAAGACGCCGGAATAAGAAAATATAGTTCTTCCATAGCATATGGTCTCTCCCGAGATCGCAGTCTCCTCCGCGAACGACTGCTTGTTTATTAACGATTATAAATCCATTTGACCATGTCAGAAATGAACTGAAGGGGTCTGCAGCTATATTCAGAAGTACCCGGCCGGCAGGCTTCCCGGAGAACACGGGGTCAGGGTGTTCTCTCCGTTCAGCCCCCGGATGGTACCGGTAAGGCTGACATCATAGCCCCCGGTCTTGGCAAGGACTGCGCAATACCCAGGGGACTGGATGAGGGATACCAGCGTGCGGATACGGGAATCTTCCAGCATTTCCCGCCGGATAGCGAGTTCGTAGTCCTCGTGAGCTACCGGAACGAATCTGAGCCCGCTCGCTCTGGCAACGCTGGATGTGCACATCCCGGCATCAGCAAATCCGTTCCGGATCGCGAATGCTACTGCCGGCGGGCCGTGCACTTCCTGGAGGTACCCATTCACCTGCGACGGGTCTATACCCTCTGCGGCAAGCAGGGCATCAAGAATATCCCGTGCCGGCGATCCTTTCCGCGTGTTGATGAACCGGACCCGGGTGAGATCGCCGGGTCCCATCCCGTCCCGCGAAGCAATGCCCTGCTCGATGGTGGCGATATGGACAAAGACAACATCTCCTGGCGGTACGTTCCTGATAAGAGGCTGGTACGAAGATACCAGGGACTGGGCCGGCAGGCTGAGCGGGGCCGCATGGCAGGTGTTATCCCGGAGGGCAAGCAGTCCCCCGGCATTGCCGGGATTAGTTGCATGGATATACAATCCCTTGTCATGGGCGAGGCCGGCGAGCTCCTCGAGGGCAGGGTCCACCGAACCGGTGAAGATGAGCGTGCGTTCAATACTCCCCGGGTCCGTGGTGAGGAAAGCCTCGAGCTCGGTACCGGCCTCGTATCCTTCGACCGGGGCAGGTATGTGGGTGTAGCCGTTTGCCTTGACCATCGCCATCTGGACACCCGCCCCTTTTCCATGCGGTATCCCGTACAGGGTTGATCTGATACGGCCGACAAAGATTGGTACGAACTCGTCAAACCCGGGGTCCGAGACCAGCGCCTGTCCCAGCCGGACTTTTACCGGGAAACGGGGGGCAGGGGGAAAACCCCACGATTCCAGCAGAGGGACTGCAAATTCCCTGAGGGCAGTCTGGGCGGCGAGCGGGTAACCCGGCAGCCCGAGGACGGGGGTCCCTTCGACTTTTCCGAGCATCACCGGCTTACCGGGTCGTACTGCCACGCCGTGGAAGATCAGTTCGCCGATCGACCTGATGACACCTTCGGTGAAGTCCCGGGTACCGGCCGAAGAGCCTGCGGAGATGATCACCAGATCGTTCTCCTTCACCGCCAGGCGGAGCGCTTCGCGGATAAGGTCGGGGTCGTCCTGCACGATGGGAAGCCGGGTGCAGTGTGCCCCCATCTGGGAGAGGAAGACCTGGGCCATGATCGTGTTGCTCTCCACGACCTGCCCCGGCCCGGGACGGATACCGAGGGGGACGAGTTCGCTCCCGGTGGGGATTATCCCGACCCTGACCGCAAGTACTTCGATATCCGCGATCCCGTAGGTGGCAAGCGCCCCGATATCGAACGCCCTGATGATATGGCGGCGGGGGAGCACCAGCTTGTTCTCCTTCACATCCTCCCCTGCCGGGCGGACATGCTGCCAGGTTGTCGCAGCTTTTCTGATCTGGAACTTCCCGCCGGCTTCCCAGGTGTCCTCGATCATAATGACTGCGTCGAATTCCGGCGGTACAATATTGCCGGTATTGACCCGGGCGAAATGGTCGAGGGTTACCGGGACCCGGTCGCCTGCCCCGATGGTGTCCCGGCTCCTGACCGCAATACCGTCCATGGCAGAGATATTCACCTCCGGTACGGAATATTTCGCAAAGACCGGTTCTGCCACTACCCGCCCGACAGATTGCATAAGGGGGACCCTTTCGGTCCTCCGGGGAGTGGTAAAGGACGTGGTGAGCAGGGTGAGGGCTTCGTCAAGGGAGCGGAGTTCAAGATAGCGTTTTACCATGCCCGAACCCTCCAGCCGGTAAATTCCGGCATCCCATACCACCCGTTCATCACAGTTCCCGTTTAACAAAGCACCCTTAACATGATGCAGATATTAACGTAGAGTAATTTATCCTGTTATTCCTCAATAAACAATTCGTTTTGTGAGGAGGGAAGAATAAAAAATAAAAAACAGGCCGGTGGTTCAGGCAAGCGTGACGCTCTTCTCCACTTTTCCCACAGCCGCAATATAGACCGGCCACTGGGTCTCCGGGTCCAGGCCTGCAAGTGTGGTCATTAATTCGTCATGAAACATATCCGTGGGAAAGACATCGTACCCGAGGTTTGCTGCTGCCATGATGAGGTTCTGGCAGGTATGCCCGGCCTCGATAAGAACGCTCCGGTAGCCCCGGTTTCCCAGTGCCCATGTCGAGCGGTACGGGACTGCTACCCAGAGGAAGGTGACGGCAGCCCGGGTCATGATTTTAAAGCTCATACTTGCCGTGCTCATCTCCAGTATCAGGCCGGAATCGATCTTTTCAGCCACTATACTGTGGGATCTCGGGAGGAACCGGTACAGGCCGGTCTCGAGCCCTTCGACATCGTTTGCCACAAAGTAGGTCTCCAGCGGGTAGCGGGAACCGCTTGACGGTACGTTTTTGAGCTGGATAGTCTCTACCACGATCTTTCTGAACCCCTGCGTGCACCAGAGCATGTATGAGAGTTCTTTTAAGGTGATGGACGAGCGGGAGAAGAACCCGACGGGCTCCCAGTTCTCGATGGCTTTCCTGACCGGGAAGTCTACAACCTTGAACTTCTTCGGGCTGGGGAGCTTGATGATGGTCTGGCCTTCCCGGACTGGAAGTTCGTGCGGGGGTTCCGGGACACGGAGGACAAGGTCCACCGTGGAATAATCCGGGTACTGCGTGCCTTTGATGAATTCCTTGCCAATATTTCTCATAATACGATCCTCATAAATCCAGTTTTAAGGTTGAACGAAAAAAAGGGTGCCGGTTGTTCCAGCCTTATGTGTGTGATGGACAAAAGGTTCATGCCGCCGCTTTCAGGTACAGGTTCGCATACACGACCTGACCCTTGCTCTTCGGGTGGCGCTCGCCAAGGTCGCCGATGTAGTGGTCGAATTTGGCCTTGACGCCATCGACCTCTTTCTCTACGGTCTCAACCTTCTGGTACCCGGGCATCATGAACTTGATCTTCCCGAGCACGTACATCTCGCCCTTGACCATCTGGCCACCGACACGCCCCTCGACATCACCCTTGATGATAACGGTGCCGCCCTCCGCGTGGGTGGAGACGTGGATGAAGGCGTCCTTCTCGATGATGATGGTACCGCCGAGCATGAAGGTGCCGATGTCGTTACCGGCACTTCCCTTGATCCTGATGGTGCCGCCTTTCATGCCTCTCCAGTCACCACGGTAGGCGCAGCCGACATGGTTCTTGGCATCGCCGTCCACGAGGATCTCGCCGCCTTCCATCTGGATCCCGCAGAAGGAGTCGATGTTCCCCTTGACGTGGATTTTACCGCCCCTCATCCAGCCGCCGACATACATGTCCGCGTTGCCGTTGACGGTGACGGTCCCGGACGTCATCTTGCTGCCGATATACTTAACGCGGGTGCAGTCACCGGCAATAACGATGTCGGTATCTGTGGCAGTCTCGCCACCATTGCCAGAGACCTCGAAAAAGTCCCCGAGCGTGACATGGATCTTGCCTTCGTGGGCCGGGAGTGCTGCAATCTGCGCGGCGGTTTTTCCTGCAAATACGTCAGGAGTGATGCTGTAGCCTTCGAGCATGAGCTCGGGGACTTTCTTTGGTTTTAATGTAACAGTTACCATGATCGCACCTCAGGCCTCCACATCGACATCGATAATGTATGGGTGCGGGGCAAGGTAATCGCGGACCGGGTAGTTAGTGATATCAACAGTGTAGTCTTTCGTGAAACTCTGGGTGATGTCGCGCTTGACCTGCAGGTTCTCGGGCATCTTGACGTTGACCCAGACGGTCTTCTTGTGACCGTTACTGACGACTTCGCCGTCCTTGACAACAACTTCACCGGACTTGATGAAGCAGGCAGCCCGCTGGAATGCCTTCTCGATCATGTCGGGGTTGCTTGGCATGTTCTTGAAGTTGAGATCGAAGACTGCTACATCTGCGCTCATGCCGGGGGCAAGGCCGCCGTAGATGCTGCCGAGGCCAAGGCACTTTGCCGGGCCGGAGCGGGTCATCTGGGCGATCTCGAAGAGCGTAAGTTCGCGGTCCAGCTGGTGGAGGTTGGTAGCTGCAATGACTTTGTCCTTGTGCTTGAAGGAGTTCAGAACATCTTCACGGGCCTTCTTGGACATCAGCCACTTCATGACGCGGGGGTACCGGGTGAACGGCCCTGCGTTCGGGTGGTCGGTGGTGATGAATATCCGGTTCATGTCCTTTGCATAGAGTGCGAGTTCAAGGCCGATTGCCCACTGGATGTCGCAGACCTTGATGTTCGGGTCGTAGACATACGGGACGACACCGGCAGCGGTTTCCATCTCGACATCCACATTGCACCACTTGAGGTGGTTGAGGCCCTGGAGGTGGTGCTCGAACGGGCCGTCGGCTGTCATCGTGGTGGTCTCGTCAAGCGTGACGTTACCGGTATCGACCGTGATCGCCTTGTTCTTGTTGACGTAGTCCATGACTTCCTTGGCCTTGGACTCGAAGTCGCCCCAGCCGGTTCCTCCGTACGAATGGAACTGGAGGTGGGTGGAGTGCATGACCTGTTCGCGGCCGAACTTGTTCTTCGGCTTGATACCTTCGGCAAGCTTGAGTGAGTCGATGGTGAGCTGGTAGTTGCCGGGGTTCCCGAGATTATTCTGATGGATGTGCATCGAGTGCGGGAGACCGAGGTACTCGTTCGCTTTTATGAGACCGGTGATGATCTCCCTGGGGGTGGTCTCGAAATACGGGACGGGGTCATCGAGGGTTAAGCAGTTGAGGCCCCAGCCCCATGCTGCGGTGCCGCCGGGGTTGACAACCTTGACGCCATAACCTTTCGTTGCCTTGATGAGCCAGGCAATATAGGCTGCGGTGTTCTCGACCTCACCCTTCTTGAGGTAATCCATGACGAACCAGTTGTTGCCGAAGACCGGCAGTGCGGCCTCATCGATGATAGGAGTGTCGTGGATCTCCTCGTGCACGTGGGGGGAGTAGATCGGGGGCATCGCTGCTTCCATAACGAAGGCATACCCCATCCGGGCATAGTCGTACCCGGTCTTGAAGGTGCTCGGGATCGAGAACCCGGACTCCATGCGGTAGCCGTTTTTCTGTGCCATTCCGCTCCTGAAGGCTCCTGATAAGAACTTGTCCTCGGGCCTGAACAATCGTCCGACATTGACCTTGGGGCCTGCGACATGGGCGTGGACATCCACAGCGCCTGCCATGACGACCTTGCCCTTTGCATCGATAACCTTTGCAGAGGAGCTGACCTTGTCGACAATCTTGCCGTCCTTGATGGCAACATCGCCTATGTCGCCGTCAATCTTGCGGATAGGGTCAACGACAAATCCACCCTTGACAATAATTTCTCCTGATGCCATCTTAGATCACCGCCGGGGACTGGGGGTATTTCCGGTCTTCCTTTGCCGCAAGCCAGATTGGCTGTGTGTTGGTAATTTCGCACATGCGCTCGTACACGCGGTCGAAGAGTTCCTCGTCGCTCGGGACGCCCGGGAGGCCCTTGATGACTGCCCGGAACTGAATCGGGACGTTGTCCATACGGTAGACAACGCCCGGCTCATCGACACCGGCAATCCTGACCGGGATATGGAGATCAGATATCTCGCTTGCCATGTTGAAGTTCGGGTCTACGGTGATGAATGGATGCTTCTTTAAGTGCTGGACTGCCTGGATGGGAAAGTGGGCGCCGGCATCGGCACCTACATTGATAAAGCAGTCCACTTCGTCCCGCATTGCAAGATCAATAGAGCTCGTCTCACCGGGGTTCATGTGGGCATGGGTGCCTTTACTGAGATCAATACAGTACGGGAAGCCGAACTGCCAGGACCAGACCTGGCCGGGGCCAGCGATATTATAGTGGCCCCGCATCGCCATGATCGAGCACTTGGTGTGATCGTTGAGGTCACGGGTCAGGCTGATGGCGGCGTCGATGTTGTGGTTGCGGCCATCCGTGTGAGTACAGCCCATGCCGAAGAAGATCATGCAGAACTTTGCTTTCTTCATGATCTCGACCGCCTCCTTGATCTTCTTCCGGGGAATACCGGCAACGACTTCCGGGATGTCAAAGCCCCGGAGCACGGTCCGGAATGCGTCGAAGAGCTCGTAGTCGTGGCTCTGATCGAGCATGAGGTGGTGGTCAGCGAGTTTCGCGGTGTCGGTCTCACGCGGGTCGATACAGAGAACCGTCCGCTGCATCTGACCCTTCTGGGTGAAATAACCGCGGGGGAAGATCGAGTACCGGGAGGTGTGGCGGGGATGAGCGTGCATCGGGTTGCAGCCCCAGAAGACCACGACATCGGCACGGTTCTTCGCTTCACCGAGCGTGCAGCTCGGGTACCCGTTATCGAACATCGCCAGGAACGAGGGGCCGTGGCAGATGGTTGCACAGTTGTCGAGTACGGCACCGGCCTTCTCGGCAATCCGGCCGACTGCGCTCATACCCTCGCAGTTGGTCGAGCCGAAGCCGTAGATGAGGGGCTTCTTCGCTGCGAGCATCGTCTTTGCCATGAAATCGATCGCCGCATCATAGGTAATCTCCTTCATCGAGCCATCCGGCTGGCGTTGGCGCGGGAGTTTTGGCCGGGTCGGGTCGTTTGCATGGTGGAAGAGGTTGTTCCCGATAATGCAGGCATTGTGCACTTCGAGAACCTTGGTCTCATCGTCGGAGATGAGCACTTCGAGATCATCGCAGGATGAGCCGCAGTACGGACATCCGACCCCTTTGATCAGTTTTGGCATAATTATTGACCTCCTTTCCAGAGTCCTACTGCACCCTGCACAAGGTTAAGGGCAGTCTTCAGCTTCTCACCGGGAGCGGGCTCGATCGTAACCGGGAACCCGCTGTACTGCGGGGTGCCGGTGGACTGGGTCCGGGGCGGGACGATCTGGTTTGCCCAGACACCCTGCCGGATGTGGGCGAGGCCCGGGGGCACGTACTGGGTCGCGTCGATGGCCTTCACAATAACGCTGCCGCACTCGCTCGTGACGCGGACATTGGTGTTCTTCCAGATGCCGGCTTTCTTCATGTCATCCGGGTGCATCTCGCAGATGGTGCAGGCATCGAAGTAGTCCGGGTTCGTCTTGCCCTTCTCCATTGCAGCGCCTTCCTCAATGGATCGCTGGGTGATCATGTTCAGGTGAATTTTTGTCATAATCGGACTCCTTATATCAGGTTGATACCATCGCGCCGTTCTCTCCCTTTCCGGAAAGGGTGATCACATTATACGGGCAGGCCCCGACACACACACCGCAGCCGGCACAGAGTTCCATCTTTACATCAAGGCTGACGGATTTCCCATCTACAACAGTGTAGATCTTTTCCTTCGTTACCGGGTCGAGCGTATAGAGCTCGAGCGCGTTTACCGGGCAGGCCGCTACGCAGTTCCCGCAGCCGGTACAACGGTTCACGTTTACATGTACTGAAAACGCCATGCACATCACACAAAATTTTGTTAACTTTGATCTTTTGATGAGGTTATTAATTAAACATTTCTAATTACACCTTGTGTTAAGTATTTTTGATTAATGCTATAAGAAAAAACCGGCGTATAATTAACTACTGACGAGTGACTACAGGAGGGGGGTCCCCTAAAACAAACCCTCCTTTCATTTGGTCATCCTGTACAACAGTTTATCCTTAGTTTTGCCTCCCAAAAGCGTACATTCGCGTTTTACAGTTCGAAGGATATTTTTCCGTTTAACCTGAATCTCAAGGATATTGCGTATTTGAAAAAAGCGTGTAAAAGTGTACAGTTTTTACAGGTTTGGTGCCCGGGCGGTTACCGGTGTCAGGAGAACTGGGTGAAGGCTGGCCACCTCGCGCTGGTACTGGTGCAGGATTTCCAGCGGGTATGTGAACAATGTCTGCGATCGTTTTACCTC
>Ga0182011_10000936_pt1 | contig 25457 bp, 19 predicted proteins | sample 711E1DmetaG_FD_120481 | JGI IMG/M metagenome (GOLD analysis project Ga0182011, IMG submission 120481) | Permafrost microbial communities from Stordalen Mire, Sweden - 711E1D metaG | ecosystem: Environmental > Terrestrial > Soil > Wetlands > Permafrost | place: Sweden: Stordalen | collected...
CTTGCCGGACGCAGCAGTCTGGCGGATCCGCCTCGTCTAAATTGTACAACAATTTAGACGGGCGAGATCTCGCCAAAATTTTTCGAGGAAAAATTTTGGCGGAGAGAGGGGGATTCGAACCCCCGATACGGTTTAACCCGTATAACGGTTTAGCAAACCGCCGCCTTCAGCCACTCGGCCATCTCTCCACCGCCACCAATGAAACCGGCCAGCACCACGGCACTCAAGCTAATTTTCTGTGTCTTTGGGGTAATTTCGAGCTGATGCAAGGGACTGAAAAACGCCTTTTTTGCTTCTTTTTTAACGCGGGACACGAGAGCGAAGACCTCATTCGATCGAATAATTTGGCTCGTCAAACATGGCTCCTTTATCCATACTGCAAAAAGCGATGGCCAATATGCCGAACCATGTTAAAGAAGAAAACGACCCGAAACGCCGGGACGATTTACTGCAGGAATTACGGTCACTGGCACAAGCGCATCCGACTGACACTGCGGCACAAAAACATCTGGCAAAAGGCTTGTTCAAGGCGCTGTATCATGCCAGGGAAGAGAACGACCTCAAACGCCGGGACGATCTGTTGCAGGAATTGCGGTCGCTGGCACAAGCGCATCCGGCTGAAACCGCAGTGCGAAATCAATTAGCCTTGGGCTTGTCCCATACCCTGTATCATGCCACGGAAGAGAATAACCTGAAACGCCGGGACGATTTGCTGCAGGAATTGCGATTGCTGGCGCAGACACGTCCGGCCGAAACCATACTGCGGGAACAACTGGCGAAGGGACTGTCCAATGCGCTGTATCACGCCACAGAAGAGAATGACCCAAAACGCCGGGACGATTTACTGCAGGAATTACGGTCACTGGCACAAGCGCATCCGGCCGAAACCATAACGCGGGAACAATTGGCCATGGGCCTGTCCAATGCGCTGTATCATGCCAAGGAAGAAAACGACCTGAAACGCCGGGACGATCTGTTGCAGGAATTACGGTTGCTGGCACAAGCGCATCCGACTGGAGCCGCGGTGCAGAAAAGACTGGCAAATGGCTTGTTCAACACACTGTATCATGCCAAGGAAGAAAATGACCTGAAACGTCGGGATGATTTATTGAAGGAATTGCGGGCGCTGGCAGAAGCGCATCCGACTGAAGCCGCGGTAAGGGAGCAACTGGCGCAAGGCTTGTTCAACACACTTGTAGACGCCAAGGACGAGAACGACCTGAAACGCCGGGATGATTTGTTACAGGAGTTGCGGTCGCTGGTAAAAACACATCCGACCGAAGTCGCGGTGAGGGAGCAACTGGTCATGGGCCTGTCTAACGCGTTGTGTCACGCCAAGGCAGAAAACAACCTCAAACGCCGGGACGATTTACTGCAGGAATTACGCGCGCTGGCATATGCGCATCCGGCTGAAGCCGCGGTAAGAGAGCAACTGGCGAAGGGCTTGTTCAACACGCTCATTGATGCCAAGGAAGAGAATGACACGAAACGCCAGGATGATTTATTGAAGGAGTTGCAGTCGTTGTCGGAAAAATTCCCTGATGATCCTTCTGTAAAGGACGCTTTTGATTCCGGACTCAAACTGGCGCCGGGAGAAACTTCTTAAGAACCATGGCTGAAACGAAGCTAAATTTGGCACTGCCATTGAGTGTCTTTTTCACGTCACGGGGTTAAAACCGGGAAAACCACACATCCATTATGCAAGCACAAGAAACGACAACGGCTTATTTTTTCAAATTGTGGCCGTGGATAGAGGCGAACAAAAATCGTTTGATTTTTGGGGCTGTCATCATCGTCATTGCCGTTTTTTTTATCGCGTTCTATTTTTGGCGGCAAAATCAGAAGGAACTGGCCGCAGGCCAGGCGTTGACGGAAGCGGTTGTCTCCACCCCATCGAACGCGAACGCCGGCCAATTGGCTGATTCCTACTCGAAGATCGCGGCGGATTTCTCCGGCACACGCGCCGGCGAACGCGCGGCAGTGCAAAGCGCGGCGGTGTTGTTCGAGGCCGGCAAATACGCTGAAGCGCTGGCGCAATTCCAACAATTTCTTAAAATGCATCCCGACAGCGTTTTTTCCCCGCAAGCCGCACTCGGTGTGGCGGCCAGCCTTGATGCCCAGGGGAAAACCGATTTGGCCTCCAGTGCTTATGAGCGGGTCATCAGTCATTTTCCCGATCCAAACGCAGTCAGTGCCGCAAAATTTGCACTGGCGCAAATTGGTGAACGGCAGGGCAAACTCGCAGCCGCGGAAAATCTTTATGAAGAGGTCGCCCGCAGCAATCCCAATGGCTCGCTTGGCTCGGAAGCCGCAATGCGCGCAATGGAACTGAAAACCAAACTGCCCCCGGCTTCAACCCCCGGCGCTCCGCCTCTTTCACTTAATCTGAACACCAAGCCATGAAATTGACGATCAACGGCACCGGCTATGTTGGTTTGGTCTCTGGCGCCTGTTTTGCCGAAGTCGGCCATCACGTCGTGTGCGTGGACAACGATGCCGCCAAGGTCAGACTGCTCCAATCCGGCGGCATTCCGATTTATGAGCCAGGTTTGGAAGAACTCGTCAAAAAAAATGCCGCCGCCGGACGGCTTTCATTCACAACCAGCATAGCCGAAGGCGTCCAAAAATCCGACGTGATTTTCATCGCAGTGCCCACACCTCCACAATCGGACGGCTCCGTGGATTTAAGCTTCATCGAAAGGGTCGCGCGCGACATTGCCGCCGCCATGACGACTTATAAAATTGTCGTGGACAAAAGCACCGTGCCGGTCAAGACCGGCGAAAAGGTCGCCGAAACCATCAAACGCTATTGCCCGGCCAAGGTGGATTTTGATGTAGTCAGCAATCCCGAGTTTCTCCGCGAAGGTTTTGCCGTCGGCGATTTGATGAAGCCCGACCGGGTGGTCATCGGTATCCGTTCGCAACGGCCGGTGCCGGCGATGAAGGAAATTTACGCGCCATTCAATGCGCCCATCATCGTCACCGACATCAATTCCGCCGAACTCATCAAGCACGCCGCCAATTCCTTTCTGGCGCTGAAAATTTCCTATATCAATGCCATTGCAACCGTCTGCGAGGCTGCGGGCGCGAACGTGCAGGAGGTCGCCCAAGGCATCGGTCTGGACGAACGCATTGGCCGCCGTTTTTTGAACGCCGGCATCGGTTTCGGAGGCAGTTGTTTTCCGAAGGATTTAAGCGCGTTCATCAAAATCGCCGAGCAAATCGGCTACGATTTCCGGTTGCTCAAGGAAGTCCAGCACATCAACGCCAACCAGATGGAGCGCTTCGTCAAAAAAATCACCGACACGCTCTGGGTGTTGAAGGACAAAAAAATCGGCGTGCTTGGGCTGGCCTTCAAGCAAAACACCGACGACGTGCGCTCGTCGCCAGCCATTGACCTTTGCCAGCGCCTGCTAAAAGGGGGCGCGATTTTGCGTGCGCACGACCCAAAAGCAATGGGGAAAGCCAGGGCAATACTGCCAGACATCACGTATGTGGATGACATGAACGACGTGGCGGAAGGCTGTGACGCGCTTGTTGTGGCAACCGAGTGGGACGAGTTCAAAAAGCTCGATCTCGAACGCGCCCGCAAATCGCTCACGCATCCAATCATGTTTGACGGCCGCAATCTGTTTGATCGTGCCGAAATGGAACGCTCGGGTTGGATTTACAAAAGCGTGGGAAGGTAGTTTTGAGTTTTGAATTCTTAATTTTTAGTTGAAATGAGTAAAACCGCCTCCGTTCCAATTAAAAACTCAAAATTAAAAATTAAGAATTACATTGAAGTTTCTGCCGCCTTGATTTTCCGCGGCGGCAAACTGCTCATCACCCAGCGTCACCCTCAAGCGCATCTCGGCGGGTTGTGGGAATTTCCCGGCGGCAAGCGCGAACCGGATGAAACCTTTGAGCAGTGTCTTGTCCGCGAAATCCACGAGGAACTTGGCGTGGAAATCTCCGTCGGCGAACTTTTTGAATCTGTCACTCACGCCTACCCGGGAAAAACCGTTCACCTGAAATTTTTCGTCTGTCGCCTGCTGGGCGGCGAACCGCAACCGCTCGGTTGCAAGGCGGTCAAATGGGCCGGCAAATCAGAACTGGAAGAGCACGAATTCCCGGCGGCGGACGCCAAGTTGTTGGGAAAACTGCGCGACGCGTTGGAGTTCAAGCTTTAGCTTGTTGGCGGGGAACAGGCTGAAGCCTGAACTCGAACTCACACCTTCCCGTAAACCTCTTCAATGACCTGGCGGAAATTGTTTTCGCCGACGTTGACGATGGCGAATTCCCGCTTGGCACTTTCCACCGAATCGCTTGCATGAGCAGCGTTGACGGTGATATTGGAGCCGAACTCGCGGCGTATCGATCCGGGCGGCGCCTTGGATGGATCAGTCGGGCCCAGCACGTCGCGGATTTTTCGGACTGCATTGATACCTTCATAAACCAGCGCGATGCACTTTTCGCTGCCCGGTTTGTGCCTGTCTTTTCCCAACGCGCACTCGGATGGCGTGCGACCGGACATGAAACGAACAATGTTATCAAACCGGTAATCTCCGTGAAGCGGGCCGAGAATGTCTCCAAGAGCCTTTTGTTCCCTGGCTGGAATTTTGAAACCAAGCTCCTTTTCGAGCAGCAACTTGACGCGCTCACTGATGCCGTCTTTGAGCTTGGTGCGCAGGGTTTCGCGGACGGGGCCGTAAAATTCCACCACCTGCGCCACGCTCATGTGAAGAACCTTGACGCCGACAATGTAAAGTCCCGTGCGGGAAAAGAAATCAACGACGTTGCCGGGCCGGCCGGTCGGGAAACGGAAATTATCCGGTTTGATGAGCACCAACGTGCGTTCGCCGGTTTTGCCGGACGGATAGGTGATGACATTTTCCAACACCCCGCCGTCGGAATCAGAATAACGCGCCCATAGCTTTAAAATTTTTTCAGCCTCATTGGCATTCGGTGCGGCGAGAACCGCGGGCTCGAAATAGCGGACCTGCCCATCGTCGTCCATGATCAAGTCGCTGTAGGTATCGCGGATAGTTTCGCCGCTGCTCCGGTCCGGGCTTAGATTCCCGACCACAGAACGGACTTTGCGCACTGCTTCGTCACCACTAAACAACATCATCAATACACGCCGACGCCGACCCGTTTTAGAATCGGGTGAAAGGTTGTGAAGAACGTATTGTCGAAGCAGATCCTGAATTTTCCGGTCCTGCGGATCGTGTGCGGAAACGATGGTCTCGCCATATTGCTTCACCAACTCTGAACCCGGCGCGAACATGCGCATCGCCGCCAAGTCCAAACCCGTGCGGGAAATCAGCCGGCTTAGAATCCCGCCCGTGCGCGATTTAGAAAGCGAATAGGGCGTAATGATGACATAGGCAAGCTGTTGCGACATAATTAACCCGTCGCAGCCGGTGGGGTTGGGGTGGCAGCACCGGAAGCGGCCTTGCCACCCAAAATCTTGAACATGACCGTGCCGCAGGTCGGGCACTTGCCTTTGATCGCCTTCCGGCCGTTTTTCATCACTTCTTCGACGCCGTTGGCAATTTCCTTCTTGGCCTTGCACTTGACACAATATCCTTCAGCCATAAATTTTTGCCGTTTCGCGCATCATGACGCTGGACGGACGATAAGTTTACCGTCGGCCAGCCGTCTGCGCAACTCGGAAAAGGTAAAATAGTAACTCGTTGAAATTCAACTACTTAAAATCTAATGCCACTCAATCCAACGGGTGTTTGCGCAGGGTGGTCTTGAGGATTTTACCAGTTGCGTTTCGAGGCAGCGCAGGCACAAAAACGACATGTTTTGGCACCTTATAATCAGCTAATTTGCTGCGAACGAACTGTAATAACGCCTTTTCCTCGATGGCTTGCCCCTCGTCTGCGGTAACGAAGGCAATGGGTTGTTCACCCCTGCGCGTGTCCGGCACACCAATGACCGCCGCTTCTTTCACACCGGGGAATTGGTGGATGACTTCCTCAATCTCGCGCGAATAAACATTGTTCCCGTTCACGAGCAACATGTCCTTCTTGCGGTCAGTGATGTAATAATAACCATCGGCATCGCGATAGCCGACATCGCCGGTTAACAACCATCCGGCGCGAATCGCCTTGGCCGTTTCCTCCGGATTATTCCAGTAACCGAGCATCACATTGCCGCCGCGCACGCAAATTTCGCCGATTTCATTCACGCCGAGCAAATTCCCCGACTCATCCTGCACGCTCATTTCCACGTTCGGAATCGGCAGGCCAATCGAACCCGCCTTGCGCACGCCGTGAATCGGATTTTTCGCCACCACCGGGCTGGCCTCGCTCAAACCGTAGCCTTCGATGAGTGGAATGCCAAACTTCGCTTCAAAATCTTTCAACACCTGCACCGGCAATGGCGCGGAACCGCTGATACAAATGCGGAACGGCAACTGGATGGGCATCGGCGAAGCAGCCAATGTGCGATAAAGCTGCGGAATCGCCGGCAAAATCGTCGCCTGCCGCACGCATAATTCCTGAAGGATTTGCCGCGGCTGATTCAGCGATTTCACCAGCACCATCGTTCCGCCGACCAGCAAAGGCAGGAACATGCCCACTGTAATCATGTAACTGTGAAACAGCGGCAGCAGCACCGCCATGCGGTCCAAATTCACCGTTTCCAGCACGATGCGGCAACTCTCGATGTTGTGCAGCAGATTGCCCTGTGACAGCATCGCCCCTTTGGGCCGTCCCGTCGTCCCCGAGGTGTAAATGATGACTGCCAAATCGTGTTCACTGCGCGAACAATCTGCGATCTGTGATTTGTGATTTGCGATCTTAGATCCGGTGGGGCGAGACTCCGTCGAGCCCAAACCCGCAAACTCGTCCACCTTGAAGATTTTCAACTGCGGCCGCGCCGCCATCAAAGCGGGCGTATGCGCGGCCAGTTCATCCTCGCTGATGAGCACGTCAATGCCCGCGTCGCCCAGAATATAATTTACTTCATCCGGCTTTAGAAAATTGTTGATGGGAACCAATACCGCCCCGGCGCCAAGAACGCCCAATGCCGCCATCACAAATTCCGGCCGGTTTTTGAGCCAAAGCCCCACACGGTCACCCGGTTTCACGCCGAAATTCCGCGAAAGGCCAGCCGCTATTGCGCATGTTTTTCCAAAAAGATTGGCGTATGTGAATTCACTTTCCCCCCAGTACAAGGCGATTTTATCCGGTCGCTTTTCAACCGAAGCCGCAAATGCGCTGGTAAGATTCATGACGCGGAATAGATTACGTTACGAAGAACTTTTGAGCAATGGCAAGCGAGCACGCGGCACTTGGCACGTGACACTCGGCACATTTATACTCTCCGTGTGATTGACACCGACGCAAAACTCGCTGCATTCCTGCCCACAATCAAATCCGCAGCCTGGCTCGCACTCGATACCGAGGCTGACAGTCTTCATGCCTACCCCGAAAAAGTCTGCCTCATCCAAATCAGCACCGCCGCCGGCGACAAATTGATTGACCCGCTCGCCAAAATAAATCTGAACCCGTTGCTCGACGCGCTGAACGCCCACGAACTCATCGTGCACGGGGCGGATTACGATTTGCGTTTGCTGCGGAAGCACCACGAATTCATCCCGTCGGCAATCTTCGACACCATGCTCGCGGCGCGGCTTTTGGGTGAGCGGCAGTTCGGCCTGGGTTCACTCGTAGAAAAATTTCTCGGGTTGAAACTGGACAAGGGTCCGCAGAAAGCCGACTGGGCGCGCCGCCCGCTCACCGAGCGGATGGAAAAATACGCCCGCAATGACACGCATTATCTCAAGCCGCTCGCGGACAAACTGAAGCTTGAACTCCAACAAAAAGGCCGCCTCTCCTGGCATCAGGAATCGTGCGCGCGATTGATTGCAGAAAGTTCGCAACCACCCGTTGTGGACGAAAATTCCGTCTGGCGCATCAAGGGCAGTCACGCATTGAGCCGCCATGCGCTCGCCATTTTGCGAGAACTCTGGCACTGGCGCGAACGGGAAGCTGTCGCAGCGAACCGCCCGCCGTTCTTTATTCTCGCACACGAAAAACTCGTGGATATCGCCGCTGCTGCCGCCACTCATCAGCAGATCGAAAATTTATTGCCTCTGCGCATGGCGCCGCGCCGCCGCGACAGTTTGGCCGACGCCATCAAAATCGCGCTCCAACTTTCTGCGGACAAGCATCCGGAAATTTTGCGGCATAAAGGCCATCGTCCGACGGAAATTGAAATACGCCGCTACCGCGAACTGGAAAAATGCCGCAATGCCCAGGCGCATCCACTCGGCATTGACCCCACACTTATCGCCAGCCGCGCCACGCTCAGCGGGCTGGCCAACGATTGGGACAAGCACGCGCCCGAATTGATGAACTGGCAGAAGGAATTGTTGAAATAATTTTGGCGGGGACGCTCCGATGAGACTGCCTCAAAAGTATCGGAGGGGCGAGTTACACGAGCCCCTAACTTATAGAATGCCTCTGAAAATGGGGGCTCGTGTAACTCGCCCCTCCGACGAAAAGTTGTTTTGAAACAAACTCCGGCGACGCGTCCCCATCCGTAACAAAAGTACGGTTTAAGGATTGGAAGCCTTGCAAAATTTTATTATCCTTGCCGGTGTATGAAACAATCTCTCGGAGCCAAAACTCTTGTCTATCCAACACCGGTGTTTGTCGTGGGCACCTATGACAAGGAAGGCAAACCCAACGTGATGACCGCGGCGTGGGGCGGCATTTGTTGCTCGCAACCACCCTGCGTGGCCGTGTCCTTGCGCAAAGCGACTTACACCCACGGAAATATTGTCGCGAGAAAGGCATTCACCATCAACATTCCATCCGAGGACCACGTCAAACAGGCGGATTACTTCGGATTGGTTTCCGGCCGAAACGTGGACAAATTCGCGGAGAGCGGCCTGACCCCCGTGAAAAGCGATTTGGTGGATGCGCCGTATGTGAAGGAGTTTCCCTTGATTGTGGAATGCCGGCTGGTCCACACGTTCGAACTCGGGCTGCACACGCAATTCGTGGGCGAAATCATGGACGTGAAAGTCGAGGAAAGCGTAATGGGCAAAGGCCGAATGGCGGACATCAGGAAAGTCAAGCCGCTGTCATTTGCACCCGACACGCAAGGTTATTACGGAACGGGCAATCTCATCGGCAAAGCGTTCTCCATCGGCGAAAAGGGTTGAAGCTTTGGAAGGGACGGACGCCGGGACGCGGAGTTGGTAAATCTGCCGACGGTCAATCCATTCATCAGTGGTTCAGAAACCCTGCGTCTTCCGCCTTCATCGGATTCCGTCGTGACAAGCTGTGGTTAAAAAGTTTTCCACTCCATCGCAACCGACCGGCTTCAGCATTCCTCAAGCCGGGCTGGTTACAATGCCTTTACCCCGTCCGTGATCCATGTTGATGAATTGTTCCGTCTGGGTGATGTAGAAGACGATGTTAAACTTGTGAATCGGTTCTTTTTTCGCAACATCAAATGCCGCTTCGGTTGCTTCAAATTTTTTGCCTTCGGCGGCGTTTTTTGTCCATAGGCCATCCTTGGCCAGATATTCCAGTGTTTCGGCGTCTTCAATTAGAATGTTCATGAACGGGCATGCTACCACATTCCCCAAAACTACAAGCATTCAAAGCGATAAATTCTGGATTTCATTTTCACCTGGCAACGACCATTTCACAGCGGCTGACGAGCCAGTTTTGGAGTGCGGTGACATGTCACCGCTTTTCAAGGCGTCGACGCGCCGGCGCACTCCCAAATTTTCGGCTCGCGAGTACGCTCGCCCCACCAAATTGACCCACTACTCCATCGCGACGGACCGGCGCGATGCCTTCTTGTCGGCGTGGTGGGATTTGTCGGCGAGCATCCTCGCCTTGGCGCGGCGCGAACGTTTCCGTTTCTGGCGGCGGATTTTCTCGATGCGGGAGCGCTCGGCGGCCACATAGCCGCGTTTCAGCGCTTCAATCTTGTCGAGCAGGAGGCGGCGGGCGATGAAGCGGTTGAGTCCCTGCTGGCGGGTGGCCTGACATTTGACCTGCAGGCCGGTCGGACGGTGCAGCAGCATCACACAGGTGGAGGTCTTGTTGACGTTCTGTCCACCATGGCCGCCGGAGCGGACAAAGGTTTCTTCAATGTCAGCTTCGCGCACGCCCAACGCGACCATGCGTTGCGTGAGTTGGGCTTCCTTTTCCGGGCTGACAGGGAACGCGCTCATGTCGTCAGGGTAGCGGGCAGACCATTTGTCCCGCAACGCGAAAGGCGGGTCTCATTTGGAGTGCGCCGACATGTCGGCGCTTTAAAAGCGGTGACGTGTCACCGCACTCCAAGCTACCTCACCACTTCAAACGCAAAGCCCCTCAAATACTCTGTTTCCGGAATCATCGGGATGATGGGATGGTCGGGACTTTGTGAATACGTCGCGACGCGACGCAGGATTTTGCGCGTGTCATAGGCAGCGGAGAGAATCACATCCTGAAACGTCACGGCGTCCACGTGATGCGAACAGCAGAACGTCGCCAGGGTGCCGCCGGGCTTGAGCAGTTTCAGCGCGCGCAGATGGATTTCCTTGTAACCGCGCAGCGCATCCGGCACGGCGGCGCGGTTGCGCGTGAACGACGGCGGATCAAGAATGATTAAATCGAATCGCGGAATGAGTTTTTCATGCGGCTTGGCGGTGGTCTGCGCCTTGAGCCAGTCAAAAACGTTCACAGCCTCAAACGAACATTTTTCAGCAAGCCCGTTTGCCGCGGCATTCCGTTTCGAAGCTTCAATGGCCTCGGCGCTTTGATCGAGCAGATGGACGTGCTCCGCGCCTGCGCGCGCCGCGTGCAAACCGAACCCGCCGAGATAGCTGAAACAGTCCAAAACCCGCGCGTTTTTGGCAAACTGCGACACAGCCTGATAATTCAACTGTTGGTCGAGATACAGACCGGTTTTATGCCCGGCACGGAGGTCGGTCTCAAACGAAAGACCGTTGAGTTTAACTGAAATCGATCCGTCGAGTTTGCCGGATAAAACCTCATTCGCCTCTGGCAAACCTTCAAATTTGCGCGATGCAACGTCGCTGCGCTCGACAATCGCTCGTGGTGAAAAAATCTTCTGCAGCGCAGCAATGATTTTGTTCTTTCGCTTGTCCATGCCGAGCGAGGAAATTTGCACAACCAGCATGTCTTCGTATTTGTCCACAATCAACCCGCTCAAAAAATCGCCCTCGGCGTTGACAACACGAAACGAGGTTGCGTCTGACAAGTGCTTTTGCCGGACAGCAAGCGCGGCACGAATTCGTTCCTCAAAAAAATATTCATCTATCTCCGCGCGCTCCGACGTAAGGACACGAACATTGATTTTGGATTTCGAGTTGAAGAAGCCAATCCCGAGAAACCGCTGGCGATGGTCTTTAACCTGAACAATTTCGCCGTCGGTAACGGGTGTGGTAAGGCGCAGAATTTCGCTTTGATAAATCCACGGATGGCCGGCCACGATGCGGTCGGCCTCACCGGGTTTTAGTAAGACAGTCGGCAATGATTCCATAGTTTGTAAACAGCGCCGGGAAACCCGGCACCCACATGAAACCAGAATTGGGCGCTTGAAAAAAGAAAAGTTTTTGATGCGTCCGGCAACCACTCACGTTAACTTGGGTAAACGTTTTCACATGGCATTTTCATTCATTTTTCTTGGCAGCGGCACCTCGCAAGGCGTGCCGATTATCGGCAAGGAATATCCGCCGGAGTTTCTGGCAAATCCAAAAAACCACCGCACCCGGCCTTCCATTTATGCTGCCACCGATCAGGTTAAGCTCGTCGTGGACACCACGCCGGAATTCCGGATACAGATGTTGCGCGAAAATATCCGCTGGCTCGACGCGGTAATTTTCACCCATCCACACGCCGACCACATCATGGGGTTGGACGATTGCCGGCGATTTTGCGATGTGCGCGGCGGCGCGCTGCCGGTTTATGCGAATGCAGAAACAATGACCGCGCTCAAACGCGTTTTTATTTATGCCTTCGACGGACGCCCCATTCCCAAAGGCTATTTTCAGCCCGAACCGCATGTGATTGAAGGGGCGTTCACACTCGGCGATTTGGATATTATTCCCCTGCCCTTGCCGCATGGTTCAATCACCACAAATGGCTATCTTTTCGTGCAAAACGGCAAAAAGCGGCTGGCGTATTTGAATGATTGCAAAGAAATTCCACCCGAAGCGATGGAGAAAGTGCGCGGGGTTGAAATCGCCGTGCTCGACGCCCTCCGGCCCAAACCGCATCCGACGCATATGTGCCTCGACGAAGCGCTCACTGCCGCGCGGTGTATTGGCGCCGGAAGGACGTTTTTCACGCATTTGACCCACGATTATGATCACGACAAAGCGCAGGCCGAATTGCCAGACGGCGTCACACTCGCGTATGATGGTTTGAAGGTTACGTGCAACTCTTGATTTTTAAAACAATTCAACCCGTTAACGGTCAAAAATTCAGCGTATGAAAAAAATCGGAATTTTGTCTGCGGTTTTATTTCTCGCATCAGCGCCAGTCCGGCTCTATGCCGGCGGCGACGAGGTCGTCGTGATTTATAACACCAGCGTGCCGGAATCGAAATCGGTCGCCGAGTATTACGCCAGGGCGCGGCAGGTTCCACAAAAGCAAATTTACGGTTTTCGGATGACGACGAATGAGGTGATATCGCGGGATGAATTTCGCGGTTCTCTCCAATTGCCACTGGCCCGCCGGCTGGAATCCGACGGCCTCTGGCAATTTGGTTCCGTGACCAACATGACAACCAACGGTCAACCGCAGCGCATCGAACACCTCGTGGTCGCGTCCAAAATCCGTTATGCCGTTTTGTGTTACGGCGTTCCGCTGAAAATCGCGCCTGACCCGAATTGGCATGACTCCACAAATGTGGATATGCGAGCCGAACTCCGGCGCAATGAAGCCGCAGTGGATTCCGAGCTTGCATGGCTGCCGTTGGTGCAAGCGAACGTTCCGCTTGACGGCCCATTGCGCAACTGGTTTTACGGCATCACCAACGCCGCACTTTTGAATCCGACAAACGGCATTTTGCTGGTCGCGCGGCTTGACGGGCCGAGCGCCGACGTCGCGCGAAGCCTGGTGGACAAGGCACTCGCAGCCGAACGCGATGGTTTGTGGGGTCGTGCCTATTTCGACGGACGCGGATTGAGCGAAACGAATAATTTACTTCGCGTGGATAATGGGATTCGCAACGCGGCGGAAATTTGCCGCTTACTGGGATTTGAAACCACATTGGATGAAAATCCGGAGACCCTTTCAGCAGGTTTTCCGATGAGCCAAATCGCCATTTATTGCGGCTGGTATGATGAAAATGTTTCCGGGCCGTTCACGCTGCCCAAAGTCGAATTCATGCCCGGAGCATTCGCGTATCATTTGCATTCGTTCAGCGCGGCAACATTGCGCAGCACGGATAAAAACTGGTGCGGGCCGCTGCTCGCCAAGGGCGCAACCTGCACCATGGGCTGCGTCTATGAACCCTATCTGGAATTCACGCCAAACATCGCTGTGTTTATCGTGCGGTTCGCCGCCACCGGCTTCACTTTTGGCGAAGCCGCATGCGCTGCGCAGCCGGTTTTATCCTGGCAGACAACAGTTATAGGCGACCCGCTCTACCGTCCCGATGGCAAACCGCTCGCGGCATTGCTCGCCGAACTCGCCCGCCAACACAGCCCGCTCATTGAATGGGCACACCTGCGCGTCGTTGATCTGGGGCTTGCTCACGGTGCTCCTGTCGCTCAAATGATAAACTATCTTGAAAACATCAATATCACGACCAACAGCGCCGTGCTGACGGAAAAACTTGCCGACCTTTATGCGATGCGAGGCAAACCGTTTTCAGCCATTGACACCTACGAGGCTGCTTTGACCCGCAATCCGTCACCGGAACAACGCATTCGCATCCGGCTCATGCTGGGGGAAAAACTCGCAGCTGCCGGACGCGGCGCCGACGCCATGGAAAATTACAAACAACTGCTTGAAGAATCGCCCAATTACCCCGGCAAATTGTCTATTGAGTCAAAGATTGAAGAGAAGCTGGCCAACACCAACGCGCCAGCCAAACCTTAAGTCCATGGCGACGTTCTACGACACCCACGCGCACCTCGATTATCCTGATTACGCGAATGATTTGTCAGAAGTCATCGGGCGCGCGCACGCTGTCGGCATTGCCAAAATCATCTCCATCGGCACGGATTTGAACAGCAGCCGGCGCGCGATTCAACTCGCGGAAAAGTTTCCGAATGTCTTCGCCTCCATCGGCTGGCACCCGTCCAACGTCATGGATGCGCCGGATGACCTCCGCCCCGCCCTGCACGAATTGACGAAACATCCCAAAGTGGTCGCCATTGGCGAAATCGGCCTGGATTATCACCACCTGCCTGGTTCTCAAAATGGGAATGTCCAGGATGACACCCGTTACAAACAAAAGCAGGCGGATATTTTCCAGCAACAGATCGAGGCTGCCATAAAAGCCGGATTGAACTGCATCATCCACCAGCGTGACGCGTTCGACGACACGCTCTCGCAGCTCAAGCCGTTTGCCGGCAAAGTCCGCGGCGTTTTCCATTGTTTCGGCGAGAGCGCCGACCGGATGCGCCGCGTTCTGGAAATCGGCTCGCTTGTCAGCTTCACCGGTATCGTCACGTTCAAGAACGGCCAGAACGTCCGCGACACCGTGGCCGCCACACCGCTGAACCAATTCATGCTGGAAACCGATTGTCCATATCTTGCGCCCGTGCCGTATCGCGGGAAACGCTGTGAACCGGCTTACGTGAAGGAAATTTCCGAGGTCGTTGCGAAGGTAAAGAACTGCTCACTCGAAGAATTGAGCGCGGCGACTTGCAAAGCCGCCAAAGAATTTTTTCACAAATTGTAAAGGTGGGGCTGCGACGCTCCGCAGCCCAAATCAATTCAGGCGGCGCGGCAACGCCACCCTGCCAGAATTAGCATGGAAGAAAAACTGCAACTCCGCATTTACGGCGAGGCGCCATTGCCGACGCTGATTTATCTGCCCGGCTTGCATGGCGATTGGACGCTCATCGGGGGCTTCCGCCATGCCATCGGCGGCAAGGTGCGTTTCGTGGAGGTGACTTATCCGCGCACACTCTCGTGGTCGCTGGACGATTACGCGGCGGCCATCGAAACCGCGCTGGCGCAAAACGGCGTCACCGGTGGCTGGCTGCTCGGCGAATCATTTGCATCGCAGGCGGTCTGGGCGCTGGTTGCGCGCGGAAAATTTCAGGCGCAGGGCGTGATTCTGGCGGGTGGCTTTGTGAAGCATCCCATGTGTTGGGCGGTGCACTCGGCGGAAAAATTCATTGGCAGGATTTCAATGGCATTCTTCGTCTGGATCATCTTCGGCTACGCCAGAATTGCGCGATTCCGATATCGCCGTTCGCCGGAGACACTGGCGAAAATTGATGAATTTGTTTCACGCCGCACAGAGCTGGATCGCCGGGCGGCGCAGCATCGTCTGCATTTGATTGCGCAAAATGACCCGCGCGATATTGCCGGGAAAATCCGTGTGCCGGTCTTTGGACTAAGTGGTTTTCTCGATCCCATCGTGCCGTGGCCATTGGTTCGGCGCTGGTTGATGAAAAATTGCCCGGCCTTGCGCGATTACAAAATCATTCGCAGCGCCGACCACAATGTGTTGAGTACTGCACCGGGGGAAGCGGCGAAACAGATTTTAGATTGGATTGCCGCGGCACAGGCTCCCAACCCGTGATGGCCGGATTTAACATCCTTGAACCTGTCAGGATTGGCAGGAATGGGTAAAAACAATCTTAGATTCTGACTTTGTTCCTTCTGCAGAGTTATTAGGTCGTTTCATTTCACGGCACAATCCAATATTCATAAACCGCCGAATCATTCGCGGCTGGCGTGGCGGAGGACGGAGAATAACGAATCAAAACGTTTGTTGTCGTCACGTCATATGGCTGCAATGCGGTCAGATACGTTCCTGCGTTCGTCGCCCAACCGGGGGCAATCATCACCATGGGCGGCGAGGCATAAGTTTCGCCAAAGGTCAGCGTTCCAACATTCGAGATGACAGCACCGGAGGGTGTGCCAGTATTGTGCAGCAGGAGGCGTCCCGCGCGGGCAGTCGAGCCGCTCAATAAGGCGATGGTTGTGTTGGTGGATTGCCCCGTGCCGTCTGGTTTTCCGAATATCCACGAATTGCCAGTCCACGTTAAACAGTTTGTGGACACGGAGACGAGGCTTTGACCGGAATTTGTTATTGCTTGAAGCGGAATGGACGACACCCACACACGATTCGTCCCGTCGGGGCTTGCCAAAATCGCGTTCGTGAACGGCGCGTTGGTGGCAACCTGCACCGTTGGATATTGAGGCAGGACACCGACGAGATTGGCGGCATTGGTTGATTGAATGTAAAAACTATTGGCAATGTTGGTGGCCGTTGTCGCAGTAATGCCGTTGGTCGGCCCACTAACACCGTTTGCAATACTTTGCGCAATGTTTGTTGCCGTTACCATGAAGTTGTTCGTCGCCGCTTGTGCCGCGCCGTTGGTGTCTGAAATAGCAATAGCCACATTAGTCACTGTGCTCAACGACACTCCACCACCAACCGATGTCGCCACATTCGTCATGCTGACCAACATGTTCGTCGAGGTCAAAGTCCCATACACCGTGAGATTCGTGCCTGACCCGCCATTGTTGTTGATGGCATTTGTCGCGCTGCCTCCGACAGAGGGTGCATTGCTCCACGTCACACCAGAAGTTGTTGCGGTCAAAATCTGACCCACTGACGAACCGCCATTGGCAAGATTCGTCCCTTGATAGTTCGTCAGCCCGCCGCCGTTGCCAACAAAGCCGTAGCTATTCGTTACTGCCCCGGAAAATGTTCCCCCCGCCGTGGTCATCAAACTAACCACATCTGCCGCTCGATTTGACGGAAATCGGGCAATAATATTATTGATTTCCGATTGCGAAAGGGCGTGTTCATAGATTCGAACATCGGCATATTGTGCGGCAAAAGTATAGCCGTTAGGAGAAGCATCGCCACCCACGCAGAACGAGTTAGCGTTGACGTGGCATGGCAGCACTCCTGTATTGGTCGTAAATGGAACGCCATCCCAGTATTCCGTTAGAATGCCGTTGGTAAATGTCAATCCCACGTTATGGAAGTTATTTGTATCAAAAACGTTGATGGTGTTTGTGTTCGCTGTAAAATCGAAATTAGTCCGGGTATTATCGGTGCCCACCCAGGCAACTCTTATGATGGGTGCTGAAGGAGATGTGCCTTGAAGTCCCATGAACCAACCTCCATCGGAGCTGGCTGTAAAACGCCCCATAAAAATGGCAGGTGCTGACATAAGAAAAGAATTCGTGGTGGCTCGCAGGAAAGTGAAAGCGGAAAAATTTGTGCCGTTGTAAAGACTGGAACTGTTGGGTATAGACAGAACGTGTGATCTGTCGGATTGGTTGGTTCCGGCTTGATTCCAGACATTTCCCACTCCAGGAGCTTGACTCCATGATGGAGATGGACACGACACCGGCCATCCATTAGTGGACAAATCAATCGGCAAATTAGTTCCTTCCGTCATTGGCAGCCAAAGTGACAAATCAGACAGAGACGTCTGGGCTGAAACACCCATGACGATTTGAGAACTTTGGTTTGTATAAAGGTAGGTTCCCACGCCAGCCACCAGCGATGCATTCACAACGATTTGAGAACCGTTGTTTGTAGTGAAATAAGTTCCCGGTCCGGCGACCAACGAAGAAGATGGTATGTTGCCGTCCCCCCGTATGGGCATCGTGTAGGCATCCGCTGCCACATAGTTCGTGCTGGTGGTTCCAATATCCACGGTGGATGCGTAAATGACATTCTGTGCCGGATAAAACGTCAATAATTTGACATAAGAAGCCGGCGGAACTTCATCCTGATGATCGCAAACGAGTTGGTTAATCCAGTTCCCAGCGGTTCCCGGGTCAATCCTCCTTGCCTCGGCAGGAAGCTGGTCTGGGATTGTGGCAAAGCTATGAACCAAAAAATGCCCGTTCGCAATTAGTCCAAGATTTGGGATTTGCTTCCAATACCCCCACAGTTGCTCGCCGGTGAAATTCATCCCGAACCACGTTACAGGGTCATAAGGGTCTCCAAATTGGTCTCGGAAGCCTGTGTCCTGAAGGAAGGCATGTGTCGTGAAAATGCAGTAAGACGAGTTCAGCGGAAACGCCAAACAGACGTTGCTGGCCCATGTTATTAAATTTGTGCCGACGCCAGAAGTGAGAGGATTGTTTGTTGTGCCGCCGCCAAACTGCATTGTGAGACAGACGTAAGTAATGCCGGCATTGGTAAATACAAGATAACTGTTCTGGTTGGCGTTGGTTGTGTGAAGTCCGCCGTTGTAAAATCCACCACTCCATCCATATTGATTTGTAATCCAATTCCGCGTGAAAATTGCATTAAAGTTGAGATAATAAGGATCCCCCTGGTCAATTCCATCATGATTCCCCACGGCAGGCAAAACGGGGATTTGATTGGTCAGCAAATTGTACCCAGCTTGCATTATTGAGAATTCGTTGGTGGTGGCATCTTGTGTAATATCCCCCAGACTCAACACCGCTTTGATGTTGAGATTCGCGACCTGTGACGAAATCCAGCCACACGTCTGATACCACAAATTTGAACCGCTTGCGTTCGTGGACAGGAACTGCGTGTCGGGAATAAGGACGATGGTGAAGGGAGTAACCGCCGCCTGCACCGCAGTCGTTGCGGTGCCCGCAGAATCATAAAGCGTGCCCCAAACATAGCCATTTGTTGCCGCTTGCGCCGCCGCCGTGCCGGCATTCGCAAGATCAAAGAAATTCGTATTTTGAAGCGCCGCACTGCCAAGACCGGCAACATTACTGGCAGAAAAAGACATCCACACTCGATTCGTCCCGTCTGGACTCGTCAATACCGCATTCGTAAATGGCGCGTTCGTCGCAATCTGCACCGTCGGATATTGAGGCAGGACGCCGACGAGATTGGCGGCGTTGGTCGCCACGATAAGGAGATTGTTCGTCCCGTTCTGCACAGCCGTATTCACAAAGTTCGTCGTGGCCAGTCCGTTCGTGATCGAAGCCGTTACATGCCCGTTTGTCGCCGTGTTGACATAACTCGTCGTAGCCAACCCATTGGTGATGGATGCGGTCACATAACTCTGGCTGGTCACAATATTTGTCACCGTTCCAACAAAAGCATTCGTTGCAGCCTGCACCACACTGTTCACTTGATTCGTTGCCGAGCCAACGAGATTCCCAGCCGCTATCGCATAGGGCGCAGGCAGCAATGCCTGCCGCGGAATCAATGTTGTAAATGCGCCACCCCCATTGGTTCTCACCCCAATCTCCAGCCACCGCGGATTCCCATCGAATATCCCACCCCCAAAATCCAGTGTGACGGTGAAAAGCCCGTTGCTCACTACCACAGCGCTGTTCGTCAGCGGCCCCGCCACGCTTGTGTCCAGCAGGTTGGTTGAACCATAAACCGTGAACGTCAAATCATAACTGCCGTTGGCAGCCCCCCCCACGGTGTTCAGCCGACCTTGATAGGTAAATGCCGTTCCTTGGGCAAATGCCGCGTGCAGGCTGGCGCACAGAATAAACGCCGTAAGCAGTTGGAAGGCACTCTTTTTCATAAAACGGGTTCCCTCTACCGGAGCCGATCTTATGTATAGAGTGAGGATGAAGGAAAGTCAAGTTGGTTCAACAGCCGGTGGTGGGCTAGTTTGCAATTCTGGTGGGGCGAGCGCTCGTCTGGCCGAAGCTCGCCTCGGCGAAGCCCGGGTCTGACGAAGGCCGATCCTCGCGAGCCGTCGTCGCTACGCTTTGACGCGCCAAGACCGGCTCGTCAGTGGCCTCGCCCCACCAAATTAACCCACTGCCGGTAAAGAAGAGCGGTTTACACGAAGATTTGAATCTGATATTTCTTCTCCATGATTCAGCCGGAAGAATTGGTCGAAGCGGAATGGGCCGAATGGTATCGGCTCACGCCCATCCAACGCTGGCTGGAAAGCGAGAAACTTTGGCAGACCTATCTCGCGCTGGGAGGCTCTCTTGATCCCGAACCCGATACGCAAAGTCCTTTTTTTGATGCGCACCCACCGCGTCCGCACCCTCCTCATGGGCGGACAGGCGTGCGTGTTTTACGGCGCAGCCGAGTTTAGTCGCGACACGGATCTCGCCGTCGTCGCCGATGTTATCAATCTCGCGCGGCTTCGCCGGGCGCTGGATGATTTGCAAGCCCGGGTCATCGCCGTCCCTCCGTTTGGCTTAAAATATCTGCGCAAAGGCCATGCCATTCACCTCCGTTGCCGGCATCCAGAGGCGTTGCGAATGCGCATTGACATCATGTCCAGGATGCGTGGCGTCGAATCCTTTTCTAAACTCTGGCAGCGGCGCACCACCATCAAATTGCCGGGTGGAACAACGTGCAATTTGCTTTCCTTGCCTGACCTCGTGTTGGCGAAGAAAACCCAGCGTGACAAGGATTGGCCAATGATCCGCCGCTTGGTCGAAGCGCATTACTTTCAATACCGCAACGACCCAAACCCATCGCAAATCCGCTTCTGGCTTCAAGAATTGCGCACGCCGCAACTTCTCATTGAAGTCGCCCAATCACACGCCAATCTTACCCGCTATTTGATTTCAAAACGGCCCTTGCTGGCAAAAGCGATATTGGGCCGAACCGATGAACTGGAACGGGCGTTGAACCGTGAAGAAGCCGCCGAGCGCAAACGCGATCGGCTCTACTGGCTGCCACTGCGCAAGGAACTGGAAAAATTGCGACACGGTTGACGCCGTTAAGCGCGGAAACCGAATGCTCGAAGACCTTCAACTCCGCATTCACGGTGAAGCATCGCTGCCGACGCTGATTTATCTGCCCGGCTTGCATGGCGGGATTGGCGCGAATGGATAAAAACAATCGTGGATTTTGACTTTGTCGCCCATCATCCTTTTCTCATTAGAAGCCGTTCCATGGTAAAATCCAGACCTCTGTCTTTTCCCTGGACTTCTCGCCTCGGCGTAGCTTGGCGAAGCCGGGTGGACTCATTTGTTTACCAGGAAATTACAACTGCGTAACCGTCTCCACCGTTGCCACCCGCGCCGCCCGTCGTTAAACCGCCGCCACCACCACCGCCACCGCTTCCGGGTTGTGCTCCTGCGCCACCGGCTGTGCCTGTGCCTCCGGCATTTGCATCTCCGCCACCACCGCCTGTGCCTGCTTTAGATGAATTTCCTGCCGTGCCTGAAGTGTTCTTTGCTGCGCCGCCGCCCGAACCGTACGCGTTGGGAGCACCGCCTGCCGAACCAGTGTTGACCGTATTAGCGGCATCCAATCCTCCTCCTCCACCGCCTCCCGGTCCACCGAATAATGACGAACCGCCAGCGCCTGATAGGCCGAAAACAGGCGTCCCCGTGCCTCTGGTGCAAGGGCCTCCTCCGCCGCCGCCGTATTCCGCAGATCCGCCGACTCCATTTCCTGCCGCAGCACCTTGCCCTCCGATTGCCGCCGTCGCATTATTCGCTCCAGGGGTGCCGCCATTGGATGCGGTTCCGGTGTTATAAACGCCCACGGTGCCCGCGCTTGCTCTTCCGCCACCTCCACCCCCGTCATTAGAGGAATTAGCTGCCGAGGTGATTGCGCCTCCATCTCCACCGCCGCCGCCATAGGCAGTCATGTATGAGCCAAAAGAAGTATTGCCGCCGACCGCTCCACTTGTTCCTGCAGCAGACGCGCCTCCTTGACCGCCGCTAGTCCCGCCAGCGCCAATGGTAACAGTTTCACTCGTTCCTAAATCTGTGGCGTTAAAAACCCTTTCGTTGTAAGCCCCGCCACCTGCGCCTGATCCGCCGCCACGAAGACTTCCCGCCGCTCCGCCGGCACCGCCACCACCCTGACCGCCGGCACCCCAGATAATCACTTTGACGGCTTTTGCCCCTGCAGGCTTGGTCCAAGTATTTGCACCTGTGACCGTATAGATTTGGATGTCTAACACCTTTGCAAAACCATTGGTGATGGATGCGGTCACAAATCCATTCGTCGCCGTGTTCACATAATTCGTCGTAGCCAGACCATTGGTCACCGCCGCCGTGACAAAGCTATTGGTCGCCGTGTTCACGTAATTCGTCGTGGCCAGTCCGTTCGTGATCGAAGCCGTCACATGCCCGTTCGTCGCCGTATTGACATAATTCGTCGTTGCCAAACCATTGGTCACAGCTGCCGTAACAAAGCTATTGGTCGCCGTGTTGACGTAATTCGTCGTCGCCAAACCATTGGTCACAGACGCGGTCACGAATCCGTTCGTCGCTGTATTCACGTAGTTCGTCGTGGCCAATCCGTTCGTGATCGAAGCCGTCACATGCCCGTTGGTCGCCGTGTTGACGTAATTCGTCGTAGCCAAGCCATTGGTGACAGTAGCCGTAACGAATCCATTCGTCGCTGTGTTGACATAATTCGTCGTTGCCAAGCCGTTGGTGACAGTAGCCGTAACGAATCCATTCGTCGCTGTGTTGACATAATTCGTCGTTGCCAAGCCGTTGGTGATGGTGTTGACGTAATTGGTTGTGGCTAGACCGTTGGTCACAGCCGCCGTGACGAATCCATTCGTCGCCGTGTTCACGTAATTCGTCGTAGCCAAACCATTGGTCACAGACGCAGTCACGAATCCATTGGTCGCTGTATTGACATAATTCGTCGTCGCCAGGCCGTTGGTCACCGCTGCCGTGACAAAGCTATTGGTCGCCGTGTTCACGTAATTGGTCGTAGCCAAACCATTCGTGATCGTATTGACGTAATTGGTCGTCGCCAATCCGTTTGTCACCGCCGCCGTGACGAATCCGTTCGTGGCTGTGTTGACGTAGTTCGTCGTCGCAAAGCCGTTCGTAATTGATGTGGCGTTTAGGTTCGTCAATCCGCCGCCGTTGCCGATAAAATAGCCCGCCGTGTTTGTGTTACCAACCGTAACTGAAGCAAATTGCGGGCTATCATAAATGATCGTTGCTGCGTTAGTTACTATGTCAGACTGACTTACTACGCCTTTAATCACTATGGTTGGCGCAGCGTAATCCTCTGCGTGAATTCCTATTGGAGAAAAACTACCAGTGCCGGGACCGGTCACGTTAAAGATATTCCCTGATACCGTCACAACTGTATTTGAATCCCCCCTTATCCCAATACCATTCGCCTCTATGTTGGTGGCTGAATTGAGATTAGCGATTTGGAATCTACAATCCTGCACAAGCATCGCAGTGCCTTGACAGCCAATTCCAGTTGCAAAATTGTTAATAAAAGCGGGATCGGAAGTAATAAAGAAATCACAGTTGATAAATCTAAATGAATCGTTTGTGACGCCCGCCGCCGGATAATTTTGAAACGTATCAAATCCAGAATGAAAATCACAACCTTCAAACGTTCCTTGAATCAATCCAGAATTTGGAATCTGATATGTAACAGCATAAATGCAATCCGAGTCTCCATAAACTGACAGATGATAGAAAATAAAATTAGTCCCTTTTTGTATGCCAATCGGGAAATAAAAGGTACCTGAATTAAGATTGGTTCCAAGCGTGAAGTCTTGTAGCAATACATTGTCCCCACTGATTGTTATGCCAAACTTCATGCTGGCTGTCTGAATGGCGAGAAAGGTGACACTTCTTCCCTTCCCGATAATTGAAATGTTTGTGGTAATGATGCTTCCAGATGATGTCGCAGTATCGGCATAAAATGTCCCCACTCCCAAATCAATGAGTGCAGGTTTTCCTGTCGCTTTAGCCAACGCCAGCGCATTGGTGAATGTGAGCAATGGCCTTGCTTCATCCATACTCGGATTAGAGTCGCTGCCGTTCAGTCGCACATAAAATGTGTTCGTAGAAATTACTGCAGTCACGAACCCATTCGTCGCTGTATTGACATAATTCGTCGTCGCCAATCCGTTTGTCACCGCCGCCGTGACGAATCCGTTGGTCGCAGTGTTCACGTAATTCGTCGTCGCTAGTCCATTGGTAATCGTGTTGACGTAGTTTGTGGTGGCCAATCCATTGGTCACAGACGCAGTCACGAATCCGTTCGTCGCTGTATTCACATAATTTGTCGTAGCCAATCCGTTGGTGACAGTTGCCGTGACAAATCCATTCGTCGCCGCATTCACATAATTGGTCGTGGCTAGACCATTGGTGACAGTTGCCGTAACAAAGCCGTTTGTGGCCGTGTTCACGTAATTCGTCGTAGCTAAACCGTTGGTGATCGTGTTCACGTAATTCGTCGTAGCCAAACCATTGGTCACAGATGCAGTCACGAACCCATTCGTCGCTGTATTGACATAATTGGTTGTGGCCAGGCCGTTGGTCACAGCTGCCGTGACGAATCCATTGGTCGCTGTGTTCACATAATTGGTCGTGGCCAGGCCGTTCGTGATCGAAGCCGTCACATGCCCGTTCGTCGCCGTATTCACATAGTTCGTCGTAGCCAAGCCATTGGTGACAGTTGCCGTGACGAACCCATTCGTCGCTGTATTCACATAATTGGTTGTAGCCAAACCATTCGTGATCGTATTGACGTAATTCGTCGTAGCCAATCCGTTTGTCACCGCCGCCGTGACGAATCCATTGGTCGCTGTGTTCACATAATTCGTCGTGGCCAATCCGTTCGTGATCGAAGCCGTCACATGCCCGTTCGTCGCCGTATTCACATAATTCGTCGTAGCCAATCCATTGGTGACAGTTGCCGTGACGAATCCATTCGTGGCTGTGTTCACATAATTGGTTGTAGCCAAACCATTCGTGATCGTGTTGACGTAGTTCGTGGTGGCCAATCCATTGGTCACAGACGCCGTGACGAATCCGTTCGTCGCTGTATTCACGTAGTTCGTCGTGGCCAGTCCGTTCGTAATCGAAGCCGTCACATGCCCGTTGGTCGCCGTGTTCACGTAATTTGTGGTCGCCAAGCCATTGGTCACAGCTGCCGTGACAAATCCATTCGTCGCCGTGTTGACGTAGTTGGTGGTCGCTAGTCCATTGGTAATCGTATTCACGTAATTCGTGGTGGCCAATCCATTGGTCACAGACGCCGTGACGAATCCATTCGTCGCTGTATTGACATAATTCGTCGTAGCCAATCCGTTCGTGATCGAAGCCGTCACATGCCCGTTCGTCGCCGTATTCACATAATTCGTCGTCGCCAAACCATTGGTCACAGACGCAGTCACGAACCCATTCGTCGCTGTATTCACATAGTTCGTCGTGGCCAATCCGTTCGTGATCGAAGCCGTCACATGCCCGTTCGTCGCCGTGTTCACGTAATTTGTGGTCGCCAAGCCATTGGTCACAGACGCGGTCACGAATCCATTCGTCGCCGTATTGACATAATTGGTCGTAGCCAGTCCGTTCGTGATCGTGTTGACGTAATTCGTCGTAGCCAATCCATTGGTCACAGATGCA
>Ga0182011_10000937_pt1 | contig 25453 bp, 17 predicted proteins | sample 711E1DmetaG_FD_120481 | JGI IMG/M metagenome (GOLD analysis project Ga0182011, IMG submission 120481) | Permafrost microbial communities from Stordalen Mire, Sweden - 711E1D metaG | ecosystem: Environmental > Terrestrial > Soil > Wetlands > Permafrost | place: Sweden: Stordalen | collected...
ACGCCCGCCGGCAGTTCCAGCCAGAGGATCATGCTTCCCAGCGGGCGGCTGCAACGCGTGCCTTCGGGAAAGTGGCGCACGATCGCCTGCGAAAAAAGGTGCATCAGGTTCTGGTAGGCGCGGCGGATGGAACGCAGGTGATGATCGTAGCCACCCTCGCGCAAGAAATCGGCGAGCACCTTCTGCAACAATACCGGGGTGCCGATCGTGTTGGTGAACTTCAGGTGGCGCACCCGTTCGAACTGGCGCCCCGGCGCCGCCCAACCGACCCGGAAGCCCGGAGCCAGCGTCTTGCCGAACGAGGAGCAGAGCATGACCAGGCCCTCGGTGTCCCAGGCTTTGAGCGGCTTGGGCCGGCGGTCGAAGAACTGCAGATCGCCGTAGATGTCGTCTTCAATGGCAGGCACGCCAAAGTCGGCGAGCAGGCGGCACAGGCGCTCCTTTTTCGCGTCCGGCATGCAGGAACCCAGGGGATTCTGGAAGCTCGGCATGACCAGGATGGCCTTGATGTCGTTCTGCTCGAGCGCGGTGCGCAAGGCGTCCAGGCAGATCCCCTCGCGCGGGTCGGTCGGAATCTCCAGTGCCTGGAGGTTCAAGCTTTGGATAATATCCAGAAACCCGAAATAGGCGGGGGTTTCCAATGCGACGATATCCCCTGGGTGCGTGACGGCGCGCAGGCAGAGATTGATGGCTTCCGTGCAACCCACCGTGATGACCAGCTCGTGGTGATCGAGCGGCGCGCCGGCGAGAAGATAGCGGCGCGCGATTTCGCGGGCTAACGGTTCATAGGCCCAGTTCATCGCGTACCGGCCTACCAGGGTGGGATCGTTTCGGCTGACCGACCCGAGCAGCCGGGCAAGTTTCTTCGTCGGGAACAGCGAGTGATGCGGACAGGCGGTGGCAAACGGCACATAGTCTGCGTCCAACGCCAGCGCGCGCATCTGCGCCATCAGATCGTTCATGCTCACGTAGGCGGGGCGCGCCATGGGCCGCGCCATCCGGGGCTCGGGCACGCTGAGCAAGGGGCGCGGCCGGACGTAGTAGCCGCTTTGCGGCCGCGCCTCAAGGTAACCGCGGTTCTCGAGCACGGTGTAGGCTTGCAGCACCGTCGAAATGCTGACCCCGCGCTGGAGCGACATCTGGCGGACGGACGGCACGCGGTGACCCGGCCGGAGCGTATCCTGTTCGATGAGCCGGAGCAGCGATGAAGCGAGTTCTGCGTAGAGCGGCTGGGGCGAGCCTCCGCCGGCCGGAGGGCCGGACAGCCGCGGGCCGCCGGGCCCGGTGCGGAGCGACGGCGGGACGACGCCGGGACGACTGACCGTCGATGTTGGAACGGGGGCGAGCAGGGATGAGGTCATGGCAGCAGAACGCAAGGTTACGTCCGGATGGGAGCGTACGGCAGCAGCAGTCCCGGATCAATGCGACCAGCACAGTACCCAAGAATTGGCGCTGACTCAAGTACAGCTTGCTTGCAAGTGGCGACTTACGGGATCATGCAATTGTTGGCAATTCTCCTCGTGCGCTCGCGAACCGATTGGTGTGCGGGTGTAGGAAGCCCGCTGGCGGGCGATCATCGGTCGCAAGCGACCTTCCTACTGCATGATCTCGCCTTAGGGGTGGGGCGCGTTGTCCCGCCCGCTCCCTCGTCGCCAATGTTCGACTCCCTCCGCCGGAATCCCACTTGCTCCTCACTACTCGATGCGCGCTACTTTGGTAGCGGCCGCAGAGCCGCGCCATGAATGCGGCGGGCGGCTAAACAGTCAGCTCGCCGCGGAGGTAGGTGACGGCGCGCCCGGCGATTTTCACCCGGTCGCCCGCCATGGCACACCAGAGTTCGCCGCCGCGGGCGGACACCTGCCGGGTGTGCAGCTGGGTTTTGCCGAGCCGCTCCGCCCAGTAAGGCGTGAGCGTGCAATGGGCCGAACCGGTGACGGGATCTTCGGCGATGCCCGCGTCGGGAGCGAAATAACGGGACACGAAATCACATTCCCCATCGCCCGGCGCGGTCACCATGATCCGGCCGGGCGTGACCTGGGCGAGGAGCGCGTGATCCGGCCGCAAGCTTCGCACATCGGCGGCCTGGGAATAGACGCACAGCCATCGGGCGGGCGCACGGAAGATCAACTCCGGGGCGCGACCCAGTCCGCGCAGGAGGGCTGGTGGCGCCTCGCCTTGCTCGGTGGTCGGGCGCGCGGGAAAATCGAGCTCGAATCGATCCGTCCCCTGACGGGTGGCCACGAGCGGGCCACTGCGCGAAGCAAAGGTGACGGCATCGCCCGTCTGGCGGAGATGGGTGAAGAGCGTGAACGCGCTGGCCAGCGTGGCGTGGCCGCACAACTCGACCTCAATGGCGGGCGTGAACCAGCGGAGATGAAAATGATCGGGGCCGGTGCGCACGAAGAAGGCTGTTTCGGAGAGTCCATTCTCAAACGCAATGCGCTGCATGACCGGGTCGGGCAGCCAGCATTCCAGCGGCACCACCCCGGCGGGGTTGCCGGCGAAAACGTGATTGGTGAAGGCGTCGATCCAGAAGAAGGGCAGGTTCATGGCGGGATGCTGGAAGATCCCGGATTCTGCCGGCAATCCTCAATCGCGTGTGCGGCCCGGTCATGGAGCCCACTGTGCGGTCTTACATTGCACCATTTTGGGCCGATAGTTATATTGCCCGGGCTTTGGACCGGCTCTATTCTGTAATTATGACCTTCTGGAAGCTGACGCGCTGGCTCTTCGCCATCGTCTGGTCCGGTTGTCTGGCCGCGACCGATGGTGCGCTTGCGCCTGGCGGCCAACCGCGGCCGGTCTCGGTGGTGGGGACGCTCCTCGACGCCGGGTCCGGTGGGCGGCTTTGGCTGGGACTGGCCGCGGCCGCGCTGGTGGTAGCAGGGGTGATGGTCTGGTGGAGGCGGCGCGCGGGCGGGACGGCGGGATCAATCGAAACGGATTCCCTGTTCACGGAGGAACGCCACCGCCAGCTTTTCGATCACACCCCGGTGCAGATTCTGGTGGAAGATTTCACCGCGATTGAGGAGCTTTTTTCCCAGTTACGGGCCGAGGGGGTGAGCAATATGATCACTCATCTGGCGGCCCACCCCGATCTCCCTCGGGAATGGCTAAACCGGGTTCGGTTGATCGACGCCAATCGGTCGGCGGTCGTGGCTGCGGGATTCACCGACCGGCAGGAGATGGTGGCGCGATTCCCGCAGCACGCGGCCGCGCCGTATCTGGAGGTATTTCGATATCAATTGGGAGCCGTGTGGGCCGGCCGCCGCCTATTCCAGGAGGAATTTCACTATCGTGATGCCGGCGGACATGAGCGCGCGTGCCTGATGCAGTGCCGCGCGGAGGAGCGTGAAAACCAACTGGATTTCTCGCGCGTGGTGCTGGTGCTGATGGATATCACCACGGCGAAGCGGACGGCGTCGGCCCAGATGGAGAATCAGGATTTGGTGCGCCAGATTCTCGCCCGGGCCGACATCCTCCTGTGGTGGGCCCAAGTGCGCCGGGAGAACGGCCGGTTGGAGTGGAAGATCAATGTGCCGACGCAGTTGTCCGAAACCCCGCTGCTCCAATTGGCCACGGCCCGGGACCGGGGGGGGCTGTGGGAATCGTCACAGGTTCCGGACTACGACGAGATCACTGCGCGGGCGGTTCGGGCCATTCTCAACGGCAGCCCGAGCTATCAGAATGAGTTTTGCGTGTTCTCCGCGACGGGGACGCCCCATTGGGTAAACGAAAATGTGGCCATTTCCCGCCTGGGGCCGGACGAATGGAGCCTGGTCGGCGTGGTGATGGATGTCACGGCCCAGCACGAGGCCGAAGAGGAGCGAAGGAAGAGCCAGGCGCAGTTAAGGCAGATCCTGACCCGGACGGATTGCATGGTGTGGCAGGCCCGCGTGACGGAGTCTTCCGGCGAGTTCGCCTGGGAGTTCGAGATTCCACCTTCCGGGCTGGAGAAGCGGATCTTTGGCGGCGACACCAGCGTTGTGCACAAAGGAGTCAGCGGGATCAAGGCGAGGTCACTGTACGGCAATTTCCTCGTGGCGGAACAGACCGAGATGGATGCCTGCGGTCTGGGGGCTTTGCGCAGCGGTGCTCCGGGTTACGAACAGGAGTTCTCCCTGATCAAGGGCGACCAGAAGTTATGGCTGCACGAGCGGGTGTCGGTGACGGCCATCAAGCCCGGACAATGGGACCTGGTCGGCATCACCATCGATGTGACCGCGCAGCATGAGGCCGAGGAAGCGCGCCGGAAGAGCCAGGAGCAGCTGCGGCAGATTCTGACCCGGGCGGACTGTCTGCTGTGGCACGCGAGCGTTCGGCGCGCGGGCGCCGCGCTGCAATGGCAGGATTTCACCATGCCGAGCTCCGTGCTCTGCGACCACCTGTTTGGCTCCAACCTTCCGGCCACGGGAACCGGCCTTTGGTATGCCGCGGACACCCCGGATTTGGAGGAGATGAACCGCCGCAGTACCCAGGCCATCCTGACCGGTGCTCCCGGGTTCGAGCAGGAATTTCAGGTGCTTCGGCCGACCGGGACGCTGTGGCTGCATGAGCAGGTATCGATCACGCCGGTGGGGCCCGACCAGTGGGATCTGGTGGGCGTGTTGATGGATGTGACCGCGCAGCACAAGGCCGAGGAGGCGCGCAAACGCATCGAGGAGCAACTGCAGCAGATTCTGGAGCGGGTGGACTGCGTGCTTTGGCATGCCCGCGCGCGGGATGTCAACGGGCGGTTGGAATGGGCCTTTGAATTACCGCAGTCCAATTTGCGGCGTCAGATCTTCGGGAACAAGGCGATCAGCGGAGAGAAGGAATTGTATGACAACTTGACGGTGCCGGAACTTCCGGAGATGTGCCGGCGAAGCGAGGCGGCCTTCCGGAACGGTGAGCGGGGCTATGAGCAGGAATTCCGGGTGGTGAAGCCGGATCGCACCTACTGGCTGCATGAACGCGTGTCCATTACACCGCAGGGCGCGGGCCAGTGGCTTCTGTTCGGGGTCATGCTCGACGTCTCCGCCCTGAAGGAGGCCGAAGCCGCGCGCCGGGCGAGCGAGGCGCAACTGGGAACGCTCCTCAACAGCGCGAACTGTTTGTTGTGGCAGGCCCAGGTGATGGAGAATTCGGCGGGGAGAATGGATTGGAACCTCTATATTCCTCAATCGAGCCTTTACCGTGAGCTCTTCCGCGGTGATCCAGCCGAGCGTGGGAGCCGAATGTGGAGCAAGCTAAACCTGGAGTCGAGCGAACTCAGTGTGCCCGAGCTCCCGGAGATGAACGCGCGGGCGACCGCGGCGATTCGCGATGGATTGCCGGGATACGAACAGGAGTTTCGCGCCCAGCGGGAGGGCCGAAACTACGACCTGCGGGAGCAGGTTTCCATCACTCCAGTTGCGCCCGGGCGCTGGAGTTTGGTAGGCGTCATCACCGACGTGACGGCGGCGCGTCAGGCGGAGGAAGCACGCCGGGCCAGCGAGGCGCGGTTGCAGCAAATTCTCGATCGCGCCGATTGCATGTTGTGGCAGGCCCACGTGACGGAGGTTGACGGCAAGATGAGCTGGCGGTTCGACGTCCCGGCCTCGGGCCTGCAGCGGAGGATCTTTGGCTGTGAGGGCCTCTCCGGATCGCCCGTGCTCTATGAGAATGACAACTTCAAAGTGCCGGAGCTCTCTGAGATGTACGTGCTTGGAGCGACGGCCCTGCAGAGCGGCGCCCCGGGCTATGAGCAAGAGTTCCGCATCGTGAAACCCGACCACACCTACTGGCTCCATGAGCGCGGCACCATCACGCCGGAGGGCCCCGGTCGATGGCTGGTGTTCGGCCTGGTCATCGACCTATCGGCGCTCAAGGAAGCTGAGCAGGTGATCCGGGCGAGCGAAGCTCGCTATCGCGATCTCTTTGAGGGGGCGGTTGAAGGGGTGTTTCAGTCGACGCCGGAGGGCCGTTTCGTCAGTGTCAATCCGTCCCTCGCCCGCATTTTCGGATGTGCGACCCCGGCGGACTTCCTGGCCCTGACCGAAAACGGCGCGAAATCGCTCTATGTCAGCGCGGGCCGTCGCGAGGAGTTTTTCTTTGAACTGGGGGAGCGCGATAGTGTCACCGATTTCCAATCGGAAGTGCGCTGTCGGGATGGTAGCGTGAAATGGATCAGCGAGAACGTCCGCGCGGTGCGCAATGCCGGCGGACGTCTGCTGCACCTGCAAGGATTTCTGACGGACGTGACGGAGCGGCGCAAGGCGATGATGACGATTCAGGAGTCGGAAAGCCGGTACCGGGCGCTGTTCGAGAAGATCCCCGTCGCTATTTTCGAACTGGACCTGTCTGGCTTGGGGCGGATCCTGCAAAGATGGCATGCCGACGGGGTGCGGGACTTGACTGCGCACCTGGCCGATCACCCTGGCGAATTTGTGGCGCTGGCCGCCGGTGTCGAGGTGGCCGCGGTCAACGAAACCGCGGTGCGGCTGACGAAGGCGGAGTCGAAAGCCCATCTTCAGGGCGAGATTGCGCAGCTGTTCAACACGCAGGGATTTGGGGTGCTGCAGCGTTGGCTCGAGTCCATCTGGCAGGGGCATAACGACGGCGAGGCGGAGGCTGAACTCGGCGACTTTGTGGGCGGATGCCACCACACGTACCTGCGTTGGTGGATGCCGCGGCAGGCGGAGTGGCTCCGGTTGGAGCACGCGGTGGTCGCGTTGGTGGATCTCACGGAGCTCAATCGTGCGGAGGCGGCGCTGGCCGCCGAGAAGGAGCGTCTCACCGTGACGTTGCGCGCGATGGCGGAAGGGGTGGTCACCACGGACACGCGCGGGATCATCCAGTTCATGAATCGCGCGGCGGAGGAGCTGACCCAGTGCGACGCCGCCAAGGCGATCGGCCGGCCGATCGCGGAGATCTGCGTTCTTCGGGGGCCGCGGTCGGAGGACGCTTTTGTGCTGCCCCTGACCCAGGTGTTGGAGGAACGGGCGCTGGTCGATCTTCCGCCCGAGACGTGGCTCGTGGGCCGCAACGGCGCGACCTGCCTGGTCGAAGGTTGCTGCGCTCCGGTGCACGATGCGGAGAGCGAGGTCGTCGGGGCCGTGCTGGTCATCCGGGACATCACAGTCCGCCAGCGCTTCGAGCAGGAACTGGAACGCGCCTCGCGGCTCGAATCAATCGGCATTCTGGCCGGGGGCATCGCGCACGATTTCAACAACATCCTGACCGCGGTCATGGGTAACATCACGTTGGCGCTGCTCGACGCAGGCGGGTTGGCGACGGTCGAACGCTATTTGCAGGAGGCGGAGCGGGCGACGCTGCGCGCCCGGGATCTTACCCAGCAACTTCTGACCTTCGCCAAGGGTGGAGATCCGGTGCGCTCCGCCGTGCGGTTGCCGGAGATCATCCGCGAGGTCGCCGAGTTTGCGCTGCACGGCTCGCGGGTGAAATGCGAGTTCGATCTTCCGGCCGGATTGTGGCCGGCCAATGCGGATCAAGGCCAGTTGGGGCAGGTGGTTCAGAACCTCGTGATCAACGCCGTGCAAGCCATGCCGGAGGGCGGCTCTATCTGGATCAGTGCGGCCAACGAAACCGTGGGACTCGACACGAAACGGCCGTTCCACCCCGGCGACTATGTGCATATCTCAGTGGCGGATTCGGGAACGGGCGTCAAACCGGAGCACCTCGTCCGGATTTTCGATCCGTACTTCACCACCAAGCAACACGGCAGCGGGCTGGGCCTGACAACGGTTTATTCGATCATCCGCAAGCACCAGGGACACATTGAAGTGGAGTCGGAACTCGGACGTGGCACGACCTTCCATTTCTGGTTGCCGGCTTTGCGCGAAAAGGAACCGGAGAGGGTGGAGGTCTCGGGCGAGGCCGTGGCGCCGATGAAAGAGCGGGTGCTCTTCATGGACGATGAGGAGCCCATCGTTGCCATGGCCAGTTTGCTCCTGCGGCGCCTGGGCCTGGAGGTCGAACTGGCGCGGGATGGCGCTGAAGCCGTGCGGAAGTTTGCAGAGGCGCATGCCGCCGGGCGGTCGTTTGATCTGGTGGTGATGGATCTCACCGTGCCCGGCGGGATCGGTGGACGTGAGGCGATCGAGCAGTTGCGGCAGATTGATCCAAACGTGCGGGCCATCGTGTCGAGCGGGTACTCCAGTGACCCGGTGCTGGCGAACCACCGAGCCTACGGTTTCTGCGGCATGGTGGCGAAGCCTTACAAGGTCGAAGATCTTGCCCGGGTGCTGCGCGCGGCCTTGCGCCAGAGTCGACCGCCATTTTTCAACGTGCCCCCCCCGCCGCCCGCCGCCAGCTAGCTCGGTTTGGAGTTGGCACCGGATGACTTGGTCGATGATTTGGCGGCCATGCTGCCGCTGTGGGACGCCAATCCGAACCGTCGCGCACCCGTGATGACGGTGCTGCTCCAAGGTCAGCGAGAAGAAGGATGTGCTCAACGCCATCCTGATCGCGCGGACGGCGGAGGATAAGAAGATCGAGATCAAGGTCAGCCGGGTGGGAGACATCACTTCCCGGGTCCAGATTCGCGTGGGCGTTTTTGGAAACGAGGTTCAGTCGCTGGCCATCCTCGACAAGATCAAGGCCAACCTGTAACAGCCGGGAGGACCAGGTTTCCCCCAGGCGGGCAAGGAGGAGAATGGCTCGTTGACGGTGGGTGGGCGGAACTTCATCGGAGTGGGCACGCCCGATGCCTCCTCCTGGTACGAACCACCTCAGTGCGGTGACGCCGGCCGCTTTGACGCGGTCAGGCCGCGCGCGCAGCGGGTTTGCCCTGCTGATCACGGTCACGCTGCTGGCGTTGGTGGTGTTGCTTTTGCTGAGTCTCGCCACGCTTACCCGCATCGAGACGGCGACTGCCGCCAACGCCCGGCGGGCGGCGGAGGCGCGGCAGAACGCGTTGCTGGCGTTGCATGTGGCCATGGGACGACTGCAGCGGTTCGCCGGCGCCGACCAGCGCGTTACCGCGCGGGCTGACCTCTTGCCGGAATCCGTGGGCAATCCTTATTGGACTGGTGTCTGGGACGCCACGTCGGCATCGCGCGTCCCGTTGACCTGGTTGGTTAGCGGCAACGAGACCGACCCGCTCGCCGTCACTCCGGATCATCCGCCGGTGGCCGATCCCGCCTCGCACAACGAATCGGTCTGGCTGTTGCGCACGCCAGCCGGCGTGGCGGCGCAGCGTATCAAGCTCGAGCGGCAACCGCTGGGTGCGGCCGGGCTTCCGGGCTTCGACGGTGCGCGCGTGGTGGGTCACTACGCGTGGTGGGTGGGCGACGAGGGGGTGAAGGCAAAATTCAACCTGGCGAATCCCTACGCCGGCGCGGCGGCTGACACGACGGAAAACCTACTCGAGTTCATGTCAGCGCAGCAGTTTGGTCTCGAACAGCTCACGGACAGTTTTGCGGCCTATGCCTCCGCCAAAGGCAATGCTGCCGCTGGCGCTGCCTTGCGCGGGCGCTTTGGTCGGGTCCTCTCGCCGGAACAGATTGTCTACGCGGACGCCAGTTTCAGCCTCGCCGCGGTCCGGGATCGATTTCACGACCTGACGACCGATTCACTGGGGGTGCTGGCAAACGTGGCGGCCGGCGGTTTGAAAAAGGATCTGACACGCGGCTTGGAGGCGGGCGCGACCCTTCCGGACGGCCCAGTGTTTTCCGGAGGGCCCGAGTGGACTCTCGTGCGTTCCTACTACCAATTGCGTCCGGCCTTCATAAACGGTGGCTGGCAAATCCCGCCGCGCAGCCACTCGCCGGTGCAGCATGGCGTGCACCCGATCGTCGTGCTCGCGCAGATCGTTTGGGGCGGGGACCGCGTTGCCGGGAGATTCCGCTTGTTGTTCAGGCCGATGGTCGTCCTGGGGAATCCCTACAGCGTCGCGCTCACCCCTGCGGACTACCGGTTGATCTGGCGGCAGGATGGGGTCATCGAATTGCGGAATCCCCCGGGCGTCGCGGAAGCCCAGGCGACTTCCGGCACCCCGGCGCAGTTGTTGGGCGAAGAGCTATCGTTGCTCATTCCACAAGCGGGTTTTCTTCCCGGAGAAGCCCGGGCGTTCACTTTGGCGGCATCAGGCGATCGCCAGATTCCCTATGCCCGCGGCGCCGGCCTGGCGCTGACCGCGGGATTTTCCGAAGCGAGCTCTGCGTTCGTCGACCTGGCGACAGCAGCGGATCCGACGGCAGCGGGGATGCAGGTGCGCGTGGCCGGGGGGCCGGCGGGATTTGAATTCTGTCTGGGCGATGGAACGCGTTTGCAGGAAGTCACAGGGTGCGCGGCCAATGCCCCGGATTGCGCTGGCGCGATGCCTTTCCTGGGCGCGCCCGTGCGGGTCGGACTGCGCCTGTCCGACAGCACCCGCAACTCGCCTGATGACACCGGTGGTTCGCGCTGGCTGGCTTGTTTCAACCTCCGCGCTCCGGAGATCGGCCCGCTGGCGGCCTGGGGGCGGAATCCGCAGTATGACGCCGCTACTCCGCGCGGCGGCGACGACAACACGATTCTTGGTGAAAATGATGTGCTTTGGGGCCCCAGCCATCGTGCGGCTGAGGGAGGACAGCGGTTTGCCACTCTTTTTGACCTACCGTGCGCTGACCTGCACTCGCTCGCCCAACTGCAGTATGCCAATCTTCAGCCGGCCAGCGCCGGGCCGGGTTGCACCGTGGGCCATTCGTATGCGGACCCGCACACTCCCGATGGAACGCCCGACTTCGATGATCGGCTCAATGAAGCTCTCTGGGATGGATTTTTTTTCTCCACGCTGCCGGGCGGAAGCGAACCGCTGCCCGCGGCCGCGCTTAACCGAAGGCTGGTCTTTTACCGCCATGGTGGTGGGTCGCCGGAACCCGGCGCAGTGCGCAACTTCGACACGGCGGCGGCGCACCTTTTGATCGACGGGCCCTTTAACATCAATTCGACCTCGGTCGCAGCCTGGCAGGCGGTGTTCGCCTCGCTTAACGGACAGAGCCTGGCCTGGACGGATCCGGAAACCGGGACAGTGCACAAAGAAACAGTCGGAAACGCGTTCCTGCGCCATCCGGTGGTCAACGGGGGTGCGAACGATGGCTGGCGCGGTTATCGCGCCCTCAGTCCTGCCGAGGTGCAGCGTCTCGCGGCGGCCGTGGTGGACGCCATCAGGGCCCACGGCCCGTTCCGCTCGCTCGCGGAATTCGTCAACCGTCCGTTAACCGCGCCAACCGAGGATGCGCGGCTGAGCGGCCTCCTGCAATCAGCCCTTGACCGCACCGTCAATCCGCCGCCATCGCTCGCTCCGATTCCTGGCCTGCCAGCCCGTGCCGGGCCCAGCCCGGCTTTGCCCTGGCCGGCGGCGTCCCAGGGGCATGTTTCGACGCTCGCTCCCGGCTGGCTGTCGCAGGCCGACCTGCTGGCCGTCTTGGGTCCGGTGCTGACAGCGCGCACCGACACTTTTCTCGTGCGGGCCTATGGCGATGTGGCGAACCCGGCGACCGGCAATGTCGAGAGCTGCGCCTGGTGCGAAGCGGTGCTGCAGCGGGTGCCGGATTATGTCGACGCCGCGGATCCAGCCGACGCGGCGGCCGACACATTGGGCGAACCCAACCGGATTTACGGTCGCCGCTTTCAGATCGTGCGCTTTCGCTGGCTTTCCGCGAGCGAAGTTTGATTTGTCGGAACGGGTGAGTGCCGGATTCATGTAGGGCGGGGTCGCCTGACCCCGCCTTGTCTTAGGAGGAATGGCGGGGTCAGGCGACCCCGCCCTACAACCATTCGGTACACCCGAAACTTTCCGCCGCCCCGGGCGTCTAAACAGGTGCCGTCCCGGGCTCGACAAGCCCGGGCGGCTGGGGTTTAACTGTTCCAATTATGAAGCCTGCGTCCCTTCTTCCTCCCTGCACGTCCCGACGGTCTGACAAGGCGTTCACGCTGCTCGAAATCCTGGTCGTGCTCGCGATCATCGGCATGCTGGTCAGCCTCGCGGTTACCAATGTTGGCAACCTATTCGGCAAGAGTCAGAAGGAAGTTGCCCGGATGTTTGTAACCCAAAGTCTGCAGGCGCCGCTGGGCGCATTCAAGATTCACATGGGCGACTACCCGACGACTGCGGAAGGTTTGCAGGCGTTGATCTCCGCGCCTGCTAGCCATGGCGAACGCTGGGGAGGGCCTTATCTTCAGGACAACAAAATTCCGACGGACCCGTGGGGCGAACCCTATCAATACCGCTACCCGGGCGTGAAGAACAAGGATCGCTACGATTTATGGTCGAAGGGGCCCGACAAGACCGATGGCACCGATGACGACATTGGAAACTGGTAGGTTTTCGCCGCCGGCGAAAACCCGCGCGTTTACGCTGTTGGAAATCCTGCTTGTCCTTGCGCTCATCGGCCTGATCGGTGGGACCCTGGCCGTGGGGATATCCGGTGCATTCAACAACGATCACCCAGCGCCCGACGATGTCTTCTGGCAGGCCTGCCGGTCGGCGCAGAAGCTGGCGTCACTCAGCGAGCGCGATACGAGCCTGAGCTTCAATGCGAAGGAGAAAAGACTGATCTGGAGCAACGGACAGGAAACGGCCGACGCCGCGTTCGACAATTCGCGCGGCGACGTCAGGGTTCAATTTCTGCGGGCGACGAATGGTGCCAGCTTGATTCTGATCGCCGGCCAGGTCGTGGAAACGCAGGAAGTGCCCCGCGTCGTGTTCTATCCCGATGGCACCTGCATGGCGTTCCGGGCGCAATTTCGGTTCGGCACGAACGTATGGCAGCTGGCCATCGATCCGTGGACGTGTGCCCCGGTGCTGGAAAAAACCGAGAATGGATCGTGAGAGCGAACATCCAAAGTCCAGTGAGAACTGCTCGGGAGGTAGCGCCGGTCTGCGACCGGCGGTTCCGGCAGTCGCAAACCGGCGCTACCTCCGATTGCGGCTCCCGGCGCGGCAGGTCGGTCGTCGCTTTTACCCTGCTGGAAGTTCTGGTCGCCCTTGCCATCTTTGCCATGGCGGCCGTCGTGCTCGGGGCCACCTACGTCAACGCCCTGAATGCCTACAATGCAGCCAGCCGGCACAACGAATACGACACCGATCTGCGGTTCGTCCGGGCCGCGGTGTTGACGGAGCCGGATCGGGACAAGGCGGAGCAGGGCGGCGATCTTGATCTCGGTGGAGGCAAGCGCGCGCACTGGCAGGCGGATATCGCATCGACCGAAACCGTCGACCTTTTCTCAGTCGCCTGGTCTTGCGAGATCAACGATCCCGCCCGGCGTGAACCCTACCACGCCACCCAGACATTCCTGTTGCTCCGGCCCACGTGGTCCGATCCGGTGGAGCGAACCAAGCTCATGGATCAGGCGAAACTGCGCATTCTCGAGTTACAGGGGGTGGTGCCGTGAATACCGGAAAGCGGGGAGTCGAGCCGGGAGACCGGAGACCGGAGACCGGAGACTGGAGACTTGGGAAAGCCACACCGAATGCCGGTGGGTTCAGGCGACCTCTCCGCGCATTCCGGTTCCCGATATCCGAATTGCAGAATTGGCATTCCCATCTCCAGCCTCCCGTCTCCGCTCTCCCAAACGCTTTTACCTTGCTGGAGCTTCTGCTCTCGCTGGCCCTCGTCGGGCTGCTGTTGGTTGCGATGAACCAGTTAATCTTCTCGATGGGCGAACTTTGGGGCCGGGGCGTCGATGTGCGTTTGTTTGAGCAGCATGTGCGCGCGGTCACCCGTTTTGTGGAACAGACGTTGCACTCTGCGGCCCAGCCGACCGCGAAGGGTGAGCAGGCGCTCGCCATCCAGGAGATCCGGCTGCCGGACGGACCGACGGGATCGTTGCTCACGTTCGAACTTCTGGAGGGCAGCCGTGTGCTTCCCTGGCCGGGAACCCCGCTGCCAGATGTGGTCTGCGCGCTCGGCGTGCGGCAGGACAAAGGGCTCGTGCTTTACTGGCATTCGCGGCTGGAGCAGCATTTTGCCGATGAGCCACCACGGGCGGCGGTGCTAACGCCGCTGGTTACCAGCCTGAGCTACGATTACTACAACGCCAGCTTCAACAGTTGGCAGAATCTGCCAACGCCGCAGCGCGACCGCAATGGTCAGTGGCAGTTGCCCACGCGCCTGCGCCTGCGGTTCACCTACGGAAAACTGACACGGGAAACGATCGTGACGGTGCCGCCGGCGGTCCAGACTTTGCCGCTCTTCTAGTATGTCGCGCCCAGGCACAGAGAGAAAGCCCCCCGGTGGCCGGTGGAGTCAAAACCGGACGGGCTCGGTCATTCTCCTGGTGCTGATGACCTTGTTGTTCACCGCGTTTGCCCTGACGAAATATTTGGAAAAGATGTCGGTCGATCTCCTGGCGGACGCCCGTGACGCCCGCGCGGATCGGTTGCGGGTGCACGCCTACTCGGCGCTCGAGACCGTGCTGGCCGTGCTGCAGGAATTCAGCACGACCAACGGCGGTCTGCATAGTTCGAATGAAGGGTGGGGAACCCCGCTCGAATTTGCCGGTTACGCGCCGCCCGACGGCCTGACGGTGGAGGCGACGATCGAGGATGAAAGCGGCAAGATCTCGCTGCCGCATGCCGACTTTCAGACGCTCCGGGATCTCTTCTTGTTGCTGGGTCAGAAACAATCCGACGCCGAGCACCTGGCCGATGCCCTCATGGTCTGGATTCAGCCGGGCTACGAGCCGGTTGATTCGTTCAGCGCCCGTGCGACCGATTACGAGCGGGAAACGCTTCCGCATGATCCCCCGGCCCGCTCGCTGCATTCGTTCTCCGAGCTCGCATCCATCCAATTTGTTCGCGACACGCTCTACGATCAGGATGGCCGGCCGAACGAGCTTTGGCGGAGTTTTGTGGACAGCGTGTCGCTCTTCGATTTCAACCAGCCCAACACCAACAGTGCGCGGGTGACGACACTGGCGGCGCTCGGCGGCTATGATGAGGCGACCTTGAAGATGATCACCGAATATCTCGGCGGACTCGGTACCTATTCGCGGCAGGGGCCGGCGTTTTTTCGGAACGCCCAGGACGTGGCCGGGCTCGTCGGACAGGCAGCGGCGTCGGCGCGGCTCGGCACCCAGGTGCGCTGTCTCCGGGTCAACGTTACTGTAAGCGAAGGTTCGGCGTCTTTTCGCGTGAGCGCGGTGGTGACCTTGTCCGGGGGAGCCCAGCTGCCGCCGGCGGACCAGGCGACCGCCTCCAACATGTCGACGAGTTTGGCTGCGTCCAACGATTCGACATCCGCGCAGAATACGTCGAGTTCGAACGATGGTTCCGCGGCGGCGGCCACCACGACCTCAGCTGCGGCCGCGAGCAGCCAAACCCAATCCTCATTGAATTATCCCTTTGCCCTGCTCGAAATTCGCGAGAATAATGAGATAGTCGATACTGGTGCTTCGTCCCAGTCCGCACCGCCATGAGCCTCCTGCAGAATCTCAAGCTCTCCGCCTCTGCCCGAAAGAAAGCCGTGTTGCTGGCGGACCATGCCTTCTTTTTGCGCGTGGTACCCCTGGCGGCCGGAACCCAGCCGCCCGAGATTCCCGGCCTGGTGGAGCTTGCGCTCGAAGGACTTTCGCCTTTTTCCGTCGCCCAGCTCTGCTACGGTTACTACTACCAGCCGGGCGCGAGCCGGTTGCTGGTTTACGCGGCTTACCGCCGGCGATTCACGGTCGAGGATGCGGAAGCCTGGGCGGAGGCCGATGCCGTCCTGCCGGCATTCGCCGCCTGCCTCGGTCTCGCGCCGGCCGCGCCGGCCGCGCTGCTGGTCACGGGGCCTGATTTTATCACTGCCATTGGCTGGGATGGAAGCGACGCCGTTCCGGCGGTGGTGCGGACACGGGTGATCGCGGCGGACGCTCCGGCCGGCGAGCGAGCGGCGGTTCGCGCTGAACTGGTTGCTCAACTCAATGGCTTCCCCCCCCCGGTCGGGGTGCCAGCACCGACTGAATCGGTTTCGCGGATCGGTGATAGCGACCTGAAGTTCAATGTGGGGGACCGCGTTTCGCGTTTCGACCGTTCGTACATCGACTCCATTGACGTGCGCGACAAGGCGGAACTCGCCGCGCGGAAACGCGACCGCGCGCGCAATCTCTACCTCTGGCGGGCTTTTTTGGGCAGCGCCGCTGGCATTGTGGTCGCGGCGATGGTGCAGTTTGGTTTGCAAGGCGGACAACTTTGGTTGAAGCGCCAGCAGGGCCGGGCCGCGGAGCAGGCCCCGGCGGTGCAGAAAATCGAGACCGGGCAGAATCTTGCGAACCGGATCGAAGAACTGTCCACCCGCCGTCTAATGCCCATCCGGATGATGGAGATCATCAATGAGAAGCGGCCCAAGACGATCCAGTTCCTGCGGACCGCGACGAAGGGGCTTTACGTGCTGGAAGTCGAGGGTCAGACGACCGCCACGCCCGATGTCTTCAATTATCAGGCTGCGCTCAAGGACCTTCCTGCGTGCGAGCATGTGGAACTCGGGCAGACGACGGATCGCGGGGGCGTCACCCGCTTCACCCTTACGGTCACGTTCAAACCGGAGGCGCTCCGCCCCGCGGCTCCAACATGAAAACGTTTTTCTTCAGCCGCCATATCCGGGAGAAGATTCTGCTGACGACCCTGCTGGCGCTGGTAGCGATCGTCTGGTTGGGACGGGTGGCGCGGAGCGCCCGCGCCTTCTGGGTCGACTGGCGCGCGACCGCCACCGTGCTGGCAATGCAGCAGCAGTGGCTGGACAATCGCGCCAGCATCGAAGCGTCCGCCGCCAAGTCGATCGCGCATCTCGATCCCGCGCGGACATTTAGCAGTCCGCGCCTGCTGGGCGAATTGAGCACGATCGCGGATCAGGTGGGCGTCCGGAATGGCACATCGAGCGAGATCCTGGAGACTCAGCTCACGAACCAGTTCTCGGTGAACACGGTGCAGGTGGCGGTCCGCAATGCCGATTTGCCGTCGCTCCTCAGCTTCTACGATGAACTCGAGAAACGCGCCCCCTATATCGGGCTGGAACAGTTCTCGCTGTCGGCGAATCCGACCAACCCCTCGCTGTTGAGTGCCGTGATGCGCGTCTCCTCGGTCGAAATCAACCGCTGAACCGGACGGGGATTCTCAGGATACTGTCCCTGCGTTGTAGCCGGCCTCGCTGAGCCTGGTCCCGCCTTCGCCGGGCTGTCCGGAAACTCCGTTGCGCTTTACCGATGGAGGGCGCTGCGCCGTCAGCGCCGCTCGGGAATTGGGCGGCGACAGCGCGCCGCCCTCCAAATTCTGGAAGCTTACGGCCAACCTCTAGCCTGCGGCGGCCGGTCCGGATTCGGCGTGCGTTCCGAAGCCATGGCGTAGGAGTGCAACCCCAGCACAAGCTCTCTCCCTATCCTTTGCAAAACGCATTCTGCCTTCTTGTTCAGCGCAGACGCGAGAAGCCTTTGGACACGGCATACTTCATCAGTTCACCCTGACTATGCACGCCGAGTTTGGCCATGATCTGCTTGCGGTAGGCGGCGGCCGTGAAGCGGGAAATGCCGAGCAGGGCGGCAACGTCCTCGTCGGAGATGCCCTCGCCCAGCAATTGCAGCACCTCCTGCTCCCGGACGGTCAATAACTTGTTGAAAAATCTCGGGTCCGCCTGCCGTTCGCGACACATCTTAAGAACGGACGGCGAATAGAACACTTCTCCGTCGAGCACGACCGTGATCGCCTTCCGCAGCACCTCCGGCTTGTCGTTCTTGTGGACGTATCCCCGGACCTTGGAATGCATCGCTTGGAAGAGGACGTAATCCTCGTCGAGCGCCGAGAGGATCACGATCGGTTGGTCCGGGCGCGCTTGCATCGATTGCTGCACCCACTCAAGAGGACTGCCGTCAGGCAACTCGAGATCGACAATGGCAAGGTCAAAGCTCGGGTTCTGCTGTTCGATCGACCGGATCTCCGCCAGGCTTCCGGCTTGGGTGATCGTGCAGGCTGGATACGTCTCTCGCAGCTCGCGGCAGATCAGTTCGCGGACCAGAACTTGGTCTTCGACCACGAAGAACCGAGGCGGATTCTTGGTGAGCCGGCTGCGGTTGTTTGCCTTCCCGCTCATCGAGGGCAGTGGCATCTTTCGCCTCGAGCAGGGTCAAGCAACCCCGCCCTACATCAATTCGATCTTGGAAGTCGCGAGCGAAATGTCGGTTCGACTTCATGGTTCCGGATCAGACTGCGCCGTTCGCACGGAGAATGATCCTATAGCACAGGCCTAAGGTTTGAGACGCGACGCCGTTGTCGAGTTTCCAGGAAAGATCCGGATCGGGCGAGGGGCCCGCCGTTACACCGTTCGATGGGTGCCGTCGCAAAAGGGCGGGTTCCTCGAGTGCTTGCAGGCGCACCACGCGACCTTCTTTGCCTCGGCGAGCGTGACTTGCTGCGGAGCAAAACTGGAGCCTTTGTGCGAGCCGTCGCAGAACGGCTGGTTCTTGGATTTGCCGCAGGCGCACCAGTAATAGCTGCCAGCGGTCATTTCTATGACGATCGGGGCTTTTTGGGCGATGGTTGGCTTGTCCATGGGAGAGGAGGATCGAGATTGCCTTGGTTGGCCAGGCTGACGGATCCGCGGGATCGCAAATCCGCCGAAGGCTAAGTATAGCCACATGGGCCGCCGCCACAAGTGGATACGGACACTGGAGGCGCCGGGGAGCGAGCGTTCAGAATTTGAAACTGGCGCTGAGCGAGAATACGGCGGAGAAGATCGCGTAGCCGAGAAAGCCGACAAACGCGAAGGCAAAGAGGAGCACGCCGGTGGAGACAATTGTGGTGAAGGCCTGCAGGCGGCGGCTGAGGTCCTTCTGGTAGGTGCGGGCGATCTCCTTGAGGCTGGGAACGACATTCCCGGTATTTTCGCCCACGGCCAAGCGGTCGAGCACGAGATTCGGAAAACATCCGGTACGGGCGAGCGCGACCGAGAGGTTTTCGCCTTCCAGCACCCGGCCGGTCGCCTCCGAGAATGCCTGGCGGTGGGTGCGGTTGTTGATGACCCGCTCGGTCATCCGCAGCGCCTCGGCCGTCGTCACGCCGTTTTCAATCAGCACCGCGAGCGTCTGGCTGAAATTCATGACGGTCGTCGTGGTGACGAACGTCCCTGCAAACGGCAGCCGCAGCACCCAGTCGTCGGTGCGAATGCGCCCGGCTTCGCTCTGGCGCCAGCGCCAGAACGAAACGGCGGCGAGTCCCAAGGCCAGGGCGACAAACACGCCGTAGCTGATGAAGAAATGGGAAACCTCGATGAGCAGCCGCGTGGCCAGCGGCAGCTTGCCGCCCAGGGCGGTCAGCAACGACTCGATCTTCGGCAGCAAAACAAAGATGAAGAAAAAGATCACGCCGACCGCCATCGCACAGATGAACACCGGGTAGGCCATGGCGGTGATCAGTTTCTGGCGCACTTCCCGCTGTTCGGTGAAATGCTGGATCAAACGCTGGAGGACATCGTTGAGGCTGCCCGTGGCCTCGCCGGCCTGGATCAGGCTCACCGTCGAGTTGTCGAACACGCCGGCATATTCCTCCATGGCCCGGGAGAGCGGCTGGCCCTCGCTGAGACGCTCCCATAAGCCCTGGCAGAGCGCGCGCAACGCGGGCTCCTGGAGCCGTTGACTGAGCAGCCGCACGGCCTCGCCGGCGGAAAGTCCGCTTCCGGTGAGATCCGAGAGCGCCTGCAGGAACGGCAGTCGTTGTTTTCGGGAGATCGCGGCCGGAGATCGGGACGATCGGGTCGTGGATCTCGTGAGAATTTCCGCTGCCCCCGGCTTCCTGGCTGCCTCGGTCGGGCCTTTGGCGCTGGCGGCACCTGCTTCACTGACGCTCACCGGCGACAGGCCGCGGGCCGCGAGCAGCCGCAGCGCCTCCTTGCGCGACGAAGCTTCCACTCCGGCTGAAACGGACTGGCCGGAACGATCGCGGGCGGTGTAGTTGAAACGGGGCATGTTCGATTGCGGATATGGGATACCGGAGACCGGAGAAGGGAGGCAGGAGTCAGGCGACAGGAGTCAGAATATAGAAGTCAGAATGCAGGAGGGCGGAGACAGCGGCTAGAAAATGGAGTCTAGGAATTGGAAGTTAGCATAAGAAGCCGCCCATGGCGGGTGTGTCTGACCTCCTGAATCCTCGCTCCTGTATTCTAGCTCCTGTCTCCTTCGGCCTCATTTCTCAGTCACCGTGATGACCCGGAGCAATTCATCCATCGTCGTGTGACCGGCCTTCACCTTGGCCCAGCCGGAATGCTGGAGGGTCAGCATGCCATGGTCGCGGGCGGACTTGGTGAGCGCCCGTGCCGATTCGCGTTTCAGAATGAGGTCGTGCAATTCGTCGTTGGGCTGGAGGATTTCGAAGATGCCAATGCGCCCGCGGTAGCCGCTGCTCCGGCAACGGTCGCAACCCACCGGCGCCATAAGCTCGGCGGTCGCATCGGCTTCGGCGGGATCGAGTCCGAGGATTGCGAGGGTATTGCGGAGCTTCGTCCGGTTGACCGGCTGAGGACGGGCACATGCGGAACAGAGGCGGCGGACGAGGCGCTGCGCGATCACCAGCTCGATCGCCGACGCCACCAGAAATGGCTCCACTCCCATGTCGACCAGCCGCGTATAGGCGCCCGCGGCGTCGTTCGTATGGATGGTGCTGAAAACCAGATGGCCCGTGAGCGAGGCGCGGATGGCGATCTCGGCGGTATCCAGGTCGCGGATTTCGCCCACCATGATCACGTCGGGATCCTGGCGCAACACGTGGCGCAGGGCGCTGGCGAACGTCAGGCCGATTTCGGGGCGCACCTGCATCTGGTTGACGCCCGGCACCTCGTACTCGATCGGGTCCTCAATCGTGACGATACGGAGGTCCGGCGAGTTGATCTGGCGGAGAAACGCATTGAGCGAAGTCGACTTGCCCGAACCGGTCGGGCCGGTGACGAGAATGATGCCGTGCGGGTACTCGAGAACGCGTTTGATGATCGTTTGTTCCTCGGCGTTCATGCCGAGCCGGTCCATCGAAAAAGCCTCCTTCTTCTGGTTGAGGAGGCGCAAGCTCACGCTCTCGGCGTAGATCGTCGGGATCGTCGAGACGCGGATGTCGAGCACGTTGGTGTCGGCCTTGAAATTGATGCGGCCATCCTGTGGCAGCCGGCGCTCGGAGATGTTCAGCCGCGCCATGATCTTGAGGCGCGAGATGATGGCATCCTGGAAGCGCAGCAGGTTCTCCGGCAGGGGCACCGGCACGAGCAGGCCGTCGACCCGGTAGCGGATCCGGAGCTGGCCTTCCTGCGGTTCGAAATGAATGTCGGTGGCGGCATCCGTGATCGCCTGGCTGATGACGTCGCTGACGAAGCGCACAACCGCGGCGTCCGCGTCGACGACCTCGTCCGCGCCCTGGGAATTCTGAACCGGCGCGAAATCCTCACCGGAGTCCTCCAGACTGCCCGAACCGACGCCGAAGTGCTCGATGATCAGCTGGTGGACCCGATCCGGCAAGGCGAGGTGCCAGCGGAGCGGCCGCGGCGTGAACGTGCGGATCCAGTCGAGAATGGTCTCGTTGGGCGGCCAGGAAGCCGCCAGGTGTAGCACGGTCTTGGAATCCGGCGGGAGGGAAGGGGTGCTGCCTTCCGGCTCAACCGCTCCCGGGGCGGCGATCGGCACGATCTGATAATCGTGCACCAATCGGCCGGGCAAAAGTGTCAAGGATGCCCGATCCGGCTTGATGTCGGTGGCGATCTCCAATCCAGCCGCTCCTGCGATAAGCGCGATGACGTCGCCCTCGTTCTGGCCAAGCGCTGTCGCCAGGGTGGTCACACGCTGGCCGCGCGGGGCCTCCAGCACGGCCTGCCGTTGCTCCTCGGTGAGCCGCTCGGCAATCGCGGCCGGAAGAACTTCCTGGATCAGCGCATTCATGACGGGAGGCATGGTCGCGCCTACTGTGTCAGCTGCTTGAGGAGGCTTTCCTTCTTATCCTTCGACGGTTCGTCGAGATAATGTTTCACCTGATCCTTGTTGGTCAGGTGGTCGATACTGGCATTGGCGTCTTTGCTGGTATCGCTGGGCGGGATGATATGGGGGCGGACGAACAGCAGGAGCTCGGTCCGATCTTCTTCGTGGGTGCGGCCGCCCAACAACTGGCTGATGATTGGAATCTCGTAGAGGAATCCGAGCTTCGTTCTGACGGTCGAGTGTTTGGTCTGTTGCAGGCCGCCGAGCACGATCATCTGTCCGTCGGCCACATTGATGAACGAGGTGGCCTCACGGTGGCCGATGATGGGCTGGGTGTTGGCGTCGACCTGGACGTCGCCGACCTTGTCGTCGACCTTCTGGTCGATTTCGAGTTGGACGCTGCCGTCGTCGCCGATGAGCGGGGTGACCTTTACATCGATGCCGATGTCCTTGTATGTGACCGTTGAACTTGAGTATAATCCCCCGTTTGTGGTAGTGGCGCCCGGAGTCGTGGTCGATCCAGTGATGATGGGCAACTGCTGGCTGACGACAAATTCGGCCTGTTTGTTGTGGGTGGTGACTATCGTGTCGGCGGAAAGCACCTTCACGTTGCTGTTGGATCCATTGTTGCCCAGTGCGGCCGCGAACGACAACGGATTGACGACTCCTCCGGTGATGTTCCATCCGGCAATTCCATTGGCGGCGGTGCCGGTGTCGAAATTCGTGATATGTGTGCCCGTGTGGAGCGTGCCAGCGACGGTGTTGGTTCCGAAGGTCAAATTGAGCGCGTTGATGCCGCTCGTGTCGCTGTCCGTGAGCGTCACCTCGGCAATGACCACCTGGATGCTCACCTGGGCGAGGAGCACGTCGATTTTGTCGACGACTTCGCGGATCAGGCGGACATCGTCGACCGTTCCGGAGACGACGATGGAGTTGCTGCGATCATCGGCCAGGACGGTGAGCAGACTGCTGAAATCGGTGTTGGCGCCGGTGTCGCTCAGGAGATTCGCGACGGCCGGCGGCGCGCCCGCGGGCGTCGGCTGCGCGCGGGGAATCGCTCCTGACTTGGCTCCCGATTGGTCGCCTTTGGTGGCGGCCTGATTCCGCCCCGAAACCAGGTTGGTCAACAATGTGGCCACGTCCTTGGCCGTCGCGTGCTTCAGATAGATGACTTCGTTGCGAGTGTTGGGTGCGGCCTGGATGTCGAATTTCCCGATCAATTCGTCGAAGAACGGGTATTGGCGCGAATCGGAGATCACGACGATCTGGTTGGTCCGATCATCGGCGCTGACGCTTGTGGAGGAACTGAGCCGGTTGCTGAGCGGGGGTTTGAGGATGGCCGTGATCTTGGTGACGAGATCGCTGGCCTTGGCGTGCTGCAGCGCGTAAAACTTCGGCTGCAGGCCGGCGGTGGCCGGCTGGTCCAATTCCTTGATCAGCCGCTCAAGGCGTTGGATCGTGCTCAGGGAATCGGTGACCATCACGGCATTGGACTTCTCAAACAACACGAGTCCGGTGAGCGTCGCGTTGAGCAGCGAGCCCGCCTGATCCTTGAATTCATTGACGTGCAGAAAACTGAGGCGGAATAGCTTGGTGACAATCCGGCCGCTTGGCGGGAGATCGAGCGAGGAGCCGTCAATCATCTCCGGCGCTTCCATGTGGACCTGGTTGAGCGCCACGACCTTCAGAAAATGGTCGCCGAGCGGGCTGACGGCGACACCGCTGAGCTCAAGCATCGTTTCCACCGCGACCGTCGCCTCGCTTTTCGGCATGGGCGGCAGCGTCAGCGTGTAACCTTCGGTCGCCGGCAGCGCCTGGGGGCGGATGATCGAACGGCCGGTCCATCGACCCAACTGGTAGAGCACCGCTTCCAAGGTCTCCCCCCGCATCTGGATCGGTCCGATGACCTCCTCGCCCGCCGGCAGGGCGATGGGCGCGACGGTACGCGAAAGGGGATTGGCCGGGGGCGGGTTTAAAGGGGTCGGGCCGGCTTGCGGCGGACGGGCCGCGGTCGGAGGCAAAGCCGGGCTAGGGGTCTGGGCAGGAAGCGAAGTCGCAGCGAGCAACACCGCAGCGAAGGCAAACACCGATAAGCAGGAACGAGGATGGTTCGACATGCGGTGCGGGGGGGGAACGATTTGGAAGGGTGAGTCGACGCCACGAGGGCGGCGATGCGGGAGGGCAATTACAAACGAATTCCAAGTTGATGTAAACTGAGTTGTGCCAGGCCTGCAACCCGCCGGCACCATGGTTACCGCCGGGAGAGTCGCCTCCTGTTGACGCTTGTTAGCGGGCCAAGTTTCAGGACATCCTCATGCCCGGACAGTTCCACCGACTCCAGAACGTAACCATGCCCCTCTGCTGTTTCAAGGGTGGAGCGGCTTGTCCGCAGGCGCGGTTCGCTAGATGCTTGCCTGCCGGCGGTCGACAAATCACGCTGCCGGATCGTGCCCAACTCATTCGGTAAGATCTTTACCGTCACTACCTGGGGCGAAAGCCATGGGGGGGCGGTGGGCGTCGTGGTGGATGGATGTCCGCCGCGCCTGCCGCTGGAAACGCCCGAGATCCAGGCTGAACTTGACCGCCGCCGGCCGGGACAGAGCGATCTGGTCACACCGCGACAGGAAGAGGACAAGGTGGAGATTCTGTCGGGGGTCTTCGAGGGGCGCACAACCGGAGCGCCAATTTCGCTGCTCGTCCGCAATACCGATGCGCGTCCCGGGGCCTACGATGAGATGAAGGAGAAATTCCGGCCCTCTCACGCCGACTTCACCTATCAGGCCAAGTTTGGAATTCGCGACCACCGGGGCGGCGGCCGTTCGTCGGCGCGCGAAACGATCGGCCGGGTGGCCGCCGGCGCGATTGCGAAAAAGGTGCTGCACGTCGCCGGTGGCGTGGAGATCCGCGCGTTCGTCACGCGCGTCCACGATCTCGAGGCGCCGCCGCCCGATCACTTTCCCACGCTCGAAGAAGTCGAGGCTTCGTCGGTGCGTTGCCCGGACGCCGCGACGGCCGCCCGGATGATCGAGCGGATCAAGGCGGTGCGGGCCGAAGGCGATTCCGTCGGCGGCCTAATCGAGTGCCGGGTTCGGGGCGTGCCAGCGGGTTTGGGCGAGCCGGTGTTCGACCGGCTTGAAGCCGACCTGGCGAAGGCGATGCTCTCATTGCCGGCGACCAAGGGATTTGAGATCGGCAGTGGTTTTTCCGGCACCTTGCTCAAGGGTTCCGAGCACAACGACCTCTTCGAGAATCGCGAAGGTCAGGTGCGCACGCGGACTAATCGGAGCGGCGGCGTGCAGGGAGGCATCAGCAACGGCGAGGAGATCTGCTTTCGCGTCGCGTTCAAGCCCACCGCCACCCTCCTGCGCCGGCAGGAAACGGTCGACGTCCACGGCCAGCCCGCCGAGCTCATGGGCCGGGGACGGCATGATCCGTGTGTGCTTCCTCGCGCCGTGCCGATCGTCGAAGCGATGGCGGCGCTGGTCCTGGTCGATCATTGGATGCGCCACGCGGCGCAGTGCGGCACGTTCAAATTCTGATCCAGCCCTCCTTGTAGGAAGCGAGCTTG
>Ga0182011_10000941_pt1 | contig 25439 bp, 13 predicted proteins | sample 711E1DmetaG_FD_120481 | JGI IMG/M metagenome (GOLD analysis project Ga0182011, IMG submission 120481) | Permafrost microbial communities from Stordalen Mire, Sweden - 711E1D metaG | ecosystem: Environmental > Terrestrial > Soil > Wetlands > Permafrost | place: Sweden: Stordalen | collected...
CACGAGGGCTGGCCAGTCTTCAACACGGTCGAAGAGGCCGTCAAGGAAACCGGCGCCAACGCAACGGTCATCTTCGTTCCACCACCATTCGCAGCCGATGGAATTCTGGAGGCCGAGGCCGCTGGCATTCCGCTAATCGTCTGCATCACCGAAGGTATTCCCACGCTGGACATGGTTCGCGTCTGGGAGATCGTCAAGCGCTCGAAGTCGCGCCTGATCGGACCCAACTGCCCGGGCATCATCTCGCCCGGTAAGGCAAAGGTCGGCATCATGCCGGGCCGCGTCTGCAAGGAAGGCTCCATCGGCATCGTGTCGAAGTCCGGCACGCTGACCTACGAGGCGATCTATCAGTTGACGGTGCGCGGCATCGGCCAGTCAACGGCCATCGGCATTGGCGGCGACCCCATCATCGGGACGACGCACATCGACGCCCTACGCCTGCTCAACGACGACCCCGACACCGAGGCGATCATCATGATCGGCGAGATCGGCGGAACGGCCGAGGAGAAGGCTGCGGAGTTCATCAAGGCCAACGTGAAGAAGCCGGTCGTCGGCTTCATCGCCGGCCAGACGGCACCTCCGGGACGCCGCATGGGCCACGCCGGTGCGATCATCTCCGGCGGAGAAGGCACAGCCGCCAGCAAGATGGCAGCCATGACCGCCGCCGGTATCCACGTCGTCAAGTCCCCCGCCGAGATGGGCGAGACCTTGGCCCGCCTCATCGGCAAGGCATAGTCTTTTCGCATACTACACAGATCAAAGCGCACCAATAACCAAAGGCGTTCCCGTCCACCCAGACAGGAACGCCTTTCTCTTTGGAAGTTACTCCTATCCAAATAGTTATCGTGCAGATTCTTGACTTTCCAGTTCGCCCGATAAGCGTAAAATTTTTATGTGGACGTGTACTCAAAGGCGAAGCGAAGCCTAATCATGGCTTCTGTCAAAGGAGCTAATACCACGCCGGAGCGAGAAGTTAAAGCACGTCTCTGGTCGGAAGGATTCAGATTTGCACGTTCGTACTACGGACTTCCCGGAAAGCCGGATATTATTCTGCCGAAATTGAACGCCGTCATATTCGTACACGGATGTTTCTGGCATGGTCATTCTTGTAAAGATGGACGCCTGCCGAAGTCGAATAAATCTTACTGGGAAAGGAAAATCGCCGGAAATATCCAAAGAGATAAAAAGGTCGTGCGATCTCTTCGTTCGTTAGGCTGGCATTGCTTCCATGTCCGAACGTGTTCTATGGAACGCGATATAAAGAGGCTTCTAACCTCTCTGATAAAGCTCAAAGGCCAATAGCCAATTTCATAGCTCGACCGTCTCAATCCATGTGTCATCAAATCCAATCGCCTTCATTAAATCCTGCTCTGAGATAATTTCGGGCATCTTAACGATTTTGAATCGTTGAGCGGATGTCGGGACATAATGATGCACTGTAAACTGCGAACCATGCGGCTGCCAAGTGAAGAGATGCGTTCCCGTATCTCGTTGATGTCCGATTAGGCTTTTGTGGCTGTTGACCGTCCCATTAAAGCCATTCCCGGCTGAAATAATATTGGAGATGGACTTTGATGACGGGTTACGGTGGCTTTCATGCCAATCTCGTTTAGAGCATCTTGAATTATCTCCATTTTGTAAGTTCCTGCTGGAAGTTCGCGAAGTTGTTTTAGGAAAGCTTCTTCCTTTGTAGGGCCTTCTTCCCCTGCGTACTCGAATACAAAGTTAGCAAGAGCCGCATATGCGCGATATTCACTTGGATAAAGTGAGACATCAATCACACCGTCATCTTGTAGTTGAGTTGCTAAACTCCATATTGCCATCTATATCTCCAAACCGTTGCGGCTCGCGAACAAACACAGGCAGAGTGGATCATACAGTTGTAAGCCAAGAAACTTGAATAGTTACTCTCTCGATTCTTCGGAAATTAAGAGGACTTGAAAGGGGGTTCTTGAATATCTCATGAGATGGCGATTCTCTAAAATTTCGGACTACAAAAAGAAAGAACCTATCTCTCAGCCGCTCTGCTACGCTGTATTCTTTTGGAGTCATCATTACACTTCCTGTTTGTTCTTTCAAGCCTTTGACCTCTACGGCAAAAAAATCTTTGTCGTTCGGTTCGACACGCAAACGAAAGTCGTAACCGCATCCGAAACGGGTCGTATTCTCCATCAGGTAGTCTTTGAATTCTGGGATACCCGCCTGAACTGACTCAAAGTAACGCTCCGCAGCTAGCCCCGTGATTAATCGCTGCGCAAATGTCGATTGGCTTTCGTCCTGCTGCTCGGAAGGAATTACTTCACTATCTTTATTCTCGTCAAGCCCCCAAAAAGATCCGACCAAACCAGTGAATGATTCAAAGTCGAGACCGTTATATCGCTCAAAAATCGCAAGGCAGTAGTCACGGGTGCCACGCTTGTGCCATCCTTTTCGCTTATTCGGGAACAATGGATCAAACTCATCACGGTAGTTCTTAATGGAAGCTGGCCTCGATCCTAACGCGTAGCCAATAACGTTGAATGCTTCTACAAAGCTTTCAAAGCCGAGCTTCTTCAAACCCAGCGAATCATATTTTGAGAGATACAGCCCAGCCAAGATTAGCTTCTCCCTTGTCGAGATACTCGCCGAGATGGTGGACTTGTCATGTATTCTCAATCCCATCCTCCAGGCATCTCTTTCAACCTCAAAGTTATCATTGGACGATTATTCCCAGTAGCCGAAATATAGTTGTTGGCGGAGCGTACTGCGCTGAAATGCCGGTCATCATTGGCCTATGGTCACGTCTGTCGCGTTGAAGTCACGCCGAAGATGGGATACCCCATCCGACATCGACAATAGGGGAACCAAATTCAGGCACAAAGTTGGCGAACATTTTCGAGGACGAGCATTCGCGGTTGTTTTGCCATAATGATCCGCTCTAATTCAAAAAATAGCGTACCGCGAGCATCCGCAAAACCCGCCATGCCTCCGATGATTGAAAAAGGCTGGCAAGGAAAACCGGCGCACAGTAGATCGTGGTCGGGGATGTCGTCAAGATCGACGTCTCTGATGTCGCCATGCGGCATTAGACCGTAATTATGAAAATACGTTTTTCTGCATTCTTCATCGATGTCGCAGGCAAATACTCCAGATAATCCGAGCGAACGGGCTGCCGTATGGAAGCCTCCGATGCCACAAAATAAATCGATAAACCGGATCGGCGTTTCGGCAGATAGACCTTGACCCACTGCTGCGGGCTGACTCGTCGTTCCAAACTCAAGCAGTCGAGCCGACGCTTTGCGTTTCTTCATTGTCAATAGCCTTTCGTCGCATCTTCGCTCTTCAAGATAACACGATTCGGTGCGGAAAAGTTGGTACGAAATGCGTCAGAACACTATATATCAATAGCAGCGTGTTCGATAGCCGAGCGAATCTCTGTCTGATTTACACTGGAGAAGTAAGCTAAATGCGCTGATTGAACAGCAGCAAAAGGGAGAAACACTGTGGCACAGAGAACTTTTAGCATCATCAAGCCGGAAGCGGTTCGGAAGGGTTACACGGCGGCAATTCTCATGCGTGACGAAGGCTTCGATTCGTTTGCTTCTTGATTGCGCAGCCCACTCTACGGGACGACGACGAGTGGCTTGGGATCATTTTTGAGTCCATTTTCCAGGAACGCGGGGCGAGGCGCTTCGGGGGACGCAAACTCCAGCTCCCAGACCGGCGATTGTAGCTCTGGCATGGGCGTGGCGAGGAAGATCTTGCGGCACTGAGCGGCGGTCCAGCGAGCCCACTTCTTGGACTTCTTGCGCCGGGCGCTGTCGGTGGAGATGCCGGTGCCAGCGTACATCTGGCGGTAGAGCTTGGAGAGGAAGATGAATGCGATGCGGGCGCGCAGGGTGGGTGTGCAGGCCGAGCGCTGCCAAATAGCACTCCAGTTGTAGAAGCGGTCCCAGACGCGTTGCGTGCGCTCGCGAATCTCGTCGGAGCTCATGGTCGGGTGAGGGGTGAACATCTTGGGACGAACCTCGGTGGGGATGAGCCAGTAGCGGGTGATGGGTACGTCGCCTACGAGCGTGGGTGCGGCGGCTTGTTCCTTCTCCCAGCGGGCGAAGTCCACGGTGCCGGGGAAGGGTGTCATCATGACGAACTGGGCGAAGGTAACGCCCGCCTTCAGCGCCATCTCGACGGTGGCGTCGAAGGTGGTGGGCCGGTCGGTGGGCAGGCCGAAGATGAACGAGCCGAGGACGTGGACGCCGTGGCGTTTGAAGGTCTGAAGCTGGTTGGCGAGGGCCTCGCCGGAGTAGTTGAAGTCCTTGTAGACGGACTTGAGTCCCTCGGGGGTGACGGCTTCGACGCCGACGAGCGCGCCCTTTATGTTGGCCTTGCGCATGGCGTCGAGGAAGTCGCCGTCTTCGCCCGCCTCCATGGTGATTTGGGTGAAGAAGACCATGTCTTTGGGCAGCTTGGCCATCTCGGCCATAAGCTGGAATCGCTCGCGGCGGATGGCGGTCAGCTCTTCCAGCTTGGCGAGGTTGTTCTGCTCGCGGGCGTGGCGAAGGTCGGTCAGTGTGACGGGGTAGAAGTTGTCGTCGGCCAGGGCGATGAAGCGGAAGCCAATGCGGCGCAGCGCGACGAACTCTTCGACCACGGTCTGGTAGTTGCGCTGACGCGGCTTTTGGCCGTCGGTGCGCCAGACGCTGCAAAAGGAGCAGTGCTTGGGGCATCCGCGAATGGTTTGCACCGAGGCCCACATGTACTTGTCCTTCGGTAGCAGATCCCAACGCGCGGCCAGGAACTGGTGGCCGTCGATGCGTCCGCCTTCGTAGACGCGCTGAAGATTGCCGGCGAGAGCATCGGTGATGGCTTGACCCCAGGCGACATCGCCGTCGCCGGTGATGATGGCGTGGGCTTTGCCGACCTCGAAGGCTTCGTCGGGGAAGAGCGTGGCGTGAATGCCGCCGTAGATGACGGTAGCGCCGCGCTCACGGGCCATGCGTCCGACGGCGTATCCGCGCAGGGCGTTGCCGGTGTGGACGCTGACGCCGACGATGTCTCCCGGTTGAATGCTCTCGGGGACGATTTGTTCGAGCGATTCGTCAACCAGAATGGGATTGCCCACAATTCTGGGAGTCGCTGCGGCAAGCACGAACATCCAACGTGGAGTGATGACGGCGGTGCCAAAAGAATTATCGCTGGGATTTACAAGATGAACGCTCATCGGAAACCAACCTTTTCTCGTACGAGTACGGTGGATCAGTGAGTAGGGGGCGATGCGGCAACCGGCGCTAGGTTGTTTTTGACACAATCTCCAGGTGCGAGCCCTCACGCCGGACACTATGTTTATCATACCGATTGGAGGCGAGGTTTGGCGAGGAGGACGAGCTTCTGGGACGAGCGGATGGGACTTGCGCGTTTCCCATCTTGGGGCTGGGGGCGGAGAGATGGGAATGCGCGGCTCATTGTTTCTTCCGCGTGGTCGATGACGGATGCGTGAGTCATTTTGCAACTTTCGCATCCGAGAGAAATCCGGTACTATCAAAATAGTACTTGCGGTACGCATTTTTATTCAGCACGTTTTGGCTCGGGGCGCGTTTTGGTTCGATCAGAACGAATTGCCGCGAGGGTTGCGCGGGGCTCTGGGCTACGATCTGTAATCACTGGGAAATTCGGATCTGCAACTATGATGGGTAGAGAGGGCTGACGCCTTTTTGAAGGAGAATCACTTTGCGCTTGACTGAATACTTTTTGAATCTTCGGACGGTGTCGGTGAAGGCCGCCGCTGGAGTGGTTGGCTTGTCGCTGGTTGCATTTGCGGTGGGATGCAAGAAGGCGGATCCACCCGCAGCGGCAATGCAGGCGATGCCAGTGATGGCGCAGACGATTGCGCTGGGGGATGTGCCCACGACGAACACTTATGTGGCCACCATCAAGAGCCGTCGCTCAACGACGTTGCAGCCGCAGGTGGCGGGGAATCTGACGAAGATTCTGGTGAAGTCGGGCGATGCGGTGAAGGCTGGTCAGGTGCTGATGCAGATCGATCCGCTGAAGCAGGTGGCGACGGTCGAGGCGCAACACGCCAGCGAGCAGCAGCAGAAGGCCGTCTACCAGTACAACATGAGCGACATGGTGCGACAGGACCAGTTGTACAAGAACGGCATCATCTCGAAGCAGGCTTACGATCAGGCGGTGCAGTCTCTACAGAACTCGAAGGCCGCGCTGGATGCGGCTGGGGCGCAGACCAAGACGCAGCGCGAAGAGCTTGCGTACTACCAGATTCGCGCGCCATACGCGGGCGTGGTGGGCGACATTCCCGTGCATGTGGGCGACTACGTCGCAACCACCACGACGTTGACGACGGTCGATGAGGGCAAGGATTTGGAGGCTTACGTCTATGTGCCGACCGAGCGTGCGGCGCAGGTTCGCAACGGGCTGGGCGTTGATCTGCTGGATGTAAGCGGCAATGTGCTGGCGACCACCAGCATCGACTTCATCTCGCCTCAGGTAGACAACGACCTACAGGGGATTCTGGTGAAGGCTGCAATTCCGAAGTCCGCAACGCGCCTGCGCAACGGGCAGATCGTCAACGCGCGGGTCACCTGGGGCTCGACGCAGATGGCGACCGTGCCGATTCTGGTGGTGAGCCACATCGGCGGGCAGAGCTTTGTGTATGTAGCGGCGCAGCAGAAGGGCGCTGGATTCATGGCGCATCAGGTCTCGGTGAATCTGGGCGAGCCGGTGGGCAACGTTTATCCTGTGCTGGGCGGACTGAATCCGGGCGACCGCGTGATTCTCACCGGAACGCAGTTCCTGCAAGAGGGAATGCCGGTGATGCCGCTCGGTCCGTCGGCGGGCGCGCCTGCGCCAGCGGGACATTAAGGATTTTACCGATGGCTCGATTTGTCACTCTGGCGGAACAATACGGGGATTCTTCTCCAGTCGTTACGCTCCGCGGCAGAATGACAATCGTCTGTGGTTGGATATGGATTTGAAGGGTTGAGGTCTTGCTGTTCAGCAAGGCGGAAAAGGTAGAGTCTCTTGGTTGAATTTTTCATTCGCCGTCCCATCTTCGCCACGGTTTGCGCGCTGCTGATTGTGCTGGCAGGCGCAGTGTGTCTGCCCTCTATTCCGATCTCGCAGTATCCGCAGTTGGCTCCGCCGCAGGTCGTTGTCAGTTGCACCTACACGGGCGCCAACTCGCAGGATGTGGAGTCGGCGGTAACCGTTATCCTCGAACAGGCCATTAACGGCGTCGAGGGAATGCGCTACATGACTTCGGCCTCGTCGAACGATGGAAGCTCGTCGATCACCATCACCTTCGACACCGGATACGACCTCGACATCGCGGCGGTCGATGTGCAGAACCGCGTCTCCACGGCTCAGGGACGACTGCCCGGAGCCGTTACCAGCACGGGAATCTCGATCACCAAGGCGAACTCGAACTTCGTTCTCATCGCCGGATTCATCTCGCCCGATCACTCGCTCTCGCAGAACTTCATCTCCAACTATCTGGATGTCTACGTCATCGATGCGCTGAAGCGTGTTCCCGGCGTTGGCGATGTCATGAACTTCGGTGGCGCGCGTTACGCCATGCGCATCTGGCTCGATCCCAACAAGCTGGCGGCGCGCGGTCTGACGGCGCTCGATGTCACCAACGCACTGTCCGCGCAGAACGTCGAGGTTCCCTCCGGTCAGCTTGGAAATCAGCCCTCCGATCCCAAGCAGACCTACCAGATGGCCGTGAGCGTGGCGGGGCGCTTCTCTGACGTGCACCAGTTCGAGAACATTGTCATCAAGTCGAACGCAGCCAGCAGCTCGGCCGCGTCGGCTCCCGCAGGCGGGGCCGGCATGGTCCTGCTGAAGGACGTCGGACGCGCCGAGCTTGGCGCCGAGAGCTATTCCACCGATCTCAAATACTCGGGCGGTCAAGCCATCGGCCTGGGCATCCAACAACTCTCCAACGCCAACGCCCTCGACGTGGAGAAGAAGTGCAAAGCGAAGTTGGCGGAACTACAGAAGTCATTTCCTCCGGGGCTACAGGGATTCGTTGCGGTGGATACGACCACGGTGGTTAGCGACTCGATTAAAGAAGTCGAGACGACGCTGGCCGAAGCCATCGTCATCGTCATCGTCGTCATCTTCCTGTTCCTGCAGGACTGGCGCGCCACGCTCATTCCGGCGATCACCATTCCGGTTTCGCTGATCGGAACCTTCGCCTTCATCAAGGTCTTCGATTTCTCCATCAACTCGCTCACGCTCTTCGGAATCACCCTGGCTACGGGGCTGGTGGTCGACGACGCCATCGTCGTCATCGAGAACGTGCAGCGCCATCTGGAAGGCCAAACCGTCGCCGGCACCGACGAGTGTGTGCATGACCCCCATAAAGCCACCATCGTCGCTATGGCTGAGGTGACCAGCGCGGTCATTGCCACCTCGCTGGTACTGATCTCGGTCTTTGTTCCGGTCAGCTTCTTTCCCGGTACGACGGGCATCATGTACAAACAGTTCTCGCTGACGATTGCGTTCTCCATCGCCATCTCAGCGTTCAACGCGCTGACTCTTTCACCCGCGCTGGCCGCGGTCTTCCTTCGCCCGGACACGCATCCGCATGGACTGTTCGCGATCATTCTCGATCCCTTTGAAGCCCTGATTCGCAAGACCATTTCGCTCTACTCGATCGCCGTAACCTGGGTGGTGAAGTGGCGCTACGCGTTTTTTCTGCTCTTTGTTGCGGGACTGGGCGCTACGGTTTACATGTACACCCATGTGCCGACGGCGTTTGTTCCTGCGGAAGATCAGGGCTACTTCATGGTGATCGTGCAGACGCCTCCCGGAGCTTCGCTGAGCTACACTTCGGGCTTTGCCGATCAGGGCACCGCAGTGATAAAGAAGGATCCAGATGTCTTCGGGACATTTACGATCTCGGGCTTCTCGCTGTCAGGAGGAAGTTCGCCAAACTCTGGCCTGATGTTCGTTTCGCTCAACCCGCAGGATGATCGGAAGAAACTGGGCAAAGGACACACGGCACACGATGTCGTCACCCGCCTCTCGCAGAAGCTTCTGATGATTCCCGGCGGCGTCCTATTTGCCGCGGAGCCGCCTGCGATTCAGGGCATCGGCTCGGTCGGCGGCTTCCAGTTCATGCTACAGGACGGCGGACGCAATACCTTCACCGACATCGACCGCATCGCACATACGATGGTCGGCGCGGCGCGCAATCCCGCCTCTGGACTGACGGGGCTGAACACAACCTTCACCGCCAACGATCCGCAGCTTTCGGTCACCATCGACCGCCAGAAGGCCGAGGCAATGGGTGTGCCGATGTCGCAGATCACCGCAGCTCTGGGTACGTTCATGGGATCAAGCTACGTGAACGACTTCAACTTCAACAACCGCTCATACCGCGTCTATGTGCAGGCCGACGCGATGTTCCGGCGCAATGCGAGCGACCTGCGGCAGTTCTCGGTTCGCTCAAACGCGGGTGGAATGGTTCCGCTGGACAATCTGGTTGCGCTGTCGGAGACCTCTGGACCGCAGGTCATTAGCCACTACAACATGTTCCGCTCGGCGGAGATCGACGGCTCTCCGGCCGAAGGACTCAGCTCTGGGCAGGGCATGGACAACATGGAGAAGCTGTTCGCGAAGAACAAGCTGCCGGGCATGATGTTCTCCTGGACTGGACTTGCGCTGGAAGAGCACGAGTCGGCGGGCAAGGCGATTATCATCTTTGGCCTCGGTCTGCTGGTGGTTTACCTCACTCTTTCCGCGCAGTATGAGAGCTTTTTCCTGCCCTTCATCATCCTGATGGCTGTGCCGATGGCGGTGCTGGGCGCGTTGGCGTTGGTCTCTGCGCGCGGCATAAGCGACGACGTCTATGTGCAGATCGGGTTGGTGATGTTGATCGGGCTGTCGGCGAAGAACTCGATTTTGATCGTCGAGTTTGCCGAGCAGCAACTTAATCATCACGGCAAGTCGATCATTGAGGCGGCGATTATTGCCTCGGAACTGAGACTGCGTCCGATCCTGATGACTAGCTTCGCCTTCATCTTGGGCATGTTGCCGCTCTGCTTTGCGACAGGCGCGGGTGCCATGGGACGCCACTCAGTCGGTACAGCGGTGGTGGGTGGAATGTTGTTCTCCACTGTTCTGAACCTCTTCTTCATTCCCGTTCAGTATGTGCTGCTGAAGACGCTGCTGGTACGGTTTTCTCCGAAGAAGGATACACCCCAACTGCCTCCATGCGAGGACGCGGCCCAATAGGACCAAGGACTGATCCCGATTACTCCACGCCAAGTGGGGTTGAGAGTACTCAACCCCACTTGGCGTATTAGCTGGGTTCCAAAATATTGGGATGGGATGTGTCGGCAGATGGGAGCGAGAAAAAGCAGATTCCTTCGCTTCGCTGCGGAATGGCAAGCTAGAGCATTTTCATTGTTACTGGAATGCCCCGATGGATTGTCATTCTGAGCGAAGCGAAGAATCCCCGCATTTCGTCCGCAGAGCGATACATTACGCTATCGCAGAAAACGCTCTAAGAGGTCGATGCCATTCAGAAAATGCTTTAGGCTTGCGCACCGTGGCACTTTTTGTACTTCTTGCCGGAACCGCAAGGACAGGGATCGTTGCGCCCGACCTTCTCGCCGGTAACGCGCTGCGTGGGAGCGGAGCTTTCGCCGGAGCTGGCGTTGCGGGCATGCTCCAGTTCGCGCCGCTTCTTACTCTGAAACTCTTTCTCCAACTGGTCGATGGTGGTCGAAGGTGCGCGGGTCTGGATGGGCACGGGCGCGTGCTGCTCGACTTCTGTGGCAGGCAGCGGCAACGCGGTCTGTTGCGCGTCTGCAAGGGCGCGCGTGCTCTGCGCCGATAGCATCTGCTCGGCGGTCTCGATGGGCTGGCCGTCGGGCCCGATGATCTGCATACGGAAGAGATGGCGCGCGGTGTCCTGCTGGAACTGCAGCATCATGGCCTCGAACATCTCGAAGGACTCGCGCTTGTAGGCGACCAGCGGGTCCTGTTGCGCGTAGCCGCGCAGTCCGATGCCTTCCTTGAGGTGGTCCATCGCCAGCAGGTGATCCTTCCACAGACCGTCGAGCACCGAGAGCATGACGATGCGCTCGTGGTAGCGCAGGGTGGGCGCGCCGAGGATCTGCTCCTTGAGGTCGTAGCGTGCGCGGACCGCAGCGAAGATCGCCTCGCCCAACTCGTGGCGATTCAGCAGCGAGGTGTCGATGGCGTCCGGGCCGCTGTCGAGCTTGATGCCGAAGATGTCGAAGAGCTGCGCGAAGAGCGGCTTCAGATTCCACTGCTCGGGGTGCTGCTTTTCGGGCGCGTGCTCGTCGAGGAAGTTCGACAGAATCGTCGAAACGTAGTCCTCGCTGATGAGTTGCTTCTGGTCGACGCCATGCATCAACTGCTTGCGCAGGCTGTAGACCGCCTCGCGCTGCTTATTCATCACGTCGTCGTACTCGAGGATGTGCTTGCGTGACTCGAAGTTCTGCGATTCGACGGCTTTCTGCGCGCTTTCGATGCGGCGCGAGATCATGCCGCTCTCGATGGGAACGCCCTCTTCCATGCCAAGCTTTTGCAGCAACGGACCGACCCAGCTCTTGGCGAAGATGCGCATCAAGTCGTCTTCCAGCGAGAGGAAGAAGCGCGAGCTGCCGGGATCGCCCTGGCGTCCGGCGCGACCACGAAGCTGGTTGTCCACGCGGCGAGATTCGTGCCGCTCGGTGCCGAGAATGTGCAGTCCGCCAGCGGTGATGACGGCCTCGTGTTCGACCTGCGCGGTGGCTAGATGCGCGGTAATGGCCGCATCCCACGCCTCTTTGGTCGTCTCGAACTCCTGACCGGAATAGTAGAAGCGCACCATGCCGGGTCCGGCGGTGGGCGAGATTGCGCCCTCTGCGGCAGAGACGGCGCGGGCCTGCGACTTTTTGACGAGGTCTTGCCGCGTCATGAACTCCGAGTTGCCGCCAAGCAGAATATCGGTTCCGCGTCCCGCCATGTTGGTGGCAATCGTCACCATGCCGAGGCGTCCGGCCTGCGCGACGATCTCGGCTTCCTTCTCGTGGAACTTGGCGTTGAGGACGACGTGGCGCACGCCCTTGCGCTTGAGAATGTCGCTGAGTAGCTCGGACTTCTCAATCGACGTTGTGCCGACCAGAACGGGCTGCTTGGCCTCGTGCAGGCGGGTGATCTCGTCGGCCACGGCGAAGTATTTCTCCTTGGCCGTGCGATAGACAACGTCGGGATTCTCCAGCCGCAGCATCTTGCGATTGGTCGGGATGACGACGATCTCCAGCTTGTAGATCTTGTCGAACTCGGCGGCCTCGGTCTCGGCCGTTCCGGTCATGCCGGAGAGCTTTTTGTAGAGGCGGAAGTAGTTCTGGAAGGTGATGGTCGCCAGCGTCTGATCTTCCTTGCGGATCGACACGCCTTCCTTGGCCTCAATCGCCTGATGCAGGCCGTCCGACCAGCGACGACCGGGCATCAGGCGGCCCGTGAACTCGTCGACAATAATGACCTCGCCCTCTTTGACGACGTACTCCACGTCGCGCTTGTACAGGTGGTGGGCCTTGATGGCGATCTCGACGTGGTGCTTCAGGTCCCAGTTCTCCGGGTCGGCGATGTTGCCGATGCCGAGGAGTTTTTCGATCTTCTCCCAGCCCTCGTCGGTGACGGTGATGGCGCGTGCCTTCTCGTCGATGACGAAGTCGCCGGACCAGGTTTTGTTCTCCAGCGTCTCGATCAGCTCACCCTCTTCGAGGTTCGGGATGATGAGGTTGACGCGCGCGTACTTGTCGGTAGTCTCGTCGGTCGGGCCGGAGATGATAAGCGGGGTACGCGCCTCATCGATAAGAATGGAGTCAACCTCGTCGACGATGCAGTAGTATTGCCCGCGCTGGACCATATCCTTCAGGTCGAACTTCATGTTGTCGCGCAGGTAGTCGAAGCCGAACTCGTTGTTGGTGCCGTAGGTGATGTCGGAGCCGTAAGCCTCGCGGCGCTGCTCGTCGGAGAGGTCGTGAACGATGACGCCGACAGACAGGCCGAGGAAGCCATAGATCTTGCCCATCCACTCGGCATCGCGCTTGGCCAGATAGTCGTTGACGGTGACGACGTGGACGCCGTGCCCCGCCAGCGCGTTCAGGTAGCAGGGAAGCGTGGCGACCAGCGTCTTACCTTCGCCGGTCTTCATCTCGGCGATCTTGCCCTGATGGAGGACCATGCCGCCAATCATCTGCACGTCGAAGTGGCGCATCTCAACGGCGCGCAGGCCAGCCTCGCGCACTACGGCGAAGGCCTCGGGGAGCAGGGCATCAAGGGCCGCATTTTCAATGGCACGGATGCGATCGTCGGCGTCTTCGTCGGCGGGATCGATCTTCGCGTCGGCGAGGGTGTTGGCGATGCGCTGACGAAACTCGTCGGTCTTGGCGCGCAGTTGGTCGTCGGTGAGCGCGTGGATGGCGGGCTCGAGCGCGTTGATCTGGTCGACGGCAGGCAGCAGGCGCTTGACTGCGCGTTCGTTACTGGTACCAAAGACCTTGGCGAGAACTTGATTGAACAAAGCTGGGCATCCTTCAGGATTTCGCGGGCATCTATCGGCCCAAGTTCAAGTTTACGCGATGTTTGTGGTTGCGGTAGAGCCGCGCAACCCCTTCCGAGGAAGTAATCTGCCTTTTTTACCAATATTTTCATTGAAAATCGCACAATCGATGAGTCTTATGGCAAACTTCTATGTCGCGCTGAGCGGGTTCAACTGGCAATGCGGATGGGGCGGCGGCGGTTTTCTGGATTCACCAGCCAAAATACAGGAGGTTCCGCTAGGCGCACTGGTCGTGGACTTTTACGACACCAAGACCCATAAGCTGCTGTGGCGCGGCCTCGCACCCAATGCCGTGGTCAAGAACGGGGATAAGTACGAGCAGAAGACTGACAAGGCCGTTAACGATATGGTCGGCAAATTCCCGCCGAAGTACGTCAAGGCCAAGTAAATTCGATCTGCTCGCGATCTGGAAGCGAATGCAGCCTGGGCTTCGTTATGGGCTTGTTTCGTTTGAGCCAGCAAGAAAGGCTTCGGACGTCTCTGTGTGAGACGCCTGAAGCCTTTATCTTTTTCTGCGTTACTTGGTGATCGTTGTGGGGGTTGGCTGCGGGAGCTTGGTCTTGAGGAAGGCGACCAGTGGGGAGCTGGCCTGTTCCAGCGCGATGACGACCGACTGCGCGTTCAACTCTGCGCCGACCACGCTGGTGTGGGTGTGGTCGATGGGGAAGAGCAGCGCGGTTTTCTCCTTGCCGGTGGCTTCCAGACGGTTGGCCTCCACGGTTGCCATGTCGACGAAGGTGAGGTGCTTCTCGTCGGCGATCTTCTTCAGGATGGCGTTGTAGTTGGTCTCGCGTTCGATACGGTCGATGCCGCTGGCATCGGGCTTCCAGATATTGCGGATGGTCATGGACAGGAAGACGGGCGTTGCTCCCTTGGCCTCGATGTCGGCGACGTACTTGCGGTTGTACCAGCCGTAGGTGTGGATGGTCTCGGTCTTTCCGGCCATCGGTCCGGTGGTCTGGGGTACGTCTTGCGTCTGGTCGCCGTCGCCGTGCAGATCGCCGCGAGGCTTGGCTCCGCCTAGGTCGCCGGGATCGTTGTGTCCCCATTGCAGGAGAACGAAGTCGCCGGATTTGACCTCGGCGAGCGTTTTGTCCCACATGCCCTCGTCGATGTAGGAGCGGCTGCTGCGACCGGCGCGGGCGCGGTTGGCGACGTTGATCCGGCTGGTGTCGAAGTAGTTGGCGAGATGGTCTCCCCAGCCGAGGTTGGCTCCATTGCGCGCGGTCGAGTCGCCGACGATGAAAACGGTGGGCAGTTTGGGATTGAGCGGCGCGTCCTTGGGGGCGTTGGACTGCGGCGGCGGGTCCAGCGTAGCAGGCAGGGGAGCGACCTGCGCCGATGCGGTGAACGTGGCGGCAAGGGCAAGCGTCAGTGTGGAAAGGATGCGAGGCAGGGAGATTGGCATGGGGAAAAGCGTAACACCTGCCTTGCGCGAGTGTCATGTGACGCAGGTGACCTGAGTTGGCAGATTGTGGTTGAGTTTGCCGCCTTTGGCGGCTAGGATTGGGACTCAAGTAAATGGGAGGCTGCGATGCGAGAGATTCGGTGGGGCGTGGTGGTATTGGCGGTTTTTCTGGGTGTGGGCCGGTTCGCATCGGCGCAAAGCGCTTCAGCAACTCCGGCGGCGGCTTCGGTTGCGGCGGGCGACTCTGTTGCCGCGGGCACGGCGGCTTGGGAGAATGTGGCGAGTTGGGAGGGCGTGCATCCGGTGGCTACGCGCAACATCGTCTATGCGAACGTACCGATTCTCGCCAATCCCAGCGCGAATTCGAATCCCGGGATCTCGGGCGGAGGTGTGCCGCCGGTGGCGAACTCGGCGAGCGCCGCTCCGGGAACCATCGACCTGCATCTGGACGTGTTGCAGATGCCTGCGGCCAAGCCCACGCCGGTGGTGATTCAACTGCATGGTGGCGGGTGGATTCGTGGGGATCGACCGAGTTCGTTTAGGACCTTCAGCGCGCTGCTGGCGGCTGGGATGAGCGTGGTGACGGTGGACTATCGGCTGGCCAAGGATGCGCCCGCGCCCGCAGCGATTGGCGACGTTCGCTGCGCGATGGCCTGGGTGAAGGCGAACGCGGCGAAGTACAACTTCGATCTGTCGCGCGTGGTGGTTTATGGGGCTTCGGCGGGTGCGCATCTGGCGCTGATGGCGGCCTACGCTCCGGCGTCGTTCACCCCTTTGGGATGCACCGACCAGCCAAAGGTGGCGGCAGTTCTCGACTTCTATGGGCCGACGAATCTGGCCGAAGGACTCACGGAGCACGGCAGTTCGGACTTTACGCATCAGTGGATCGGGTTGGAGAAACCGCTGGTATCCTACGCTGCTGCGACTGCTGCGGTCGCCGGCCCGGATGCGTTCACTAGTTCTGCGCAGGGAGCAAGCACGGCGCAGGGATCGCGATGGGCCGAGCCGAGCGAGGCCGTGTTGGCGCGGGCGCGGGAGGTGTCGCCGACCAGCTATATCCGTGCGGGGCTGCCGCCGACGTTGATCGTCAACGGGGACAACGACCACACGGTCGATCCGACGCAATCGGCGCAACTGAAGAAGGCGTTGGATGCGGCGGGTGTGGTGAACGTGCAGGATCTGGTCGCGGGCGGCGGACATGGAAACTTCTCCAAAGCCGAGGCCGACAAGGCAATGCTGCTGAGTCTGAAGTTCCTACAGGCGAATGGAGTGCTGCGGTAGCGCTCGCAATCTAATTTTGAGACTGGCGTCTTCTGACGTCCGCAGATGTCGTTCGAGCGGTTAACGTTGTAATATTGAAAGAGCGGCCCAAGCTACATGCAAGCGGGCTGTGTCGGTTTAGCGTGATTCATGTGAGTGTGCGCTTTTCCCGATATATCAGGAATGAAGCGTGGTAGGAATTCTGATTGCAGGGATTCTGCCGGATTATTTTAGCGGTTTTGTCTGCGTTCTTCGCTTTGGGTGGAACACGGTTGTTGCGCCAAGCATTACCAGAACAATTATTTGCTTGTTTTGTTTTTTGTGCGCAACAATTCTCAGTCAATCCGGGTCTGAAACTAAAGCCTATTTGCGGCATCTACTCAAGAGGGAAATAAGTCGGAACATGCAGACAAGCCAGAAAATTTCAGTCGCTAAATGGGTACTGATAGGTTCCATTTACGGGTTTTTTGCCGTGGCAGCGTCGGCTCAACAGCCCTCGGTGCCAGTTTCTCCAACCCCTTCTGTTGGCTCGCATTCAGTTGGTTCGCAGAGTGCAACGGTTTCTGCGCCGGTTGCTCAGTTTGCCAGCATCTCCGGCACGGTGATGGACGTCGATGAGTACGATATTCCTGGAGCCACCATTACGGTCGACGGACCGGATGCCAGCGACCATCGCGTGGTCACGACCAGCGAGAGCGGTGTCTTTCAACTGGACAGCCTGCGCGTGGGAGTCTCCTACCAACTGACCGTCAGTGCGAAGAACTTTACCGCGTGGAAGTCGCCCTCGATTACGCTGACGGCGGGCGAGACGGACGATCTGGGAGAGATCAAGCTGAATAGCTTTGTGGAGATTTCGGTTAACGCCGTTACCCCCGAGCAGGCGATGATCGAGCAGGTTCAGATGGAAGAGACACAGCGTATTCTGGGGTTTATACCCAACTTCTATGTGGTTTACGACCCAAGCCCCCAGCCATTGACAGCCAAGATGAAGTATCAACTTGCGTTGAAGACCTCGACCGATGTGGTCACCTTTAGCGCCGCTGCATTTGTTGCAGGAATCTATCAGGCGGCGGATCGGCACGACTTCGTTCAGGGAGCAAAGGGCTATGGGCAGCGGCTGGGATCGGAGTACACCGACGGAGTCTCCGGTATTTTGATCGGCGGCGCGGTTCTGCCTTCGCTGCTACATCAGGACCCGCGCTACTTCTATCAGGGAACGGGAACGAAGAAGTCACGGGCGCTGCACGCCATTTCGGCTCCGTTTATCTGCCATGGAGACAACGGGCGGCTACAGTTCAACTACTCCAGTATTGGTGGCGATCTGGCCTCGGGTGCGCTCTCTAACCTCTACTATCCACAGAGCGAGCGTGGTCCCGGTCTGGTCTTCAACAGCACACTGGTCGCGACCGGAGGAAGAATCATGAATGCCCTGGCGCAGGAGTTCATCCTGAGCAAATTTACGACTCACGCGGCTCACTAGGGTTCTGTCTCTAAAATTCATGGCCCGAAATAGGTCGGGCCTTCAGCCCTCAGATCTTTGTGGCGTATCTTCCCTAGGGCTTCGCCCTAGGCTGGTATAGAGCGGACCTTTGGCCCTCAGTACAACGCCTTTGGCTCTTGGTAATTGGTAATCTACTGCGAACTTTAGCGCGGTTCCCGAATTTGTGTAGACCCGATTTTTTGTCATTCCGTAGCGAAGCGGAGGAATCTGTTTTTTGTCGTTCGACTACGGCATACATCATTACGGGAACCGCTTTAGCGCTCCAGTCGGGCTTGTTTCGATTCAGGCTTCGAGGAAAGGGAGCGGACGGGCTGTGAAGTGCTAGTCTTGAATTCCGAAGAGACTGAAGCAGCACATCAGGAGGAACTCGTGGAACCCGTATCGCAATCTGCCATCACATTTGCTCGGAACAATGCAACCCGCTTTGTTGAGGAGTTGAAGGCGCTGCTGCGCATTCCCTCGATCTCGACCTCGCCGGAACATGCGCCAGAGGTGAGGCGTGCGGCGGAGTTTGTCGCCAATGAGCTGCGCCGGATCGGCATGGAGAACGTGCGTCTGATCGAGACCTCGACGCCGGAGCTGGCGCTGGCGTCGAGCGATGGGCCAGCAGAGATTGTGCCAGCGCGCGAGGGGCATCCGCTGGTCTATGCCGATTATCTGCACGCGGCGGAGGCCGACGGCAAGCCTGCGACGACGGTGCTGGTCTACGGGCATTATGACGTGCAGCCAGCCGAGCCGCTGGACGAATGGCTCTCGCCGCCGTTTGAACCGACCGAGCGCGATGGGAATCTGTACGCGCGGGGAGCGGTCGACGACAAAGGGCAGATGTGGATGCATGTGAAGGCGTTGGAATCGCTGTTTGCGACCGGCGGCGGTAAGTTGCCGGTCAACGTGCGCGTGATCGTCGAGGGCGAAGAAGAGGTCGGCGGCGAGGGGATTGCCGCGTTCGTGCGCGAGCACCCGGACGAGTTGCGCGCCGACGTGGCGCTGGTCTCCGACACCGAGATGTTTGCACCCGATTTGCCGACGCTGTGCGTAGGACTACGGGGAATGATCTACACCGAGATCGAAGCGCGGGGAGCGCGAACCGACTTGCATTCTGGCATGTTTGGCGGGGCCGCGCCGAATCCGCTGGTCGCTCTGGGGCAGCTCATTGCGCAGTTGAAGGACGCCTCGGGACACATTACGATTCCCGGCTTCTACGACCGCGTGGCCGCGCCGACCGTAGCCGAACTTGCCGCATGGAAGACGTTGCCCTTCGACGAAGAGACTTATCGCGACCACGAGGTTGGCTCGATTGCGCTGACCGGCGAGGCGGGCTTCTCAGTATTGGAACGGACTTGGGCACGGCCTACGCTGGATGTGCATGGCATCAGCGGCGGCTTTACTGGAGAGGGCGCGAAGACAGTGATCCCGGCGCGCGCGGTGGCGAAGGTCTCCATGCGGCTGGTTCCCGACCAGACGCCCGCCGAGAGCTTCGCGCAGTTCAAGAAGTACGTCGAGGCGATCTGTCCGGCAGGCATTACGCTGGATGTGCGGCTGATCCACGCGGGCGATCCGGTGGTGGTATCGACCGAGAATCCCTACGTGCGCGCTGCCACCGAGGCGATGCACGAGGTCTTCGACAAGGAGACGGTCTTTGTGCGTGGCGGCGGGTCGGTCCCGATTGTCGGCGACTTCATCCGCGAGTTGGGAACGCCGACATTGCTGATGGGCTTCGGCCTGCCGGACGACAATCTGCATGCGCCCAACGAGAAGTTCCACTTGGCAAACTTCCATCGTGGGATCGAATCGATTGTGCGGTTTCTGACGCGGATTGGCAAGGAGTAGCGGCGCGGATCAGCAATTCTAAGTGGGAACAATTCAGGCCTGTATCCAATGAGCGCTTCGAAAAGTAGCACAAAAAAACAGAAGCAACCACGGATTAACGCGGATGACACGGATAAATCAAGACTGTTTTGTCTTTAATCCGTGTCATCCGCGTTAATCCGTGGTCGGTTCTTGTTTCACTTAGAACTGCTGGGCGCGGATGATCTCGTGCGAATTCGTGCATCATATAGAAAGAAGCCTATGGCAGAGACGAAGACGGAGACGCGCGACGAAGCCGAGGGGAAGAATCCGCCGCAAAATGGTGCGGGCGAAGCGCCCACTACAGTCGTTGGCGCGGACTCTGATGGGTCGCAGGCAGAGGCGGCGGGTCGAGAGGATTTGATCGGCGAGATCTCGGGCGAGGCGCAAGAGGCGGACGAGGCGCAGGTGGCGGTCGAGGAGTTCATGGCCGTCGCCGCACAGCAGAATGTGGCGGCCAATGAGGCTGTGCCGGAGAGACGCAACAAACCTGGGCCGTTCATCGCGTTCGATCATGTGTATAAATCGTTTGGCGATCTGGTGGTTCTCGACGACGTGAGTTTTTCCGTGCTGCCGGGTGAGACGCTGTGCATTCTGGGCCGTTCGGGCGTGGGCAAGTCGGTCGCGTTGAAGATTCTGATGGGATTTCTCAAACCAGACAAGGGCCGCATTCTGGTTGCGGGGGAAGACATCAGCGGCTTCAGCGAACGCGAGCTACAGGCTGTGCGGCAGAAGGTGACGATGGTCTTTCAGAACGGCGCGCTCTTCGACTCGATCAGCGTTGGCGAGAACGTGGCATTTCCTCTGCGCGAACGCGGCGACCTGAGCGAGGACCAGATGCAGCAGGTGGCGCATGGGCTGTTGGAGATGGTTGGCGTGGCGGGGATGGAGGGGATGCTGCCGTCAGACCTTTCGACCGGCATGAAGCGTTCCGTGGCGATTGCGCGTGCGCTGGCCAGCCAGCCCGAGGCGATTCTGTATGACGAGCCGACGACCATGGTCGATCCGCTGATGGGGCATCTGTTGGCAGAGCTGATCTCGCGGCTGAAGACGCAGTTGCATCTGACCAGCATCGTGGTGACTCACGACATGCGCTTTGCGCGGCGGCTGGCCGACCGGATTGTATTTCTGCATCAGGGCAAGGCGCGATTTTTTGGAACGGTGGATGAGATGGATCGGACGGACGACCCCGTACTTAAGGAATTTCTAATGTTGGATGAGCTGGTCCTGCCCGCCTAGAAGTACAACCTCTGTGTTATGCCGATGACCGGAATTTGACGTATTAGTTGTAGTATTCTTTTGTTTTCATTAGTATAAGGATGTAAGGCCGTGTCTTATGCCGTGTCTCGCTATGCATCACTGTCGCAAAATAGGGCATTGATAGATCTTCAAATTCGACCGTCCTGAAGCGTACGTTGAACATTAGCATTTCATAATGAAATCAGGTCGTGTTTGAGATGGACATATTTGGGCAACCGAAGATACAGGCCTCTGGATTGAGAGAGACGTTCTCTATGGCAACACCGGATTATCTGGAACAAGTAGTGACGCCGGGCCAAAGGTGGCGTGTAAGCGAAGCTGGGACTTCGACGCGGAGTGCCTTTTTTCACCGTCCGTCGGTCACCAGCCTGATTTGGGCGACATTGGATATTGCTACGGTGGTGATCGCCATGTTGATGGCGCTGCGGTTTCGCGGCGTCGTTCCAAGCGAGCAACACGCCATCTTTGAGCCGGTCTATCTAATCCATATCGCGTCGCCGTACCTGCTGATGTATCTTGCATGGTATGCGCTGCTAGTGGTGGTGATTTCGCGGTCGTATGGATTGTATCGCCCGATTCTGAATCGGAGCGGCCTGCACGAGCAGCGTATGGTGGTGCAGGCGTCGCTGACCAGCGGACTGCTGTTGTGCGGCACGCTGTATCTGATGCGTGCTGATATGGTCTCGCGGATCGTGGTGGTAGTGACGGTGATTTTTTCCACGATTCTTCTGTGCGCGCGGCGTGCGATTTGGCGTAGGACGGTGTACACGCGCTACCGCGAAGGATTGGAGACGCGCAACATCTTGATCGTGGGCGCGGGGCGCGTTGGACATGCACTGCGCAATCACTTGGAGAGTCTGCACCATCTGGGTTTCCGCTTCAAGGGTTTTGTGGCTCTGACTGAACGCGAGGCGGAATTGGGCGACGCCGATATGATCGGCGACGTGCGCAACTGTCTTTCGCTGGCTCGTTCGCTGTTTGTCGATGAGATCTTTTTCTCCGTCCCTGCGGACAAGAAGGTGGTGATTGGACTGGTCGAGGAGGCGCGTAGTTTTGGCATCGCCGTCCGTGTGGTGCCGGACCTATACGACGGTCTGGCGTGGAACGCTCCGGTCGAGTACATTGGGCAGTTTCCCACCATTCCGCTGCATCGGCGCGATCTTCCGCTGGGGACCCTTCTGCTGAAACGCGCGCTGGATGTCTTTGGCGCGGTGTTTGTCATACTGCTGGGATGGCCCTTGATGCTGGCGCTGATTGTCGCCATCAAGATGGACTCCAAAGGGCCTGCGTTCTATCGTGCACAACGGATCGGACACAAGGGGCGGACCTTTACCTGCTACAAGTTCCGCACCATGTGCGCCAATGCCGACAAGCTGAAGGAAAGTTTGGCCGATCAGAACGAGCGCGACGGGATTTTGTTTAAAATCACCGATGACCCGCGCGTCACGCGCGTTGGTCGCTTCCTGCGTAAGTACTCACTCGACGAGTTGCCGCAGTTCTACAACGTGCTGCGCGGCGAGATGAGTATGGTTGGCCCAAGACCGCCGATCGCCAGCGAGGTCGAGCAGTACGATCTGTCGCACCTACGGCGGTTGGACGTGCAGCCTGGAATGACCGGACTGTGGCAGGTCGAGGCTCGCCAAGACCCGTCGTTCGATAGCTATATCTCGTTGGATACGGCGTACGTCGAGAACTGGAGCCTGTGGCTCGACTTGAAGATTCTGGCGCGAACCGTCGGGGTGGTCTTTAGCGGCACAGGATCGTAGAAGCAGGGATGAGTGGAGAGGGCTGAGTTGTGAGTAAACTAGTAGTAGGGGACGACTTGCAAACAACTCACAACGACCGACTCACAACTGCCTTATGAAGATTGCACTGGCTCAGATAAATCCGACGGTGGGGGACTTTGCTGGCAATGCGCGGCGAATTCTCGACTATAGCGCACGAGCGGCTGCCTTGGGCACCGATCTGGTTGTCTTCCCGGAGCTGGCCGTCTGCGGCTATCCCCCTGGCGACTTGCTGGAGAAGCGGTCGTTTCTGGAGCGCGCAGAGCAGACGCTGATTGAGATTGCCGAGAAGTCTGCGAGCGGTCCGGCGATTCTGTGCGGCGTTGCGCTGGCGGCGAACCGGCACGCGGAGGGTAAGGTCGCGCGCAATGTGGCGGCGCTGATGCGCGATGGACGGGTGGAGTTTTTGCAGCCAAAGATGCTGCTTCCCTTCTACGACGTCTTCGACGAGCAGCGGTACTTTGAGCCCGCGCCTCAGCAGGTGCTGACGATGGTGGGCAACCAGCCGCTGGCCGTTACGATCTGCGAGGACGCGTGGAACGATAAAGGATTCTGGCCGCGGAGGTTGTACCCGGTCGACCCGGTCGAGGAGCTGATGATGCAGTGGCGAGCTCTGCCCGATCCGTTGGCCGCCAATCCACGGCTGATTCTGAATCTATCGGCGTCGCCGTTCTGGCGTGGCAAGCAGGAGCTGCGGCGAGAGATGCTGTCGGCGCTGGCCCGCAAGCACAACGCGTTTGTGGCGATGGCCAATCAGGTTGGCGGTAACGACTCGCTGATCTTTGATGGCGCGTCGATGGTGATTGCGCCCGATGGGTCGGTGGTGGCGCAGGCGGCTTCGTTCGAGGAGGACTTGATTGTCTTCGACACCGCGACTTGGGATATGGCGGGCTACGATGCGGCGGCGCGGCAGGCTGAGGCGCAGGATGTGGAATCGGCCAGCGAGGCGGATGCGCCCCACGCGGATGCAATTCAGGCGGAGCAGGATGAGACGGCGTTGATGTGGAAGGCGCTGGTTTTGGGCACACGCGACTACGTGCGCAAGTGTGGATTCTCTCGCGCGCTGGTGGGACTTTCGGGCGGGATCGACTCGGCGCTGGTGGCGGCGATTGCGGTCGAGGCTCTGGGCGCGGAGAATGTTTTGGGCATTGGAATGCCCAGCGAATTTTCCTCCACGGGATCGATTGACGACGCGCGCGAGCTGGCGCAGAATCTGGGCATCGACTACGAGGTGGTGGCGATTCACGACGTATTCAGCGCATATCGCACGGCGCTGGAGCCGCTGTTTGCCGGGACGCCGTTTGGGCTGGCGGAAGAGAATCTACAGTCGCGGATTCGCGGCGGACTGCTGATGGCGCTGTCGAATAAGCGCGGTGCGCTGGTGTTGACCACCGGCAACAAGAGCGAGATGTCCACCGGCTACTGCACGCTGTACGGCGATATGGTGGGCGCGCTGGCGGTTATTGGCGACGTGATGAAGACGCGGGTCTATGCGCTGAGCCGCTATGCCAATCGCGAGCGCGAGCGGATTCCGGCGGCGACGATCACCAAGCCTCCCTCGGCCGAACTGCGGCCCGACCAGCGCGATACCGACTCGCTGCCGCCGTATGAGATTCTCGATCCGATTCTGGAGGCTTACGTTGAGCGCTACGCATCGGCCGAGCAGATTGTGGAGCTGATGCAAGCGGCGGGGCAGCCGGTGGAGCTGGCTCTGGTGCGGCGCGTGTTGCAGTTGGTCGAACGCGCCGAGTACAAGCGGCAACAGGCTGCGCCCGTGCTGAAGGTGACGCCGAAGTCCTTTGGCAATGGGCGACGCTTTCCTATCGCGATCAAAGTCGAGATCTGACGCGGCGGATCTTCGTCTGGCAGGAATCTAAATGAGGCAAGCAGCGACCACGGATTAACGTGGATGAACACAGATACAAGACAGACTGGCTTTGTCTGATTCGTGAAAAGTCGTTCAAATCCGTGATTTGGTCGAAGCAATTTGGCTAACGGCACTTCAATTGATAGGATTGTCGTGCGTCTTGGCCAGGTCTCGCTAGTGCGGCAAGGCAGAAGGACACAGCGCAAATCATCAGAGGGCGACAAGCCGCAAGGCAACCCATCGCAGAGAAGGAAACCATTGAAGAATCATAAAGCAGTGAAGAATCTGGGATCGTTACTGACGGCAACTCTTGTTTTATCCCTTGCAGGAATGGTTTCGCTGGCACAGACCGCACCCGCTGCGGCTCCTACCGTTGCGCCTTCGACGCCTGCACTCAAGCCGCCGATGATTGTCGCTCCCACGATGGCCGGGCCGGTCGCCGGACCCGTCGCTGCACCGGTCGATCCATTCCCGAAGAGCGATCCGAAGTTTTTTACGGCCAAGACGCCGACGCTCGAGACAGTAAACTCTTTTCTCCACCATCTGTGGGGCTTTGACAGTTCGCCGGCGTGGCGCGTGATGGGCATTATGCCCACCAAAGCCGCGGGGGTGAGCGAAGTCATCGTCTTTCTGATCGACACGAACAAGCCCGACGCCAAGCTACAGCGCGCGGTCTTCTACGTTCTGCCCGACGGCAAGTATGCCATTGGCCAAGGGGCAGGAGTGGTTCCTTTCGGAGCGGATCCATTTGCTGCTACGCACGACTTGCTGAAGGCGCGCGCCAACGGTCCGGCTCGCGGCAGCGCCAGCAAAGACCTGTTGCTGGTGGAGTTCGCCGATCTACAGTGCCCGTACTGCGCGAAGGCTCAGGATACGATGGATCAGATCGTCAAGGACTTTCCCGAGGCGCGCGTGGTCTTTCAGCA
>Ga0182011_10000942_pt1 | contig 25437 bp, 24 predicted proteins | sample 711E1DmetaG_FD_120481 | JGI IMG/M metagenome (GOLD analysis project Ga0182011, IMG submission 120481) | Permafrost microbial communities from Stordalen Mire, Sweden - 711E1D metaG | ecosystem: Environmental > Terrestrial > Soil > Wetlands > Permafrost | place: Sweden: Stordalen | collected...
CGGGACAGACGATGCACTCGACTACGGTGTTTGCCTTCTCGGTGCAGAAGTAGATTTGATGAGCGTCCCATCCATCGCAATGGTGCGATGGATGGGACGCTCAGTCATTGGTAATTCAAAATGACGATCTCGTACATCTTGGATCGCTTGTTTCATGGCCCACATGTGGGCTATGTAGTCGTTTTAATCGTGGGCCTTTATAACGCTGTTAGTTCTTGGTTTGTGGATGCCTTTCTCGATGAAAGCGAGTCATCTGCTTCCGACGACGCTGAAAGAGTGGGACTTGGGTGGAAGGCGACAAAATTCACGCGCCCTATCATGAGCATGATTTTCATGCTTGCTGCGGCCTTTGCTCTATGGAAGATGTGGCAACAATAGATAGGCTACGATAGTTTGCGGCGGAGGTCTTCCGCGATGAGTTTGCCGTGGTGGCGACCGTTCTCGATGAAGATTTCGTTGGTGCGGCGACCCGCTACGATGACTCCGGCGAGGTAGAGACCGGGGACGTTCGACTCCAGCGTGGCGGGGTTACAGGTGGGGCAGCGGTCGTTGGCCTCATCGATATGAACGCCCAGACGCTGGAGGAAGTCGAAGTCGGGGTGGTAGCCGGTAAGCGCGAAGACGAAGTGGTTGGGGATTGTCACGGGGCCAGCGGGCGTGGCAAGGGTGACGGCGTCTTCGGTGATGGCGGTGACGGTCGAGGAGAAGTGCGCGGTAATCTCACCCGCCTTGATGCGGTTGTCGAGGTCGGGCTGAATCCAATACTTCACATGCTGGTGCAGCGCGGGGCCGCGATGAACCAGCGTGACGCGCGCGCCGTGTCGCCACAACTCCAGCGCGGCGATTGCGGCTGAGTTCTTGCCGCCGATGACCAGCACATCGAGACCGTGGAAGGGATGCGGATCGTTGTAGTAGTGATGGACCTTGGCGAGCGCTTCGCCGGGGACGCCGATGGGGTTGGGCAGATCGTAGTAGCCGGTGGCGATGACGATCTTGCGGGCTCGGTGCGCGATGGGGCGGGTGAAACGATCCGTGGTGTGGACGGTGAAGGCTCCGTCCGCGCCTTCGACTTGCTGGACCGATTCGTAGAGGCGGAGATTGAGGGCGTAGTGCTCGGCAACCTTGCGGTAGTATTCGAGCGCCTCAATGCGAGTGGGCTTGGCGTTGGGGCTGGGGAAGGGGATGTCGCCGATCTCCAGCAGTTCCGACGTGGTGAAGAAGGTCATGTGTGCCGGATAGTGGAAGAGCGAGTTGCAGAGGCAACCCTTGTCGACCACTATGGCGGTGAGCCCCGCGCGCTGGGCCTCAATGGCGCAGGCGAGTCCAGTGGGGCCAGCACCGATGACGAGGAGATCGTAGGCTTGTGTGGTATCGGTCATGGGTCGATTCTAGCGAAGCATAGGCCATGCTATGTGACTGCGCAGGCTTGGGGGAGATAAGGTGCGGACGATTGTGGTTAGGTCGAGTGCCTCGGGGTCCTTCGACTGCGTAACTCACGATGACATCATCAGAAGCGGTCGATTATTCCTCCGACGCGATTGCTTACAGGTCGACGAGCTTGTGGGAGATGGCGAAGAGGGCGAGCTCCAAGCGGGTGGAGACGCCGGTCTTGTCGAAGACGTTCGACAGGTGGCGTTTGACCGTCTCTTCGCTGATGGTGTACTGCTTGGCGATGTCGCGGTTGCTGCATCCTTCGACGATGCTGGAGACAACCTCGAGCTCACGCGGAGTGAGGCCGTAGGTCTTGCGCTCGGGCACGGCAGCGGCCTGCTCGGTGAGCTGCTGGAGAGCTTGCAGGAGGTTGGCGACGCGCTCGCCACCGATCCAGTAATCGCCGCTGAGGACTGCGCGCAGAGCTTCGGCGAGGTCGTCGGCAACCGAGTCCTTGAGGATGATGCCGCGCGCGCCGATCTGGAGGGCCTCTATGATCTGCTGCTGCGAGATGGTTCCGGTGAGCAGGACGATCTTGACGCGGGGCGACTTGTCCATAATGGCGCGCATGGCTTCGAGACCGGGAAGGCGCGGCATGAGCAGGTCGAGGAGAAGAATGTCGGGCTCGAGTTCGAGCGCCTGGGTGATGGCATCGTCGCCGTCCTCGGCCTCGCCGACGACCTGGAAGCCCTCCTCGCTGTGCAGCATGTTTCGTACACCGAAACGCACGACAGGATGATCGTCGGCGACGACGATGCGAATGGTGGGCAAGGCAGGTGAAGGGGCCGGATGAGATTTCTTTGCGTGTTGCGGATGAGTTGTGGACTTTACGGTCATTGGCGGCACCTCGCAGCGGTTCTACAAAATTATGGTTCCAACGCGCGGCTCCTTGACCTTGGGCATGAGCGTTCGCCTCTTGCGCGTGAGACAAGGATACGCTCCAAACGGTCGCAGGCGTCGGATAACTCATCTAAAGAGTAAACAATATCTTCGGTGGTGACGGCTGGCGCGAGACCACGCAATTCCAACCGGGCGGCCGTCGTTCGTAGCTCGAGCGCGCCCAGCATTCCGCCGCTTCCCTTGATGGCGTGAGCCTCGCGGACGAAGAGTGCGGCGTCGCCCTCGACCACCAACTGACGCATCAGTACGATGCGCTTTCGGGCATCGGAGACACATAGGGCGTACATCTCGCGGACCTTGGACGTGGGCATTGAAGCGGCAATCCTCTGGTAGATCTTTTGGTCCAGCACGGGCGCGGCTTTGTCGTCGGCGAGGTCGGACTTGGCGAGGACAGTGTCGTGCGCCGGGGGAGGATTGTGCGCCGGGAGCACGGCGGTGATCTCGGCCACATTGAAGGGCTTCAGAATGAAGCGGTTGAAGCCCGCGATGGACTCTTCCGGCGGACGGGTTGCGCTCATGGCAAGTAGAAGCGTCGAGGGCGGGCAGGTGCGGCGGAGTTCGGCGGCGAGGTGCGCGCCGGAGAGCCCAGGCATCTGCAGATCGGCGAGGATGAGATCGGGGGCGGCGGCTTGGCAGATCTGGGCGTGGTGAATTTGATCGAGCGCGGACTCGCCCGTGGCGGCCGACTCGACAATATAGCCCGCGCGCTGGAGAATGAGGCCGATCAGCTCGCGACTCATCGTGTCGTCGTCGACGACTAGAATACGCACGGGCTTGGGTTTGGGTGACATTGCTGGCGAGTAGAGTATCAGGCTAGACGAGCGCGCGCCAGTTGCGGAAAAACGGATTTGTGTGGCTCTGCCGCAGTTCCTTCGTGACCCTGCCACGGTTGAGGCGTTAGAGTAGTTGGCATGGCGGACGAGAACGATTCTGTGCGGCAGAAGAGCGGCGGGGAGACTGAGTTGCGGGCTCTGGAAGAGCGCGTGGCGCGGCTGGAGACTGCGGTCACTACGCTCGCGCGCAGGATTGACGCGGGTTCTGACGAGAGGAACAAGGCTTGGAGGGCTGCTCCTACGGCGTGGCATCCGACGCCTCCACCGCCGCCGAGACCGGGTGAGGAATCTGCGCAGGGGGCGCAGCCGCTGACCTCGGAGGAGTGGGGTTTGGGAACTACGCCTGCGGGCTCGGCTAACGCGCCGATGGGCTCGTTATATGTGTCGACGGCTGCGGCGAAGAGGCCGCAAGAATCGCTGGAGAGTCGGCTGGGTTCGCAGATCTTCAACCGCATTGCGATCATGCTGCTACTGATTGGCACGGCTTACTTCATGAAGATGGCGATTGATCGCCACTGGATAGGGCCGGCGGGACGCGTGATTGTCGGACTGCTGGCGGGCGCGGGCGTGGTGCTGTGGTCGGAGAGCTTTCGGCGGAATGGATTTGCGGCGTTCTCCTACTCGCTGAAGGCGGTGGGCAGCGGAGTGCTGTACCTGACGCTGTGGGCCGCGTTCCAGCGATTCCATCTGCTGCCCGCGTCGGTGGCAATGGGGCTGATGATTCTGGTGACGGCGTGGAACGCCTACATGGCCTGGGTGCAGGATTCGGAGCTGCTGGCCGACTACGCGCTGGCAGGTGGATTCGCAACGCCGATGCTGGTCTCGACCGGCGGCAACCACGAGATATTTTTGTTTACGTATGTGCTGGCGATTGATCTGGCGGCGATTGCGCTGGTGCGACTGAAGAGCTGGCCGCGGCTGCTGATTGGGGCGTTTCCGCTGACGGTGGGGTTCTACGTTGCGTGGGCCTCGGACTTCTACGTGGCCAGCGAACTGGCGGTGACGGGACTTTTTATTGCGCTGTTTGGCGCTGCGTTTGCTAGTGTTGCGGTCTGTCGTAGGGTGCCCGCGCCGGATGAGACGGATGCGCGGGTCCAGCACTCCATGCCACTGGGAACGCTGCTGGAGGAGATTCTGCTGCCGTTGGGGAACGCTGCGTTCGTGGCGATGGCGCTCTACTCGGCGCTGGACGACGCGGGGCATCGCGGGGTGGCTCCGTGGGCGATGGTGGGGCTCGCAGCCTTGTACCTGGGCCTGATGCGCGCGTCGCAGTCGCGGACGGCGGGAGCGATTCACCTGTCGCTGGCCGTGGTGTTGCTGACGATTGCGATTCCGATGAAGGCCAGCGGACACTGGATTACGCTGAGCTGGCTGGCGGAGGGATTGGCCCTGCTGTGGGGCTCGGCGCATCTGGAGCTTGGCGGATCAGGGAACGATTTGGCAAATTCAGCAGGCAATAGCTACGCAGCGAGAGTGCTGCGCTGGCTGGCCATGGCGGCGCTGCTGCTGGGATACTGCGGGATGGTGATTCACGCGGCGGGGCTGATGGATGTAAGCCAGTTGACGTTGTTCAATCGTGGCACTGGGACGGCGCTGGCGGGCGTTGCCATCTTCGCGATGGTGGCTGCGCTGGCGCTGCGGACGGCAGCGGCATCGCGCGCCGAGCAGGCTGACGAGCACACGCTGGGATGGGGCAAGATCAGCATTGTCGCGTTCATCCTGATCGATGTGACGGCGCTGCTGCTGACTTTGCGCGAGTGGAACTTCTCGTGGGAGTGGACGGCGACACACGCGCCGTTTCAGACGGCGGACTTCGGGACTGCGCTGATTGGGTTGGCGATCTTCGCGGGCGTGGTTGCGGTCTCGCTGCGGCTGGCACGAGCGCAGCCGGAGGCTCCGTTCTGGATCGGATGCGCGGGACTGTCGACGATTGCCTTCAACCTGATCGCGGTGCTGACGGGCGTGCGCGAGATCTCGGCGATATGGGATAGCGCGGCGGTGGCGACGACGGATGCCGCGCTGCAACAGGCGCTGGCTATCTCGGCTTACCTGATGTTGTATGGCGCGGCGCTGCTTGCGGTGGGCTTCCTCCGACGCAACGGTTTTCTGCGCTGGCAGGCGCTGGCACTGCTGGTCTTTACCATCTGCAAGACGTTTCTCTACGACATGCGCAACCTGAGCCAGGGATATCGCGTGGGCAGCCTGCTAGGGCTAGGCGCGCTGCTGATGGCGATCAGCTTCGCGTACCAGAAGGACTGGCTGGGACTGCGTGCGGTGGAGAAGAGCGGTCCAAATGATGCTGGTTCGGGCGATGACTTAGGGGACGGACGATGAGGGCGATGGCGCTGTTGGCCGTGCTGCTGTGGCAGGCGGCAAGCGCGAAAGAGCCTCCGGTGGCGCAGCCGTCTACGATGCGCTACGAGCGGGCGATCCGAGCGGCTGGCGCGGGCCACGTCGGTGCAGGGCAGGCCTGCGCAACGTTGGATGCGGCGATCTTTCCTCATGCGGCGGCTTCTCTGACCGACCTGCGAATCTTTCCTGTGGGCGCGGCGGCGGGTGCGGTGCATGAGGTTCCCTACGCCATCACGATGAGCGAGGCGGCGAGCGAGGAGACCGAATCGGCGCGAGTCGTGAACCTTGGCGCGCGCGGCGACAAGATTGTCTTCGATCTGGCGATGCCGCAACGAGCTTACTCCGGCGTAACGCTGCTGCTTGACCCGACAGTGCATGACTTTTTGGCGACGGCAGTGGTGACGGGTGCGGACGCCGTGGGCGGCAAGGCGACGGCGCTTGGCACCTTCACGCTCTTCGACCTGACTTCGCAGAGGCTCGCGCGCGACACGTCGATTCCGCTGGCGGAGTCGACGTTTCGCTACTTACATGTGGAGATGAATGTCGCTGCGGTGGCTGGTGCTGCGACAGCGAGATTCGCTCCGGCGATGGTGCTGGGTGCGTCCGTGCCGCCCAGCCGTGAGGCGCAGACCGTCTACACGACAGTGGTGGAGACGACGTCGCTGGTCACCAAGGGACGCGAGACGGTGGCGACCTTCAACCTTCCTGCGCGTGTGCCGGTGGAGCGCGTCTCGTTCGCTATTGCGCCGGGGTTCAAGGGGAACTTCAGCCGCGAAGTGCGGGTGAGCGCGCAGACTGTAGTGGCAAAGTCCGGTGCTGGGCCGAATCACGTCGGTGGCGACTCGTCCGGCGATTCCGACTCGGATTCCGATTCCAATTCTGAAGACGGGCGCGTGGCACTGCCAGAGGTGGTGATCGGCAACATTCTGCGGGTTCGCGCCAGCGAGGCGGGGCGCGAGATTCGCAGCGAGCAGCTTGGGATTGCGGCGGTTCTGGGCGCGAATCTACAGCGTGCGGCGAAGGTCGAGGTGACGGTCGAGAACGGCGACGACCAGCCGCTGCCGATTGCCGCAGTGCGTCTGGAGATGCGGCAGAGAAAGATCTGCTTCGATGCGCCGGCGAGCCAATCGGGTGAGGACTTGGCTCTGTTCTACGGAGATACGGAGCTGGCTGCGCCGGTGTATGACTACGCGCGGCTGTTTGTGGCGTCGCGGACGGCTGTGGCAGCACAGCTCGGGCCAGAGGCTCTCAACGCGGGCTACCGGGCTCCGGCGGCGGAGGCTCGTCCGTTCGTAGAGCGGCATCCCGAGGCGCTGTGGATCGCGCTGATTGCGGCGATCTCCGCGCTGGGATTGGTGGCGATGCACTCGGCGAAGCATGTGGGGTAAGGATAAAACGCAGTCTCCTAAGCGAGACGTGGAGCACCCGATTTTGTGACTCATTTCAGATCTGCGCCGCCCGCTCTGGTCAGGCGCTTCGTAGTATTGCGATGACGGAGTAAGATGACTCGTGACGGCAGAAAGCCCCTGTCCGCATCTGCCAAGGACTTGAATCCGAAGGAATCAAACACGAAGGGCTTGAAGGGCTTATGACGGTTGCAACTGAGGCGATGACACCGCGGCGCAAGATCGGCATTACCTGCTACCCGACCTACGGCGGCTCGGGCGTGGTGGCAACGGAGTTGGGCATCGAACTGGCCGCGCGCGGGCACGAGATTCACTTTATTACTTCGTCGCTGCCGTTTCGGCTGAGCGGACGCGAGGCCAACATCCACTTCCACGAGGTGGACGTCTCCCACTACCCGCTGTTTGAGCACGCGCCGTACGATCTGGCGTTGGCGACGCGCATGGCCGAGGTCGCGGAGTTCTACGCGCTGGACCTGCTGCACGTTCACTACGCGATTCCGCACTCGATCTCGGCGCTGTTGGCGCGGCAGATGGTGGAGTCTCAGCAGGAGGCGGCTTGCCGACGGTATCTTCCGTTCATCACGACGCTGCATGGGACCGACATTACGTTGGTGGGGTTGGACCGATCCTATCTGCCGATTACGCAGTTCGGCATCGAGCAGTCGGATGGAGTGACGGCGATTTCGAGCTATCTGCGGGATCGTACGCGCGAGGACTTCGGCATCGGCGACGAGATCGAGGTGATCCACAACTTCGTCAATTGTGATGTGTACTTTCGCGACCCGGAGAAGGTGGCATTGATGCGGCCTCGGTTTGCCGCGCCTGCGATTGCGGCGGTGGCGGGTCAGCCTGCGCGGGCGGCGGAAAAACTGCTGGTGCATCTGTCGAACTTTCGCCCGGTAAAGCGGGTTTTGGATGTGGTCGCGGTCTTTGCGCGGGTGGCGCAGGCAATGCCAGCGCGGTTGATGCTGATCGGCGATGGGCCGGATCGCTCGGCGGCAGAGCACTTAGCGGTGAGGCTGGGCGTGGCCGACCGCGTTCACTTTTTGGGCAAGCAGGACAACGTGAATGAGCTGCTTCCGCTGGCTGACTTGATGCTGATGCCGTCGGAGCTGGAGTCGTTCGGGCTGGCCGCGCTGGAGGCAATGGCTTGCTCGGTGCCGGCGATTGCGACGCGAGTTGGCGGCGTGCCGGAGCTGATTGAGGACGGAGTGAACGGGCTGCTGTTTGCCGTCGGCGATACCGAGGCGATGGGCGAGGCGGCGGTTGCGCTGCTGAAGGACGAGGGTCGGCTGGAGGCGATGGCGGCGGCGGCGCGCAAGACCGCTCGCGAGAGATTCTGTTCCAGTAAGATCATTCCGCAGTATGAGGCTTACTACGAGCGCGTCATCGCGAGAGGTCAGGCGTCGAGAGGGCAGACGGCGAAACCTGCGGAGGGCAGTGAGAAGGATTCTGCCGGAGGCCCGAAGCTGTTGGCCGGGTGCAAGAAGCTGCCAACGAGGAACAAGAAGCGGACAACCGGGAGCAAAAAAGCTGGGGAGGCGGAAGCCGTTAGCGGACGAAATGAAGCCGTTAGCGGTCGGAGTGAAGCCGCGAGTGAGGCGCCTGATGATGTTTTTGCAAAGATCGCTGATGTAGGCAGTGAGGATCGAGTCGTTTTCTACGAGCCTACGGATGTTGTCGTACAGCCTACGGATGTTGTCGTACAGCCTGCGGATGTTGGTGTACAGCCTGACGCGGTTCCGGTTCGACCGGCGCTCGACGGGCGACGAATCCTGGTGACTCGCTCGGCGGCTCAGGCCTCGGAGCTGAGTGAGCGATTGACCGCGCTGGGCGCGACGGTGATTCAGGTTCCGACGATTGAGATTGGGCCGCCTAGTTCGTTCGACGCGCTTGATGCGGCGCTGGCTGAGATCGGCAAGTTCGATCTGGTGGCGTTTACCAGCGGCAATGCGGTTGAGGCGTTTCATCGTCGCGCGGAGGAGTTGAAGATTGCGGCGGTGCCTCGGCGGATCGCGGTGGTGGGACCGGCGACCGAGCGCGCGGTGGAGGCGATTGGTCTGCGCGCGGACGTTGTTCCGCCGGTGTTTACCGCGGAGGCGTTGGCGGAGACGCTGCGGACGGAGGCCAGGGGACGGCGGATTCTGCTGGTGCTGGTTGAGGATGGTCCGACGACGCTGAGTGCTGCGCTGAAGGCGGCTGGCGCGCACGTAACGGTTGCGGCGGCCTACGCCAACCGTGTTCCCGAGAGGTCGATTCAGGCGCTGACGGAGTTGTTCGCCGAGGCGGGGAACGCTCCCGATGCGGTGACGTTTACCAGCGCATCGACGGCGCGGAATCTGGTGGCGTTGTTGAAGGCGTCGGGGCTTGAGCTGCCGGAGAGTGTGGCGCGGGCGTCGATTGGGCCGGTTACCTCGCGCGCGTTGGACGTGCTTGGCCTGCCAGCGCATCTGGAGGCTGCGGAGCCGAGCCTTGCGGCTTTGGCCGAGGTCCTGGCCTCTCGCTTTCGAAAATAAAGAAAACTTCTTGCGAGAAACTCTCGTCCACAGCGCAGAGAGTGATACGTTTTAAGAATGACGAAAGCGCTTTTGACGACCAATCTTGGAAGCCTTCCCCTGGTGGCTCGGGGCAAGGTTCGCGACCTGTACGCCGTGGGCGATACGCTGCTGTTTGTGGCGACCGACCGCATCTCTGCGTTCGACCATGTGCTGGGCTCGGGCATCCCGGACAAGGGAAAGATTCTGACCCAGATCTCGGAGTTCTGGTTTGAATTTTTGAAGGGCACGGTGGCGAATCATCTGTTGGCAACCAGCGCTGAGGGTATTTCTAAACTGTTGGTGCCGCAGTCGCAGGCGATCTTCGGCGAGCGGTTGACGGAGAAGGGAATTGTCGCGCAGGCCAAGTTCGTCGAGCAGATTGCAGGCCGCAGCATGATGGTGCGACGCGCCAAGATGTATCCGGTGGAGTGCGTGGTTCGAGGGTATCTTTCGGGCTCGGGTTGGAAGGACTATCAGGCGACGGGGTCGGTCTGCGGCATCGCGCTGCCGAAGGGATTGCGCGAGAGCGAGAAGCTGCCGGAGCCGATCTTTACCCCGGCGGCGAAGATTACCGACGGTGGGCACGACGAGAATATCTCGTTCGAGCAGATGGAGAAGACCGTGGGCGTAGAGACGGCGGCGGAGCTGCGTCGGCTGACGCTGACGATCTACACCAAGGCGTCGGAGTATGCGGCGACCAAAGGGTTGATTCTGGCCGATACGAAGTTTGAGTTTGGATGGATCGAGGGCGTGGGAATTGTACTGGCCGACGAGGTGCTGACGCCGGACTCCTCGCGCTACTGGCCTGCGGAGAGCTACGCTCCGGGAGGCGCGCAGCCCAGCTTCGACAAGCAGTTTGTGCGCGATTATCTGGAGTCGATTGGATGGAACAAGCAGGCCCCGGCTCCAGATCTGCCGGCCGATGTGGCAACGCGCACACGCGAGAAGTATCTGGATGCGTTCCGGTTGTTGACGGGGCGGGCGGAGTTGGAGAAAGTGGCAGGGTTCGTGAACCCATCTGGGGTGCAGCCGTGAATATTGCGGGCTGGAACTGGTTCGACTGGCTGCTGGTGTTGATCATTTTGTTCTCGATGATCGCGGCCTTCGTGACCGGACTGGTTCGTGCAGTCTCAGGACTGATTGGATTTTTGGCGGGATTTGCGATTGCGGGTTGGACCTACGTTTCGGTCGGTGACCGGATTATGGGCAAGGGATGGGTTACGTCGGAGTTTCTGGCGAGGATCATCGCCTATCTGGTGATTGTGGTGATTGTGGTGGTGGCCTGCGAGGTTCTGGGGCAGGTGTTGCGCAAGTCGCTGCACGCCATCGGATTCAGCACGATGGATCGCTTCCTCGGGGCGGCGTTCGGGTTGGTGCGGGGATGTATGATCGGAATTGCAATTTTGATGGCGACAGCGGTTTGTTCACCCCTGCCGGATGCTATCGGCAAATCGGTTCTGCGACCCTATTTATTGGACGTGGCGCGTGATGTATCCTTTCTCATACCGGAGTACGTTCAGCAACGGCTGCTGTGAGGCCGAGATGAATTCCGGGCAAGAACATCCGGTGGAGTCGTTCGGGGCAGTCATGGAAGCAACGTAATTTCAATGCGGTAAAAATAAATTTTCAGCGTGGAATTTACGACTGGATAAATTGGCATCGATTGGTCTACAGTAAGAATTCAATTAGTAACGGCCAGCAAGTGAGGTACGACCTTTGAAGCGCGAATTGGACACCCTGATTACGCAGATGCACAGTTCCGGCATCTCATACACGGACGCTGTACGACAGTTCAAGAGACGGTACATTTTGGAAGTACTGGCGCATCACAAAGGAAATCAATGTAAGGCCGCGACCGAGTTGGGAATGCATCGCAACACGCTGAGCCGTACGCTGGCGGAGTTAGAGATGGACTCTGCGCAGATCCGCAAGGGAATGCGCCGCCCGGTGATGAGCGAGCGAGCGATACCGATGTCGACGATGAGTCTGCGTCCGGCGGTGGGCGAGCGCGCAAGATTGCCGATGATGGTCAACGGGCGGTCGGCTTAGATTTCGGATCTAGACAAGACACCCTAGTTCGGCAAAGTGCCAAGCGAGAGAAGATTCCGACGATTCTTGAGGCATCAGAAATTCAGCTTCTGCTGACCGTTCTGGAGCCGCGAGAGCGCACGCTGGCCCTGCTAGCCGCCGGAACAGGATTGCGCGTCGGAGAACTTTGGCGCTCAAATGGTCGGACGTGAACTTCGAGACCCTTGATAGCAGGGTGACCCGCTCCATCGTGCATCAGGTTGTTGGCCCTTGCAAGACTGATGCCTCACAAAAGCCGGTACCTCTGGATGGATTCATGGCCGAGGACCTGCTCGCATGGCGCAAAATCCCTCCATATGCCCAAGAGAAAGATTGGATCCCCGCAAGCCCTTGGATGCACGGAGCGCAACCGTACTGGCCGGAAAGTCAGCTCAAAAGCCACATCCGCCCAGCAGCGCAAGAAACGGGAATCAAGAAGCCCTTGAGCGGGCATACATTTCGACACACCTACTCCACGTTGCTTCGCGCAAACGGGGAAGACGTGAAAGTGGTTCAGGAGCTTCTACGGGACGCCAACAGTCGCATCACTCTGGACATTTACACACAAGCAATGACGTCAGCAAAAAGGCAGGCACAGAGCAAAAATGTAGAGATAATTTTACCGCAGGGAAGGAGGATGGAAAGTGCTTGCCCCGAATTGGACCTTTTTTATACGGTAACTTTGATGGCCATTCGTTCCTAAGTGCTTTGGAATGAATGGCGGGGACGACGGGGCTCGAACCCGCGACCTCTGCCGTGACAGTGAATCGACAACTGGTAACTTATTGATAACAGGGGCAATGGATGGCCACTCTTAGCGCCCTGAGGCACACATGGTAACCGTTATTGTGTCCTTAACGTTCCCATGGTTTTGACCGTCATTTCAGGGGCGACCTCTGCCCACACGCGGCAGAAGTTCGTCCGTTTTCCAACCTCTTCCGCTGGATTGCAGAGGTCTGGAGCAGTTTTTCTCCCTCGACCATTTTGCGACTTCTTCCGCTAAACAGCAGAGGTTTGGCACTTTTGCGTAAATTTCAAAAATTGTGCCCAGATTGCATCTGGTTTGTGCCCACGTCCGGTTTCCCTGGCTCCGTGATCTCATTGTAAGCACAAATTGTTCCCTCCAACGGAACAATTCTCCACCAAAGAATCATGCCTTTGCTTACCGATCAACCTGAGAATCAGGTGCTTCTCAATTATCATTCACGCAAATAGGACGACGCGCTATTTTCGTTTATCGTGTATAACGCTAATAGAGGCAGGACGCTATTAGCGCCTGTGAAACCAATGAGCCAACGCAAAGCGATACCGGGCCAGAAGGTCTCCCAAGGCACCTACAGTGCGTTTGTCCCTGCGGCCTTGCCTCCAGTCTTCGATTGGACGCCTCGTCTCGTCCGCTCGCTCTCTGAAGCGGATCGCCTCATCGGGAGACTTGCTGGCGAAGGCGGACGGCTGCCCAACCCGCACGTTCTCATTCGCCCCTTCATCCGCCGTGAAGCCGTTCTGTCCAGCCGGATCGAAGGCACTCAGGCCACCTTGGGCGAATTGCTGGCTGCGGAAGCCGGGGCTATTGTCGAACGCAGTCCAGAAGATTTGCGCGAAGTCGGAAACTATATCGTTGCGCTGGAACATGGAATCGCCCAGCTTCACAAACTCCCTCTGTGCGTCCGGCTCATCCGCGAGCTGCACGGCAAGCTCATGGCGGACGTGAGAGGAGACCAGGCAACTCCGGGCGAATTCCGCAGATCGCAGAATTGGATTGGCAAGCCGGGAAGCACATTGGCGACGGCCTCTTTCATTCCGCCGCCGCCCGGTGAGATTGAGCCATGCCTCGCGGCCTGGGAGAAATTTTTATACGCCTCCGAGCTGCCGCCGCTGGTGACCATTGCCCTGGCCCACTACCAATTCGAGGCTGTGCATCCATTCCTGGATGGCAACGGCCGCGTTGGTCGCTTGTTGATTGCACTGTTCCTAATCGAGCAAGAGATTCTTCCGGCTCCCCTGCTCTACCTGTCGGCATTTTTTGAGGCGACGCGGCGCAACTACTACGAGGGACTGCGCGGGGTGAGTGAGCGCGGAGAGTGGAACGACTGGCTGGAATACTTCCTCCTCGGCGTCGCCCGCACCTCACAGGATGCTCTGAGCCGGGCTACCCGCATCAACGTGATTCTTGCCCAATGGCAGCGGCAGGTAGCTGGCGAGTCCACCAATACTCCGCTGCGGATTGTCGATCTGCTGGCGGCCAATCCGTTCATCACCGCCACCGGCATTGCCAGCGAGCTGGGCGTAGCCTTTACGACCGCACAGCGCGCAATCGAGCGGCTGGAGCGTATCGGAATTGTGAAGCAGGCGACGGAGGCCAAACGCGACCGCGTCTACTGCGCTCAAGCCTTGCTCGACATTCTCGAAGAACCGGCCAACCTTACCGGCTCTCTTTCAGAATGAGCAAAACCACGTTGAACGGTACTCTTCGTTGAATGTAGCCATGTCGATATGGTTCCATGCTGGAATGATATTGCCGATCACAAGCTTGCTGATCGCGGACATATTTCGTGTTCATCCTGGCCTGCAGCAGCTTCGCCGAGGTGGGCAGCCACTGCAATCTTTTCTGCTGCATAAGAGTAGCCGCGACGGCAAGCGATCTTTCATAATAAGGACATGGCCGATACCTGGTTTACATCCGATTTTCACTTTGGGCACTTCAATATCATTCGCTATTGCAATCGCCCGTTTGCGAGTACGGAAGAGATGGATGCGCACATCGCAGATCGGATGAACGCGCACGTCAAGCCAAACGATACGCTCTATTTCCTTGGGGATTTTTGCATGGGCAGCGTTGAAAAGGTGGCGACCTATCGCAAGCGCCTGAACTGCAAGGCGATCCATTTCGTTGAGGGAAACCATGACAAAGTGACGCGCAAATCACAAAGCGCCTTTGCTTCCTGGAGTTCCTTGTCCGAAATCCATGTGGGTAAGCAAGGAATCGTTCTCTGCCATTACGCGATGCGTGTCTGGCCGCATTCTGGACGCGGCGCATGGCAGCTCTACGGCCACTCCCACGGCAACTTGCCCGATGAGCCATTGTCGCTATCGATAGATGTCGGAGTTGATTCGCACGGGTTTTGTCCGTGGCATTTTGAGGAGGTACAGGCGATCATGAAGGTAAAGACTGCCGCGAGAGAACAGTCGTCGCAGACGAACCTCAGTGACCGTTGACGTTGGCACGGAACGTTAAAATTGCCGCAAGACTGTGCCAACATAATCTGTTCGCAAAGTTTGGGTAGTAATCGAGGGGACATTGAGAAAGCTCATCAAGATACGTAATTTGAAAAGCATCGAGAGCTTGGATTTCAAGATTCCGAGTCCGGGTGTTCACTTGCTGGCAGGATCTAACGGGGCCGGGAAGACTACCCTCCTTGCATGTCTTCGGAGGATAAGACAATCCAACTCATTCCAGATACATTTCCAGACTTCATTGAAGTCGAAGAAGTTAGATAGCTTTATCCATGCAGAGGTCACTTACATACTTGATGAGCGATCAGTTGCATATGCGTACGCAGGTGAGAGGTGGGTACCCCGACCAAGAAGTGCGAGCAACTTGGTCGAAGAATTCGGCTACCCCGAAGTTCTGTATGTTGGAGCAACAGCATCGAGACTAACTCCAAGACCTGAGGATTTCCTTCCATCCAGAATGAGACCCGCTCATTCGTCAATAGTAAAAGCGGCTAATGAAATCTTTGATACAAACCGCTTTTCAGAACTCAAAACCATCAACTTGACCACTGGAAACAAGAATCAGGCATTTGTGCTCGTGGTGAGGAGTGCAGGACAGCAAAGGATAAATTATGTATCGGAGAAAAATCTGAGTCTAGGAGAACTCTGCGTACTAAAATTGTTGCGTGAGTTGAACGATTGTCACAATGGGACACTGGTCCTCATAGATGAATTAGAACTTGCCCTTCATCCTAGAGCGCAGGTTGGGCTTATTGGATATTTGGAGACCTTGGCAAGAGAGAAGGCGCTTACTGTCATCGTTTCCACACACTCTGTAACCCTGCTGAAAAATGCGCCTAGAAGGAAGATAACATTTCTGGATAAGCGAGAAGGCCGCACGGAGGTCTTAACTGGGTGCTTTCCCGCTTTTGCCTTGGGAAGTATAGCCCTATCAGAGGAACGCACACCGGACGCGGTAATCTACGTCGAAGATGAATCAGCCAGATATGTTACAGAATCCCTAATCAACTTATGTATTAGTGATCAGTTTGCATCGACCCAAGGCATCTTTCCGACAATCCGCGTCCTGCCCGTCGGGGGCTTCAAGGATGTAGTTCGATTTTATGATAGAAATCGGGCCGTGCTTCCATCGCACGTCAAGCAGTGGGTACTATTAGATAAAGATGTTGAGGATGAAAGCGTCAGTATAATAGACTCATCTAGTGACAACCCGCTTAGGGACGTTTTTCATAGAAGTGCATCTGTGCTCCGTTATCTTCCTTGGAGTCCAGAGGTCGGCATGATGGGTTTTCTAGCAAATCAGCGCTCAAATGTCCAACAGGAGCTAAGACGGAAATATCTCAATGCTCAGATCCTCTTGACGCCAGCAATGGTCTCCATTACCAGCACTGGGCCAGGATCAGCGTTAAGAAGTGAAAGCAAGAGGCTTTTGCGCGAAATCATTCAGCAAATCCATGATCAGTCAACTAATGTGACGAAGGAATCGATTACTGACTTTCTCTTCACCCTATTTGCTCAGTGGTTCTTTACTACGAACAGGCCGCAAGCGATGCAATTGTTTGGTCCAATGATTGCATAACCTAAAACAATTTCAATGATGACGGGCATCGGCGATCCTGATACTGCAACGGGTGGGAGAAATTCTACTCTCATTCCGTTTACGGTGTGCTTGTCCGTCCCGTAGAAACTGCGCTATCAATTCGTCTATGCAGTAGTGATGCAAGGGTTAGTAAATCGAGCGCATCCTGTTCTGTAATGGTCCAGGAAATTTTGGCAGCGTGAGCCGTTGGGTTTCTGAATGCAGAGAACATTCCCTTCATGAGGTTAATCATTCCATTTTGCTCATTGCGCTCAGTGTCGGTTTGCAGAGAATTGAAGGCAAGCAAGGGTATGCCAGCTTTTCCGAGAGCGAATGCGTCATCCACAAGCTGTGAGCCATCGCTTGTCAGACCTGATTGCTGCCTAATTTTTTCGGCAACGCTTTTTGTCGCCTCAAGGACGGCATGAAAGTAATTGTTGCTTACCAGTTCGGCGCGGCAGAATTTCAGCACATCTGAGTGAACAGCTCGTCTGGATAACTCGCTACGCATCTTCCCAGCCCGCTCCTCCGCTTCGTTCAGCGTCTGAGCTGCTTTCTGGATTTTGAGTTTTCCGTTTTCTTCCAGCGAGTAACCGCAGAAGATTAAAATTTTATTCAATTCATGGCGGGATTGTTCAAAAGATTCGCGATTGGCTGTATAGCGCACTGGATTCATAGTTTTGTACATGAAAGCCACGAGGCAATTGCCGCAGCGGTCCTGCCGTTGCCGTTCGCTGAAGGCCGCCTGAAGCCGCCGCCACTTAGTGTCTTTTGGGTTGTCATCTGGAATATTGAGTTGCGCAAGCATGGTGCTGATTTCTGATCCAGACGCAGTCTCTCCAAGAACTTTGCAGATTTGCTCAAGTTGCGTTTCGTCAAAACAGGGAACGGTTGCCATTTGCCTTATGCCTCCTGATCCAGTTGCTGACTATCAGAAATAGTACGTATGTGAATTCACGTCGTTGCTGAGAGCTCTATCTACTTAAGAGTGCAGGGTACTTCTTTTGTCTTAGCTCTTCAATTGCACGGTCTGTTTGTCTCCATGGATCGCCCTTGATTCTGGCAATGAGCGTGGTCCAGATGCTCTCGAATGCGGCTACCGCATCGTCTTCATGAAAGTGGATGCTGGGAGGCAAAAGCGGCGCGATGTCCTCGGTCAGGCTGCGTGTCATCTTTTCCAACATTCGCTGCTCAGCGTTTGCGCGGCTGATTGGTTTTCCTTCGAGTGCCAAGTAGTGATCGAAGCATGCAAGGAGCGTGTCGGGGTGCATGGATAGTTGTTGCAAGCCCATGTGCAGGTCGAAGAGATCGCGATTCTTGCGGCGTTGCAAGAGCGCGCGCAGCTTGGTTCCGAAGAGTTCTTCAGGCGCAAATGACGCGATGCTGGCCGTGGCCTTATACCAGCCATTTTCGACGGCGAATGGATATTGTTGGATACCGAGTATGCTGCCGTGCTCGCGGGTATTGATCTCCACCTTGACCTTTAAGGTGGTATCCGGTTGGGCCTCAGGCGCAAACCGGAAGACGAAGTGCATCGAGTGGCCCGCTTGCTCGCGCTTACAGTCGCCAAGCCACGACAGAGTCTCTCGGATGGCGCTGGCAGTCGCGCCGATTTGCTCGGCTTGTGTCTGAATCAGGTCGATATCTTCGGAGTATCGGAGCGGCTGCTTGAAGAGCAGTTTATGGATGGCGGTGCCGCCGCGAAACGCAATCTTGCCCGCCAACGCTGGCGCATTGAACAAGTCGCACAAGGCCCGGCTGATAATCAAATCCTGCTCGACCTGTTGCGAGGTCGGCCAGGGAGCTTTTGTACTCCATTCCTGAATGTAAGATGCGGGAATCAAAAATCGGCCTCCACGGGTTCATTGATGATGAGTTTCCACTTGGCAACGCGTGGGGCTTCTTCTGCGAGTGAAGCGATCAGCGGCTTGACGGATGGGTCGAGGGGTAATGAAGTTTTTGCCGCCTTGACGAAGGGTTCGAGCGCGCTGGCTTGTGGCTCGTATCCAGCCTGATCGAGCAAGTATCCAAGTCGGCGCACGGATGCGTTTTCGTAGACCACGGCGGCCTTGGCGAGTTTGCGGGCGTTGGCCTGCGCTCCGATGTCTTTGACGATCTGAGCAAGCCCACTGATGCCTGCCGACTTGTGGAAGTAACGAGCACAATCGAGCAGGGTCAACTCAACACCGGCAACCTTAGCGAAGCCCGCTTCGCTCTTCATGCTGCCGAGCCATTCGGGTTGGTTGACTTGTTCAAACGCTGCCGGTGCCTGATAGACAAACTGGAGCCGGTGACGACCAATTTCGAAGTCACGAAGCTGCTTCGGAACGATCAACTGAAAAGTCATGGCCGCCTGATGCGAAGAGCCATGGAAGGCTGCCGCACGGAGCAGAGAGACGCGATAGTCGATGCCCTGATACTTCATCAGCGGATCGATCCACCGGGCCGGGTCCGGCGCGCCCGCAACCCGGTCTTCCGGGCGCAGGATCAGGTAAAAACCATGGCGGAGATTGGCCACCCGCTGTTTTTTGGTCATTCGGCCAATCGCTGCCTTCAGGGCGAGCGGAGACTGGCGCAACTCGGCCAGCGCCTCTTCGCTGGTGAAGTGGGCGCGCCCGCGAACGAGTTGAGCATCGAGGTATTGATCGAGGCTGGCCATCCCCATATTGTATGCTAAAAGCTGCGATATACGTATCTTTATGAATATGAAACGGGCAACAGCCCGGATCTTAGAGGTGACATCGAGGGTGATTCGCTCCTGGCCATGCGACTTGAGCGCCTGAACGATCAGAGAGCTCTCCGTCAGCCTAACTCCGGATTCCTTCAAGTCCGTATGCACGAAAGCCAGAGCCTTATTACCGACTTGGTAAACCCTGTCCTGTCCATCAGATAGAGATCCGCCATACAACAATCAGCTATTGATCGGAATCAATAAAGCCTTTACTGATTTTCCAGTTTTCATCGCCTTCACTCGAATGGGCAAGGATTTTAGGTGTCTTCCATCGCTCGTACTCCACCAATTAAGGTCTTCCTCAGCCTCAGCATATCCACCGCTGGCAAAAACATCAGCAATGATGGAAGCAATGGGTACGCGCCAATTTTTGAAGAACTGCAAACCTGCCTCACGAGCTGAATCATTGACCGTTGCGTGAACTGCGCGCAAGTATGGCGTCGGACTATCACAAAAATCGAATCCAGATTGCAATTCCGCGGCTACCTCGCCCTTCTTAAGGGCCATTTCCGCCTCCAAGAGAATGCATGGGGTTGGAAGTGCCTTTACGATCCCGATTGTGGCTGCTTGTATGCTAGCGTCTGGACAAAACTCATTTTTGATCTCCGCTATACCCTCGAACGAGATGTCTCCTCTGGAGTTTTCTGGCAAAAAGTCGGCATAAAAGCCAACCGAACTTGCGATGACATCCATAAGTTTTTCTTCCGGGTCATTGGAGTTCTCTCGTGAGTGAGATCGCCGGAATACAAGTCTCATTTGGGGTGTCAATGTCAGCAAATGAGCTAGTTCATGCCATTTGGTGAAATATGTCCTAAACCCCTTGTCGCCTCGGCAGTCGATCACGGAGACAAATCGTGGCTCCCACGCTTTTTGATGATGGAGGCCAATCGTAATGCCATAGTCGTCCGGTTGGAAAAGGTCGTTGGACAAATTCGCGAAGATGAGTTCTCCCTTGGAGACAAATTCTTCCTGAATCTTCTGAAGATCACTGTCAAAACGGATCTCGCGAAATACAGTGCCGACTTCGTTTGCGATTGCAAGAAGCAGATCGTTCAATGTCGCGCATGCGAACTTGTTTTTGATTGCTTTTACTCTGGACTCGATAGACTGCAAAATGCACTGACATGGCTTAGCAGACTGCTGCAGGCCTAAGTCGGATGCAAGCGTGTGGATTTGAAGTTTGCTGTCAAGGCCAGTGCTCATCCGTATACCTTTTTCACCACGTCCCGAAGGGCCCTATTGAGCGACTTCCAATCGTCAGCAGTCATCGCTCCCTTTTGTCGGTTACTGCGCCTAGCCACGATTGACCCATAGGCTTCGAGCAGATCTAGCGTCTCAGGATAAGAAAGATGTAGCTCCTCTGCCGCTTCTGATAGCTCTATCGGGATTATTACTGGCTTCCTCTCTCCGGGCTGTGCCCCTTCACCGGACGCTAAATAGCCAACCGAAGCACCTAAAGCCGTTGCCACCTTCAAAAGCAGGTCAAGGCTAATATTCTTTCCATGCTTTTCGACCTCGCTAAGGAAGCCTTTGCTTATATTGGCCTCGGTCGCGAGTTTCTCCTGAGTCCAGCCTTTTGCCTCTCGGACCTCTTTGATGCGTTCGCCAACAGTTGCCATTGAATCCTCAATCCCTCTAGTACTGCCACTTTATCAAGGAGCGAATAAATACGCAATAGATACTTGACACGAGAATCACTTGTTCGATATAACGAATTAGTTCTCTTTTAGCGTACATCGGCCGCTCCATCGATCCCCTGAGGATATGAGCTGAGGGTGAAGAGCTTATGCGGCAGAAAGAACGGTTGAAATGCAAAAACGTAGACGCTTCATTTGCAGCAGCGCCCTTCTAATCTTGTTCTCTGCTGTGTCCGCCTGCAAAGTCTCCGATGATGCCGTAGCGGCTTCATCACAAATGACTTCAACGGCAGCGGGCCTCAACTCCTACTACTCCGCGCTTGCCAATTCGGTCACCGACACAATTGCTCTTTACGAGCTTGACTCTGTGATTTCGGGGATTCCATTCAACTCGGAGGATCGCAAGCTGCCAGAAGACACGCGTTCTGAAATCCTAAAGCGCGGAGAACTCGCCAACTCGTTAGGCAGACTGGCTTCATCGATGGCCACACTGTCAGCTTCAAAATCACCCGCTGATGTAGAAACCGCTGCAACGTCGCTTGGAAATGAGCTCATTCAAGTCAAGGCTCTTCCTGGCGGGTCACCGGTGCCAGATGCCATTGGCAAAGCCGGAAACTACCTGCTGCAAGTAATCCAACAGCACAAAGAGAAGGAGGCCGCTCGCGCTGTAGACCAAACTTTAGCGGCAGTGGGGGATCTCTTCGAAAAGGAGAAGCCCACCTACGACTCGATCGCAAGAACGCACCTGTTCGAGGCAAATCAAGTTGCAAAGGATCTGACAAATGCTAACGGAGTTGATCCGACAGCAATGTTATCCCCGGCCCTGAAGCCTTTTAACCTCACTCCGCTACCTGCAACCAAGCAGCTTCAAGACTCCCTTAAGAGCCTCGCTCTGTCAAGACTACAAAATAGCGCAGAAGAGGCAATCAAGAAAGAAGTAGATGCCTCTTCGGCAATGCTTACAGCACTTCGGGAAATGAGTACTCGTATCCATCTCCTTGCTACGGAACGACCAATGCCTATCCGTGGAAACCCGTTCTCGCTCAAGCTTGTTGAATCTTGGGCTGCTTCCGCAATTTGAAAAGGAGCTCCAAATGAACCCATCTGTAGAATCACTCGAAAATCAGTACTTCCTTTTGCGTGAAAGCCTTTCGACTTTGATAGCACAAGGTGCCACGCCCGACCAGTTGAATCAATTGAGGACAGCAATTGCGAAGAGCCGTGATAATTACTGGCTAGCGGCCCGGCGAATTATGCACGACGACGACCCAGATGTGAAGTCAATCGTTTCTCAACTGAGCACAGTGCAGCTTTCGCTCGATGCAACGATTCAGCATCTCGGCGATATCGCGAAGGTGATCGATGCGATCACCAAAGCTGTCGACATTGGATCACAACTGGCCGCGAAGGCGGTAGCCCTGTAGGAGGGACCATGGATACTAGCTCACTCACGCTTCGCGTTTTCGATGGCGCAGGACAGATTTTTCCGGCTGGAACTCAGATTCTTGTGACTGTTACAGACGGCAATCAGAAGCAGATTGTTCGTCAAACATTCAACGCTGGGCAGATCGCGCTAAAAGGTCTTCCTTTCTATGACAATTTTGGCGATAACTATGCCGTTATCGCTTATGTCGATGGACACAAACAAGCTGGATATGCTCCCGTAAAGCTTTCGCCGACAGAGCCCGCAAATGTAGATCTAATGCTTATTCCAAATCAGCCAATTTTCAATTTCGCAGGGTTGACATGGGAGATCGCAAAGCAGAATATGCCGTTTCTTGCGCCTCTGGCTGGCCAGTCTGAGCCAGACGCACAGGATCGCTTTTCGCAGCTAATGGAGTCGAACGGCTCGAAATCACTGGCTTGCATAATGAATTTAGTTACGGCCATGCAAGGTATCGATCTGGACGGGCGCTCTCCAGCTTCATTCATCAAGCAGGTCCGCTGGGACTATAAGTTTCCTGCCCAAGACAGATTTTTCGCGTACTGTGATTCAGCGCTCATCGATGCTGTTCGTGCGGCAGCGGCCAAGGGGCAATTCGATGCGGAACATGGCTGTGGTCTCATGCACCCTGGAGCATCACTCAGTTGGAAGCAGAAGGCCTTCCCTGAAGCCAATGTGCAGCTTACTTTCCATACGGATCCAATCGACTGTGTGCCAGCTAACAGCTGGGTGACGGTGGAACCGGATATCGACTACTACAAGGATCTAGCGGCACACTCACTTTTGGAAGTTTCCAGGAACAAGCTAACAGGGAGTCTCACAGAGCCATCCGAAGTGTTTGTCCTTCGCTGGATCGAGCAGAGAAGGCTCGGACTCCTTGACTTCAATCCGGGCTATACTCTTCGCGCAGATTAGGGTTGCCCATTCCTTTGACGATACACACAAGCAATAAAGCCGCGCAGTCACATCCGCTCTCGAACAGGTGCGCACGATGAGTCTGCAAACCACCATGAGTGAGTAACGCTGAAAGAAAGCAAGGTATTTCGATGCAAATTGATTTTCACCATACCGTCACGTATGTGCTCGCTCGGCTTGCCGGATTTGCACACAAAGAGGCAGTGATCGTCGCACATTCAGCCCAATATGTGGATGATGCCCAGAATCGCGGTATCATCTTGTTTGATAACGGCAACAAATACGACCATGTCGCCTCCTCGCACAGCGTGACAGATGTGCCACATAACCTCAACAATGTGGAAGATTATCAGGTGTGGGTTCCCTTCCACTTCCTTCCTGGAAACAACGGCCAACCGGCTGGTCAAGGAAGGGATGTGAGCATCAACCAGAGGATGCTTTGCCAACCAGACTCTTTTGTCGCCGCTGATTTGTGCCGTGCTGCCCTTGCAACAAAAGGCGATCAGAATACCCTCCATCGTCTTGGAATCACCACACATGTTTACGGCGACACTTGGGCCCATCAGCGCTTTTGTGGCTTCGAGGACCATCTGAATGCGTCACATGACGAATCTCAAGAAGGCTTCCTAGAGAGAGTCGAAGCCTTCGCTGCGGAGATCGCGAGTCTTGGACACGGCGATGTGTCGGTACACCCTGACCAACCCTTTCGCGCCTGGAAGTACCGGGATTCAAACAACGAGGAAGTCTCACGAAGCAATCCAGACATGTTCATTCAGGCCTGTGAGCGGATTCTCCAATTTTTGTTGGCTTATCGGGGAACTGGCGGTACGCAGGCGCAAATGGTGGCACAGGACCGAGAACTACTTCTCAGTTCTCTCAAGGGCTTCGATTCTGAGAATCCAGAGACCCGGCATCAGCAGTGGCTCGACCTTCTAGCACATGGAGGATTCTCATTCAACGCATTGACTCAGGAGCAAGTGCTGGACCTGCAATATGTCCCCAAAGGAATTGGCTCGTGGAAGTACGAAGCCCTTGGAACGGAAGCCTCCACCGATTATGAAGGACAAATATTTCCGTACAAGGAATCCTTTGAAACCAGCAATTGGAAGCTGTTCCACGATGCGCTTAAAGCACATCACACCGAAGTCTTAAATACGCTTCTCCCTAAATATGGCCTCCCAAATTCACCGGAAGCCCTCACCAATTATCCTCGTTGAACTAAGGGAAAGGACGAGCAGGCCGCGTGGACTAACGCGGCCTACTCGTTAACAAACACCCAGCATGAAATCCTGGGCAGCATACTTTGCGCTACGATCCTAGTCGATTTTTTCATAAATCAATCACTCAAGTAACAAACTGAATCGCTACTGCCGCAACATTGTGAATCACTGCCCGGCGGGTGGGCCAATTATGGCGCTCCGATCTTGAGGAGCGACCTTCAGGGTGGGAAGACGGGCGTGCGAAAAATGGAGGTCTGCCGTAGCAGACCCCCGAATTGATTCCTGTCCTCAAGCCGCTTTTCTGGCCTTTGGCTGCATGGCCTTTGCTGCTGGCTTCGGTGCCAGTTTGGCTTTCTCCTTCGCGGCAAACTCCTGCTTGACCTTGAGGCTGATGGCGTCCACGTCCACCTTGTACGCGGTGGTGGCGTCGCGGAGTACCTGTGCGGCGTTCTGCTTGCTGGCCGCGTGTAGGATGGTGATTTCTACCAGCAAGGCACCTAACGCGCTCTCCTCGGCATGGCGCAAATAGGCCGAAAACAGCTTTCCGATTGAGTCGCTGTCCTTTGCTTTTTTGATGCCTCGTTGACGGGCGACAATCTCCAAACGGCGTTCGTCAAGCAATGTTGCCAGCCGCTCGACCACGAAAAGCAGGTCGCGTTTCATCAACCGCACCGGGACCGCTGCAACGATGGCGGCAAGGGTGCGAAGTCCGGTCGCCTGGGCGAGCGCTTCTTCGCGGCGGCGCTTCTGCTCCTCTGCATTCCATTTCGGTTCGTGTGTGCTTGTCTGCTTCTTCGGGTGATGCACCGGGCAATCTGCCTGTGCGCAAACTGTGCGGGTTTCGCCCTTCTCGATGCCTTCGGAGACGATGGCCTCGGTGGTGTACTTGCACGTCTTGAACTCCGCGCGTGTGGCCTCTTCTTTCGTCTTGGGCTTCTCCTGCCGGATTTCGACATACTGGTTTCGCGGTAGCGTGGTGCTGCCTTCCTTCTGCTGACCATAGGCCGTGCTAATTTGTACCAGCTTGGGTTTCGCTGCGATGGTTTGCCGGATATGTGCGTCCACTTTCGCGGCATAGCATTTCGGGTCTGAGCATGAATCCTTCTGGCCTGTTCCCATGTCGGCGAAGAGTAGCTTGTTATGGCCGGTAC
>Ga0182011_10000946_pt1 | contig 25411 bp, 15 predicted proteins | sample 711E1DmetaG_FD_120481 | JGI IMG/M metagenome (GOLD analysis project Ga0182011, IMG submission 120481) | Permafrost microbial communities from Stordalen Mire, Sweden - 711E1D metaG | ecosystem: Environmental > Terrestrial > Soil > Wetlands > Permafrost | place: Sweden: Stordalen | collected...
ATGTCAAGATAATACTTCACCTTTACATGGGAACATATTGCAACGCGCACCTTTTCTCAACGGACGCAGAATCAGAGGCTTGACCCAGAATTTAGCGCCAATTGTCAGGGGAACTACGGTTTAACGACCGGCTCCCATACCCTACCGGAACTTTTGGCCCCTTCGAAAACGAAGACGAACATCTGGCCCCTGTCCCGATTTCCGCCTTGCCGGACACGGCAGCGGGCAGCTATTATCTCGATATCCCCGCTCAGAGCCGCTATTCGGTGGATTCCGTCAGCCTGAACTGGACGGCCTCGCCTGAGCTTATCTTCACCGGGCAGGCATCCTATCGGCGCATGCGCGACGTCTTCACATCCAATCCTCAGAACGCCTTCGACGCCAATGCAATGCTGAGCTGGCATCCCCAAGAGCGGCTGCACTTCACGGCGGACTACCGCCAGCAGAACCTCGTCAACGGCTTTGTCCCATATTTCCCGCTATACGGCGACATGTCCTACCACGAGCATTGGGCAGGTCTCACGGCAGATTATGATTTGGCCAAGCATCTCGACCTCGAAGCGCATTATGAGCGCTCAGGCATCAGCCGCTCGAACGCCTTCCTGTGGCCACAGATTTATTCCCCGGACAACACCGATTTGCAGACAGTCGTCCCCTCGTCGTCCAGCAACGCGACCGGCCTGGCGTTGCGCTATCACCCCAGCAGCCGCTGGAACGCGCGCGCCGGGTACGAGTGGACCGGTACCCACAATCCGGGCTACTTGCTTGTCCCGCAAAGCAATAATCGCATCTTCGGGGACGTCACCCTCGCGCCGAGGCGCTGGCTGATTTTTACCGATGACGCCAACTTCATTATCCAAAACGCCTTTCCGATCATTCAACGCCGGAACCGTTTTTACGTTGACACGGCCGACGCCACGCTGGTCCTCCTGAAGAACTGGAACCTTGACCTCGGATATTCCTACCAGCAAAACAATCTGGGGACGTACATGGCCTTCCAGAATGACACCGCCGCCGGCTACGTGGTGGATGAGCCTTTCGTGCCTTATCGCCAGCTTAGCCAGACGTACTGGATAAAGTCGGGGTACAAATTCAAGAACCGCGCGGGATTGAACCTTGGGCTCATTCACAACTCCGCGCACAGCGGGATGCTGCCGGACTTGAATCCGAATGATCCTACGCTGCTGTCTTACAATAGCTCCCTGATTACGCAGGGGACATTCGATCCGGGCCTTTTTGGGCAAGCTCTTGGCGCGGTCGGCCTTGGGGCCACCCAGGTCTCTCAGGTAAATGTTCCGCAGTTCATCGGCCAGGGCAAGGTCTACTATCTCCTGCCTCGCGGATTTGACGCCGGTTTCCTTCTCTATTACGGCAGCTACCGGGACTACACCAACCCGAACCTGAACGGAATCCTGCGATCCTACAATATTTATTTCGGCCGCTCATGGTAAATCCGGGTAAGGGAGTCGATCTCTCCGAAGCATGCAACCGTCACATTGCAGATGCGGCTTTAATGCTTCCCAACAACTTCCTTGCTCAGGGCTCATTGTCAGAGTAGAATGATGGGTGAGGATTTCCTTGAAGTACTTGACGTACATTTTGCTCGGTGTGTTGTTACTGCAGTTCTCGGGTCTACGTGAAGTCTGTTTCTCTCGGCCCCGTGCGAGCCACGACTGCTGCCCCGCCCCAAAGGGCAAGTCGCTTCCAGGCCGTTCTGCCGTTCCTGAATGCTGCCTGGCAATGACCTTGACCCTCCAGAGTTCCGTGGCGGAAGTCACGCGCGGGACGGAGCGCTCCGAGGCCATCCTGCCGATTGAAACGAAGCACGCGACCGACTCAATTCCACCACTCGTCGAGAGGCGGCCCGAGAGGCTTACGTCTTCCGGCCTCACATTGCCTCCCCTCACCCCTCTGCTCCAGAGTTGTCTGCTCCTGATCTGAAACATTCCGCATTACTCACCCCATTTGTTTTTGTTGATTCTCTTGCCCGCAGGAAATGGGTAGGGAACCAAGACGAAAACTCGCCTTAGTCAACTTAGGCCTTACCATGGGGTAACTGTTCCATGTCTGACCGCAGAATCCCCTCATCCCCACCCCCTCTCCCCCAAAGGGGCGAGGGGAGAGTCGATTCGGATTTACTGCCCTCTCCCACTTGGGGGAGAGGGGTGCCCGCCACCGGCGCTTTCACCGGCCGGAGCGGGACGGGTGAGTGGGTCGCGCCGCAGACGACGTAACGGTTATTTCGCAACAGGCCCTTGGTTAAAGAAACCGGAATGGAGATTCGAGCATGCGTCCCTGGATCATCTTTCTGATCTTTCTCTGTGCGCCACCGCGCCTCTTTTCACAATCGCAAGGACCAAGCAGCGTGCCTGCCGAGCCCAAAGGAACTGCCAGCCTTACGGCGTTGACTCAGGAAGCAATGGACCGCAATCCGGAAATTCAGGCTGCCAAGCGCGCTGTTCAAGCCAAGCGCGCGCGGGTTCCGCAGGCTGGCGCCTGGCCTGACCCCAGGCTTTCGGTGAGCTACGCCGGCAACCTCCTGCCACCGTTTACAGTCATGGCCGGCGACCCTTCCAGCGCCCGCCAGATCATGGCCGAGCAGGAGATTCCCTACCCTGGCAAGACACGCCTTCGGACCGGAATTGCCTCACGCGAGGCGGACGCGGAAACTTTGGCCTTCGAAGCCGTGTGGCGGCGCATTGCGGCGGAAGTGAAGCAGGCCTATTTCGACCTCTGGTTTACCGAGCAGAGTCTTTCCACCCTTCAAAAGGACCGCGAGCTTTTGGAAAAGTTCGAGAAGATTGCCGAAATCCGTTACTCGGTTGGCAAAGCTGCACAACAGGATGTTCTCAAGGCGCAGGTGGAACTGACGCGGCTCATCGAGCGGCAGACCGTATTGGAACAATCGCGGCAGACTTTCCAGGCGCAGCTTAACAGCCTCCGAAACCTTCCGCTGGAAACGCCCATAGATACGCGTGGGGAGGTCAGCCCCAGCAGCCTCCACTCTTCGCTCGATGAACTTCAGGCCGCTGCCCAGTCGAACTACCCGGCTCTGAAACAGCAGCGGGTGATGGTGGCAGAGAACCGCCTTTCAGTGGATCTGGCGAAAAAAGAGGTCCGTCCGGACTTCAGCGTCGGCTACGCCTACATGCAGCGCGACCGCCTGCCGGACATGTACGGCATTACCCTCTCGACTTCGCTGCCGATCTTCCGCGGCAGAAAGCAGGCCATGGCCATCGCCGAAGCGGCAGCGAATCTGGAGTCTTCCCGGCAGATGGAAGCCAGTGCCCTGACCATGCTCCGCTACCGCGTCAAACAGGAGTTCCTGGACGCGCAAGCTTCCGAGCAACTTCTGAAACTCTACTCGCAAGGGATTGTCCCGCAGTCTTCACTTGCGCTGGAATCCTCAATTTCCGGCTATGAAACCGGGGCAGTGGATTTCCTGAACGTTCTCGGCAATTTCACCACGCGGCTCGACTATGAACTGAGCACCAAGCAACAAATCGCCAACCACGAGAAGGCGTTGGCTCGCTTGGAAGAGCTTACAGCCCTGAATCTGATTCAGTAAGAACGGCTGTCAGCTATCAGCTCTCAGCCTTCAGCGAACTCCCAACCCACGACGGTTTGCTGAAAGCTGACGGCTGATAGCTGAGGGCCTTCAGAACGAAGAGGTGGACCATGGAAAAAAGAAGAGAGACTGGAAGCAGGATTACCGCATTTCTGGCCGGCGCGGGTCTGGTCAGTTTGCTTGTGACCTTGAGCTTTGTCTGGCGACCTGCTCGTGAAAAGCTGGCTGGCCTTCTGACCTCGCGACCGAGTTCTCCGGCCGCGCTCCTGCCCACCACGGATTCCAGTGGCCGGAAAATCCTCTACTACCAGGACCCTATGCATCCCTGGTACAAGTCCAACCAGCCGGGAATTGCGCCGGATTGCGGGATGAAGCTGGTCGCGGTCTACGCCGACGAGCAGCAGACTGCTGCCCTGGGGACGTTGCCGCCCGGCACGGTCCAAATTAGCCCAGCCCGCCAGCAGCTCATGGGAGTGACTACAGCCATGGCTGAGTACCGCCCCATCGAAAAGACGATCCGCACTGTGGGCCAGGTCGCCATTGACGAAACGCGGTTGTCCAACGTGCACGTGAAGGTCAACGGCTGGATCCAGAAAGTCTTCGTGGATTACACATGGCAACCCGTCAAAAAGGGAGAACCACTGTTCACAATTTACAGCCCTGACCTGCTCGCCACCGAGCAGGAGTATTTGCTGGCGCTACGAGCCCGCAAGTCATTGGGAAGCAGCCCATACCAGGAGGTTTCCTCAGGGACCGAGTCTCTGCTCGAGGCTGCGCGCCGTCGGCTCGCACTCTGGGATCTGACCGATGCGCAAATCGGACAATTAGAGGAAACGGGCAAAGCCCAGCACGAGATTACCATTTACGCGCCCGCCTCCGGATATGTTATGGAACGCAAGGCCTATCCCAATCAGTACGTGACGCCGGACACGGAACTCTACAAGCTGGTGGACCTCAGCCGGGTCTGGGTGCAGGCAGATGTTTACGAATTTGAAATGCCCGCGGTCAGCTTGCGCCAGGAAGCAACGATGACCACGGAATCCCTGCCCGGCGCCTCCTGGAAGGGCCGGCTTGTTTTTATCAATCCCGAAGTCAAGGCCGACACGCGCACCGGCACAGTGCGCCTGGAATTTCCCAATCCCGAGTTAAAGCTGAAGCCCGGAATGTTTGTGAACGTGGACCTGCACAAGTCTTTTGGCCGGCCACTGACAGTGCCGGTTGATGCGGTCCTCAACTCCGGCACGCGTCAGGTGGTTTTCGTAGATCTCGGCAATGGCGCGTTCGCTCCACATGAAGTGATGATCGGTGAGCACACGCAGGATTACATCGCCATCCTGAGCGGTCTGCGAGCCGGCGAACACGTTGTTACACGCGCGAACTTCCTGATCGACTCCGAAAGCAACCTCCGCCAGTCCATCGAGGGAATGGCGGGCATGCCGGGGATGGGGTCCCAAGGCCAGGAGCCGGCAAACGACGAGCACCGCCATTAAAAGGACAGCGTTCCGCCCGGCGGCTTTTTGCCGCTGGGGGCCGGCTCAAAGATGAAATGTCGTTGCTCCCCGAAGGGGAGCCACATGAGTAGCCGTGGGTGAAGTCCACGGTCATCGTGCTCGAGAAAAGGGAAAAATTATGATCAACCGCATTATTGATTTCTGTGCGAATAACAAGTTCGTGGTGTTCCTGTCTGTGGGAGTTGCCGTCCTACTGGGTTGGTGGTCGCTCCACAACGTCCCGCTCGATGCCCTTCCGGACCTTTCGGACACGCAGGTCATCATTTATTCGCGCTGGGATCGTAGCCCGGACGTCATGGAAGACCAAGTTACCTATCCGATTATCACGGCCATGCTCGGCGCCCCGAAAGTGAAGGACATCAGGGGCTTTTCAGACTTTGGATACTCCTACGTTTACATCATCTTCGACGAAGGAACGGATATCTACTGGGCGCGGTCTCGCTCCTTGGAATACCTTTCCAAGATCACGCCTCGTTTGCCCTCCGGTGTGCAGGTGGAATTGGGTCCGGATGCTACCTCCATCGGCTGGGTTTTCCAGTACGCGCTGGTGGACAATACCGGCCGGCACAGTACGGAAGCGTTGCGGTCGTTCCAGGATTGGTATCTGCGCTACTACCTGCAAAGCGTTCCGGGCGTCGCAGAAGTAGCTCCGATTGGCGGCATGGTCCGCCAATACCAGATTCAGGTCGATCCCAATGCGCTCGCCGCCTACCGGATCCCGCTGGAGAAGGTCACCGAGGCAGTACGGCAGGGCAACAATGACGTGGGTGGGCGGCTTGTTGAATTTTCAGACCGTGAGTTCATGGTGCGCGGACGCGGCTACGCGCGTTCGCTCGCGGATCTGGGCCGGATTGTGGTGGGAGTCAATCCCATGACGGGCACGCCCGTAACCGTGCAGGACATCGGGCAAGTCACCTTGGGACCTGACATGCGGCGCGGGGTCGCCGACCTGGACGGCAAAGGCGACGTGGTGGGGGGCGTGGTCATCATGCGCCACGGGGAGAACGCGCTCAAGGTGATCGAGCGCGTAAAAGCCCGGCTGGAGGAGATTCGCCCTTCGCTTCCTCCCGGCGTCAAACTCGTGACCACTTATGACCGCTCCGACCTGATCCTGCGCTCAGTCAATACGCTCGAGCACACACTGGTCGAAGAAATCTCCATTGTCAGCATCGTCATCCTGATCTTCCTGTGGCACATCCCCAGCGCCTTGATCCCGATCCTCACCATCCCCATCACCGTGCTGATTTCATTTATTCCCATGAAGCTGGTCGGCGTCACGTCCAACATCATGTCCCTGGGCGGGATCGCCATTGCCATCGGCGCCATGGTGGATGCGGCAGTCGTGGTGGTGGAGCAGGCCCACAAGAAGCTGGAAGAATGGGACGCACAAGGGAGGAAACGGGACTATCACGAAGTCGTTGTGGAAGCTGTGAAGGAAGTTGGAGGGGCTAGTTTCTTCTCGTTACTCGTGATTGCCGTCTCGTTCATGCCCATCTTTGCGTTGGAGGCGCAGGAGGGCCGGCTTTTCAAGCCCTTGGCATTCACCAAGAATTTCTGCATGGCTATCGCCGCCGTCCTCGCCATCACCCTTGACCCGGCGATGCGCTTGCTTTTCACGCACGCAAACCGCTTTGATTTCCGCCCGCGTTTCCTTGCCCGGATGGTCAACGCAGTCCTGGTGGGGAAGATTCACCGCGAGGACAAGCATCCCCTCAGCCACCTCTTGATGAAGGTGTATTACCCCGTTGCCGAGATGGCGCTGCGCTTCAGGTGGGCTGTGATCCCGGCCGCAGTCGCCATCGTGGTTGTGACCGTACCGGTTTTCAATCGCCTGGGGTCCGAATTCATGCCGCCCTTGAACGAAGGCACGCTTCTCTACATGCCCACCACCCTTCCCGGAATCTCGGTGACCGAAGCACAGCGCCTTTTGCAGATTCAGGACCGTGTGCTGAAGAGTTTTCCGGAAGTCGAGCGGGTTTTCGGCAAGGCGGGTCGAGCGGAAACCTCCACTGACCCCGCTCCGTTATCGATGATGGAGACCACGGTCGTCCTGAAACCAGAAGACCGCTGGCGGCCGGAACAGCGCTGGTATTCCCCATGGGCACCGGAATGGTTGAAGCGAATCTTACGCCACACCTGGCCGGACCACATCAGCCAGGATGAACTGGTGGATGAGATGGACCAAGCGCTCAGAATCCCGGGAACCACCAATGCCTGGACCATGCCCATCCGCAATCGCATTGACATGCTTACCACCGGGGTGCGAACTCCGGTGGGTGTGAAGGTCTACGGCTCCGACCTAAACAAGATTCAAACCATCGGCCAGGAAATCGAGCGGGCCCTGGCGCAGGTTCCGGGCACGCGCAGTGTGTACGCCGAGCGGACAAGCGGAGGGTACTTCCTGGACTTCGATCTGAAACGCGACGCGCTGGCGCGTTACGGGCTTACCGTGGATGGCGTGCAGGGATACATCATGTCTGCCGTAGGTGGAGAGGATGTCACCACCACCGTCGAAGGGCGGGAGCGCTACGGCGTAAGCGTTCGCTACTTCCGCGATTTCCGCAGCAACGTGGAGGCCCTCCAACGCGTGTTGGTTTCAACTCCTTCGGGAGCGCAGATTCCAATGGCCCAGCTCGCGGACATCCGCATGGTGGAGGGCCCTGGAATGATTCGCGACGAAAACGGTCTGCTCAGCGGTTACGTGTACGTGGATGTGGCCGGGCGCGACCTGGGCAGCTACGTGGACGAGGCCCGCCACGTCGTTCATGAGAAAGTGGAATCGCACTTGCCACCTGGTTACAGCCTGAGTTGGAGCGGCCAGTATGAGTACCTCCAACGCGTCCGCCAGCGACTGACCCTGGTGGTCCCCATCACGATCTTCATCGTGTTCTTGCTGCTTTATCTCAACACCAAGTCTGTTGTAAAAACCATGATCGTCTTCCTGGCCGTTCCCTTTTCCGCCGTCGGGGCTATCTGGCTGTTGCACGGTCTGGGGTACAATATGAGCATTGCTGTATGGGTGGGGCTGATCGCCTTGATGGGAGTGGATGCAGAGACCGGGGTTTTCATGCTGCTCTACCTCGATTTGGCTTATCATGAGTGGCAGAGGGAGGGACGGCTCAAAAGCTGGCAAGACCTGAAAGAGGCCATTCTGCATGGGGCTGTGAAGCGGGTGCGGCCTAAAGTAATGACCGTGGCGTGCATGTTCTTAGGACTTCTTCCCATCATGTGGTCCACGGGGGCGGGCTCGGACGTCATGAAGCGCATCGCCGCCCCCATGATTGGTGGCATTTTCACCTCATTCATCTTGGAACTGGTCGTTTACCCGGCCATTTATGCTGTATGGAAATGGAACTTCGAAGTGAAACCGAGCCTGAGATGAGAATGTCTCCGAGGTCACATGAGAAGCGTCAGGATTGTAGTCTTCTCCCTTGGGGAGAGGGTGTCCCGCTACCGGCGCTTTCACCAGCCGGAGCGGGACGGGTGAGGGGTCGGTTGCACGTTGAGGAGGGATCAGATGGGCGAACATGACGAAGTAACCCCTCACCTGGCTCGCTCCGCTCGCCACCCTCTCCCCAAGAGAGAGGGCTCTATTTCCGACTTCGGCTCCCCGTGTCCAGCCGAAGATATGGGTAGAGATCTCCCCCTTGGGAGAGGGCGAAGACCCAATTTCCTCCCATTCACCTCGGTGGGGGAGAAACCATGAAACTGAGGGAGACGCTGGTCACGTTTCTGGCGCTCGCGGCTATCGGCCTTGCAAGCTACTTCGCCTATCGCTATGAGACAAGGCCCAACCCGAACGTCTGCAACATCTGCGGCCGCGCCATTCATGGCGGAATGTCTTTTCTCGTCGAGACGAATGGTCACACGGAACACGCTTGCTGCCCTCGTTGCGGGATGCACTACGCGGTAAATCATCCCGGCAAAGTTAAGAAGCTTTGGGCTACTGATTTGACTTCCGGCGAGTCAATCCCCGCGGACACCGCCTACTACGACGAGGGCGGGAACATCGAATACTGTGCGATGCACGGCGCAGCCGTCCAGCGGCAACCCCAGGGCGTTTCTGTACGCGACTACGACCGCTGCCTGCCCACAGTGGTGGCGTTTAAGACGCGCCCGGAGGCAGAGACTTATCAGAAGGAATATGGCGGACGCGTGCTGAACTATGCCGAGGCCGTGCAAAGCGTGAAGGAATAATCCGACTCGCCGCTGCCTTCCGGCCGTCATGGAATTTATTGGCCACCCGCTGGCTGGCGCGAACACCTGTCCTTTGGGGTCTGCGATTTCCCCCCGCCCAATCAGAGGCTATGGCGATCATTTGCAGTTTGACAAGCCCTAGCCCCCGCCCTAGACTCTCAGCCTGATTGAAAGGCTTTGACCCCAGGAGTCTCAAATCATGTCCCTAGCCAAGATCTTATTGTGCGCGGCGTTCGGCCTTCAGTTCGCCGTGTTCGCCAATGCAGCCACGGCGCAAAAACACTATTACGGCCACGATGCTGTGGAAGACAAGTACGGCGTTATCGCCCCCTGGTATCGAGGGCAAAACGGGCAGTACGATTATCGCGTCCGAATTGCCGCCGAAACCCTGAAGCGCTACCCCTGGGTGGGCCGCGACCGGGCCCCCATCGCGGCGCCGGAGTTCGTGTACGACGGAACCTGGAACATTGATTCCGGGGGGCAAATTACCGTATTGGCCGAGAAGGACTGGGCGAACGGCGACCTCGGGCAGCGTGCAGCCTACATCCTGGCTGCCATGATCGAATACTACAGATACTCCGGTGATCCTGCTGCGTTCAGAATCATCACCTCCACGGCAGACTATCTGGTTGACCACTGCGAGACCGGATCGAGTCACGGCTGGCCGAATTTTCTGATTAGCGTTCCGACCTTGGGCGCTCGCTACGGAGATTGCAAGCTGGGCCCCAACGATAATCTTGAGAGCGGGAACGGAAAGATGCAGTTGGATATTGTGGCCGAGGTCGGCTTGCAGGTTGTCCGCGCCTACGAGATGACCGGGAATATTCGTTGGTATGAAGCGGCGAAGCATTGGGCCGACCTGCTGGCCAGGAAGCGCAATCGCGATCGGGACCGCGCGCCTTGGGGCCGTTATGCCGATAACGCGGGCCCCGGCATGAATGGGGTTCAAACGGGAGGAATCATCTTCATTTTGAGCTTTCTGGATGAACTGATTCGGACCGGCTACCGAGGTGCGAACGGCGAAATCGTGGCGGCGCGCGATGCGGGGCGGGATTATTTGACGGATGTTCTCTTGCCCACCTGGACGCTCGACGATACGTGGGGGCGTAACTACTGGGACTGGGAAGATCCTGTGCAAGCGGAAAACGTAACCGAATTTGCGGCCACCTATCTGATGGAGAATAAGGTCAACTTCAGGAACTGGAAGAATGACGTTCGCAATATTCTTTCCCTCTTCTTGAACCATACCAGCGTGAGCCCCACGTCGAATGGCGACACCTACAGCGGAGCGTGGGCTTACCCGGAATCTTCGGGCTGCTGCGAACGCTCGCTCTGGTATGGCCCCATGGAAATAGCCGCCGTCTTTGCCCGCTATGCGGCGGAAGCCCGGAGTGAGTGGGCTGGAGAAATTGCGCGACGATCGCAGCTCTTGGCGACGTATGACGTTCTGGAGACCGGGGAATCCATGGACCTCATCGATGGGGGGAGCTTGGTGTGCAAGCGTTGGTTCAAGATCGCCCACCCGATGGCGCTTGTCCACGTGCTTAGAACGATGGGGTGGCTGCCGGAAATTATGGGCGCCAACCGGGAAAACCACCTCATGCGAAGCTCCGAGGTGGTGCGAAAGGTGATATACGGCAAGGACAGGATTCGCTACTCAACCTTTGACGCGCCGGCTGGCAGTGTCGACGTTCTTCGCCTCGCTTACGCTCCTGCTCGGGTTGCTGCGGGTGGCAAAAACCTTGACCGCCGCTCCGATCTGGCAGCCGTCGGGTATGCCGTCGAGAGCCTTGAGGGAGGCGATTCCGTCGTTTCGATCAGGCACGACGGCAGCACCGACGTGGAGGTGAGTGGTCGCGACCCACAAACCATGGTTGACGATCGGCAAATCGAGTTTGACGAGCATTGGCGCGTTTCAACAGCCCCCAATGACTATGGCGGCAGTTCACGCCTGGCGAGCCAAGCTGGGGCCAGCCTGAGCTATGCATTTACCGGCAACCAGGTCCGGCTTGTGGGGCGGGTAAGCCCGAGTGGAGGCATGGCCGATGTGTACATGGATGGCGTTCGCCAGCTTGTGCCCATCGACTGCTACGGCAACTTGCCCCTTTTTCAGCAGATTTTGTATTACAAGAACGGGCTGTCGAACAGCCCGCACAAAATCAGAATTGTGTTGCGCGGAGAGCACGATCCCTTGTCGAAGGGCAGTGAAGTTTATATCGATGCGGTGCAGTATTCCGCTGCCCGTGGCGAAAGCGGTTGGGGTGAAGGGGGCGGCCCGGCAGATGCGCAGCGCATGATTTTCGGCTATTCGAAACGCTCCGATTATGGGGATTCTAAAGGCAACGCCTGGCGGCCCGGTACGGAGTTCATTGCGCGCACGGGTGCTTTAACAGATTCGGTCGCGAAGACGTGGTGGACAATGCGCCAGGCGGTTTTTGTCGAGGGCACAGCAGACCCCGAGCTTTATCGATACGGTGTACACGCGCCCGATTTCACCATTAACGTCACGGTGGGGCCAGGGAGCTATCACGTCATTCTCAAGTTCGCGGAAACCCAATACTCAGGACCAAACCAGCGGGGCATCACAGTGTTCGTGAACGACGAGAAGATGGCGGAGGATTTCGATGTCTTTGCCAGCGCCGGCGGCGCCCAAAAAGCCGTCGATCTGGTCTATAACAACATCCAGCCTCGAAACGGAGTCATCGCGATACGCTTGGTGGGGAATAAGGTCAACGGCTGTCCTCGGGAGGCCATAGTACAGGCTCTTGAGGTGGGACCGGGCATCGCCAGCGGAGGGGCAATTCCGAAAGCTATGCATGCTTCTGGCGCGGTGGACACAACTCATTGACCTTTTGGAAAGCCAGCGGAGGACGCAGACCTGGCCCCATCACCGAAGAGCAATTCGGTAAGAAGCGCACCCTCAAGCCACTTCCCGGGCAGATCCCTTAACGGGGCTTCTCATTCAGCGATTTGCACCCGCGGCTCTTAGCCTGGTGCCTTACTCGACATCGTAGGGTTTGGCTGTCTGCCATTTTCCCTTGGTAAAGTCCGGGAACTGAACGGGAATACTGCCGCCTGCCACCGACTTCTCAGTCAGGGGTGAGATGGCGCTGCTGGTCACGGAATCGTAGACATCCCAATCCGGCATGCGGTTGTTGCGCAGCGCGGCTACCAGCCTTTCCCAGTTCACGGGCGTGGTGGTGGCGCCGCCTCCGTGCCCACGCAGCGCCGTTTTTCTTTGCTTGGGCTGGAAAGACTTCAGGAAGGGATGTTGGAATTCACGGTAGTAGGGCTCTGCCGACTCCCACTGGTCGTCCTCGGGAGTCCTGCCGTCGACGTAGATCATCCCGGAAATACCCTTGCCCAATCCCTGTGCCCGCGCGGCGGATTGGATCGGTTGTCCGGGTTGGGCGGGCGGGCGGAGCATTGTGCCTTGCTGGTAGACGCCCTTGGTGCACTGCAGGCGGAAGAATTCGCGCGGGTGCGGGGTTTCGGTATCGAAGTTCAGCGTGCACATCTTGCCACCCGCCGTGTGCAGCAGCGTAGCATTCACGTCGCCCTGGGCGAACTTCACTTTGGCGTACTGGCTGTTCTCGCCGTACTTCAGTGATGCATACCGGTTGAGCGACACGGACCTCGTGCTCATCGATACCAGGGAATCGAACCTGTCTCCATGGTTGATATCCAGCAGGCGCAAGATCCTCGCCATGGGGTGATCCGGATAGAGATTGCCGTTGCGCGTGAGGGAATGCTGCAAGCGCCAGGGTTCTTCGAGCGGGTTGAATTTCACCATCCGCAGGTCATGCACGTAGCCGCCCTCGGCATGCAGGGCTTCTCCCAACAGCCCTTTCCGAATCATGTTCATCAGGGTAAGATCGCCGTAGCCCTCCAACCCCATGGTGGCCCACTTCCCGGTTTTTTCATGAGTTTCGACGATCTCCCAGGCTTCGTCGAGCGTGATTACGATAGGAACCTCGCTGACGGCGTTCTTGCCGTTCTTCATGGCTTCCACGCAGACCTGGGCGTGATATTCCCATGGGGTGCAGCAGATGATGCAATCCAGCGTCTCTTTCGCGCACAGATCCTTGTACGCGGTTCGGCTTTCTCCATAGATGTGCGGGGACGGCTGTCCCGCCTCCTCGACCCAGCGCTTGGCGCGGTAGAGAGCCTTGTCGTCGATATCACACACGGCTATGACATTCACTCCCTCCATGCCGAGCGCGCAATCCAGGTGGTAGGAGCCGCGGTTGCCCACGCCAACAAAGCCGAGGCGGATCGAACTTCCTGAGAAAGAAGCCTGCTCCGCCAAAGCGTCTTCCGCGAGCGCCAGACCAGCCAGCGAGGCCGCCGACCGGCTTAAGAATGTTCTGCGATCCACTTCATTGCTCACGATTAGGTCTCCTTCCTGCACAAGACGATATGACCTGGAATCTCCTTTTTGGACTCCCAGGTCCGAATCAGTATACACTCCACCCCATCTTCTGATCCTGCGACTTGCATTTTTCCTCTGGCTGGCTGGCGCAGACCCCTGTTCTTTGATGTCTGCGATTTTCCTGAGGGACTTGTGCGAGCTGAGGGCCCATCCCAATCGGCTTGTAGAACGGCACGCCGCCGGAGAGCCTACCCGTGCCAATGCCTTGACGGAAGGTGGTCCCTTCGGGAAACCGCACACGCTAAAAAGCGACCGTCTGCGCCAGCCCGTGCTACATGGATAACCGCAACGAAAAGGTGGTTGACCCTCTACCATATTATTGTCTCGATGGCGGTGGGGCGGTTTGCCATACTTGACCCAGGAAAGACATCATGACAGATGAAATCAACCGATTGGTTGACAAGGCGACATCCGCACCGAAGGACGCCGGAGCCAGAGAAGTGTATGTTTCCGGCTCTGGAAGCATGAATCCGCCGAGTGACGACCTGATTGGCGATATTGTCCGCCGCATCGTGGAGACGGCGCAGCCGGAGAAGATCATCTTGTTCGGCAGCCGGGCACGGGGAGACGCCCGACCCAACAGCGATTTCGATGTTCTGGTGATCAAGGAATCCAGCGAGCCAAGCTACCGGCGCGACGCCCCCCTCTATGTGGCCCTGGCGGACCTGCCCGTGGAAGTGGACGTTTTAGTCTATACGCCCGAAGAGGTGGCAGAGTGGGCCGAGGTTCTGCAAGCTTTTGTGACCACGGCGACACGCGAGGGAAAGACAGTCTATGAAAGAAAAAGCTGAGTTGGTTCTCGGCTGGTTGCGGAAAGCGCAGAGCGATAGTGTTGCACTGGATGTAACACTGCGCGCAAGGGCTCTGGACGCGGCCTGATTCCACGCTCAGCAAGCCGTCGAAAAGTGTCTGAAGGCGTTCTTGACTCACCACGACGTGCCGTTTCCATACACTTACAACCTGGCAAAGCTCGTCGAACTGTGCGCCCAGGTCGACACGGATTTTCGGTCTCTCCTTCCCCGAGTCGAACCGCTGACGCCCTACGCGGTGCGGCCCCGATATGACGCCTCCTTCTGGCCAAGCCAGGAGGCGGCTGAAGAGGCCCGTTCTTCGGCGCACACCGTCCTCGAATTTGTTCTACACCGGTTGCCCGGCGACATCAGGAAAGCCGCAGAATAATTGTCACGTAGCCGCTGTGAAATCCAACCCTGAAGATAAGGGCGATATGGGGCCGAGCAGAGTCCAGATGATGCCCGCGCACACCAGCGGCATGATGCCGAAGCCTATGAAAACGGGCACATACGAGAAGTGGTCAACCACGAAGCCGGTGAGGAGAGCGAAGATCATGCCGCCAAACCCTGAGCCCACACCGGCCAGTCCCCAGATCGACCCCACCAGGTTCTTAGGGTACACATCGGCGGGGTATGCCAGCATGATCGAACAGCACCCGGTGTATCCGAGCATGGCCAGCGACACGAGGGCAATGGAAGTTCGCGCGTCCCGCACTAAAACAGCCGGAATGGCGCTGGTCATGAGCGCGGCAAAAAGCGTAACCCCGCCCTTGCGAGCCATGTTAAGTGAAACCCCATGCTGGAGCATGAAACCGGAAAACCAGCCGCCCAGAATGTTCCCGAGGCCCGCCACCATAAACGGGATCCAGGCGTACTTTCCGATTGAGGCCATGCTGAAATGGCGGGCCCGCTTGAGGTATTCCGGGAACCAGAAAATGTAGAAGTACCACACGGGATCAAGGAAAACCTTGGAGAGGGTGAAGCTCCAGAGAAACCGCGTACGGAACAACCTCCAGGGAGAAATATGGGGCGGCGCCACTTCCTGCTTTACACCCTCGGGGGTGTGGTAGACCAACGCCCAGACCGCTAACCAGAGGCCGCCGAGAGCTCCCACCCAAACGAAAGCCTGCTGCCATCCGTAATGAAGCAAAAGCCAGACCACCACGGGCGGCGCCAGTATCGCCCCCGCGGCGGAGCCGCTGTTAAATATTCCGGAAGCGAGCGCGCGCTCTTTGACTGGAAACCATTCCGCCACCACTTTGACGCAAGCCGGCCAGTTGCCGGCCTCGCCCGCCCCGAGCAGGAACTGGTAAGCGCCTAGCGACCACGGCCCGCGCGCCAGTGCATTCAGGGTGCTGGCAGCAGACCACCAAGCCATCGTCAAGGCAAAGCCCAGCCGGGTTCCCAACCGATCCAGGACTGGGCCGGAAACGCCATTGGCGATGGTGTAGGCCAGCATGAAAGCGAACACCACGCGCGAGTAAGTCACGTGGCTCATCCGGAACTGGTCGATGATGACCGGTGCGGCCACCGAAAGCGTCTGCCGGTCCAGATAATTGATGGCGGTGGCGAAAAAAGCCAGAGCGATCATCAACCATCGCAAGGAGGGGTGCGAGAGTTTCATGAGCCAAGATCCACCCTAATCACTTCATAAACCTGCACCTGGGGAACGGTCAGTTCGACCCAGCCATCCCGAACCCTCCAGCCAGGTTTCGTCCCACTCCACATCAGCGCCACAGACTTTGCGGTCCGGCCCTGGGGAAGCCGCAGGCGCACTCGCACATTTTTGACCGGCAGGAATTCTTCCTGCACAAGAAGCTTTTTCCAGATGTTCCCGGTATTGGCCAGCAAGTGCAGAAGCAAAGTGTTCGGAGAGGATGCAAACTGGGGCATCAGACCGGGACGGAACTCGATCTCATAAGTTCGCGAGGAGGCGAGAATCGGATCGAGCAGCGAATGGAAGTAGGCCCGCAGCGACTCGTTCAAGGTCTCCTCATAAACGGCTTCCAGGCCCGAGCCAATGTAGATCACCTGCCCTTTCCCCTGCCGCCGCGTGACCACGGCAGGTCCCACGGTGCTGCGATGGCCGCGATCGTGAGTCTCCGCGAGCACCTCCGCCCCGGGCTCGGCTTCGAACCACATCACCTGGGGATCTTGCGGTATTAAGTTGCCGGAGGACTTGATGCGCAGATAGAGATCGGGAATCTCGAGAGGCTCAAACGATTTCAGGCTCGCGCCAAACAATTCCGACAGACCGTAATTGTGGCGCGGCCTTCCGAACTCATCCGCAATCGAAGTCAGGTGCGTTGCCACCAAGTTCCCGCCGCCCTCCACGTAGCTGGTCAGCATCGCGCATTGGGCGTCGCTCAGGCAGGGAGCATTGGGCACATAGACGAGCTTGTAACCGGCCAGCCTTTCTGCCGTCATTTCGTAATCCAAAAATGCCTGGGCATCGTAGCCAATATCCTTCAGGAGTTGCCCGGCGCCGTAGCAGTAGTTCCTGTAGGTTTGAGAAAAGAACGCGCCACCCTGGTACCATTGCATGGCTTGCGTTCCGACCAGGATGCCCGCTTGCGGCTTGGGATTTACCGCTTGCAGCAGTCTGTCGTTCTGCTGCGCAAAATCAAAAGCCGCTTTGAGACCGCGAAGCGAGGGGTCATCCAGGATGTCTTGCGGCAGGTAGAACAGGCGATTGAGGCCCCAGTAGCAATAGCCGACTCCCGCCGCGGTGGCCACGGCCGCATCGAGCAGCAATCTGTCACTTCCCACCGGAGCGCTGTACCAGCCGTGAACGGACTTATCTCTCAGGTGCTCGGCGTTGTATTCGGTGTGCGAGCTGATATAGGTCCAAATCACTTTGCCGGTCGATTGGCCCAGGCGCAGGTTAAAGAGCTTCTCCTCCGGCGTGTCCGCCGCCTCAAACATGAACCCGTCCGTGTAGCGGAAGGCGCGCGCGCGCCAATCACTGCCCAGCAACCCGGTGTCGTTGTAGACAATGGGAACATTGCGCGCCTGGCGCACCATGTCGCAGATTTCGTGCATGAAGCCGAGCACGACATCTTCCGCCAGCCATTGCTCGTACTCGATCCGGTCTTCGAGTGTCGAGCTGCCACCACCGCCGCCAACCCCGCCGCCACCGCCGCGAAACGCTTGGGCGGGGATGCTTTTCCCTTTCGCCTTCTGATACGCCGCTTTACAGTACTCGCAATGGCAATAGCGCAACCTCTGTTCCATACCTTGGTAAGGACCGTCGAAGTACATCATATCCACCGGGTAGTTGGCGACGACTTCCCGTACTCTCTCCCGAATCTGATCGCGCAGGGGACTGTTCAGACATCCTTCGTAGTACCGAGCCCAACCCATGTGGCGGGTCGTCATGGGCCGTCCCTCGGCGTCGCGGCGTATCCAATCCCCATACTCCGGGATGTCCGCCTCCGTGTCCATGAAGGGATGATTGAGCGGGTTGTAAGCCACGAACTTCAGTCCCGCGTCATGAAATAGATTCAGCGTGTCCCGCAGCAGATCACGCCCGCCCAGCTCCGGATGGTGCGGGAGTTTGGTCTTGGTGGGAAAGAACGCGACGTAAGAGAAAGTGGGATAACGAAACGCATTGCAGTTCAACCTGCGAGTCAGGTCCAAAGCCTTCTTCGGCTCGTAATCCAGAGAAGGGAAGAAAGGCGGGGCGTAACCTTCCGCAATCATCAGCCGCACGGACCGGATCCACTCGAAAGCCGGCCCGCGGGCTGCCGCTCCTTCGTTAATGGGTTCGGCGACTCCCCCTTCCAGGGCAAACCCACTCAGGGCTGTCGCTGCCGCCACTGCGCCTGCACACTGCAACAGATCACGCCGGCTAACCTTTTCCATGCTCATTGCCTTTCGACCCCCTTTTCACAGTTCACAGTTGACAGTCGACGGTCCACAGTGTCCTTCCCCACCCACCACCTACGACCGCAGTAGGCAGTAAGCAGAAGGCAGTCGGCAGAGAGCAAATGGTCTTCGTCCTGACTCCTGAATCCTGACTCCTGTTCTTCCCCACCTACCACCTACAACCGCAGTAGGCAGTAAGCAGAAGGCAGTTGGCAGAGAGCAAATGCTCTTCGTTCTGACTCCTGAATCCTGACTCCTGTTCTTCCCCACCTACCACCTACGACCGCAGCAGGCAGTAAGCAGAAGGCAGTCGGCAGAGAGCAAATGCTCTTCGTCCTGACTCCTGAATCCTGACTCCCGTTCTTCCCCACCTACCACCTACCAGAATCTAACTACCTTTCTTTTCAACAACATTCCCGCTATAAACGCGTAACTGCCTTTGTTTTCTATAACATTCCCGGTTCTTGCCCGGCTGCTGAAATCCGGTCCTTTATTTTCATAGACATTCCCGAGTTGTTCCCTCATTTTCTGAAGTTACTATGGTTTGTTCCTTCGTTGAGCGAGAAGACATCTTGTCGTAGTTTGCGGCACGGGGTAAGAGTCCCGCCAAGTCGAGCTCCATTGAAACGCCGTTGGCTGAAGCCGGTAACAATGTAGAGCAAAGCAATGCAATTCACCATTCATAATTTACTATTCCTCCCTGCAACCACTCTTGCGTCTCCGGACCCCTGGATCCTGAGTTCAACACCAGCCGCCTAGCATGATAGCCTATCCTTCTCGTTTGTCAAGAGACATCGCGTCCCCTTCGGCGTTACAAGGGAGGCCTGCGCAACTGCCCCTGGCCTCTCCCCCGGCTAGCCGGGGGCATAGATCTGTGAAAACACAGTGCCGGGCTGACATCTCCCGACCTGCCGAGACCCATCCCGAACTTCTCCGGTGCCCTCTATCAGGATACCCGCCACCGCAAGAGCCCCGCCAGTGTCCTGTTACGCCCAGTTCTTTGCAGGCGTCCGGTTCGGCTCTCTCCTCCGCGGCTGGCGGAGGGTGAGCGCGAGATGCCTGTTGATAACCCGCCGCGGCGGGACGGTATATCGAGCCTTAAACGCTGATCTCAGCCGAAGCGCAGGGCGGCTGAGATGGTCATGGCCCATCGGCGCTCATTTGCATCTTGCGAGCCGCCATGTACAATGGAGCACGTGGCCACGCAAGTAGCGCAGAAAGAGTTTGGTGCTTACTACACGTCGACCAGAGTTGCCGAACTGCTGGTCGGGTGGGCGGTGCGCAATCACGACGACCGAGTGCTCGATCCTTCGTGTGGGGAGGGTGTTTTTCTCGAAGCGGCTGCCGCCCGCGTCACCGCACTCAAGGGACAGGCGGCGTCCCAGGTTCATGGGATTGAAATAGATCCCAAGGTCCTCCGCCGGTCGCTCGGCCCACTTCTTCGTAGGTTCCTTATTCCGGAGGAGAATGTATGTATTTCAGATTTCTTCGACGTTCGTGCTCCGGACCATCCACCGTTTCAAGCTGTAGTCGGAAATCCACCTTTTATACGTTATCAAACGTTTAAGGGGCCGTCCCGTCAAAAGGCTCTGGGGTTGGTGCGCGGACTGGGAGTTGCTTTGCCAGAGCTTGCCAGTTCATGGGCTCCTTTTCTACTGCACGCGACCGAGTTTCTAGATGCCGGTGGGAGATTGGCTATGGTAGTCCCTGCAGAATTTACTCATGCGGGCTACGCTCGTCCCGTCGTGCAATACTTCGCGCGCAAATTCGCGCGTATCCAGTTGGCCAGCTTTTCCGACAGGTTATTCCCCGAGCTGAATGAGGACGCGCTGTTGCTCCTCGCGGAAGGCTACGGTGGAGAATGCAGGGAGTTCAGGGTAAAAAGGTTTCAAGGGGTGAAAGACCTTGAGAGTGTTCTGGAACTCCGTAAAGCGTTTGGGGCGCGCGTGGGCCTGGCAAAACTCCAGGATACAAACGGCCGGCTACGAAACCATTTTCTTCCTCGGGACCTCAAGGCTCTCTATGACTTCCTTGCCGCCGATTCGAGAGTTTGCAGGTTGGGTGATCTCGCCCAGGTGGGGATCGGGTACGTGACAGGCAACAATCAGTTCTTTCATTTGTCGAGAAACGAGGCCCGCCAGCTTGAAATTCCCCCCTTGTGTCTGAAACGCTCTCTCCTTCGTAGTGGGATGATCAAGGGGCTTCGTTTTACTTCCTCAGACTGGGTCGAGCTTCGGGACGAGGGGGAAAAGGTATACCTTCTTGCATTGCCAAAAGTCGCTGAAAGGAAGCTTCCCGATTCGGTCCTGAAATATCTCGAGACGGGAAAAGGGCTCGGAGTCCACAAAGCATATAAATGCGCGGTGCGAAACCCGTGGTTTAGCGTGCCGCATGCCCAGGCTGCTGACACGTTCCTTACCTATATGTCGGGCGATGCTCCCAGGATCGTTTGGAATGCGGCTGGGGTATTGGCTACTAATTCAACACACGAGGTGCGCCTGAATCCCCTGCAGCGTATTAAACCCCACATTCTATCTCTCGCGTTTTGCTGTTCTCTTTCCCAATTGAGTGCCGAAGTGGAGGGCCATCCACTCGGAGGAGGAATGCTAAAGCTTGAACCCTCTGAAGCTGCGCGCACGTTGTTCGTTCGTCCGGACTTGCTTAAGTTTAGCGAGGCTCAATTCGAGGAGATGGACTATTTTATCAGGTCCAACTCTATGAGCTCCGCTATAGATATGGCGGACGATCTGGTTTTGCGAGGAGTTCTCGGGCTGAATTGGGACCAGATTCAGGTCCTAAGAAACGGTCTCGCAGAGGTGCGAGAACAAAGGAGGAAATGAATTGCCACTTCAAGCAGCAATTAAGCGTGCGGGACCCAGGCCGAGCCTCGACGCCAGTAGAGCTGAGAAAAAACATTACTCAGAGCGTGTGTCCAAGGAGTTGGCCTTAGCGGTCGCCTCTGAGTTGCGGAGTCGAGGTCTCAAGGACGTGGCTCCGCGACTCACTTCGAAAAAGAGCCAGGGCGGCGAAAAAAGGATTGCAGGGGGACTCGGCGACAAAAAAGTGGACGTAACATACGCCACGGAACGAGCTGGTCTGGTGCTCGCGATTTCGATCAAAACGATTTCGTTCCCTGACTCGAAAACTCGCAATTATCAGAAGAATCTCCAGAATCGGAAGGCCGATTTGGCTTTCGAAGTGACAACCTTGCACAAGCGGTTTCCCTACGCGGTCGTGGGTGGCCTCTTCTTCCTTTACGAAGACGCAGCAAATGACAACATTGGCCGAGCTCGAATATCGACCTTCGAGCGAGCGCACCAAGTCTTCAAGATTTTTCATCGAAGAGCCGGGCATCGCAATGAAGAGGCAAAGTTCGAATATTTGAGCGTAGGCCTCTACGGCTCCGATCCTCCGAGCTTCAAGCTCTTCGAAGCTGGCAAACCCCGGAAGTCGATTTCTCTGGGCTCCTTCCTCAATGAGCTCTTAGCCCTGGTGGCTGAACGCAACCCCGAACAATTTGTATTCCAGGAAGGGCGCCTATACAAACCTTCTGAATTGGGGATCGAGGGAGAATCTGAGCTGGAGGGGGACTGAGCATTTCTCGCTTCGCGAGTAGTGCATCCGTGCCGCTGTTTGGCATGGGTGCGGCCAGGGAACGCTCTGCCGGAACCTCGCCCAGGCAAGCCGCTTGGCCTTGCCGACAAAAACGTCTACGTGCTCGACCCCTGCTGCGGCACAGGCTCCTATTCTGGTTGAGGTGCTCGACCGCATTCATCGGACCCTCAAAGAGCGCGGCGAGAACGGGCTGACCGCCAGCGATCTGAAAGAAGCGGCGCAAAAGCGCGTTTTCGGATTCGAGATTCTTCCTGCGCCTTTCGTGGTTTCGCACCTTCAACTGGGCCTGCTTTTGCAGAAGCTCGGCGTGCCACTTTCCGATGAAGCGCCGGTCCCGCGCACGGCGGGACCGGCACGTGCCGCCCTAAAGGGCGGCGCTACACACGGACCCGAGCGCGTCGCCGTCTACCTCACCAACTCTCTAACCGGCTGGGAGCCACCCAAGGGCCCCAAGCAGCACCTGATCTTCCCGGAGATGGAGCAGGAACGCGACGCCGCTGAATACGTGAAGCAGCAGGCGAAGATCCTGGTGGTCCTCGGCAATCCGCCTTACAACGGATTCGCAGGCGTCGCTGTGGCGGAAGAGCGCGATTTGACGAACGCTTACCGCACCACGAGCCACGCGCCCGCTCCCCAGGGGCAGGGCCTGAACGACCTGTACGTGCGCTTTTACCGCATGGCCGAGCGCCGCATCGTCGAGATGTCCGGCAGGGGCGTCGTCTGCTTCATTTCGAATTACTCCTGGCTGGACGGGCTGTCCTTCACCGGGATACGTGAACGGTATCTGGACGCCTTCGACCGCGTTTGGATCGATTGCCTCAACGGTGATAAGTACAAGACAGGAAAGCTTACGCCCAAGGGCGAGCCCGACCCGAGTGTGTTTTCCACCGAATTCAATCCCGAAGGCATTCAAATCGGAACCGCAATCGCGCTGCTAGTTCGTAGCGCCGGCGTCTCGCCGGCAAAGGAAGACAGGAGCCGGGAAGACGCTTGCGCGACAGAACCCTTCTTTTCCTACGACGACGTCGCCATTCGCAGCCGCGGACACTTGCCACATTGGGAAATCGAAGGCGGCACTTACTCTGTCACTTTCCGATTAGCGGATTCGCTGCCGCAGTCTATTCTCGACTCCATCGAATTCGAGCGCCAGGACATCGTGAAAACTGCCCAGCAGCAAGGGCGCGAGTTGACTGCTGTGGAGGAGAGGAAGCTGGCCAGACTCTATTCGGAGCACGTCGAAGCAGCGCTCGACGCAGGGAGCGGGGCCTGCCACTTGGCGAACCCGAAGGTTGCCGATATGGTTGCCGGAGCTTTGCGATATTTCGATGGAGAGCGGTACCAGCTTATTGCCTGGGGCGTAATGCCGAATCATGTGCATGTGGTTTTTCGGCCAGCTTCGGGTTACTCGCTGGAAAATATTCTGCATTCCTGGAAGTCATTCACTTCCAAAGAGGCCAACAAGATCCTCGGCAAATCAGGAGAATTCTGGGAACGGGAGTCCTACGATCACCTGGTCCGCGACGCGCAGGAGCTGCAACGGATCCTCCGCTATGTCGTCGAGAATCCGGTCAAGGCCAACCTTGAGAATTGGGACTGGGTGTGGTGTAGCGCCGCTTTCTCGCCTGTGTGTAGCGCCGGCGTCCCGCCGGCAGGTTTGGCGTCCAGGCCAGGGACTGAAGGCAGAAAGAGCCAGCGGGACGCTGGCGCTACGCCGGTGCGGTTCCGGCATCTGTGGGGCAAGACCAAGCGCCAGCAATTGCTCGAAACCGCCGTGCAGGATGGCCAGAGCCTTTACCAGCAATTCAAGCCCTCGCTGGAGCTTGGTTTGCCTTTTGCGCCCGCGCAAGTGGACACCGCGTACCTGGCGTGGCCGTTGCTGCCAGACCTCTTTCCTGTTTCCTTTCCCGGCGTCAAAACCAGCCGCGACGACGTCGTAGTAGACATCGACCGCTACCGGTTGATCGAGCGTATGAAGATGTACTTTGATCCAAGAGTGAGCCACGAGGAAATGCGGAGAGTTTCTCCCTCGGTGATGACGAGCACGGCGCGCTTCAGGGCCGAGGCCGTGCGTGACTACCTTCGCAAACGCGGCTTCTTGGCTCAAAACGTGGTTCGTTTTTGTTACAGGCCATTTGACGTGCGCTGGCTTTATTGGGAACCGGAGACGAAGCTGCTCGACGAAAAGAGGGAGGACCTGTTCGCTGCTTTTAGAGCCGGCAACACATTTCTTACGTCCCGTCAAAAGGGAGAGCGCCAGAAAGAAGGAACGCCCTTCTTGGTCACGCGGAGCCTGCCCGACTGGCACCTAACGAGACCGGGAAGCATGTGCTTTCCGGTGACATCGAATGACTTTCAACAAGGGCAGTTCAGTCAATCCCAGTCCGAAACCCAAGGCGGCGTTGCGAACATTTCTGCCGAAGCTCTCAGCTATCTGGCCAAAATCGAAATCAGTAACCCGGACGCAAACCCCGAGACCGCAGACGCGATTTGGTCGCACGCGCTTGCGGTTGGCTGGTCTCCAGCGTATCTCACCGAAAACCCCGACGGCATCCGTCAGGACTGGCCGCGCATTCCGCTGCCGGATTCGAAAGAACTGCTGGTGGCTTCAACGGCGCTGGGGCGGAAGATCGCCGCGCTGCTCGACATGGAGACGCCGTTCGAGGTAGCGCCGGCGTCCCGCCGGCAGGAGAAGAAAGCAATCGAGACGCTGGCGATAGAGCAAGAGCCACCAGGATGGTGGCGCTACATCGCCGTGCCCAGGCGCGTGGACGGCAAAGCCCTCGATGAAACCAAGGACCTTGCCGTGACCGCCGGTTGGGGCCACGCGGGCAAGGACGGCATCACCATGCCCGGCAAGGGCAGAGTCATCGAACGCGACTACACACTCGAGGAGCTTGCAGGTAGCGCCGCCGTCTCGGCGGCAAAAGAAGAAAAAAACCAGCAAGATGCTGGCGCTACAGGCGGCGCCGGCGTTACGCTGCTCGGCGACCGCACCTGCGACGTCTACCTGAACGACGTGGCCTACTGGAAGAACATCCCGCTGCGGGTTTGGGAGTACACCATCGGCGGCTACCAGGTCATCAAGAAATGGCTCTCCTACCGCGAGGAAAAGTTGCTGGGCCGCCCGATAACCAAAGATGAGGTCCGCTGGGTGCAGGAGATGGCCCGCCGCATCGCCGCCATCCTGCTACTGGAACCAACGCTTGACGAGAACTACCGCGCCGTCAAAGCTCACACTTACAACTGGCCGAAGAAGGGGTAGGGGCAGAGGAGTCGGTCAGAAACGCGGGTGACGCATATCCGTCCGCCATTAATGAAGTTCGCAAAATATAGTGACACCTCAGGGGTAGCGCCGGCATCTTGCCGGCATCGCAGAATGCCGCCTGGACGGCGGCGCTACGACGAAGGTTTGTCACCGTATTTTGCGAAC
>Ga0182011_10000947_pt1 | contig 25407 bp, 20 predicted proteins | sample 711E1DmetaG_FD_120481 | JGI IMG/M metagenome (GOLD analysis project Ga0182011, IMG submission 120481) | Permafrost microbial communities from Stordalen Mire, Sweden - 711E1D metaG | ecosystem: Environmental > Terrestrial > Soil > Wetlands > Permafrost | place: Sweden: Stordalen | collected...
CTCCGGCTTCCGCGGGAGAGGGTTTCGAGGTTCGTCGTTCTGCGCCTTACCTCAGGCCTCTCCCGCGCTGCTAAGCAGCAGTCCCGAGAGAAGCAGGGTGGTCGCAAACAACATGGCCAGCAACAACTGTGCGCTACGCTGGTGCGTTCGTCAAGAACGTTCGACAAAACCGCCGCTGTGCTAGCCTAGCCAATCCCTCGCCTCGCCGGCCATGCTCCGCTAGACTCCGGCGCACCATCAGCAACTGGATGAATCATGCGCTCACTCGCCCGTGTCGGTCTCGCTCTCTTGGTCGTGCTACTGATGGCGCCGCTCGCCCGGGCCGGCGACGGCCTTGCACTCACCCCGCCCATGGGCTGGAATAGTTGGAACAAGTTCGGCTGCAACGTGAGCGAGAAGCTCATCCGCGACGCGGCCGACGCGCTCGTGTCCAGCGGCATGAAGGATACCGGCTATGAGTACGTGGTGATCGACGACTGTTGGCAGGTCAGGCGAGATGCGGCGGGCAAGATCGTAGCCGACCCCGAGCGATTCCCCTCTGGGATCAAGGCCCTGGCCGACGCCATCCACGCGAAGGGCCTGAAGTTCGGAATCTACTCCGACGCCGGCAGCATGACCTGCGCCAAACGGCCGGGGTCAAAGGGCCATGAGACGCAGGACGCGAAGATTTACGCCGAGTGGGGCGTTGATTACCTGAAGTATGACTGGTGCAGTACCGACGGGCAGGACACCCGCGACTCCTACGCCAAGATGAGCCGAGCCCTGCGCGCGAGCGGACGGCCGATCGTCTTTTCAATCTGCGAGTGGGGCAACAGCAAGCCGTGGACATGGGCGCAGGGCATCGGGCACCTGTGGCGCGCGACTGGCGACATCCAGGACTGCTGGGATTGCGGCGCGAGCTGGGGCGGCATGGGCGTGGTCCACATCATCGACCTGATGGCCGACCTTTACGCCTTTTCTGGCCCCGGCCACTGGAACGACCCGGACATGCTCGAGGTCGGCAACCACGGGCTCACCCTGGCCGAGAACCGGGCGCACTTCAGCTTCTGGGCCCTGTTCGCGGCACCTCTGATGGCCGGCAACGACCTGCAATCGATGAAGCCAGAAATCAGGGACATCCTCACCAACCGCGAGGTGATCGCAGTGGACCAGGACCCGCTCGGGATGCAGGGCCGCAAGGTGCGCGACGCCGGCGCACACGAGGTGTGGGTCAAGCCGCTCGCCGACGGCTCGCGCGCCGTCATCCTGTTCAACCGCGGCAGCGAGGAGAGCCCGATCGCAGCGCCGTGGGAAGACATCGGTCTATTTCCTGGCGGCAAGGCCCTGGTCCGCGATCTCTGGAAAAAGGCCGACGTCGGCAGCTTCACCGGCCGCTTTGAGGCCAAGGTGGAGCCACACGGCGTAGTGATGGTCAAAATCACGCCACAGTTCTAGGGTGCCTTTGCCAAAGATACAAAGAGGCGCCGGCAACACCGTCCGCCCTCGGCAATGCTGTCGCGTCGTGGTTGCAATGGGGTAGAATGCGTCGAGTGATGAAAAAGCCGTCTCTGTTCTTGGCCTCCCTATTTTTCGGAACCGCGCTGTTCGCCGCCGAACCGCCACGCCAGACGATCAATTTCAACCGCGAGTGGAAGTTCCGCCTGGGCGATCATCCCGGAGCGCAGGCGGTCGGCTACCATGACCAGCAGTGGGAGGACATCGGGCTACCGCACTCTTTCAGCATTCCCTATTTCGCGTCGCCCCAGTTCTATGTCGGCTACGGCTGGTATCGGAAACATTTTGAGGTGCCGGCGAAATGGGCCGGCAAGCGCTTGTTCCTTGAATTTGAAGGCGCGTTTCAGGATGCGGAAATCTTTGTCAACGGCCAGCGCCTCGGTGAACACACCGGCGGCTACACCGGATTCTCCCTGGACGTCACCGGCGCCGTGAAGGCAGGCGGCAACGTGGTGGCCGTGCGCCTTGACAACCGGTGGAATCCCCAGCTCGCCCCGCGCGCGGGCGAACACGTTTTCAACGGCGGCATCTACCGCGACGTGCGGCTAGTCGCCACTGGGTCGCTGCACGTCACCTGGTATGGCACGTTCGTCACTACGCCGCAGGTTTCAAGGGAGTCCGGCACGGTGAATGTGAAAACCGAGATCCGCAACGACAGCGCGGCGGCGAAAGCGTGTGTGCTCAAGACGGTTGTTCTCGATCCCGATGGAAAGACGGTAGCGAGCATTTCTTCCGCGCAATCGGTTCCCGCGCGAACGACCGTGACCTTCGATCAAACCACTGACCCCATCGCCAAACCAAAGTTGTGGCATCCCGACCATCCGTTCCTTTACCAGGCGGTGAGCGAGGTTTACGACGGCGGAGAAATGGTCGATCAATTTGCAACCACGTTTGGTTTCCGCTGGTTTAGGTGGACGGCGGACCAGGGATTCTTCCTGAACGGCGAGCATTACTATTTCAAGGGCGCGAACGCGCATCAGGATCACGCGGGCTGGGGCGACGCCGTGGCGGACAGTGGCTTCTTTCGCGACGTGAAAATGGTGAAAGACGCGGGTTTCGATTTCATTCGCGGCTCGCATTATCCGCACGCCCCGGCGTTCGCGGATGCGTGCGACCGGCTGGGGGTCTTGTTTTGGTCGGAGAATGGTTTCTGGGGCACGGCCGGCTTCAAAGACCCCTGGGGCAGCAGCGCCTATCCGCCTGAGCCCAAGGATCAGCCGGGTTTCCAGCAGAGTGTGAAGGACAGCCTGCGGGACATGATCCGCATCCATCGCAACCATCCGAGCATCATCGTGTGGAGCATGGACAACGAAGTGTTCTTCACCGAAAAATCCACCCTGCCCAAGGTCGCGACTTTCCTCAAGCAACTGGTGGCGTATTCGCATGAACTGGATCCGACCAGGCCGGCGGCCGTCGGTGGCTGCCAGCGGGGTGACCTGGACAAGCTCGGCGACATTGCCGGCTACAACGGCGACGGCGCGCGGCTGTTCATCAATCCCGGTCTTCCCAATGTGGTGACCGAATACGGCTCGACCATGGTCGACCGGCCCGGCGAATATGCCCCGGGCTGGGGCGACCTCGCCGACGGTTCGGGCGCCAAGTCGCGGCCATTTTTCTGGCGCTATCCGTGGCGCAGCGGCGAAGCGCTCTGGTGCGCGTTCGATCATGGCAGCATTGCCGGGCGGCGCTTCGGCGCGATGGGAATGGTCGACTACTTCCGTCTGCCCAAGCGCCAGTGGTATTGGTATCGCAACGAATACCGGCACATTCCGCCGCCGGCCTGGCCGCTGTCGGGCACGCCCGCCGGGTTGAGACTCACTGCCGACAAAGCCACACTGCAATCCGTGGATGGCACGGACGATGCGCAACTAATCGTCACGGTCGTGGACAAGCATGGCAAGGCGCTCGACAATTCGCCGCCGGTAACGCTGGCGATTGCCTCCGGCCCAGGTGAGTTTCCGACCGGCCCATCCATCACATTCGATCCAGATTCCGACATCACCATCCGCGACGGTTCGGCAGCGATGGAATTCCGTTCCTACTATGCCGGCAGGACGGTGATCCGCGCCACCTCGCCTGGGCTCAAAGACGCTACCATCACCATCACTTCCCTGGGCGAGCCGAAATTCATTCCCGGAGTCACCCCGCCGGCCAATCCGCGTCCCTATGTGGGTTTCGCGGGACAGGCCATCTCCGGCGGCAGGACACAGACGAATTTCGGTCTGGAGAATCCGACCAAGGCCAGTAGCGAAGCACCCGGCCACAACGCCGGCCTCGGCAACGACGGCAATCCCGCAACCTTCTGGCAGGCGCAAGGCGCCGCGACCAACGCCTGGTGGCAGGTGGACCTGGAGCGCGTCGTCGCCGTGTCGCAGACCCGGCTCGTCTTTCCCTCCGAGGGCAACTACCGTTACCGGATTGAGTTTTCCAGCGACCAGGCCAACTTTGCGCCGGGTGTGGACCAAACCCGCAATCTCACCACCGACAAATCGCGCACGGACGCGGTTGTGCCGGCGGTCACCGGACGATTTGTTCGCGTGACGTTCACCGGATTGCCGGCCGGAAAGCCCGCCGCGCTGGCCGAGATGGAAATTGTTGGGCAGGTGGCGGCGCAATGAATGGATGAAGGAATATCGCACCCGATAGCAAATTTGGGGTGCTTGCGTAGGAAGCAACCTAGCCCGCCACCCTTCAGTGCGTCCGAACCAGTTTGCTACGGTGTGACCGTCGGCAATCCGATTGTGGTGAATAGTGCGGGCTAGTGTGACTATTCCTGTATCGCTGGCACATTCTGAGATCCCACCAGAGCTGTAAGGTTGCGCCGCGCCTGGGGATAGTCGGGTCGGTACTGCAGCGCCAGACGATAATGCTCGCGAGCCTCCTCGAGACGGCCCAGGCGCCGCAGAACCGTACCGCAGTTGTTGTGGGCTTCCGGATACTCAGGCCGGTATTTCAATGCCTGTTGGTATGCTGCGACAGCCTGCGATAACTCCCCGGTCTGCGCATACGCGTTCCCCATGCTGTAGTACATGACGGCATCATCCGGCTTGAGCCTGATCCCTTGCCGGTACTCGCCAATCGCATCCGCGAGCCGTCCCGCGCGTTCCAGTGTCACCGCGTAGTTGCCATGTGCCTCCGCGGACTCAGGCTCCAGTCGGACCACCGCCGCAAAATGCTCGACGGCCATTTCCACCCGTCCGACTTTCAAATACGCATAGCCGAGGTTGCTGTGCGCTCTAGCGTCCCGAGGATCTACGCGCAAGAGAGCTTCGAACCGTTCGATCGCCTCGGACGCCCTTCCGGCGGCTAGCAGAGCCATCCCGAGACTGCGGGCTGCGCGGGAATCCTCGGCCTGCAGCTTGAGCGCCTCTTGGTACAACGGAATAGCAGCATCGCCCCGCCCTGCCTGCAACAGCGCATCTGCTTTGCCTCTGAGGGCTTTGAAATGGGTCGGGGTCATGTGCAACCCCCGATCGAAGAGCTCAATTGCCGCAGATGCCTGACCCATCTTGAGGAGCGTATCGGCCTTGTTATAGTAGGCCGTCACGTAATCGGGCTTCAGTTGCAGAGCCTTGTCGTAGTTCGCCAGCGCTTCCGACGTCCTTCCCGCGGCCTCCAGTGCACTTCCCAGTTTCGTTGTACGCCCGGGCATTTCCCGGACGTTTGCTAATGGTATCGCCCCAGAGGCTAGCCGCGCTTCGGTAGACATCATTGCGCTGGATGGTGCTCCAGCCGAGCAGCGCCGCCACGAGGCCAACCCCCGCAAGCCCCGCATTCTTGTTCGTCTTGGCAAAGAGTCCGACAGCCGCGATGGCGACCACAGCAATCAATGGCAAATACATTCGATGCTCCGCCACGGTCTGCGTGGCCAGCGGAACAACGCTCGAACTCGGCGCGAGAATTCCGCAAAACCAACACCCTGCAAATCCCAGCTTCGGCTGACGAAGCGTTGCGTAGGCGGTCGCCCCGAGCAACACCACAAGAAGGCATGCCTGCGGCCAAATGGTTGCGAAGTCCCTCACCACATCGGCGCCGTAGTCAAATATCAACCCCTGCGGCCAGACGGCCAGGCTGAGGTAGCGAACGATGGCCTGGCACTGGGTCAGGGCGTAAGCCCACCACTCCACCCCGAGCCCGAACCCGACGGTGCCGGCCCGATCACCGTGGGAAGAGATGAGAAGACCCAGCAGGATCCATGTTGCCGACAGGCCCAAATATAGCGGCCACCGTTGCATCAACGACTTCTTGAAGGAACCTGAAAGGAATGCCCGGTCGTAGAGCAGGACCATGACCGGCGCCGTGGCCATGACTTCTTTGCTTGCCATTCCCAGCAAACAGGCCGCGATGGCCCAGCCGTACCAGAAGGCTTTCCTGGTCGAGTTGAATGAACGAATGACGCCGTAGAGGGTGACCAGATAGAAGAGACCGACGAGCAACTCGCCGCGCTGGATGACGGACGTGACTGACTCGGTCAGGAGCGGGTGAACCGTCCAAAGCAAGGTTGTCGCGAGGGCGATGGGCCACGCTTTGCCTTCGAACCGTCCGCTCAGCGATGGCAGCCGTAGGGTTCGCAACACCAGGTTGAAAAGCACGAGCGCAACCGCGACGTGAAGGAGGAGATTGGCGACGTGATATCCCGCTACGTTGGTTCCGCCCAAGGCATAGTTGAACGCGAGGGAAAGGTTGACAATTGGTCTGCCAACTGCTCCGGCCGAGGTCAGCGGGGGAGCCATGACCGGCATGATGGGCCAGAGGTGCCTGATGGATGGGTTGTCGACGATTCCCGGGATGTCGTCGAACACAAAGGGACCGGAGAAACTATTGTGATAGGCGGCGACGGCCGCGCCAATGATGACAAGGAGACAGAACCGCGCTGCCAGGGGTGACTCGCGAACCAGAGCTTGTCGATCTGCCATCGGCTCGTGGATGGGATGTGTCTTGTGTAACACCACTTCCGCTGCGGCTGATCCAAGCACGTGGCAGCGCGAAAGGGAAGCCCTTCGTCGATTCCTAGTGTTACCAGGCTCACCACCGACAAGTCGCGCACGGACCCGGTTGTGCCGGCGGTCACCGGACGATTTGTTCGCGTGACGTTCACCGGATTGCCGGATGGAAAGCCCACCGCGCTGGCCGAGATGGAGGTCGCTGGGCGGGTAACGGCGCAATGATATGGATGAAGGAATCTCGCACCCGATAGCAAATCTGGGGTGCTTGAGTAGGGAGCAACGTGGTGTGACTATTCCTGTATCGCTGGCACATCCTGAGATCCAACCAGAGCTGCAAGGTTGCGCCGCGCCTGGGGATAGTCGGGTCGGTACTGAAGCGCCAGACGATAGTGCTCGCGAGCCTCCTCAAGACGGCCCAGCCGGCGCAGGACTGTAGCGAGATTATTATGAGCTTCCGGATACTCCGGCCGATTCTTCAATGCCCCCTCGTATGCGGCAACCGCCTGCGACAACTGCCCGGTCTGCGCATATGCGTTCCCCAGGCTGTAATACGCCGCCACATGATCCGGTCTCAACGTGATGGCTCTCCGGTACTCGCCAATCGTATCCATCAGTCGTCCCGCCCGTGCCAGTGCCGCAGCATAGTTGCAGTGTGCCTCCGCGGACTCAGGCTCCAGTCGCGCTGCCGCCCCCAGATGCTCGACCGCCGTTTCCACCCGTCCGACCCTAGAATACGCATAGCCGAGGTTGTTGTGCGCTCTAGCGTCACGAGGATCGACACGCAAGACGGCTTCAAACTGCTCGATCGCTTCGGAGATTCGTCCAGCCTTTAGCAGGGCGATCCCGAGGCTGCGGGCCGCGTCGGAATCATCCGGCTGCAGCTTCAACGCCTCTTGGTATAGTGGAATCGCAGCATCACCCTGCCCTGCTTGCACCAGAGCATCTCCCTTTCCTCTGAGGGCCTTGAAGTAGTGCGGTTCAATGCGCAAGGCACGATCGAAGAACCCGATTGCCACAGATGCGTCACCCATTCTGAGAATCGTCTCAGCCTTGTTGTAGTAGGCCATTGCATAATCCGGCCGCAATTGCAGAGCCTTGTCGAAGTTTGCGAGCGCTTCCGACCTCCTTCCCGCGCTGTCAAGTGCATTCCCGAGGTGGTTATAGGCCCGGGCATTCCCCGGACGTTTGGCAATGGTGTCGCTCCACAGGCTGATCGCGCTTCGGTAGACCTCATTGCGCCGCATGGTGCCCCAGCCGAGCAGCGCTGCCACGAGCGTAACAATTGCAAGCCCAGCCTTCTTGTTCGCCTCGGCGAAGAGTCCGACTGCCGCGATGGCGATCACGGCAATCAATGGCAGGTACATTCGATGCTCCGCCATGGTCTGCGTAGTCAGCGGAATGACGCTCGAACTTGGCGCGAGAATTCCGAAGAACCAACAACCCGCAAATCCCAGCTTGGGCTGGCGAAACATCGCGTGCGCGGTTGCCCCCAGCAGCACCAGAACAATGCATGCCTGAGGCCATACCGCAGCAAAGTCCTTGACCACGTCCTTGCCATAGTCGAATACCAGCCCCCGCGGCCAGACTGCCAGGCTGAGGTAGCGAACGATGGCTTGGCACTGGGTCAGCGCATAGGCCCACCACGCCACCCCGTGCCCGAACCCGACGGTGCCGGCCCGATCGCTGGCGAAAAAGATGAGGAGACCCAGCGGGATCCACGTTGCCGACAGGCCAAGATACAGAGGCCACCGTTGCCTCAGCGACTTTTTGAAGGAACCCGAAAGAAATGCCCGGTCGTAGAGCAGCACCATGACCGGCGCCGTGGCCATGACCTCTTTGCTTGCCATTCCAAGCAGACAAGCTGCAATGGCGCAGCCGTACCAGAAGGCTTTCTTGGTCGAGTCGAAGGAACGGACGACGGCGTAGAGGGTGACCAGATAGAAGAGACCGACGATCAACTCGCTCCGCTGGATGACGGACGTGACTGACTCGGTCAGGAGCGGGTGAACGGTCCAAAGCAGGGTTGTCGCGAAAGCAATGGGCCGCGCTTTGCCTTCGAACCGTCCTCTCAGCGATGGCAGTCGCAGAGTTTGCAACCCCAAGCTGAAGAGCACCAGCGCCACCGCGATATGAAGAAGGAGATTGACGATATGATATCCCGCGACGCTGGTTCCGCCCAAGACATAGTTGAACGCCAGGGAAAGGTTCTCAATTGGTCTTCCCACTGTTCCCGAGGTTAGCGGCGGAACCATGACCGGGGTAATTGGCCAGAGGTGCCTGATGGATGGGTTGTCGACGATTCCCGGGATGTCGTCGAACACAAAGGGACCGGAAAAACTATTGTGATAGGCGGCGACGGCCGCGCCAATGATGACAAGGAGACAAAATCGCGCTGCCAGGGGTGACTCGCGAACCAGAGCTTGTCGATCTGCCATCGGCTCGTGGATGGGATGTGTCTTGTGTAACACCACTTCCGCTGTGGCTGATCCAAGCACGTGGCAGCGCGAAAGGGAAGCCCTTCGTCGATTCCTAGTGCTACTTGCTGGGACTGGCTTCTAGCGCCCTCGCGACCGTCTCCGCCAGTGACTCCATCGTGTACGGTTTTCCAAGCCAACCCAAGCCCCGCTCCATCGCAGCCTGCACCCGGTTATTGGGCGCATGCCCGCTCACCAGGAGAGCGCGCTGACTGGGAAATAGCTGCCGAATCAGCTCGAAGATTTCAAGCCCATCCCGTTCTTCGAGCAGGCTCATGTCCAGGATGACGAGGTCGCACGGACTTCTGCCCGTGGCCGCCGCACGCACAAACCGCTGGTAGGCTTCCTTCCCGCTCTCCAGGGTCTCGACCTGGTATCCAAGGTGCTCGAGAACCCGCCGCCCGGTACGCAAAAGGATGGGAGAATCATCCACCAGCAGGATGGTAGGCCGACCCAAGGGCAACGGCGTCGGTGTATGCGGAGCATCGACACGTTCCTCTGCGGGGAGGCGTGGGAAGTACAGGGTGAAGGTCGTGCCCTGGCCGCGTACGCTGGTGACGTCGACGAAGCCGCCATGCTCCTTCATCACCCCATGCACGATGGCGAGCCCAAGACCTGTGCCGCTCGATTCGCCCAAGGGTTTGGTGCTGAAGAAGGGCTCGAAAATCCGCCCCACGTCTTCCTGCGGAATCCCTCTGCCGGTATCGCTGATCGAAAGTACGGCATAGTGACCTGGTTCGATGCGTTCGAACCCAACCATCGCTTCGGTCAAGCGCAGCTCCCCGGCGCGGATGCTCAACTGTCCATCCCCCTCGATAGCCTCGACCCCATTGCGCATCAAATTGGAGATCGCGCGGACCAGATGAGCCTCGGACGCCAGCACTGGCAGTGGCTTCGATGGTAGTTGAGCCACGATCTCCACACTCCGATTCGTGGCCGATGCGACAAAATCGGAGTGCTCGGCGATACACTTCGAAACCACCGCGTTCAGATCCACGCGTTCCTTGCGGACCCGGCCCTGCCCGGCCAGCGTCAGCAAGTCCTTGATGGTCTGGGAAGCACGTAGGCTGGCAGCCTTGATGCTTTCAAGGTCGGCGCGCATGTCGCTTTCCCGTCCGTCGGGATCCAAGCCGGCGAGCTGATGCAAGAGCAGATCGGGCAGAGCAACGATGGGTCCGAGCGAGTTGTTGAGGTCGTGAGCCACGCCGCCCGCCAGAACACTGAGCGACTCCAGACGCTTGGCGGTGGCCAGGCGCTCCAACTCATCCCGCTCGTGCAGACGGGTTCTTTCCAGCAACTCCTGATGGATCTGGATGCTCCGCAACGCCACATTGAGTTGGTCGCGCAGAACCTGATAGCCGTGGGTTTCTGGCAAACGCTCGAACACCGCAATGCCGAGACGCTGGGTCTCGAAGACCAGCGGAAATGCCAGCAGGGTGCGTCTGCGCGAGTCCAGATGGCTGTCTGGTGGGAACAGCTCTTGCGCAGGAAACGCAAACGGCAAGGGGGATTGGGGCTCGCCATCCAGCATGCAGAGAAAGGGCTGCAGTTCTTTCGCGCTGCCATCGGTGAATCGCGACAAGAATGCGGTTAGAACGCCTGCACCGGGGAGGGCTCTAAGCAGCGACCGCTCGAGTGATTCCCAATCCCATGCGATGCCGACTTGCTCGCCCGTGACCAGGAGCTTGCGGTAGTTCTGGTCAATCGTCACCCGGTGCTGGACCTGAATGGCCGCGTCGGCGGTTGCGATCAAGGCAAACGAATCTGCCCACAACCGCTCGATCTCCAGATCGGCGAAGTCACGCAACTCCTCGCGCAGCCATTCAACCGCGTCTTGCAGTGCCCGGTACTGTGGATAGCTTTCCCCTGCTTGATCGAGGAGTCCTTCCAGGGCGCGAGCAAACGATAGAGGCTGCCCGCTGAGCTCGGCCTTCAAGGCTGTGACGAGAGCGTTCGGCGCGTGCGCGCAATCCATCCCGCCGGCTTGAAGAATAGAGGCCACGCTTGCGGCAAAATCGGCGATATGGGCCTGTAGGTACTCGCGTGGGCACGCCGATGGGGTAGCGGAAGTCGGTGTCTTCGTCCGCCGCGCGCCCGCGCGGCAGCCACACGACCGGCGCACGACGAACTCGGTCATGAGCTGGGTTCGCGGGGCAACCGGTCGACCCGCCACTTGATCGAGGACGATCTCAATAGCCTTTTCAGCCATGAGCGCGAACGGTTGGGCCACGCTGGTCAGAGCTGGGTTGCCGATGCGAGACAGCGGCAGGTCGTCAAAGCCGGTAACCCGGACGTCGCGGGGTACGTCGCGTCCGTGCTTGCGCAGAGCTGCGACCGCGCCCATTGCCATGAAATCGTTGGCTGCCGCAATGGCGTCAAATTCGATTCCCTGCTTGAGCAGCGCCTCGACCCCATCGAAGCCGTCGCTGGGCATAAAGGCGCCAGGCACGACCAGAGCCGGGTCGAGGTCGATCTGGTGCCGCGCCAGCACCTCTCGGTAGGCGAGCAATCGAGTCTCGGACTCGACCTTGCCGGGGCTTCCCGTGATGAAGGCGACCCGCCGGCAGTGGTGGTCGCGCACGAGGTGCTCTACCGCCGCGCGCATCCCCACGCCGTCGTCCACCGTCAGAGTCGGGATGCCGGGGATCTCAGTGCCGATGCTGCAAACGGGCAATTGGGAGTAGTGACGAACCAAATGCAAAAGTCCCTCGGGACCGCACGAGCCGGACAGCAGCGACGAGAGAACAATGACGCCGTCAGCACGTGCGGGCCCGATCATCTCGAAGATCGCATTGTGCGCGGCACACCCGCGCAGGGGTTCGTCGAGTCCCCTCCCGAAGACCATGAGCAGGTTCAGATCGAGCGTGGTGGCCCGGCTGGAGAGGGCGTTCTGGATCTGCGTGCCGTACCCACCTGCGAAGAAGTCCATGTAGTCGAGCAGCACCGCAATGGTCTTGCGGCCCGGTTGACTGGGACTGGCAGATGGATCCAAGGCGGTCGTCTCCCCAAAGCACAGCCTGGCCTGCTCCGGCGCAGGTTGCCTCTCTTGAAATACGGCGGAAAAGCCGGATTCTTGAGACCGCCCCTGAGCAGGCATGCGAATCCGGCACGTCCGAGGTATGCTCTCCCCATGACCAGGCGCAGACGGCCCCGGTTGCCACGAAGTCTGGCCCGTGCCGTCTTTGGCTTGGCACTGCTGCCGACCGGGAGTCTTGCGCTGGCGGACGGGGCGATTCCGCCTCCTGCGCCATCTCCTGTGCCCGCGCCGGTTGTGTACAGCCCCATGGGTTCTGCCCCAGCGGATCGACCGCCACCAACTGTGCAGACTCCGACCCCTCCTGCCCCAGTGAAACGACCGGCACCGACTGGGTACAGCCCCATGGGTTCTGCCCCAGCGGATCGACCGCCACCAACTGTGCAGACTCCGACCCCTCCTGCCCCAGCGGATCGACCGGCTCCGCCTGTGTACAGCCCCATGGGTTCTGCCCCAGCGGATCGACCAGCACCGCCTGTGTACAGCCCAATGGGTTCTGCCCCAGCGGATCGACCAGCACCGCCTGTGTACAGCCCGATGGGTTCTGCCCCAGCGGATCGACCAGCACCGCCTGTGTACAGCCCGATGGGTTCTGCCCCAGCGGATCGACCAGCACCGATTTCTGTCGCCGCGCCCCAGGCAGCCATGACGAACCCACCCGCGGCCGTGGTGGTCGGCGCGCGTGAGGATGCTGCGGTCGCGGCGACCGCGCCGCGGTCACGGCACATGTTGGGACTCGCGACCGACCTTGGTCTGCCTGACGGGGTCAATCTCGGCCTGGTGCTTCGTCCGGCTGCTTGGCTCCGCCTGCAGGCCGCAGGCGGGACCAACTCGGCCAGCGTGGGCTTCCGGGGTGGAGCCACGGTTGTCCCTCACTGGTTCTGGCATGTCGGGCCTTCGGTCACGCTAGAGGCCGGTTTCTACCGGATGGGGCAGGTCAATAGCGTTCTTCGCACGTTCTTCCAAGTCCCTGCCTGGATGAAGGACTACGCGCAGGAGGCAGGGTACTCGTACTACAATGTCCATCTTGGGGTGGAATTTGGCCGGGGCAATGTAACCGGCTTCATCCACGCCGGCGGCAGCTACGTGGACGGCACCGTGCGCACGCCCAACCCGGTTTGTGTCGTTTCGAGCACCTCTTGCTCCACCACCTCGCCCAATCAGACAAACCTGATCCTGGGCCAAGACGCCACGGTTCGGGTATACACGATCTCAGCCAAGGCGGGACTCATCGTGTTCTTCGGAGGGCTCTAGTCATGCGTTTTCCTGCATTCGCTTTGGGTGGCGTACTGGCCATTGGCTGCAACCCCTCGGTAGAGATAGACGCGCCTGACATCGAGGTCACCCAGCCCAACCTGCAATTTCATAGCGCTTTGGCCGGCGCCGGGGCGGGCACATCCGCCACAGGTTTCTTTCAGATCAGTACTGCCAAACTCGGTGCGGCCAGCAATCCCGATGCCGGAACTCTCAAGAACATCGAGCGCCTGCAGATCACGCGGGTGGTTTTCAAGGCCGACACGGGCATCTCGGACTTCTCCTTCCTTGACCACCTGACTGTGATGGGTGCCAACCTGGGATATGCCACGCAGTCGAGCCCCGGCCGGCCCGTGGTCCAGATCCTCGACTACCAGGCGGACCCCGATGTGCTGGTCGGTGCCGTGTTGGACCTACCCCTGGACCCGCCGGTCGACATGCTGCCGCTCTGGGGATACCCTCGGCTCTACCTCACCTTCACCGCGACCGGCGCTCCCCCGCAAGTTGACTGGTCGATTGACGTTGTGTTCTCGCTGTCACTCAAGATCACTCAATAGACAGGCTCGCCTTGACACCTTCAACCTCTTCTCGTAAGTAGAGGCGATGGCTCGGGCTAGGCACAGCGGATTTGCTCGACGCGCTAGTATGCGCGCCATCAGCACCCTGTTGTTGGCTGCTCAGCTTGCAACCCTGGGCCATCTGTTGATCGTGCGACACACGATCTGTCCCGAACATGGCGAGGCGATTCACTCGAATTCGCCCAGCGAAGCTCAGGCCATGCCTCCGACCCATGAGGGCACGGCCGCCGATCCCGCGCTTGGCGGTGGGGCGCCGCCCGCCGAGCACGCCCATGACCACTGTCTAGCCCGAGCCAACACGCGCGAGCGGTTTGCCGTGTTGCCGGCTCCAGACTCGACGCCCGGCCCACTGCTCGCGGCCACAGCCCTGCCGTCGCTCTCAGCCGTCGCCGTGGCACCAGCCGTGGCCGTGCTCCGGCTCGCGCCCAAGAACTCGCCTCCTTCGGCGTAGCCCAAGCAAGGCGCCACGAGCGCAGAAAAGGCCAGGGTGCGAGAGCGTCCCTGCTTTTTCGTTTTGGTCGCCACGCTCCCGGTTTGGTGAATTCACGGAGGACGAGTCATGATTTCCCTTGCTCTGACTACAGCCTTGCTGCTCGCGCAGGCGACCGAGGGCACGGTCCCCTCGCCGGCTGCGACCGACATCCCGGCGCAGCCGGGTGCGGCGGCCGCGCCCGAAGCGAAACCAGCACCATCCTACGATGAGCTGGTTCGGCGCGTTGAGGCGCTAGAGAAGGCGGCGGAGGCGCGCACTCCCCCACCTGCGACACGGTCGACCGCGGGGGTATTTACCCAGAATCGTTTCAACCCGGATCTTTCGATCATTGCCGACTTCGCGGTGGTTGGTACGAATGTCAACGATAAGACCGCCCAGACCCTTGCGGTTCCGGGATTCATTGACCAATCAGACCGCACCGGAAAACTGCGCGGAATCGACTTCAACTACCTGGAGCTGGCCTTCAACGTCGCGGTCGATCCGTACTTTGACTTCTTCAGCGTGGTCACCATCGCACCTGGTACGGCCGACGTCGTCGACGTCGAGGAAACCTATGTCGACACACGCCAGCTCCCGTTCGGATTTCAGCTACGGATCGGGAAGTTCCTTTCAGCCTTTGGACGCCTCAATGGAATGCACCAGCACTACTGGGACTTCTACGATCAACCTCTGGTCTACGAGGCCTTCATGGGTACGGAAGGCTTCAAGAACCCAGGGCTGCGGGTCTCTTGGACTGCGCCCGTCGATTTCCTTTTGCAGTTCAACTTCGAGGTTTTTCAAGGCGTCTCCGATGAATCGCGAACCTTCAACGCCGTTGGCTACAACCTGACCGCGGCCAACGGGACGGTGCTCTCCTCCACGGCTCCGTTCGTCCCAGCCCTGTATGTCGGCTCGCTGAAGTCCTCCTTCGATTCCGGAGACCACGTCTTCCTGGTTGGGGCATCGGCCATGTACGGACACTCGACCCAGTCGTATGGCTCGCCGACCGACATGGTGTTCAGCGCTCCTGGCACGGTCCTGTACGACGCGGAGCTGACCTACAAGTACCTCATCAGCTCGTACCGCAGCATCACCTGGCAAAGCGAGTACCTCGGCCGCGTGTCATCCGGGGATCTCGCCCTGGCTTCCGACGGGCTCATCCACCACGAATCCAAGAAACAGGGTGGCTTCTATACCCAGCTCATCTGGCGCTTCGACGATCCGGGCCGGTGGAGGGTGGGGGAGCGCTTCGACCTGCTCGCCCAGAATTCGGTCACCATTGATGGCGTGGCCCAGAATTCACTCACCATCGATGGCGTGGGTCAGCCACTCCCCAACCTGCTCCAGCGCTACACCACCATGCTCGAATTCAGCCCCACCGAATTCTCCAGATTCCGGCTGCAGTATGCCTTTGATCGGTCCCGCTACCTGAATGGGGTGCAGAAGGATGTCCACGAAGTGTTGCTCCAGATGAACATTGCCGTCGGTCCCCACGGAGCGCATTCATTCTGAGGATTAGGAGAAGTCCAATGAAGTTCACGACCACAAGCGCGTTGGTTGCGACAGTGATCAGCTTCGCACTCGCCGTCCCCGCACGAGCCAAACCCAAGATCGTAGTCACCTATCCGTATATCGCGGCACTGGTAGGGGAAATCGCCAAGGACCAAGTCGATGTGACCACCCTCGCCAAGGGCGATGAAGATCCGCACTTCGTGGTGCCGCGCCCCTCGTTCATCGGCAAGCTGCGCCAGGCGGACCTTCTCATGATCAATGGCGGCTCGCTGGAGATCGGGTTCGTGCCGCCACTCATCCGGCAGGCCAACAACCCAAAGATCATACCGGGAGCCGAAGGCTTCGTCGACCTGTCCCAGTTCGTCGAGCTCATCGAGAAGCCCGACAAGGTGAGCCGCTCGGAGGGAGACATCCATCCCGAAGGAAACCCGCACTTCATCCTCGACTGGCACAATGTGCCGCCCGTGGCGCGCGCGGTTGCCGATGCGCTTGCACGCGCCGACCGTGCCGGTGCCAGCGCGTATCAGAAGAACCTCGACGCGTTCTTGGCGCGGTGGAAGGCTAAGTCCGCAGAGTGGGACAAAAAGGCCGAACCGCTTCGAGGCAAAACCATCATCCAATATCACCGCCTCTTCGACTACTTCGCCCGGCGAACCGGAATGAAGATCGTCGGCGAGCTGGAGCCTAAGCCCGGCATTCCTCCGACCAGCCGGCATCTCGAAGAACTGATCGAGGCGAATGCTGCCGGCACGGTCTACATGGTCGTAACCGATCCGTATCACGAAAAGAAGTCACCTGAAGGTTTGGCGAAGAAGCTGTCGGTCCCGTGGGCCGTGCTGCCACAAGATGTGGGAGCGGTTGCGGCGGCCAAGGACATTTTCAGTCTGTACGACACCCTCCTGGCGAGCGTCCTCAAATGATTGACATCCTTTTCAGCGCATTCCTTCTCTCAGTCGTGCTCCTGGGCATCCATTCGTACTATGGACTGCACATCATCGAGCGCGGCATCATCTTCACCGACCTCGGAATTGGGCAGATGGCGGCCTTTGGCGCCGCCATCTCCATCCTGGCTCTCGACGGCAAGTATATGTACCCGGTGTCGCTCGCCTTCTCGCTCGCGGGCGCCTTCCTTATTGCTCTATCGACCAAGCGAACTCGCAACCATGAGGCTTTCATCGGGCTCCTCTACGCCTTCGGCATGAGCGCCGCGGTCATTGCCCTGTCCCGGGCGCCGCGCGGGGCGGAGGAGATGCAACACCTGGTCGCCGCTGACATCCTCTTCGTGCCAATGGGCGCGGTACTCAGGACCGCGGGCCTCTATGCGGTCATCGGGGCCGTGCTCTGGCTTACCATGGGGCGATTGCGTGGCACCCTGAAGGAACTGGTGTTTTTCGGCACGTTCTCACTCACCGTTACCAGCTCGGTCAATCTCGCAGGAGTTCTCGTGGTGTTCGCCATCCTGGTTGCTCCCGCCTTTATCGTGTCGAGCATGAATCGCTCATTCAGAACGAAACTGCTGCTCGCGTGGGGGTTGGGAACGGTGCTCAACCTCATCGCCATCACCGCCTCGTACTTTCTTGACCTTCCCACCGGGCATACCGTGGTGGCGCTCTATGCCTTGAGCGGGATCGTCTTCACCCTCGTGCGCGGGGCGGTAAAGTCAACTCGGACCGCATGAAGCTGACGTTTCGACGAATCGAGCGGGTCCACTTCGCAGCACCAAGACTCGCGCCGGTTTCGCTCATGTGGGGATTATGCTACGAAACGGGACGCAACTGCTACTCCCGTCGCGCGGCCGCGTCTTTGCGCGCAGCCAGGTGCGCGCGCCAGCGGGCGCGCCGCTCGTGCTTGAGGCGCATCTTCTTCGATTGCATGGCCAAATCGTGCGCCACGGTGTCCTGGGGCGGGATCACCAGCTCGGGTCCGAGAATGGGCGCGGGATCCACGGCGTCACCCTTGACGTGAATCTCCAGGTGGAGATGACTGCCCGAAGACTTGACTCCCGAACGACCGACGGCGCCCAAGCAGTCGCCCGCCTTCACCCGGTCGTTTATGTGCACGCGGTACGACGACAGGTGCATGTAGCAGGAAAAGATCCCTTCTGTGTGGCGCACGCACACGAACAGGCCGCCCGCTCCCAACGGCGGGCGCGGAGTGTGCGCCAGCTCCTCGGGCGGCACCGGCTGCGGCCGCACCCGCCCGGGCAAGTCGAAGCCGGCAAACCACACCACACCGTCGGCCAGACTGCGCACCGGCTCGCCTGTGGTGGCGTCGATATCCAGACCGCGGTGGGCGCGCGCACCCTGGTCGCGATCCTCGCCCGGACCACTGGGCGCCACGCGCGGCGTGCCCTCCAGGGGTGAAACCACGGCAATTCCCAGCGGCGTCGGATGCGGTGCGGGCCGCTGGTCCAGATAGCGCTCGATGAGCCGGCGCCGGGCGGTGAGCGCGCGATCCTCGCCGCCCGTGCCGTGCACCACATCGCCCCAGCCGAAATGGGCCACCGCACTCCGATGGGGCACCGAGCCTGCAAAAGCCTGGTCTATGCCCGGGTGTTGATCCTGCCACATGCCCAGCAGAGCCGCCCCGACACGCAGGTGATGGCGTGGCTCCTTGAGCAGCATCGGGTGGAGTCCGCCCCGCGGCAGAGGCCGGGTCTTCTCCGCCCACGCCTCGCCCGCACGCACCTGATAGACCAGCTTCGCAGCGTGCACGTTGGCCGCATACATGCGCGGCTGAATCTGCAGCAGCCCGATGCCAAACGGCGTCTGCAGTCGCGAATCGCAGCGGCTGGCCCGATACACCAGCGCGCCGAGAAGAAACGGGTCCACCCCCGCCTCGGCGGACGCCTCGCGCACACTGTCGGCAATATGGCCGATGGCACGCGCGGTGGCCATGCCTTCGCACAATCCAGCAAGGGCGGCACGGAAGCGGGACGGATCGGGCGGGCCGGCTGGAGACGCGGGCTCAGCGGGCCAGCGCCGGATGTCCTTCAATTCGTGCACACCGGGCCGCAAGCCTTCTTCACTGCGGCGCCTTCGCGCGGGCCACGGCGTCTCGGCCGTCATGGCCATGACTTCAGTCGCAAGCAAGGCGGTTGCAACCCAAACGGATGACCGAAGGAAGTTCACGGCCGGGACATTATAGGTCCGACGATCAACGCTGTTGAAGCCAAGTCGACCTCCGGCTAGGCTAGCCTGCCCGTGTGGCAGTGGCGCGCCTGGACGCGAGGCCGAGAATAGCCTAGGCAGAAACCTGAACCCGCGGAGGAACCATGCGCAGAATGGCTCGCTTTCTGGTCGTGTTTCTGGCCGGAGTGGCGCTGCTGGCCTACCTGGCATCCAGCGCGGTCCAGCGGACCACCCGCCGGTGGTTCGAGGCTGACATCGCCCAGCGCATGGCTGGGCTTGCCCAGAAAAACCAACCTGCGCTGCTGGCACGCTGGACCGCGGGAGCGCGCCAACCCTTCGAAGCCATGCTTACCGATCTGGCACGCGACGAGCACGTCACAGCGGCAGGGGCCTGCGGCCAGAACAACCAACTGCTGGCCCGCACCCCCGCCTTTCCCTCTGACCTGGGCTGCTCCGAGGTGAGGCAGCGCATGGCCGCCGAGCGCGAAGGCCAGCCCACGGCGCCCGGCCTGGCGTGGGCAACCAACTGGTCCCTGCCCGGCGGCAACGTGTATCTCAGCGCTGTGCCGGTCGTGCGCGACGGTACCTCCCTTGGCCTGTTGCTGTTGGTGCACGATCTTTCCGCCATTGACCGGCGCGACGCGCGCCTGCGCCAGCTTCTGCTCATGGTGTTCGCCGGCCTCGCTCTCTGCGCCGCGCTGGTCACGGTGATCGCCGCCCGACTTTCCTGGCGCAGCTTCCGCAAGGAACTGCGCCGCTTCATCCTGGGAGAGTCGCGGCGCAAGGAGTTTCTGCCCATCGTGGCTGACGTGCGCGAGCTGGTCGAGCGCATCGCCGCCGAGCGCGAAATGGACGGCCCGGCCAGCGCCTGGAACCCGCAACATCTCAAGCAGGCGCTGGTGCGCCACTTCCCCGGCGAGAAGGTGATGGTGCTGGCCAACCGCGAGCCCTATATCCACGAGCGCAGCAGCGATGGCGCGGTTGTGGTTCGCCATCCCGCCAGTGGCCTGGTCGCCGCCATCGAGCCGGTGTTGCGCGCCTGCTCGGGTGTGTGGATCGCCCATGGCAGCGGCTCCGCCGACCGCACGGTGGTGGACGACAAGGACCACGTGCGGGTGCCGCCCGGCGAGGAATCGTACGTCTTGCGCCGGGTCTGGCTGTCCGAGCAGGAAGAGCGCGGCTACTACTACGGCTTGGCCAACGAGGGGCTGTGGCCGCTTTGCCACTTGGCCCACGCGCGGCCCATCTTCCGCGGCACCGACTGGGCCGCCTATGAAGCCGTGAATCGCCGTTTCGCCGAAGCGCTGTGCGACGAAGCCGAGGGTGAGGATCCCGTGGTCCTGGTCCAGGACTACCACTTCGCCCTGGTGCCGCGCCTGGTGCGCGAGCGACGGCCACGCGCCACCATCATCACCTTCTGGCACATCCCGTGGCCCAACGGCGAGCACTTCGGGATCTGCCCTTGGCGGGGCGAGATCCTGCAGGGCATGCTCGGCAGCAGCATCCTGGGCTTCCACACGCGCCAGCACTGCAACAACTTCCTCGACTCAGTGGACCGCTATTTGGAGGCGCGCATCGATCGGGAACAGAACGCGGTGGTGCAGCGGGGCCGGGCGACCCTGGTGCGGCCCTACCCCATCTCCATCGAATGGCCCTGCCGTTGGGCCGCGAGCGCGCCGCCGGTGCCTGAGTGTCGCCGTGGGGTGCGTCAGGAGCTAGGTCTGCGAGACGATGCCCTGCTCGGTCTGGGCGTGGATCGGCTCGACTACACCAAGGGCATCGAGGAACGCCTGCTGACGGTGGAGCGCTTCCTAGAACGCTTCCCCGCCTACGCCGGCCGCTTCAGCTTCGTGCAAATAGCAGCGCCCAGCCGAACCCTCATCGAGCGCTACCGCCAGCTTGACGAGACGGTGGAGCGAACCGCCGCGCGCATCAACCAGCGCTTCGGCGAGGGTGCCTATCAGCCCATCATTCTTCTGCGCGCCCACCACGAGCCGCCCCAGATCTTCCGCTACTACCGCGCCGCCGACCTGTGCTACGTCAGCAGTCTGCACGACGGCATGAACCTGGTGGCCAAGGAATTCGCCGCGGCGCGCGACGATGAGCGCGGCGTGCTGCTGTTGAGCCAGTTCACCGGCGCTGCGCGCGAGATGTCGGAAGCCCTGGTGGTCAACCCCTATGATCTGGAAGAAGCCAGTGCCGCCATGGCGCGGGCGCTGGCCATGCCCCCCGACGAGCAGCGCGAGCGCATGCGCGCCATGCGCGCCTTTCTCGCCGAGTTCAACGTCTACCGCTGGGCCGGCCGCATGCTGATGGACGCGGCCCGTCTGCGCCGCAAAGGAAATTTCCTAGGACGCAGCGGCGACGAAGTCTCGAGCCTGCCTGGCCTTGTGAAATGAAGTCGCTCCTCGCCTCGCAAAACCGTCCAGTGCTGCGCGGTCTAGCAGCCCGTGGCCGCGTGCTTTTGGCGTTTGACTTCGACGGCACCCTGGCGCCCATTGTGGCGGATCCAGCTCGCGCGCGCCTGCGTCCGCGCACCCGCCGGTTGTTGACGGAGATGGCGCGGAAGTATCCCTGCGTAGTGATTTCTGGCCGCAGGCGCGCTGATGTGGCCCGCCGCTTGGTCGGAATCCCCTTGCGCCAGGTATTGGGCAACCACGGCATCGAACCGTCGCCCGCCTTGCCCGCAGCACGGCGCTCGGTTCGGAGTTGGCTGGCTTGCCTGAAACCACGACTTGAGCGCGTGGCCGGGATTGTCTTTGACAACAAAGGTGCGAGCCTGGCCATCCATTATCGAAAGGCACGCAATCGGCCCGCCGCACTCAAAGCCATCCTGGCCGCCACTGCAGGCCTGGCTGACGCTCGCGCACTCATGGGGCTTTTGGCGGTCGATCTTCTACCGGTGGGTGCGCCCAACAAGGCCACTGCGCTGCAGTCAGAATTGCGCCGTTTGGGCTGTCAGGCTGCCTTGTATTTGGGTGACGACCAGACCGACGAGGATGTGTTCGCCCTGAGCGGAAGCCTGCCCTTGCTGGCCGTGCGCGTCGGGTGCAAGCGGCGCAGCCTTGCGCCGTACTACCTGCCCAGCCAAGGCGACGTTGATGCCCTGCTAGCTGTGTTGCGGGCCGCTGGACCAGGGTCGCCAGAACGAGAGTAGAGTTATGAGTATGCAGATTCAGGAGCATGGCAACGTCCGTTTTCTGGGCAGCCTTGTGGCGCTCATGCTGGCTGGCCTTTTGGGATGCGGCAAGCATGCGCTAAGGGCTGCAACTGACGCTGGCTCGGATGCCGGGCGTAGTCGCGAGGATGCGAATGCGATCACGGACACGGGCACGTATACCGATGCGGGCGCTCCGGATGCAGTCGTGGTTGACCTGCCCGGGCTGGCGGACGTAGCTGACCGTGCGGACGCACCCGACCAGGCCAGTGCGCTGGACGCTCCCGCCGATTCCGCAGGCGATGCCTGCGTTCCCATCGCCTGCGCAGATGAGTACGGGGGTCGGTTCTGCGGAACGATCTGCGACGGTTGTGGCCACACGCTCGATTGCGGAGAAACCTGCCCATACCAGGGATGGACTTGCCAGAACAACGTCTGCACCGGGCTGACGGCTGTTTGTACGAGCTTCCGTTGTGTGGATTCGTCTGATGAATCTGAGTACTGCGGCGACGTTGGCGACGGCTGCGGTGGCACTCTCCCTTGTCCGCTTACCTGTCCGAAGGCCGGGTGGATCTGCCAGGACAATGTATGTGTCGGTCCGCCGAATGTATGCACCCCAGTGACCTGTGCGAACGGCTTCTACGACTATTGCGGCGACATCGGCGATGGGTGCGGCGGCACCCTTCATTGCCCAACCACCTGCCCGAAAGGCGGGTGGGTTTGTGATAACAACATCTGCGTCGGTCCCCCGGACGTTTGCTCCAAGCTGACCTGCCAGTTTCCCGGAGCAGACATCTGCATGCTCCCTCAAGAAGTCGGTAGCTACTGTGGTGACATCGGAGACGGATGCGGCGGCACGCTCCATTGTCCGATGAACTGTCCAATGGCCGGCTGGGTGTGCGAGGAAGGCATCTGCCTGGGCTCGGCGACTATGTGCATGCCTTTCCCATGTGAATCGGCAGGTGGTGATGCCTACTGTGGCACCATAAACAACTGCTGTGGCGGCACCACCGAGTGCAGCACCATCTGTCCAAAGCCAGGTTGGACCTGCGTCAACAACCTGTGTTTGGGCGGCCCCGACTGTGTCAAGGCCACCTGTACGCCGCCGGGTGGCGGAGCCTACTGCGGCACCATCGGCGATGGCTGCGGAGGAACTCTCGACTGTCCTGCGACCTGCCCAAATGGCGACGCGTGCGGCGCACCAAACGTTTGCGGCACGGGCGCGGATGGCGGGTTTCCGCCCTTGCCCCCCGCGGTCCCCTTTCCACCACCGACGGGCACTTGGCCTCAGTTGACGCCGCCCCCGGTTCCGGCCATCCGAGCACCGTCGCCGCCACCGCCGGCGCCACGGCCGCCTCCAACCACGCCACCGTGCTGATTTTCTGGTGCCACCGAATCATGGCCCTGACGGTTTAGTCCCAGACTGCGTGACGGTAGTTCCGCCGGATCGATCGGTCTTTGGTCAGCAGGGTTGCCCCAGAAAGTGCCGCGTGCGACCAGTCAAGGTGTACCAGATCCTTCGGATCGCCTTTGATGAAGTCGGGGCGGGCCACCAGGCGATGTAGCCGGCCGACGGGTTTACCCCGCACGATGCGCAGCGTACGACCGCGCCACTTTGATCACCGCCGGAACTCCGGTTTCGAGCACGCCGTCGAGCATTCGGCACACGTCCGCACGCAAGCGCGACGCGGCCAGCTTGCCGGCTGGCATCTTTCTCACGGTTGCCTTCATGCGTACGATCAGGCTGGGATGGCACGCACGCATATGCAGGTCCGGAAAGAGAGGCTGGAATTCGAGGTAGGCTCGTCCCGCCCGCATCATGCTTGTGTTGGGGCGTCTCGCCCGCATCACGTCTCGTGTTACGGTGTCTGGCCCGCATCACGTCTCGTGTTACGGTGTCTGGCCCGCATCACGTCCCGTGTTACGGTGTCTGGCCCGCATCACGTCCCGTGTAGGGGCGACCTGCGGTCGCCCTTCGGGCGCCCGTCCCTCACCTGCGTAGGCACTAACCGCTTCGTCCGGTGGGATTCGGCGGGTCGAAACGCACCGCCTCGTGGAGGCGAGCCCACAAGGGCGACCGCAGGTCGCCCCTACACGAGAGGTGACACTTCATCGTCGACCCGGGACCAGCCGTGCTCGGCAATCTCGTGCGCACACCATACGCAGGCGAAACTGTTCGAGAACGTGAACTTCCGCTTCGGACCGTCGCCTGACACCTTCGGGTTCCCGGCTGAGCCGCGGATGCCTTTGGGCTTGCCCCTTACGGGCAGCGGCGCAAACACTGCTCGCTGGTGAATCTAGGTTCGCACTGGCGGCCTTGAGATCCGAATCCGTCCGCTCCTCACCGTGATCACGGCGCCCGACGCAATGTCATCGGCGTGGCGCCGAAAGACATCGGCCAGCAATTGAATGCGCGGCCCAGCCGGCACGTCGGGCAGGCGTATCAGCCCCGCATGCTCCGAGCCGCCGTAGATGAGCCGTCCGAAGTCGGTGTCGATTGTGACGGGAATTCGGTTCTCGCGGGCCGCCATGCCGATGATGGCCTGGTCGCCCGGATCCGGTCCCAGCCCGGATACCTCGACCACGTCATGCCCTTGTGTCTGGAGCCACTCCGCCGACGATGGCCCGCACAGCGATCAACGAGGAGTTTCACTTGGCAAGTTTGACAGCGTCCAGCGAATCTTCGGCCAGCACCGCGTGCGCGTAGGTCAGGCAGGCTCGGATGTCGTCAGGCTCGAGAGCAGGGTAGTCGGCCAGAATGGACTCCGCTGTCTCACCCTGGGCCAGAAGATTCACGATCATTTCCACGGAGATGCGCATACCCCTGACGATCGGCTTGCCGCCGAAAACGTCACGGTTCGATGTTATGCGTCCGAGCAAGGCCTGATCGGTCATCACAACTATGGTAGCCCTGCGAACCGGGCCAAGCAACCCGGACCGCGGCAACGTCCGCCTGACCCCGCTTGAGTTCGGAGATGACCTGCTCTGGGAAGAGTATTTCACCGCGCTCCATCATCGCCGCCAGCGTAGCGCAGGTGTCGGTAGCGCATGGAGAAAGCGGGCTTTTTCGGACTACGCTCTTGCACCGCCCCTAACAAAGTCCGTGATCAACGCGGGAGGATCCGGAGATACTGGGGCAGGTGGGTTCGCCGCCCGGAGGCCAAGATGACCGCGAGATTTCCGTTTGTACTGCACGCATCGATGCTCTCTCTGGCAATTGTCGGGTTAGCCGCCGAAGCATCGGCTGGGCAGAACGTCTTCTCCGTTTCGGGCAGTAACGTGCAGATCAACGGCAAGCCGTTCAAGGTGATCGGCCTGCGGCTCTCGAACGGCCTGGTCAGCGACGCCAAGACGC
>Ga0182011_10000948_pt1 | contig 25404 bp, 21 predicted proteins | sample 711E1DmetaG_FD_120481 | JGI IMG/M metagenome (GOLD analysis project Ga0182011, IMG submission 120481) | Permafrost microbial communities from Stordalen Mire, Sweden - 711E1D metaG | ecosystem: Environmental > Terrestrial > Soil > Wetlands > Permafrost | place: Sweden: Stordalen | collected...
TGCCGAGCCGCTCACCAGCGACACATAAGGCGCGCGCTCGAAGATTCGCTCGCCTTCCTGCTGCGCCACGCATCCCAACACGGCGAAACGCTTGCCTTCGCCCTGCAACCGCTTGTACAGGTTCAGACGATGGAAGACCTTCTGCTCGGCCTTGTCGCGGATCGAGCAGGTGTTATACAGGATCAGTCCCGCGTCGGCCTCGTCCTCGACGCGCAAGTACCCCTCATGCTCCAGCGTCCCAATGACCTTCTCCGAGTCATGGGCGTTCATCTGGCAGCCAAACGTCTCGATGTAGAAAGTCTTCGCCACTCCCCGAGTATATCGCTCTACGCAGAACAGCCTCGTGCGGCGGCTGGTTGGCGCGCCCTACGAGGCTGTAATTGAATCGAAATGCTGAACGAGTGACCGCCAGGTTTGGCTGATCGACCGTACAGCTTCATCTCTGTTGCGCGAATTGGTCGCTAAGCGGTTGTGCTAATCGCCAATGACGCGAATGGCTGTCGCCACAAATGGCCAACGGTACAAATGGCCGACGAGCTTATTGCGCTCGCCGCGACGGTCCCGAGCGGCTAACGCCCGGACGGTTGCTGTTGGAGCGGCCACCGGGGCCGCGTCCGCCGGAGTTGCGGCCTCCGGCGAAACCGCCGCCACCAGAGCGGCTGCGGAATCCGCTACCGCTATTGCCCTTGTACGGGCTGCTACCGATGTTCCTGGCCTGGGTCTGCGCGGATGCGTCGCCCGACTTCCAGGAGCGAGTCTCCATCGAGAGTAGGTCGTTGCTCCCCTTGGTCGACAGATCGAGGGGCTTGTTGCGCTCCTCTTTCTCAAGGTTCTTATCGGCTTCGCGCCAGATGAACTTTACCTTCAACTCACGCTCCATGCGGCGCGCGTCGGACCGTTCCTGCGGCATGACGAACGTCGTCGCCACGCCGGAGGCTCCGGCGCGTCCGGTGCGTCCGATGCGGTGAACGAAGTCGTCGGTGCCATTGGGTAGATCGTAGTTCACCACATGCGCGATGTCGTGGACATCAATGCCACGCGCGGCAACATCAGTCGCGACAAGGATGCGATGCTTGCCGCTGGAGAATCCCTTGAGAGCGGCGGTGCGCTGCGACTGCGAGCGGTCGCCGTGGATGACGTCGACATCATGCCCCAGACGCTCCAGCTTCTTGCTGATGCGGTCGGCACCGTGCTTGGTGCGAGAGAAGACCAGGAACGAGCCGGTCTCTTCCTTCAACATCTGGTCGAGCAGGCCGAGCTTCTGGTCCTGCATGACGGTGCAGGCGCGCAGTTCAACCTGTTCGCAGGGGTGTGAGGTCTGGCCAATCTCGATGCGCACTGGCTTGTTGACGTAGTCGCGCACAACCTCGCGTACGTTGGCGTCCAGCGTGGCGGAGTAGCACATGGTCTGACGGGTGCGGGGCAAGGCTCCGACGATGCGACGAATGGCGGGCAGGAAGCCCATGTCCAACATGCGATCCACTTCGTCGAGGACCAGCATCTCGACTGCGCCGATGTTGATCGAGCGGCGGCGGAGGAAGTCTTCGAGGCGTCCGGGAGTGGCGACGACCAGACGCGGTCCGCGGCTGAGCTGATCGAGCTGGGTGTTCTCGCTGAGACCGCCGACGACCAGCACCGAGTCGTTTTTGGCGCTGGGGGTCATCTTGGCGTAGACCTCCATGACCTGCATGGCGAGCTCGCGGGTGGGCAGCAGAATCAGCGAACGGATCGGCCCGCGCTTGCCCTTGGTCGAAGGCACGGAGGTCGCGTCCATCTTCTCGATCATCGGGATCAGGAAGCTGAGGGTCTTGCCCGTTCCGGTTGATGCCGTGGCAAGGATGTCGGCACCATCGAGCGCCGGCGGAATCGCCTTGGCCTGCACCGGAGTCGGGGTCTTGAAACCAGCCGCGCTGAGGCGGTTCTTCAGGCCGTCCGAGATGTTGAAGTCGTTGAAGTGAACGTCCTTCAGAAAGGGTAGGTGGGTCGCCGGATCGATGTCGATGTCGGCGGCGTCAACCACCGTATCGTGCGCGGAGGATGTGGTTGTGTCGCGTTCTATAGGCGCACTGGTTGCCTTCTGCGCTGCGGCAGAGCCGTTGGAACGATCTGAATTGTTCTGGTCCGTTGCATTGTTCTGGTTCGTATAGTTCGTTGTTTCAGTAGCCTCAGGCTCAAGAGTGGCAGTAGTCAAAATGGTTCCTTTTCAATCGTTGGTGAAGCGGCATAAGTGTGCAGTGGCGCCGAGGCGTCTTGGGAGATTGTAGTCAGCATTGCTGTCGCATATTCGAAGCGCTGCTGCTGCACGGCGAGACGCGTCCGTTGACGCATCTTCCAGCCAGAGCATCCAGCGCATCTACTTCTCGTCGATCAGGCTCAAGAGCGATGCGAATGCACTTCACTGAATCTGCACAATTCGCAGAATCTGAAGTGATTTCCATCAGGCTCCCTCGGCCCAACTCGCGGAAGATCTGCGGTGGGAGAGGCGAATCGCAGTCCCTGGCCAAACTCCGCAACAACCCTTCCACCAGAAACCTAGCTGATTCGCTAGATGCCTAGCTTGCGGCTGGTATACCCAGAAACCGGAACCCCTCGAAAATATCTGAGTTGCCCGAATCCGGTATATCCCGGAACTCTTTGCCTGCGATGCCTGCACTCGATACAGCCAAGCGCAAATTCAGTGTAGCACACCGCGGGGATAAAGAGGAAATGAAACTTCAAGAGATGGACTACGATAACGGCTTAAACAATATTTACAATCAGTTTGATCTGTTCGACTTGTAGCCGGGCCCTAGCTCCCAGATCGACAAGTTGCTCCGGGAACCGACTAGAAACCCAGACCTAAGCAAATTTTTAAGGAATGTTAGGACGCAAGTCGCTGCGGAAGGGGTAAACTGCGACAAAGTACCCGCAGATGCGAGGCTTACATTTGCTGCTGAACGTCTTGGTCTTTCAGGAGACAGTCCCATGCTGACCGCTAACACGCTCCCTCTGATGCACCCGGCCCTCGCTGATCTTCTCCAACCCGCTGCGACCGACGAACTCCTCTTTATTGCGCCGATCTTCTTCTCTGCGCCGGACATTGCCACGTCTGCACCGGGCTTTGCTCCGCCCCTCTTCGCTGCCCCGATTCTCTCTGCCCCAATCGACGAGGATGAGGAGGAAGACGACGAGGACGATCTGGAGGAGGACGAAGACGACCTCGACGAAGAGGAAGAGGACGAAGAGGAAGAAGACGACTTCGAGGACGAGGAAGACGAGGACAGTGACGAAGACGAGATCGAAGATGAGGACGACGACGAGGAAGATGAGGACGATCTCGACGAGGAAGAAGATGAGGACGAGGAGGAGTTCGACGACCTGCCCTTGGACGACTCCGTCTCGGTCAAGAAGCTCTTCCTCGAAGACCCGCCCGCCCACGCAGTCGAATGATTAAGTAGCTCCCGCTCTTGCGAGCAGCTTGTCCGCTCACGCGATCAACTCGCAGGATCGCAGCCAGATCGGCACCTACATGTATCGCCCCTCTTCCCGAGCTAAGATAAAATTTTGCATAAGACGACCGCGTCGGGCAAGATGAGTTGAACTGAAGAACTGTAAGCTGTTAGCCGCGCGCAGAGTACGAGGTGATTCGATGAAGCGCAGAATTTTGTTGGTTGACGATGAAGTGGCCGTATTGCTCACACTGAAAGCGGTTCTGGAGCTCAACGGATTTGCAGTCGACACCGCAGCGTCGGGGCGCGAGGGGCGCAGCAAGCTGCGCGCCAATCCGTACCACATGGTCATCACCGACATGCGTATGGAGAGCGACTCGGCGGGCGTGGAGGTCATCGCGGCGGCGCAGCAAGCCAGCTATCACCCGGCCATCGCCCTGCTGACCGCCTACCCTATCACCGAAGAGGACTGGCAGGCGATGGGTGCCGACAAGATGCTGGTCAAGCCTACCCACACGCAGACTCTGCTGCATCAGATCGAGAAGCTGCTGGCCGCACATGAGGCAAAGTTCGCCATCAGAAGCGTTCCGACACCCAGAGTTGTAGCGTCGAACGGCGTGACAAAGCCCGCCGCAAAAAAAGCTGCGGCAAAGAAATCTTCCGCGAAGCCTGCCATTGCGAAAAAGTCGGCGAAGATATTGAAGATGGCATCGAAGACGGCGGCAAGAGGCTCAGAAAAAGCGGGAGCGGCTGCGAAGCGGACGGCAAAGGCAGCGAAGCGATAGACCCGCGATCCTCAGCAATAGCGGAACGTTCTCAGTGGGGGGAGTGCGCCTTGATGTAGTTGCGCAGCGCGAGGTTGATGTCTAGCGCACGGGCCACGCCGTGTTCCATCATCCGTAGCCAGTCGCTCGCTGGCGGTTTCAGTTCGGCGGTACCCAGCAGGTAACTGGTCTGAGTGATGATCTCCAGCGCGTTGGCCAGATCGTGCGCGAGACGACGAATCTCCAGGGCGTACTCCTCGGGAATCTGCGACGAGGTGGTAGGCTGCACATCTGGCGTAGCGGCGGACGGCGTGGGCGGTGTGGGTTCGGTAATCATTGGCGAAGAGTCCTCCCTAGCCAGCGTACGTCGAGTTGATTCAGTGTAATCCAAGCCGTGTGCAATTGACAGCGACCACACGGTTTGACAGCAGCCTCAGTCTTTGAAAGACTAAGGACTCACGACTGCCGTGTCCGACCGCAAGGTTCGCGACCTGTAGGACAGTGCCGAAGTGGCGGAATTGGCAGACGCGCATGGTTCAGGTCCATGTACTCGCAAGGGTGTGGGGGTTCGAGTCCCCCCTTCGGCACCAAATAGTTCTTCTAAATCCATCAAACAATATAAATAGCACAAAACAAACGCCTTATCTGGGGCGTTTTGTGTCTCAATACTCCATTCAATCCCCTCATTTCCCCTGTTTTCCACCTTGGTCGCCAAGATATTAATTAATCTTAATTTTGCTATCCACCGGCAAAACGAACCGGTAAGATGGATTGCTAAGTAATTGGGCCAGAGGGGAATTGTTCGTGAATTCTAAGACTTTTCAAAAAATTGGTTTTTTTGCAGCACTTGCTCTGTTTTTCTCCATTCCGGTTCAGTCTCAGCAATCGCTTCAGGTCTTGCCGCGCCATGTTCGTTCGGCGGTGACGGATGGGCAGGCGGCGCTACAGGGTTCGCTGCCGCTTGAGCAAACGATGAACCTCTCCATTGTTCTACCGCTGCGCAATGTAGCGACGTTGAGCAACCTGTTGAGCCAGCTCTACGATCCCTCCAGTCCCAACTACCACCATTTTCTCAGCGTCGACGAATTCACCGCGCAGTTCGGACCCACTGCGGAGGATTACCGGACCGTCGTCGCCTTTGCCAAGGCGAACGGCTTCACAGTTACCGACCAACCGGCGAATCGCTTGATCGTGCCCCTGAGCGGAACCGTGGTGCAGATCAATGCGGCGTTCCATGTGCAAATGAACAACTACCAGCATCCGACCGAGGACCGAACCTTTTACTCGCCGGATCGCGAGCCCTCGCTGAATCTGGGCGTGCCGGTGGCGCACGTCTCCGGGCTGGACAACTACTCCCTGCCGCAGCCGATGGCCGAACAGCCGCAGGATGGCCAGCCCATCAGCTACGTCGCAGGCTCCGGGCCGGGCGGGACGTCGTATCTCGGCAGCGACATGCGCGCGGCCTACTACGGCGGCACAACGCTGACCGGCACCGGGCAGGTGGTTGGGTTGCTGGAGTTTGTCGGATACAACCAGAGCGATGTGGATCTGACCTTCAGCAAGGCAGGACAGACCTACAGCGTACCCATCGTCAACGTGTTGCTGGACGGAGCTACAGGCGCGGCGACTTCCAGAAGTGGCGAGGACGTGCTGGATATTGTGCAAGCAATCGGCATGGCTCCCGGCTTGAAACAGGTTCGCGTGTACATTGGCGTTAGCAACGATGCCACCATTTTGAACTCCATGGCGACGGAGAATCTGGCTAAACAGATCGGCATCTCGTGGAGCTGGAGGCCTGCTGATCCTACCGTTGACGATGTCTTCTTTGAGGAGTTTGCAGCTCAGGGACAGAGCGTCTTCGTCGCCTCCGGGGACCACGGAGCTTTCGACTCAGCGATTAGTCCGTTCTTCTATCCGGCCGATGACGAGTACGTCACGGCGGTGGGTGGAACCCATCTGACGACCAATGGAGCGGCTGGTTCGTGGCAGTCCGAGACGGTATGGAATACCACCTCTAAAGGCACGGGCAGCGGTGGCGGCATCAGTCCCGATGGAATCGCGATTCCAAGCTGGCAGGCCGGTGTGGCCACATCGGCCAACGGCGGCTCGATCACACTGCGCAATGTGCCGGATGTGGCGATGGAGGGGGACTATGACAACTATAGCTGCTCAGCGGGCACATGCAGCGGAGGCTGGGCCGGCACCAGTTTTGCTGCGCCGCGCTGGGCGGGATTCATGGCACTGGTCAATCAGCAGGCCGTGGAGGCGGGGACGGCTCCGGCGGGCGGCATCGGGTTCATTAATCCAGCGCTGTACACTCTGGCCAGTGGAACCAGCTATAGTAACGATCTGCACGACATCACAAGCGGCAACAACGATACGGCCAATCAGCCGGTGTGGTTCAGCGCCACGACGGGCTACGACCTGACGACGGGATGGGGAAGTCCAACCGGGCAGAGCCTGATCGACGCATTGGCAGGGCCTCAGGTGCCGGGCTTCTGGATCGCGGCATCAGCGGGCACGCTGGCCCTCAGCCAAGGAGCCACCGGCACATCCACCATCACGGTGACCAACGCGGGAGGGTTCACGGGCAGCGTCAATCTGGCCGTGACCTCGACCCTGCCCAGTGGCGTGACCGCATCGTGGGGGACCAATCCCACCACCGGAACCAGTGTGCTGACGTTCACGGCGAGCAGCAGCGTCACGGCTGGAACCTACCCAGTGACCATCACCGGGACCTCCGGCTCGCTGACCCAGACCACCAACATTGCTCTGACCGTCCACTCGCCGACCTTCACGCTTACGCCCTCACCCAGTAGCATCTCGCTCTACCTAGGCACTCCGTCCAAATCCACCGTTACGGTGACCTCGTTGTATGGATTCACGGGAAGCGTCAATCTGGCCGTGACCTCCACACTGCCGACTGGCGTGACCGCATCGTGGGGGACCAATCCCACCACCGGAACCAGTGTGCTGACGTTCACGGCGGACAGCACCGCTATCGCCGGAACTTCCGCAGTGACCATCACTGGAACCTCCGGCTCGCTGACCCAGACCGCGACGATTTCGCTGACGCTCTATATTCCGACCTTCACGCTGTCAACTTATTCAAGCGTGAACATCGGCCAGGGCAGCTCGGGCACAGCCTACATCTATGTGAACGATCAAAACGGATTTACGGGAAGCGTCACGCTGGCGACATCGGGGCTGCCCAGCGGCGTGACGGCGTCGTTCTCGACGAATCCAACCACATCTTCCAGCACGCTGACGCTCACAGCGAGCAGTTCCGCTCCGACCGGGCAATACACAGTGACCATCACTGGCACCTCTGGCTCTCTGACAGCAGCCACAACGCTAACGGTCGGGATCTTTATACCGACGTTCACTCTGACGACTTATTCAGGCGTAAACGTCGGCCAGGGCAGTTCCGGCACAGGCTCCATAAATGTGAACGGTCAATACGGATTCACGGGCAGCGTCAATCTGAGTGTGACCGGGCTTCCCAGTGGTGTGACGGCATCGTTCTCGCCGAATCCAACCACTTATTTCAGCACTCTGACGTTTACGGCGAGCAGTTCCGCTCCGACCGGGCAATACACGGTGACCATCACCGGGACCTCCGGCTCTACAACAGTGAGCACAACCCTTACTCTGGGGGTCTATGTGCCTACCTTCACTCTCACTGGTTCATCCGGTGTAAACGTCGGACAGGGGAGTTCCAGCTCAGGCTACGTCTATGCGAATGCTCAATACGGATTCACAGGCAGCGTTACGCTGGCGGCATCGGGGCTGCCCAGTGGAGTGACGGTGTCGTTTTCGCCGAATCCAACTACTTATTTCAGCACTCTGACATTCACGGCAAGCAGCTCTGCTGCGCTCGGCCAGTACACGGTAACGATCACCGGAACCTCCGGCTCACAGACGGAGAGCACAACACTCACTGTTGGGGTCTATGTACCGACCTTCACTCTCTCAAATAATTCAAGCGTCTATATCGGCCAGGGCAGCTCCGGGACAAGCTACGTCAATGCGAATGCTCAATACGGATTCACGGGCAGCGTCAATCTGGTTGCATCGGGGCTGCCCAGTGGAGTGACGGCGGCGTTCTCACCAAATCCAACCACCTCTTCCAGCACTCTGACGTTTACGGCGAGCAGTTCCGCTCCGACCGGGCAATATACGGTGACCATCACCGGGACCTCTGGCTCGCAGACTCAAACCACAACCCTCACGCTGAACGTCTGTGCGCCCACCTTCACCCTCTCGGATTCGCCGACCTACGCTTCTCTGAACCAGAACGGCTCTGTCACGTCCACCGTCACCATATCGCCTCAGTATGGATTCAGCAGCAGCGTCACCTTGTCCGCGTCGGGCCTGCCCAGCGGCGTGACGGCATCCTTCTCTCCGAACCCCACCATAGGAAGCAGTGTGCTGTCGCTGACCGCGAGCAGTACGGCCACCGCCGGGAGCAAGACGGTGACCATCACCGGTACATCGGGCACTACGACCGCAAGCACCAGCTTCTACTTGACGGTCTACGCGTCGACCTTCACGCTGTCGGATGCTCCTAGCACGGTGAATCTGGTTCCGGGCGGATCGGATCGATCCACCCTTACCGTGATTCCTCAGTACGGCTTTGTGAGCAGCGTCAACCTGACGATCTCCGGCCTGCCCAACGGAGTGAGCGCCTCGTGGGGAACCAATCCCACCACCGGGAGCAGCGTGCTGACGCTGACCGCAAGCAGCTCCGCCGCCGTCGGCACGACGACGGCGACCATCACCGGCACATCCGGCAGCCTCGTCGCAACCACTCCCCTTGCCGTGGTCGTCAAAGCCGCGCCCACAGCGACGACGACGGCGCTCACGGTGACTTCGTCCGGCGCTCCGGTCACATCGGTTGCCGCGGGCAGCGTGGTCACGCTGAGCGCGACGGTCACGTCCGGCACTACAGCGCTGACCACCGGGCGCGTCAACTTCTGCGACGCAGCGGCGACCTACTGCGAGGACATCCACCTGCTGGGCTCGGCGCAGTTGACCAGTGCAGGCACGGCGACGTTGAAGTTCATTCCCGGTATCGGGAGCCACAGCTACAAGGCAGTCTTCTCTGGCACCAACAGTAGTTCGACGAGCTCCTCCAGCGCGTCGGGTTTGACCGTTACCGGCGCAGTCCCCACCTCGACGACCATCGCGCAGAGCGGAGTAGCGGGGAACTACTCGCTGACGGCAACGGTGACGGCGACAGGACCGATCGCGCCCACCGGAGGCGTCTCGTTTCTCGACACCAGCAACGCGAACGCCATACTAGGCAGTGCGACTCTGGGCGTTGGGACTGAGGCACTGAGTTGGCAGACCCCGCAGTCTATCGCCACATCCGGCTCAAGCCCTACATCCATTGCAGCAGCAGATTTCAATGGGGACGGTATCCCAGATCTGGCGATTGTGAACTATGGCAGTAATACGCTGACGATCCTGCTGGGCAACGGAGATGGAACATTTAGAGCAACCGCCGTGAGTCCGGCAACAGGAGCCTATCCCATGTCTGTCGTGGTGGGAGACTTCAACGGAGACGGCAAAGCCGATCTAGCCGTAGCAAACTACTTCGGCAATACCGTTACGATCCTGCTGGGCAACGGGGACGGAACTTTTACGCAAGCAGCCAGCCCATCGGCAGGCTACTATCCCACTTCCATCACCACCGGAGATTTCAATGGAGATGGCAAGACCGATCTGGCGATTGCTAACTCAAATAACAATACGGCGACGATCCTACTAGGCAATGGAGATGGCACGTTTACTGCAACTGCTGCGAGTCCTTCTACCGGCAACTATCCAAGGTCTATTGTGTCAGAAGACTTTAATGGAGATGGCATACCGGATCTGGCGATTGCTAACAATGGAAGCAATACCGTGACGATCCTGCTGGGCAATGGAGACGGAACCTTTATCCCCACCGCAGCAAGCCCGACAACGGGAAGCTCTCCATATTCCATCACCGCTGGAGATTTCAATGGAGACGGCAAGACCGATCTGGCCGTGACAAACTACTTCAGCAACACCGTAACAATCCTGCTGGGCAATGGAGATGGGACGTTTACAGCAACTGCTCTGAGTCCAGCTACCGGCTCCGATCCCATATCTATTATGTCAGGCGACTTCAATGGAGACGGAAAGACCGACCTAGCCGTGGCAAACTTTTACAGCACCACAGCATCAGTTCTTCTGGGCAACGGAGATGGAACGTTTACCGCAGGAACAAGCCCAAGCGTCAGCACCAATGCCCGGGCCATTGCAGCATCTGATTTCAACGGAGACGGCACAACGGATCTGGCCGTGGTTAGTTCAGCGAATGGCAACGTAACAGTTTCGTTGGCGCAACGGACGCAGACGGCGGCCGCGACGGCAACCGGCATCTCGCCCGTGGGCCAAGGGGTTCATCTGGTCGATGCGAAGTACCTCGGAGATAGCCTCTACAAATCGAGCCTCTCCGGCACCACGGGCCTGACCGCGCTTCTACTCCCCACGATCATCTGGCCTACCCCGGCGGCGATTCCCTACGGCACGGCGCTGAGCGCGACGCAGTTGAACGCCAGTTCGACGGTGGCTGGAAGCTTCACCTACACACCGGCGATGGGAACCGTGCTAGGGGTTGGACTACAGACGCTGAAGGCAACCTTCACGCCAACCGACACGACCGACTACGCAACTGCCACATCGTCCGTCACGCTGAACGTCACGCAGGCCACTCCTGCGATTGCGCTATACTCCTCGGCCAGCACCGCCATCCTGACCAACGCCGTGACCTTCACGGCGAACGTCACGTCCACGGCTGGCACTCCGAGCGGCACCGTGTCTTTCTACGATGGATCGACTCTGTTGAGCTCGGCAACGCTAGCCTCGGGCGTGGCGACTTACACAACCTCGGGACTGGCTGCCAGCGCGCACTCCATCTCTGCGGTCTACTCTGGCGATACTTTATTTACCACAATGACCAGCAGCGTACAGACACAGACCGTTGAGGACTTCACCTTAGCACCGGCCAGCGGAAGCGACTCTGCAACTGCGTCCGCAGGGGCAAAGGCCAGCTATACGCTGAGCTTCGCCCCAACGGTCGGATCCACCTTTGCAGGAGCAATCTCGTTCGCCATATCGGGACTTCCGACCGGAGCAACAGCGACGTTTTCTCCCGCGACATTGCAGGCAAATTCCGCAGCCAACAGCGTAACGCTGACGGTGACACTGCCCAGCCAGACGGCAGCGCTACCTACCCGCAACCCACTACGCGGCAGTTCCCTGCCCGTGGCTCTCGGCATGATCCTGCTACCCTTTGTCGTCAAGCGAAATGCAGTCCGGCAGAGCGGGATATTGCGCAGTTTGACGAGGGGCGGCGGCTTGGCAATTCTCCTGCTCTCGGTTGCATGGGTCGCGACGCTATCTGGATGCGGAGGACAGGAGCCCGGACCAACGGCAAAAACTTATCCGCTGACCGTTACCGCAACGTCCAGCTCTTTGTCTCGCACCATAACAATCAACCTCACAGTGCAGTAGTGGTGACAATTAAACTCGAGGACGTGTGGTGCGCCAGGCATGGCTCGTAGCGCGTAAGCGCAACCCTCGATTTTCTCCTTCCGACCAGCATGGATTTGCGCCCCATGCTGGTATAGGCCGCGCCGTTGACGCTTTTCGATCATGCCTGAGCATGACTGGATAATCATCTCTTCTTATTTGCCATGTCGCCGGGCTCCTATGTTATGCTGAGACCGTCCCATGGCAATACCCCCGAAGCAAAACAGGATAAATACATTGAAAACAAATAGGTTAATGGTGGGATGGTACAAGTTTACGCGATCAAAGACCTAGTGTCCTGAGTATGAAGTTCGCTAAAGAATTGGGCGAGCCCTCAGTCTTTATTCTGAACGCAACCCTAGGCCTACAGCCTAGGCTGGTATAGAACACTTGTCGGCTATTACAGTTACAGTCGGAAAAATCCTATCAACGACAAAGACGGAATGTCGACCCAATTAGAGAAGATTCTCGCGCATACACGGCTCACAGTAAACGAGCGGCGCGCTATGGCTGATATCGCTCTTCTGGAGCGACAAGCCGCCGCACACACGCCTCGCGGATTCACTGCCTCCCTGCGCCGGGTTGCGGCGAGTGGTCCGGCAGTGATTGCCGAGCTGAAGAAGGCTTCGCCGTCTAAGGGACTGATTCGACCAGACTTCGATCCCGCGACGCTTGCCCTCGCGCTACAGGCCGCCGGAGCCGCAGCGCTTTCGGTGCTGACGGACGAAAAGTTCTTTCAGGGCTCGCTCGAAAACCTCACACTGGCATCGAGCGCCGTCTCAATTCCCTGCCTACGCAAGGATTTCGTCGTTGACCCGTTGCAAATTCTGGAGGCGCGAGCGGCGGGCGGAGACGCGATTCTGCTGATCGTCGCGGCGCTTGCCGATGACGCGCTGACGAGCCTCTACCGCGAGGCGCAACGCATGGAGCTGGACGTTCTGTGCGAGGTACATGATCGCGCGGAGTTGGATCGCGCCGTTGCTCTGGGCTTCGCCGTCATCGGCGTCAACAGCCGCAATCTGCACACCATGCAAGTGGTGCCGCAGACCCAGATCGATCTGGCCGAGTGGTTGCCCAGCGAGGCCGTGCATGTGGCCGAGAGCGGCATCCAGAGCGTGGCAGATCTGGTGCGGATGCGCGGCGTGGGATATGACGCTTTCCTGATCGGCGAATCGCTGATGCGACAGCCCGATCCGGCTGCGGCGTTGTCCGTGTTGTTGGCAGGCTAGGGATCTGAGTCTAACGCAACCCTATGCTGGTATAGATCGTGCCTTTGGCTCTTGATTTACGCCGCTGGCTATAGACTTAGGTCATTAGAGCAGTTCTTCTATAGGTACCCCAGAATTCATTTGTCATTCTGAGCACAGCGAAGAATCCCCGCATTTCGTTCGCAGTGACGAGGGGGTGCATCAATAGGGGAATCTAGATCTACAGATCTGCGGCGCACGAACAATCCGCACAACGCACGAGCATTCCGAATTACGATGAGGACAACGCGATGTGGGTAAAGATCTGCGGCAACACGAATCTGGAAGACGCACAACTGGCCGCCGAGCTTGGCGCGGACGCGGTGGGCTTCGTCTTTGCCGCAAGCAAGCGGCAGGTGACGGCCGAACAGGTGGCCGAGATCATGCCGTATCTTCCCGCACAGGTCGAGCGCGTAGGAGTCTTCGACACGCTGGACGCGGAGGAGATTGCGACGGTCGCGCTGAAGGTGGGGCTGACGGCGGTGCAACTCCACAGCGGTGTCGATGAGAAGTTGGCCACTCAGTTGGCGGAACGCTTCACCGGTGGCGTGAGGATTATTCAGACGTTGCACTGGGCTGTCGACAGGCAGGCGCAGGCGGGGGCGAACGCGACTTCGGCGGCGACGCTCACATCTCGACTCGGTGCGGAAACGCCCACCGCTTGGCTTACTGCCGAGATTGCGCGCGTCGCGCGGCTAGGAGTTGCCGAGCGCGTTCTGATCGACTCGAAGGTGGGCACCGCTGCGGGCGGAACCGGTGTAGCCTTCGACTGGGATGCGGCGCGAGCGGCTTTTGCTTCTGCTCCAAACGGTGTGCATCTGATCGTCGCGGGCGGACTGCGAGCGGAGAACGTGGCCGAAGCGATTGCGCGACTAGCACCGTGGGGCGTCGACGTGAGCAGCGGCGTCGAGGCTTCTGTGGGCCACAAAGATCCACAACGGCTGGCACAATTCATCCACAACGCGCGCGAGGCCGTTGCCCCTTGATTGCATGAGATTTCTACATCATCTGTTGATGCGGACTAGCGGCGCGGATGCGAGTCGTGAGTGTGCGCCCTGGGGGTGCGGTCGTGGTAGGTCTGCGTCCTCTGGCGTCCAGCCGGCGAGCTTGATGCGTAGGCAGAGACGGGGTCAATCGCAACCAGACAACACAGTAGGGACGCAAGCACAACGTGAAGTGTAAATTTCATCTTTGCTCCCTTTCTGAGTACAAGAATATGACGCTTAAAAATTCGCTTACGATTCGATTAATTTCATCGACTGAAATAATGCTACCTCGCCGGTACCAATAATGCAAGACTCAAACTGAATTGTTGTGACTTATTCTGAAAATGGGACACTAATCGCTGCGACGCTCGAGGTCCGCACGTGATGCGAGATGGGCCAGGCTTGCGCAGCAGCGAAGAAAAGTTGCGCCTTAACGGGCAAACGTTCTATTATCAAATGCAAGATGACTTTCGACCTCAGCCGCTTCTGGTTTACCTTCCGCTACTGGCGTACAGTGGCGGGCTCGGCGGAGTAGGCTCATCTGAACGATCTAGTACGATCTGCAAGTTTCAGTTGAATCGACATCCATGCGAGCCGCGACCGAATTCTGTCGCGGCTTTTGCTTTGTTTAGGGAGCTGTGCAAGTGAGTTGTGCGGAGGTTGAACCGATGAGTGTGACTGCAATTTTGACATCGCCCGTGAGCGCAGCATTGCACGAGCGCGCAGGTCGCTTCGGCATCTACGGCGGGCGCTATGTGCCGGAGACGCTGGTAGCTGCGCTGGAGGAGTTGGAGGTGGCATACGCCGCCGCCGACGCCGATCCGGCCTTCCACGCCGAACTGGACGGCCTGCTGCATAACTACTGCGGACGTCCCACGCCGCTCTATTTCGCCAAGCGCATGAGTGAGCAACTGGGCGGTGCCAAGATCTACCTAAAGCGAGAGGACCTGCTGCACACCGGCGCGCACAAGATCAACAACGCTCTCGGCCAAGGCCTGCTCGCCCGCCGCATGGGCAAGCAGCGCATCATCGCCGAGACCGGCGCGGGCCAGCACGGCGTAGCCACGGCCACCGTCTGCGCGCTCTTCGGTATGGAGTGCGTTATCTACATGGGCGAAGAGGACATGCGCCGCCAAGAGCTGAACGTTCTGCGCATGAGACTTCTCGGCGCGGAGGTGCGCGGCGTCGCCACCGGTTCCGCCACGCTGAAGGACGCCATCAACGAGGCCATGCGCGACTGGGTCACCAACGTTCGCACGACGTACTACATTCTGGGAACAGCATCGGGCGCGCATCCTTATCCGACGATGGTGAGAAACTTTCAGCGAGTGATTAGCCGCGAATCTCGGGTGCAGATTTTGGAGCAGGAGGGCAAGCTGCCTGCTGCGATTGTCGCCTGCGTGGGCGGTGGATCGAACGCCATTGGTGCGTTCTACGAGTACCTCGACGACAAGAACGTGAGGCTGATCGGCGTGGAGGCGGGCGGGCGCGGGACAAAGCTCGGCGACCACGCGGCGCGATTCCAAAAGATCGACGGCGGCGTTCCGGGAGTCTTGCAGGGGACGTTCAGCTATGTGTTACAGGACGAAGCAGGACAGGTCGCGACGACGCACTCAGTCAGCGCGGGGCTCGACTACGCCAGCGTTGGCCCGGAACACGCCATGCTGCACGACTCGGGCCGCGCGGAGTACACGTCGGCGTCAGACTCGGAGGCGTTGGCCGCAACGGTGGCGCTGGCACGGACCGAAGGGATTCTACCCGCACTCGAAAGCGCGCACGCCGTCGCCGAAGCAATGAAGATGGCTCCTAAGATGGCGAAGACCGACGTGCTGATGGTGAATCTATCGGGTCGCGGCGACAAAGACATGGGGATTTTGGCGCGCGAGTTGAATCTGCAAGGAGCAAAGTAACGATGTCGATTAATTTTCAAAAGAAACCGGGAGTTGTGGCGTATCTTACGGCGGGCGATCCCAATCTGGAGACGACCTACACGATTGCGTTGGCCGCAATTGACAACGGTGCGGACGTCATCGAGCTGGGCGTTCCCTTCAGCGATCCGCTGGCCGATGGTCCAGTGATTCAGCGGGCGAGCGAGCGAGCCGTTGCGCGTGGGGTTCGCCTGACCGATGTGCTGGAGGTTGCGCGCAAGCTACGCGCAGCACGGCCTACCTGCGGACTAGTGATTTTTTCTTATCTCAATCCTGTGGTGCGCATGGGGATGAAGAAATTTTGCGCAGCTGCGAAAGCTGCGGGCGCAGACGGAGTCCTTCTTACCGACATGATCGTCGAAGAGGCCGACGAGTACTTGGCGGAGATGAAGGCCAACGGACTTGCGCCGGTGTTTCTGGCCGCGCCAACCTCGCCCGACGTGCGGTTGAAGGCAATTGCAGAGGCTTCGCGCGGATTTGTCTATGCGATCTCTCGCGTGGGAATTACGGGCACACAGCAGAAGGTCGCGGGCGACGCATCGGAGTTGGTGGCGCGGCTGCGCAAGTTCACCGAGCCGCTTGGTATTCCGATTGCCGTGGGTTTCGGAATTTCCAACGCGGAGCACGTCGCGGCGGTGGGTAAGTTCGCCGACGCGGCGATCATCGGCAGCGCGCTGGTGGCGCTGATTGAGAAGTCAACCGCCGCAGATGCGCCCGCCGCAGTTGGGCGATTTATCGCGGGATTGCGCGCATGAAGGATGCGCAATCCCTGAGAAGCGACTGTGCGACGCGGGATCGTAGGCTTCCAGCCGCTCGCCATTTATGATGAAAGGAGTAGAAAAATTCCGGGCGTGCGATTGAGCGCTGCGTTCGATGATGAAGGAAGACGATAGCAATGGACCTCTCCGATTGGCGAAATAAAATTGACGAGTTGGATGAACAGATCGTGCATCTCATCAGCAAACGCGCAGAGGCAGCCGAGGCCATCGGCGAGTTGAAACGCAAAGCGCAGTCGCCGGTCTACGAGCCGGGACGCGAGCAGGAGGTCTTCGACCACGTTCGCGCAACCAACTCCGGGCCTTTGTCTGACGCCGACATGCAGCACATCTACGAGCGAATTATCGACGTAATGCGCACGCTACAGCGACGCGATAAATAAGCTGTATTAACGCGGTTTTTTTGATAGTGTAATAAGTTTTCTATCAGGCAAGAGATTTAGTCTCTCATTTTTAGACGAAGCAGAAATCAAGATCAACGGCAGTTACAAAACCAGAAAAATGGATGGGCGCGATGATTGTAGCAATGCAGGATGAGGCAACCGAAAAGCAGATTCAAGACGTGATCGAGCGCATGGTTGAGCTCGGCTTCAATGTTCACCGCACGACGGGAACGAACCAGACGATTCTTGCCGGAGTCGGCAAACCAGCGCACTTCGACGTAGTGGAGTTCAAGGTGCTGGATGGCGTACATGATGCATACCGCATCTCGTCGCCGTACAAGCTGGCGGGACGCAGCTTTCGGCCAGAGGGCACGAAGGTTAAGTTCAGAAACGGCGTCATCATTGGCGACAAAGAGATTGCCATCATGTCCGGTCCCTGCTCGGTCGAGTCGCGCGAGCAGATCTTCGAGAGCGCAAAGCTAGTGGCTGCAGCCGGCGCAAAGTTCCTGCGCGGCGGTGCGTACAAACCGCGCAGCTCGCCGTATAGCTTTCAGGGGATGGGCCTCGAAGGTCTCAAGCTGATGCGCGAGGCAGCCGACGAGAACGGTCTGCTGGTCGTCACCGAGGTGATGGAAATTGCGCAGATCGAGGGGATGCTTCCCTACGTCGACCTCTTCCAAGTGGGCGCGCGCAACATGCAGAACTTCAATCTGCTGCGCGAGTTGGGCAACACGCGCACACCGGTGATGATGAAGCGTGGCATCGCGGCAACTATCGAGGAAGTGTTGTTGAGCGCCGAGTACATTCTCTCCGGCGGCAACTACGACCTGCTGATCTGCGAGCGCGGCATTCGCACCTACGAGACCTACACGCGTAATACGATGGACATCTCGGCGATCCCCGTACTGAATAAGCTCACCCACCTTCCGGTTATTGCCGATCCTTCGCACGGCGTGGGCATTCGCGATCTGGTGCCGCCGATGGCGCTGGCCGCAGTCGCGGCAGGTGCCGCCGGTCTCATCATGGAGATGCATCCGCACCCGGACAAGGCATTGAGCGACGGCGCGCAGAGCCTCTATCCCGAGCAGCTCGTAAAGCTGATCATTCAGTTGCGCAAACTCGCTCCGGTGGTTGGAAAAACGGTCGCGTAAGAGGGCTGATTGTAACAACGAGGCGCGCGTTGCTGACTGCGACGCGCGCCTTATCGTTACTGTAAAATGGAGAAAGAGGAAGCGCCATGGCTCACATCTCCGAAGAGGAAAAGCTGCGTCGGCACAGTTCCAATGAGAGCGTCATCGGCACGCACGCCATGGAAGGCATGCAACTGGACGAAGCAACGCTGGATCTGATGCGTCGGTTTGAAGAGGGCGAGCTTGACCGCGCGCAACTGTCGGCGGGCATCGATCTGCACGTTCAGGATTTGCTTTCGGCGCGCCGTACCGACCAAGCCGCGACCGTGCACTCTGCTGTGGTTGCGGCCTGACGTCAAGTGTCCTCTGCCATCACCAGCGACCCGCACTCCGAACCGGGCAACCAGTGCCCAAAAAACTTCTTCGACATCGCGAATTACTCTGAACTACTGAGCATCGAAGCTCCGTTGGTGGCCAAGCGCGCAGGAGAATTGGACGATCTTGGAGTTACCGGGAAGTTCGACTCCGTTCATCTGTGCGCAATTCATCACGATCTCTTTCAGGATGTCTTTCCTTGGGCTGGAGAGTTGCGTTTGGTCAATATTTCCAAGGACAATTCTCGCTTCGCACCGGCGCTGCATATTGCGACAGCCCTTGCAGACGTGATGGAGAAACTTCGTTGCGAGAGCCTTCTCGCCAACCTTTCTCTGCAAAAGTTTGCCGAGCGGGCGGCGTATTATCTGGGCGAGATCAATGCGATTCATCCCTTTCGCGAGGGCAATGGAAGAGCGCAGCGCGAATTCATTCGCCAGCTTGGGGTTCATGCAGGGCATCCACTTTCCTGGGCTGGATTTACCGAGCGGCAGATGACAGACGCATCGATTCTGAGCCATGCGCAAGGCGACAACACGCAGCTTGCTGCCATAATTGAAGTGGCGCTCTTCTCCACACGCGAGCGCGGTTGAGACAAAAATGACCGAACGAATTTTTATCGTCGGAACGGGGTTGATCGGAGCATCAGTCGGCCTCGCTCTGCGCTCTGCGGGATTCAACGGCAAGATCGTCGGAACCGGCCCGACCGAGCGGACGTTGATTATCGCAAAAAAGATGGGCGCAATCGACGCGTGGGTTCCGCGCGATGACGCCGAGGCCACTGCCGCAAAGGCGGACTTGATTCTGTTGGCTGGCCCCGTGCTTTCAATTCTCGACTGGATGCAGCGGTTCGCGCCCGTGTTGAGCGAGCATCAACTGGTCACCGACGTTGGTAGTACCAAGGTGCAGATCGCGGAGCAGGCGACGAAATTATACAACCAGCCGGGGCGCGCGCGATTCCTCCCCGGGCATCCGATGGCGGGCAAGGAGTCGGGCGGAGCGGAGCTAGCCGAAGCTGACCTTTTCCGCGGGGCAACGTGGCTCTTCACACCGCTCGACCAATCCCCTGCCCGGCTCGACGCGGCAATTCATCCACTTGAAGCCGAGTGGCGCGAGTGGGTGGTGAAGTTTGGCGCACACACCATCGACCTCGCACCGGCGCGCCACGACGAGATCTGCGCGTGGGTGAGCCATCTTCCGCAGATGCTCTCGACTGCGCTGGCCGCGCTGCTGGAAGACACTTTTGGTACGGACGCAAAGGGACGCGAAGAGGTCGCGGCCATTGGCGGACGCGCGCTGCGCGAGACGACGCGGCTGGGATCGAGCCCGTACAGCATGTGGCGCGACATTGCGCTCACCAACTCCGAACCAATCGCCGCAACGCTCGACGCGCTCGAACAACGGCTAGCGCATCTGCGCGAAAATCTGCGCACGCCACAATTGAAGGAAGAGTTTCGCCTTGCCAACGAGTTTCGCGCGCGACGGGATCGGTAGGATTCTTTGTACAAGATCGATTGCGCGATGGAGAGACAAATTAAAGCGCGGAACCTGTCTGGTCACTTACGAAATGACTTCGTGTTGGATAGGATAGGAATTGCTCTGGTGCCTCCGCACCTCCAAAACTTAATATCGATGCTGCGTTCAAAAGTCCTTGTGGCTGCATTATCGACGCTGGTCTGCCTGCAACTCGGCTGCTTGCCGATGCTCGCCCATCCGACGCGCTCGCTCGTCCGCCCCGCTGCCAGTCGGACGATCATCCCTCAGCCCACGCCACGCACTGCCCGCGAACGGGGCACGGGTAAGAGTGCATCGGCACGCAACAGCGTAGCACCGACTCGTTCTCATTCGGCAGCGCGCGCCACGGTGAGCGAGCAGCGCGTTGCCTCTCCACAAGCGCGTCGTGCAGGTACGAAGAATGCTTCGGATGCAGAGGCGACGAACGTCCATGCAGGGATTCGCAGCCGCTCGCTCGATCAATCCGTCGAGCAGCCTGACAGACGCGGTGGTCGGAACCAATCTCGCGTGTTTTCTCGCGATGGACTACAGCGCGCACACATCGTTCCCGTCTCCGTCGAGCGCAACATTCGTCCAACCCGCGCCAGAGGTCGCGCCGAACGCCGAGTAGCCGCCGATGAACAGCGCGCCTCTACCTCACATACTTCTGCTGCTAGCGAGCCGTTCGCCGTCGTCTCCGACGCACCACAGAACCGGGCCGCGACGATGCGTCCCGCACCGCACAGCTCCATCGACGAGATAGCGACCACGCCGCTACTGATGCCTGCGCTGCGCATCTCGTCGCTCTACGACATCCGTGGGCGCCTCGTTGTTCCTCCGCCGCTGTACGGTTCGCACGAGAATCTTCTCCACCAAAACGAGATGGCCAACCGCGACGGTCTTGACCGCATTCGCGACGACGCCGACCTGCTGGATCTGTGCCGCCAGCAGAAGCTGGTTCCCATTCTGCAAAACGACGCTCTGCGTATCGACGCAACCCTACCGGAGAATCGTCGCTACTCGCGACCGTGGACCGCGACCTTTCTTTCGGTTCTCTCGCACGACTACTACGCCACATTCCATCAGTCTTTACAGGTCGACTCGGCCGTACGCACGGTCGCCGTCCAGCAGCGGCTGACGCACAGCAACGGCAACGCCGCGCCCTCGTCCGGCGACAATGCCTCGCCGCACTTGACTGGACAGGCGGTCGACATCGCCAAGCGCGGGCTCTCGGTCACGCAGATCGCGTGGATGCGCGCGTATCTTCAGCCGCTGATCGGACAAGGAAAGATTGACGTGGAAGAGGAGTTTCGTCAGGCCTGCTTCCACATCAGCGTCTACCGCAACTACGTCTCTTCGTCTCCTAGTCCGTTCAACCTCGCCACCGCGCGATAGTCGGCGTCAGGCCGACTCGGGCACGGAGTCCGCGTCGATCAAAACGATCTCGTCGACTTCCACATAATCGTGGAGTGGGTATCCTGCGTCCTTCCAGCCGTCGAAACCGCCCCGCAGCGGACGCACACGCGTGATGCCTAGGCGATGCAGTTGCAGTGCGGCCTTGGAGCTGCTCTCCTCCGACGGACAGGAACAGTACAGGATCACGTCGCGGTCGCGCGGAATGCGTTCGGCGTGGCGCGCGATGTCGCCCGGCCCAATGCGCACGGCTCCGGGCAGCACGCGCGGGTCGGGTAGGTAGTCCAGCGGATGGCGCAGGTCGACGATGTAGGGCTGCGGCGTTCCATCAAGCTTAGCCTCGTCCAGCATCGCCTTCAGCTCTTCTGGCTCGAGACGCATCTCGCGCACGCGCGACTCGAAGCGACGCTGCTTGACCACGCGCCAGACGAAGAAGCCAATCACCGTCAGCAGGAAGACCGCTACCGCGAAGTGGCTGAGGAACGCGAAGAATCCCTGGCTGCGCCTTGCCACATCGGCGAAGAAACGCCCTGCCAGCACAAACGAGAGCGTCCAAACCAATGCGCCCGCAAGGTCGAAGAAGATGAAGCGAGAGAAGCTCATTCCGGTCTGTCCTGCAATCGGCGGAGCCACCGTGGAGAGCCCAGGTACGAACTTGGCAAACAGCAGCGTCACCGACCCGCGCCGAGCAAAGTAGCCTTGTGTGCGGGCCACGCAGGTGGTCGATTCCAGCGACATCCGGCAGAGCAGCCGCACCACACGCCCGCCAAAGTTGCGTCCCAGCATGAACCACGTCGAATCCGCAATGGCGCAGGCCGCAATCACAGCAAGTATCGCCCACGACTCACTGACGCGATGGGTCGCGCTCAACGTTCCTGCCGTCAGCAGCAGCGGGACGGCAGGCGCGGGCAGACCAAGCTGCTCCGCCAGCACCCACAGAAACAGAATCGCGTAGGCGTGTCCCACGAAAAATTCAATCGCAATCGGCATGGAGGGAACTCCTCTTCTATAGATGAGCCTACCCCTGATTAGGATGCCGGGATCCGTGGAACGCAGCCGAATTCACACAATACTGAGGTACGCTCGGCTATACTCAGTCTTCAGAAAGCCTTGAAACCACAAAGTCCCGCCTCATTAGGAGACAGATCGCATGACACGTAGACCGCTCGTAATCGCCGCCCTTGCCGCATTGCTTCCACTCGCCGCAGTCGCTCAGACTCCCGTCCAATCTGGTCCCTACAAGATTCTCCAGACCGTCAAGGTTGGCGGTGATGGCGGCTTCGACTACGTTACGGCGGACTCCAACGCGCGCACGCTCTACATTGCGCGTTCCGGGCCTGCGGGCCATATCGGCGTCTTCAACCTCGACACGCTGGCGCCGCTCGGCGACATCCCCGGCGTCAGCGCGCACGGAGCCATTGTCGACCACGCCTCTGGCCACGGCTTCGCCACGAGCAAACCCATCACCATGTTCGACGCCAAGACGCTCGCCGTCCTCAAGAAGATCGACGTCGGGGGCTCGCCCGATGGCTACCTCCTCGACGCCTACAACCACCGCTACTATGAGCTTTCGCACTCCGCACCCAACGTCACCGTCATCGACCCCAAGGACGGCTCGGTTCTCGGCACAATCGACCTCGGCGGTGCGCCCGAGCAGGCCGTCACAGACGGACGCGGCCACATCTACATCGACCTCGAAGATAAGGACGCCATCGCCGTCGTCGACGCCGACACTCTGAAGGTGACCGGCAAGTACGACCTCTCCAGCCGTGGCGGCGGTTGCGCGGGTCTCGCCATCGACGCCAAGAACAGCATCCTGTTTGCCGCCTGCCGCGACAAGAAAAATATGATCATCCTCTCGGCTAGCGACGGCCACATCCTTACCGACCTGCCCATCGGCGTGGGCAGCGACGGAGCCGTCTTCAACCCCGACACCAACGAGGTCTTCAGCTCGCAAGGCGACGGCACGCTGACCGTCATCAAGGAAAACTCTCCGACCAGCTTCGTCGTCGAGCAGACCGTCAAGACGCCGGTGCGCGCCAAAACCATCACCCTAGACACCAAGACCGGCCACCTCATCCTCATCACCGCCGAGTTCGGCTCAGTGCCCGCGCCAGCCGCTCGCGCACCGGGGTCTGCTCCCGCTGAAGCCCCCCGCCCCGCTGGCCGCGTACGCCCGCCCATGATCCCCGGCACCTTCTCCATCCTCGTCGTCGGGAAATAGAGCATCTCCCGAATTGCTATAGACCAAATGTATTGTCATTCTGAGTGCAGCGAAGAATCCCCGCATTTTTTCGCTGCGCCACGGTCTATACCCTTGGCTAAAATGCTCTACCATCGTATCTATGTCAGACCTTGCTGCCCTCAGCACCGAAGCGCGCAACCCGCGCAGCACGCACATCGACGAGCTCTCGACCCTTGAGATGCTCACGGTCATCCAGCAGGAGGACGCGATCATCGCTTCGGCGGTCGCGTCGCAACTGACTGCCATTGCGCGCGCGGTCGACGCCATCGCCGAGCGATTCGCGCGCGGCGGACGGCTCTTCTACATCGGCGCAGGAACCAGTGGGCGTCTCGGTGTGCTGGACGCCAGCGAGTGCCCGCCGACGTTCTCCGTGCCATCGACGCTGGTGCAAGGCATCATCGCTGGCGGCGACCGCGCTCTGCGGCTCTCGTCGGAACACAGCGAAGACTTGCCGGAAGAAGGCGCGGGCGATCTGATCGCCGCAGGCTTCGCGGAGCAGGACACGCTGGTCGGCATTGCGGCCAGCGGACGAACGCCCTACGTTCTCGGCGCGCTGATCCACGCTCGCTCACTGGGTGCGCTGACCATCGGCCTTTCGTGTGTGCAGAACTCACCCGTCGCACAACACTCGGAGATCGCCATCACGCCGGTCACCGGGCCGGAGGTCATCACCGGCTCGACGCGCATGAAGGCGGGCACGGCCACCAAGCTCGTCCTCAACATGCTCTCGACTGGCGTCATGATTCGCACCGGCGCAGTCTACGGCAACCTGATGGTCAACGTGCGGCCCACCAACGCCAAGCTCGTCGACCGCGCACATCGCATCATCGTAGCCGCCACCGGCTGCGACCGCTCTACCGCCGAGCGCCTGCTGCATGAGGCCGGATCGGTCAAAGTGGCCATCGCCATGCAGAAGCTCTCGCTCCCACGCCCCGTCGCCGAAACCCGCCTCGACGCCGCCTCCGGCAGCCTCGCTCGCGCTCTGCGCTCGCCGCTGCGGTAGATTCCGCTTAGCGGAGGAAGTCTTTGCCACGAATGAGGGAGACGACTTCGGCGAGCGTTGCGGCCCACTCCTTCCACGCGACCTGCGGGGTGGGGCCGAGCGCCTTGACGTACAGGCTCACCGCAAATCCCTCCTGCGGGCCCTCAAGTTCGACCAGCGCGGGACGCATCACGCAGTCCAGCATTGTATCGGGCCGGTTGAGTGGTTCGGCCAACCGCGTCAGCCGGCGCAGAACCTGCTCCTGTAGGTGGAAGGAACCGAACAGAGAGTGATCGCGCCAGACCATGTCAATGTAGCTGGCGAATCCGCTGTGGGGCGTGCTGAAATCAAGCGTGGGAATCGCGTCGAGATTCATTTGAAGCTGTTCAATCTCGTCGGCGTCCATCGTCCACGCGTCGCACTTGGCGGTGAAGACCGGCGAGCGCGTCGCATTAAGCGCGCGCAGAGCCTGCATCAGTGGCGGGTGTTGCTCGGCCTCGGGCACGGCATCAAAGTCATACGGATTGGCGCGCAGATCGACGAAGCCCGTCTTCCCATCAGCATTCTTCCACGGCACCACCAGGACGGGATCCTCGGCTGCACATTCAACGGACCATTCTGCAAGCATCGTTCCATCATACTAAGCCACGTGGCCGAAAACATAAGGCAGACGCGATTCGGCAGCAGTTCTAA
>Ga0182011_10000950_pt1 | contig 25383 bp, 23 predicted proteins | sample 711E1DmetaG_FD_120481 | JGI IMG/M metagenome (GOLD analysis project Ga0182011, IMG submission 120481) | Permafrost microbial communities from Stordalen Mire, Sweden - 711E1D metaG | ecosystem: Environmental > Terrestrial > Soil > Wetlands > Permafrost | place: Sweden: Stordalen | collected...
CGATTATAGCACAAATGTTTTGTATTGCGAAAAGATTTTCACCACGATCCCGCGGAAGAACACCTCGGGACAGCCGGGCACGAAGAACACAAAGGTTTAAATTCTTGCCCCTTCTGGGTCAAATCTTTTTTCGTTCCGGATTGTCTGGAGTAGGACTTTAAATTATACCAGTAGTGTCAAGAGGGGTAATCCGGAGGGAAAATATTGCCATTGAGTGACGACAAGCTAACTTCAGAAAGACCTATCAGCATCCTCGATAGGGACGATTTAAAAAAATGGGAATTTTGGAAGCCGTGGTGGGCGCAGACCCCTCCTACGGGAAAAGCCCCATCCGGGAAGAGCACCCTCCTTGGGCAGGCTACCCTCCGGAGGCGCTGCAAAGTACCCCAAAAAACTGGGACAGACGCAGGACAGGCAGGCTGCTGTCTGCCTCTACGAGGAGGCGGGGCGGAGCAGGTAGCCAAGGGCCTGTTTGCCATCCATGGCGATTTCCAGGCGGTAACCCGGGCGTTCGGAAGGAATATGGATGAGCTTGATGCAGCGGCTGGCGGGGGTTTGGTCCGGGAAGAATTTGGGCAACTGGTCGGCGGACTGGTGGATGAATTCCAGGTCCAGGAAATCGCCGGGCTCTTCCTGGCTTATGGCCAATGGATAGATCTTCGTCTCGACCAGGTCCTGGAAAAAGTGCGTGCCATAGGAGGGTTCGGAGGAGTAACCGCCCTTTTGCCCGGCCAGCTCCACAAGTGCACGGGTATTGAAGATGTCGGCGTACGTGACAGGCACGCCCTGCATGGCATCGGAGGAACCCCAGCGGCCCGGACCCATCAGGATGAAAGTGTGCTTTTCGAGAGCCTTATTGATCTGCCCGATCCAGCGGGCCACTTCGGTGTAATCATGCGGGGATTCCAGGCGATGGTAGGCCTGCGGGTCGACGTAGACAAGATATTCCACCTGGTTGACCTGCCCTTGCGGGACCATGCGCGTGCAAAGGAAAAGCCTGTCCCTTTCCGGCAGACCGGTGGGAACCGGCTGAGGCAGGCGACCATCTAAGCTCCATAAATTTTGGGGGCGGCACTGCAGGAGGTGAAAAATAAGCTCCGGTCCGGCGTTTCCGCCTGGATTGAGCGAGAGGGCAAATTCGACATCGACCGGCATTTGATACTCTTCGGCGAGGCAGGCCAGGACGGACTTCAGCAAAGTCACAAAGGGGCTGCGCCGAAAGAGGCCATCGAAGGTCAACACCAATTGCCTGGGATCGATATCCAATCCAGTCGCCGTGGGCGGCCGAATTGATTCGCCGTCGTACAGGGATGCCACCCAACGCAATGGGGGAAAATCGGAACCCAGGACGGTCTCAGCCGGCAGTGTGGCATATTCATTTTTTTCAAGGTCGAGCAGGTCCACAAAATGCTGGGAATAATAGCGGATGGCTTCAGGGGTCGCTTCGGGGCGCAACTGCGGATGGCTGAGATTGACCATACGCGGGTAATCATTGCCGTTGCGTTCCACGGCGCGCGTGCCGAGGCCCATTACAAGCCGCATGAAACCTTCTTCGCAGCGCAGGCGCGGGTTCCAGACGTATGGGCTGGTGCTGTAGGCTACTCCGGACATGGCAGGGAAATAGTACTGGCGATGACGCTGTCCCTGCACTTCCTGGAGCAAAATAGCCATGCGTTCGTCGTAGTCCAACAGGCCCATGCGGCGGCGGTACATCAGTGCGTCCGGGCTGAATACACTGGCATAGACCCGGCGGATGGCCAATGTCAGATCTCGCAGATTCTCCTTGGGGTCACCCTGGTTAGGGCAGAAGAAACTGTCGTATTTTCCCGCAAAGGAAGTGCCAAAATTATCCTCCAGCAGGCTGGAAGAACGGACGATCAGAGGCGTTTTCCCAAGCGTATGCAGTAGATCACGCAGCTGGTCGGCGATTTCCTCCGGGAAACGGGAGCGGGAATATTTGGACTGGATTTCCGGGAATTCCGCCCTAATCTGTTCGGCCGACTTGTATTTTTGGGCGATGAATTCAACATTGTTCATCGCCATAAAATCATAAAAGACATTTGCACCCAAAAAATAGGAACGCGGCAAAACAATTTGCTGACATATTTCAGGAGACGTGCTTTGCAGGATCTTATAGGCCAGCAACATCCCGGCGGCTTTGCCACCGATCTTGCCTGTACCAATGCGATGTTCCAGCACGTAATTAAAATCCGCGGTGGTAAACCACTGCCTGGCAATGTGAATGAATGCCAACTGGTCGCTAATGGTGCTTTTAAGCAGCACGACCCGCAATTCCTGCAATTGGTGGTCGACCGAGCGACGCTGGTCATCGGGCAGGGCTTCATATTTCTCGGCTTGTCTCAGTACCATTTCCAACGGGGCAAGTTCCGGGTTGAAACGCAGGCGTAATTCCGGCGAGTCGCCGTTATGGCGATCTTCCAACAGGCCGTCAATTATATTGTGAAGGATCGCCAGTGGCAGGTTATAGGCAAAATAAAAATCGGTCAAGGTTCGCTGTACACGATGAAAACGCAGGTCCCACTGTGAGGGTTCCTCATTTTGCAGGAGGGCAAGGATGCCTTCGCGTTGTTGGGAAAGCACGGCCTTTTCGTGCACTTCCTGTTCGAAGCGTTCGGGCGTGATGATGCCGCGCCGGAAGAGTTCCTGGCGCATTTGGCTCCGGATACGCGAGGCCAAAATGGGATACTGGGCTATCAGCAGGTAAATATCTGAAATATTGGAAGATTCAGGCGGGATGAGAGGCATGGTCCGTTTCCTGTCAGGTCAGCGGAAAATTCCTGACAATATACTACCAACTTTTTTAGGGGGCAATGGTTGCAGGAAACCCGCGGGTCTTGGCGGCTTCAAGGATTTCCCGGGTGGCAGTGGCACCGACGCGGGTCACCCCCAGCAGGCGCACCCGCAACAGGTCATCCAGGGTGCGTACGCCTCCGGCAGCCTTTATTTGTACAGCGGGAGCGGCATGTGAACGCATCAGGCGCAATGCATGGTCAGTGGCCCCGGCGTAGGCGTAAAAGCCGTTGGGCTGCTTCACAAATCCGTAGCCGGTGGAGGTTTTCACAAAAGCCACGGCTTGCTCAGAGCAAATTTCGCATAATTTGATAATGTGCAGATCTTCCAGGTAATCATTTTCGAAAATGACCTTCAAAATGGCGCCCGCCTGCACAATCGCCGTGTTGACCGAATGAATCTCATCTGAAACGTAATCCCAATCTTCTCCGAGCACCTTGCCGATGTTGACGACCATGTCGATCTCCGAGGCCCCGGCGGCGATGGCGGACTGCGCTTCCTGCAGCTTGATGGTGGTGGTACTGTTCCCTTGCGGAAAGGCAATGACAGCGCAAATGCCCACGTCCGAACCAGCCAGGATGCTTTTGGCCAGTTTTATGGAATACGGTTTGATGCAGGCCGTTGCCACATCATATTCAAGGGCCAATTCACAACCGGATGCGATGGCCCGGTCTGTCATGGTTGGATGAAGCAGGGAGTGGTCGATCATTTTTGCCAGCGATTTGAGACTGATCGTGGTTTCCATAAAAGTCATCCTTAGAACGGGTTTATTAAGAAAAGATCCACCACAGATACCTCAAGTGCCGGGTACGGTGCGAACAAAGATGAAAATTGATTCTTGGATTAAAGCGATGCAAAACACTCTCTTACAACGTGGTTTCACCGTGGACCAGGACATAGAAGCTGCGGTATTGATCGTGGACAAAATCAGTGACCAGATAACCGGCGGAAAAGGCGGTCTCAAAAACCTCCCGGGAGTAAAAACGCCAGGAGAGCGCCAAAGGTAAATCAGCAGCCTTCAGAGCCAGGAAATCGGATGGAATTTCGATGAGGAGCAGATGCGAGGTTAGCGTGGGGACTTCCAGTGGAGGTTGGGCAGCCAGGGGCCCCTGTTGGAAGCGCGCTTCCAGGAAGCCAGCCTCGGTGAGGCGGTAATGATCGATGGTCAGGATCGGGCGGGAGCGACGGCTGAGGCGCCGCCTGACACGCTGGGTATTGATCCACCAATCCACCTGGAAGCGGTCGCTTGGCAAGCCGGTATTCAGGCCATCCAGCATTTCACCATATTCGGAACGCAGGTAGGTGCTGCAGACCGCTCCGAGGCGGGCAATGTTGAGGTGGGCATTCCTGCTCAACAATGGATCGTAAGTCCAGGTGACACGGTCGAGTCCTTGTTTACGGACCATCTGCCACTGGGCGCGTTTGAGGGCAAAGCCGATCCCTTTTGAGCGCCAGTCCGGATGTACCGCGAGCAGATGGGAGTGGTGCTTCAAGTTCGGTCCATCCGGAGTGGAATAAATGCCGGGAAAGCCGAAGGATACCCCCACAAGGTCGGCCCCAACATATGCCCCAATCAACAACCCGCCATTATGAACGACCGCCAGAAGCATATCTTTCGAAACAATCTCGATATCAGGGGCGGCCCAAACCAGACGCTGCAACTCTTCAACGGCTGGCATTTCTTCAGGTTTCTCGATAATGCGAATAATCCACTCAGGCATGTTGGGGCAGCAAGTCATGCAACAGTTGACGGGTCCAATGACCGCCACGCAGGTAATCCAGGCGAGAGGCAAAGCGGGCCGGCATCAAACCAAACACGTGCGGGATGGTATCCACAGGGCAGGTGCGATTGACAGCCAGGTAATCCATCCAGAAAATCGAGGCAGGGAAACGTGGAAAAACAAATTCCATCAGGATGGTAAGAGCGCGCATGGATTGGGTCGGCCAATTAATGAGAATGCGCGGCTGGCGGGTGATTTCCATGACCAGGCCGAGCACCTGGCGCAAACTGAGCGATTCACTTCCACCCACATCAAAAGTACGGTTTAGCGTTTCCGGATTGTCGAGGGCCCAGACGAGGCAGGTGACTGCATCCTCCACCCAGAGCGGCTGGAGGAGTGTCTGGCCTTTCGAAGGTAGAGGCACAAAGCCGGGCGCAATCGCCAATAATTTCGCCAGACCGGTGGTAAATTCATCGCCCGGGCCGAACAGGATTGAACCACGCAGGATAGTGTAAGGAACCCCGGATTTACGGATAAACTCTTCGGCGATGCCTTTGGCTTTGAGTACCGGGAAGCCAGCCGCCCGGTCAGCACCCAGATGACTCAAATAGAAAATCCGTCCTACACGCGCGTCAACAGCGGCTTCACACATGTTACGGGTACCGTCGATATCCACAGCCTGTAAATTGGCACGCCCCCCCTCGCCTTCCCCTCCGATCAGGTGGTAGACCACTTCGATATCCTTCATGGCAGCCCGCAAACCGCGCACATCATTCAGGCTGGAGACGGCCACTTCAACCGGTACGCCGACGGGCAGGCGGGGTGTGTGCGGCGACGGTCGCAGCAGAATACGCACCTGGTGACCGGATTCGACCAGTTGACGTGTGAGAGAACGGCCGATGAAGCCGGTCCCGCCGGTAAGAAGAATCATGGTGGGAATTATAACTGCATCCACGCGGGCTGATGTTGGCTGGAGCGCCTCTGGCATTATCTATGTTCCAAAACCCTTGACAAAAACTCCAGCCTGCCTATAATTCCGCCCGATATGATTTGCGTGAATCGTTTTAGAGATTTCCTGATCAACCGCCCGGGGTCACCCCGATTGTTTTTCTTTTAGAGAGCCGTATTATACGGCTCTTTTTTTTCGCCTTCTGATGAGATATCATGCTGAAATTACCCGGATTAATCGACCCGCATGTGCACCTGCGCGAACCTGGCCAAACTCACAAGGAAGACTGGGATAGCGGCACAAGCGCTGCGCTGGCAGGCGGCGTGACCATGCTGCTGGCCATGCCCAATACCAAACCACCCATCTTCGACGCCGGAACACTCGACCTGGCGCTGGAGTCGGCACATTCCAAGGCTCATTGCGACTATGCGCAGTTCCTGGGCGCCGGTCCCGCCAATGCCGATTGGGATAAGCACCCGGGTTTGCCCCTCCAGGCTGCCGGATTGAAGATGTATCTCGACAGCACCTTCGGTGAACTGCGGCTGGACGATATGACCCTTTGGATGCCCCATTTCGAGAATTATCCAAAAGAATACCCCATCGTGGTGCATTCGGAGAGCCGGAGCATGGCCGCCGCAATCTTATTCGCTGAAATCACCAACCGGCCAATCCACATTGCTCACATCTCCTTGAAAGAGGAAATCCTGGTGATCAAGGCGGCCAAGGAACGTGGCATCCAGGTTACCTGCGAGGTCTGTCCGCACCACCTGTTCCTGAGCAAGGATGATATTCCCGCCATCAGTCACGGGCATCCCGGACGCGGCGAAGTGCGGCCGCGCCTGGCTGCAAAGGAAGATGTGGAGGCGCTGTGGGCCAACCTGGACAGCATCGACTGTTTTGCGACCGACCATGCCCCGCACAGCCTGTCTGAAAAGGATGGCGAGAACCCGCCACCCGGCTTCCCAGGCCTGGAGACCCTGCTGCCGCTCTTACTGACGGCAGTCAGCGCTGGACGGCTGACGATGGAGGATATCCTGAAGAAATCCATCACCAACCCGCGCCGCATCTTCCACCTGCCGGAACAGCCCGAAACCTGGGTCGAAGTGGACGAGAATGCACGCTACGAGATCCATGCGGAGGAGATGCATTCCAAAAGCGGCTGGACGCCTTTCGAGGGTTGGCAGGTCAAAGGACGCGTGACACGTGTGGTGCTGCGCGGCAGGGAAGCGTATAAGGACGGAAAAATTCTCGTCCAGGCCGGTTATGGAAAAAATGTAAGGGCGCTGCAAAAAGGAAAGTTCAAATGAACTCATTATCGGCAATTATCAATCCCCATTCTTCCATCCCAAATAAGGAGTAACCCATGCTCAACAAACACAATTTGTCCCACCTACCCTTTGGCGACCACAAGAACGCGCCCTGGTATGGCAAAGATATTCTTTCGGTTAAGCAGTTCGGCCGGGAAGACCTGGAATACATCTTCGCCGTCTCGCACGAGATGCACGACATGGTCGACCATATCGGCACCTTCGATCTGCTGAAGGGCAAGATCCTGGCCAACCTGTTCTACGAACCCTCCACGCGTACATCCTCTTCGTTCACTGCAGCGATGGAACGATTGGGCGGCTCGGTCATCCCGATCAACGACGTGAAGTACTCATCCGTGGCGAAAGGCGAAAACCTGGCGGACACCGTGCGCACCCTGGAGTGCTACGCGGACGTGATCGTCATCCGCCACCCGGAGGTCGGTTCGGCAGCCATCGCTGCCAAGGCCGCCCGCAAGCCAGTCATCAACGCCGGTGATGGGATTGGAGAACATCCCACGCAGGCCCTGCTGGACGCCTTTACCATCCGGGAGGAACTTGGCCGCCTGGACGGCCTGACCATCACCTTGTTGGGCGACCTGAAACATGGCCGGACGGTGCATTCGCTGGCACGGCTGCTCTCCCTCTACAAGGTGAAAATAAATTATGTAGCCCCAGACATCCTGCGCATGCCGGCCGAGTTGATCGGCGAACTCAATTCGAAGGGGGTGGAGCAGAGCGAATACGCAACCCTGGAAGCCTGCCTGCCTGAGACGGATGTCCTCTACGTGACACGCGTCCAGAAGGAACGTTTCACCGATGAGACGGTTTACGAGTCCGTCAAAGGCGCATATGTGATCGACCCCAAGGTTTTGAAAGCCGCCAAGGAACGCATGATCGTGATGCACCCACTACCACGCGTTGGTGAAATCTCGATGGAAGTGGATGATGACCCAAGAGCAGCCTACTTCCGGCAAATGGAATACGGGTTATATGTCCGTATGGCTCTGTTAGCGATGGTGATGGGCAAAGCTTAATGGAAACCTTCTTCTCTTTTCTTGCCAAGCGTGTGGATGATTGTTCCTCGCTCTTGTGCGTGGGGCTTGACCCGCATCCCTCCGACCTGCCAGCAGCCAGCGCTGACGCGGCATGTGATTTCTGTCTGAATATCATTAAAGCGACCGCACCTTACGCGGCAGCCTTTAAGCCCAACGCAGCCTTCTTTGAACTGTATGGTCCGGAAGGCTGGGCAGCTTTGAAAGATGTCATCGCGGCGGTGCAGGCAGAATCTCACCGGATGGGTTCGATGATCCCGGTCATCCTGGATGCCAAGCGCGGCGATATTGCCTCCACTGCCGAAGCCTACGCCAAATCAGCATTTGAGTTGCTGGGGGCGCATGCGATTACACTAAATCCATTTCTCGGGAAGGATTCGATCGATCCGTTCCTGGCGTACAAAGAAAAAGGCGTGTTTCTCCTATGTAAAACATCCAACCCCGGCGCGGCGGATCTGCAGGACTTGCAGGTCACCATGGGAGCGGACCCGCACCCAGACACTCCCAATGGAGTGCCCTTGTACATCCACATCGCCCGGCTTGCACAGTCGTGGAACATTGGAAATAACATTGGCCTCGTCGTTGGTGCGACGCAACTGGATGCGCTGCTGCAAGTGCGTGCAGCCGCACCCGACTTGTGGTTGCTCCTTCCGGGCGTGGGAGCCCAGGGCGGAGACCTGCAGGCTGCCCTCAACGCCGGACTGCGGGCGGATGGGAAAGGACTGCTCATCAATGTATCGCGAGCCATCTCCCGGGCGGAAAATCCGAGGCTGGCAGCAGGGAAGTTGCGGGATGAAATATTACAAGTGATCAGGGATCAGGGATCAGGTAATAGGAGTAGAAATTCCCGTCCTGAATACCCGATCACTGATTTCTTACCCAATCTCGCCGATGGCTTGCTGGAAGCCGGTTGTATCAAGTTCGGTGAATTCACACTTAAATCCGGGCTGAAATCGCCGATCTACATTGACCTGCGCCGGCTGGTCACCTATCCCAGGCTGCTGTCGAAGGTGGCAAAGGCGTACCTGTCCGTGCTGGAGAAGCTAAAGTTCGACCGTCTGGCAGGCCTGCCTTATGCCGCCATCCCGATTGTGACGGCGATCGGTTTACAGGCCGGCTATCCGGTCATATATCCGCGCAAGGAACTCAAGACCTACGGTACGAAAGCCGAGATCGAGGGAGAGTATCAGGCCGGAGAAATCGCAGTGGTTATTGATGACCTGACCACGACGGGCGGGAGCAAGTTCGAGGGGATCGAAAAGTTGACCAAGGCCGGATTGATAGTTAAAGACGTGGTGGTGCTGATCGACCGCCAATCCGGGGCGAAGGAAGCCCTGGCACAGGCGGGGTTCCGTTTACATGCGGTGCTGACAATCAGTGAAATGCTGGATTATTGGGAGAAGGCGGGCAAGGTGGCGGCGGACAAAATAGCAGCCACGCGCACGTTCATGAAAGCAAATAAATAGATTCGGTGACTTTTGAGGGTCTCGGGCGGGCTTTGCATGCTGCGCGATCCCAAGGGGAAGCTGTGTAATCAATTCGGGAGGCCGCGCGGGGCTGCATGACCCGCTCTGAACCAGGTTTTTATATCCTATTCCGGCGATTCCGATACAGGAGTGATTCTCAAGGCAGGAAATGGAAAAAAGTGTGGTAAAACCAGAGGTGAGGATTTTTCTGCTTGAGGAACACGAAATGAAGAAGACAGAGTTTGAACTTATGGTGGAAAAGGCTTTTTGGGGATTGGAAGCAAAATATGGGTTCAAGAAAACCGAAACCAGGTTCGTGGATCGCTCCTGTTTTGTCCAATTCCAAAATACAACTACTGAAGTCGTTCTAAATTATGAACTTGGAAATTCTCCCTGGCTGGAGATTTCTGACATACACAATCCGGGTAATAAATCCACGCTCGGTTGGCTGATGGTCGAGCTGGGCATAGACCCAGCCCCGAAACCGGAGCAGGCGTTTCGTCCAACCACGTTGGGTGAGGGCACGCTCGAACCCACCCTTCAAAAATTGGGACAGCAGGTTTTGGATTATGGAGGAGAGCTCTTGAAAGGCGATTTTACAATCATGCCGAAATTGCAGGCGCGTGCCAAAAAATACGATTTGGAATGCCAGCGCTATCTTTCCATTCACAAATCCTAGTCCACGCATGTACCGTTTCTTCCGCCCATTTCTTTTCAAGCTCGATCCTGAAAACGCGCACCGCATGACCCTACAAATGGTCCGGCTGGCAGGTGTTCTGCCGCCCTCGCGCTGGTTATTACAGGCGCTGTTCGCTGCGCCAGAAAAGCCGGTGAAAGTTTTTGGGTTGAAGTTCAAGAATGCAGTCGGGCTGGCAGCCGGTTATGACAAGGACGGCATTGCCTTAAAAGGACTGGCAACGCTGGGTTTTGGGCATCTCGAAATCGGGACCGTTACGCCGCGTCCTCAAGCGGGCAACCCCAGGCCGCGCGTGTTCCGGCTGGTCGAAGATCAAGCTGTTATTAATCGGATGGGATTTCCCGGCCAGGGGGCAGGCTTTGCGACAGACAATTTGCAAAGGGCCTTGAAAGGACTGCGAACCCGCCGAACATCTGGAGCAAGCCATCTCCCGGTGATTGGTGTGAATCTCGGCAAGAACAAAGATACCCCGCTCGAGGAAGCTGCCAATGATTATGTTTCCCTGATGAAATCCTTTTCCGCGTTGGCGGACTATCTTGCCATAAACGTCTCCTCGCCTAATACGGCCGGACTGCGGCACTTGCAGGGCCGGGATATGTTGGAGAACCTGCTGGGAACGATTGCCTGGGAACGCCGGGGTAACGCTGAACTGCTCGACCGGCGCACACCTGTCCTGGTCAAACTGGCACCCGACCTGTCGGACGATGAACTTGAGGATGCCCTGGATGTCATTTTGCGCAACGGGATGGATGGCGTCATTGCCACCAATACCACGCTGGAAAGAGCGGGGTTGCGCTCTCACCACCAGACTGAAACCGGCGGTTTGAGTGGCAGCCCGCTGCGCATTCGCAGTGAAGCGGTACTGGCACATGTGCTGAAACGACTGGATGGCCGAATCCCGGTCATCAGTGCCGGCGGGATCATGTCGCCGGAAGATGCCAAACGCCGCCTGGATATGGGGGCGGCGCTGGTGCAGGTTTATACCGGACTTGTCTATGCCGGGCCGGGACTGGTGCAAAAAATCGTCCGGGCAGTTTAACCGCCCGGAGTTCGTTCATTTGGCTGGACGGAGGACTGGTTCCGGATGGTCAGATGGTCTGGTAAACATGCCAGCTGGGAGGGGCAGCGGGGTATATTTTGCGCCTGTTCCAATGCTACCAAACGGGACATAAAACAATTGGGTTCTGGCGTTACTTCCCTGGGTGATATCTTGATAAGCAAACAGGATGTAGGAACCGTCCGGGCTCCAGCGCCCGTCGGTATAGCAGCATTTGGTCCCTATTGGATCGATCAGGTTCGCAGGGTTTTTCTTCTCGATGCTGTACGTATAGAGATAGCCAAACTGGTACCGGATAATACTGTTGAGCAGGAAAAATGACTGGCCATCCCAATCAAATGACGGGATGACCGTATTTTGTCCACCACCGGTGCCATAACCCATCATGGTAAAGCGTGAGCCAGGGAAATTATCGATTATAGGGGGCGTAGTATTGGGACCAGGCGTGGGGCTCGCCACAGGTATGGGAGTTCCCGGCAGAATTCTAGGCGGACAGGGTGTGGTACTTGTGCAGGCAGATATATCGAAGACATCTATCAAATCCAACTGTTTGCCGCCGCTGGGAGTGAGAGTGTCAACTGCAATTTTCTTCCCATCGCTGGACCAAAGGACATTCTTGGTAGGAGCCTGATAGGCGCCGCCATATATCAAGCTGCCATTCATGGCCTCCAATTGAAGATGGTTGTGAGCGCTCTGTAATGTGGACAGGTTGAAAGGTACCACATAAACTACATGGTTCAGGCTGATGGCTACCTGCAAACCATCCGGCGAGATTCTGAACGCATCCAAATAATCTGCGTCGTAGAAGCAGGTAACCTGGGAATTGACGTCTGCCGGAACTGTCAGGGAATCTACGCATTTACCAGTAATATAGTACAAACTCTGGCCGTCCGGGGCCCATTGCAATGCAGACTTCACTGCAGCATCCTTGGTAAGTTGGACCAGCCCACTGGCATCCGTGTTCATTACCCAGATATCATTATTGCTCAGGAAAGCAATCAAATCCGCACCACCGAGCGTGGGCAGGCCGGGGACCGTGGTGGTGGCAATGGCTGCAGGAGTGTTCGTGGACGTGGGCGAACCTGTGGATGCAGGTGTGCTGTTGCTAACCGGCAGAACGACCGGGGCCGTGGTTGCAGTGGGGACCGAAACCGGCAAAGCGGTGGAAGGCTGTGTGACTGGTTGTGTCTGGGTGGGAATGCGGGCAGCCAGGAATGGAATTTTACTTCTAAAGATCATCACTCCGGCAACACCAGCAATGCAAAGGACCAGGATAATAACGCCCAACCCTATCCAAATTCCAGTTTTTCTTTTAGGCGCAGCCGGTACCGGCTCAGCGACCACCTGGGGTTGTTTGGGTTGAGCAATAACCGTTCCTGGCAAGGTCTGGGAGGGCCGTTTGCCAGCCAATACATTCCCAGGCACGGAAACCACGGTTGCGTCGGATGTTTCCAGGCTCAGGGTCCCTCCGCTGGCAACCTTGCTGAGGGCATCTGCCATAGACCGGACGTTCTGGAAACGCTCATTACGGTCCTTGGCCATGGCTTTTTCGATGATGACTTCGATATCGGGAGGCAGATCAGGTTTGACATCCATTATATGCGGAACCGGGTCAGTTATGTGCTTTACGACCACGCTCATGGGCGTATCACCATGGTAAGGTTGCTGGCCGGTCAACAACTCGAACAGGATGACACCCAGTCCATAGATGTCGCTGCGGCCATCAATGCCTTCGCCCTGGGCCTGTTCCGGACTCATATAAGCCGGTGTGCCGACAATGGCACTGCCGGTAACATTGGTCTGCGATTCGTTAAGTTTGGCAATGCCAAAATCGGAGATGTAAGGCTCGTTAAATTGGTCGAAAAGGATGTTACCGGGTTTCAAGTCACGGTGGATGATACCCTTGGTATGCGCATCATCCAGGGCAGGGGCAATGTGTGCCAGGATGCGGGCAGCCTCCTGAATGGACATAGGCCCATTTTTCATCCTGTCCGAGAGCGAGCCGCCGGTCATGTAACGCATGACAAAGTAAGGCTGTCCTTGCTCTTCGCCGAAGTCGTAGACCGGTACGATAGCCGGGTGCTCGAGCATGGCAATCGTCTTGGCTTCGCGGTCGAAGCGGGTTCGGAACTGCACATCATGGAGCATTTCACGCGGCAGGACTTTGAGGGCAACTTCACGCTCGAAACGCGGGTCATAGGCATGATAGACGGTGGCCATTCCGCCGCGGCCGATTTCGGCCTTAATCTCATAACGTCCGAACTTTTGTGTCTCCATGGATTCCATTGCTCCTTGCGCGGATCGGTAAGATCGCCTGCGCTTGATGGCACTTGGTTGACAAGATCTTAGTGCGCCTATTCACGCGATACCCTGTAGTATAGCAATGGATAAGAGGAAAAGCAAGAATTTGGTATAATTTCATTATTGCCCCAGTAGCTCAAATGGACAGAGCAGAGCACTCCTAAGGCTAAGGTTGTGGGTTCAATTCCCGCCTGGGGCACAAATAAGAATTTATAATATTGTTTTAATGGAAAGGGCTTGCATTTTTATTGATAATCATGTATTATATATTCACGAACGGTTGGATGCCCCCCTCATCCAGCCGTTCGTGCTTTTTATTGATTATCCCGCCAAAAGGCGGGAATTTTGTTTTTCGCAAGGAGAATCTATGGAAATCCGTTTTGCTGTTGTCAGCCTGTGGGCCGAAGATGTAACGGCTACAACTCACTTCTACTGGGATGTGGTCGGCCTGCCTCTCCTAGCCCATCAACCTGGTGACCGCCCGCACTTCGACCTGGGAGGCACGTATCTGACCATCGTACACGGTCAACCTACCCTGAGCTCGAATCCAAAGCAGCGCTTCCCTGTGGTGGCCCTTTCCTTCCCCAACCTGGATGCAGCCGTGGAAAAACTTCAATCCCATGGAGTGGATCTACCCTGGGGAGTGGAAACAAATGCAACCGGGCGATGGGTAATGTTCCACGACCCGGCCGGGAATTTGATCGAATTGGTGGAAGCATTGGAACAAAGATAATATAAAGGGTTGAGCTATAATTATAATTGTCCAACGTTGATTATCATTTATGGAGGCTTCTCATGACTCTAGGCCTGTCCGCCGTCCGCAACCAATTCCCATCGCTTGTCCGTGAAGAGGTTTTCTTCGATAATCCAGGCGGTACCCAAATCGCCAAACAATCACTTGACCGTATGAACAGGTATCTACTGGAAAGCAATGCCAACCACCAGGGAGCCTTCGCCACCAGTATGGCATCAGATGTCATTTTAGATGAAGCCCACCGTGCCATGGCGGATTTCTATCATGCCGCCAGTCCGGATGAGATCGTATTTGGCAACAACATGACGACACTCACATTCCATATCAGCCGTTCGATTTCACGCGACTGGCAGGCAGGCGATGAAATTGTGGTCACCCGGCTTGACCACGATGCCAACACAACCCCTTGGGTACTGGCAGCGCAGGACCGAGGCTGCAAGATTAACTGGGTGGACTTTAACCTGGAAGAGGGAACCCTAAATCTGGGTCAATTGGAAAAAGCCCTGGAACGTAAGCCACGCCTGCTGGCGGTGGGATATGCTTCCAACTCGCTGGGAACCATCAATCCAGTTGCAAAAATAACCAAAATGGCGCATGCCGTCGGAACGCAAGTTTACATCGATGCCGTTCAATACGCTCCGCATGGGTCCATTGACGTACAAGAACTGGACTGCGATTTTTTGATTTCTTCGGCTTATAAATTTTTTGGAACCCATGCCGGCATATTATATGGGAAGCAAGCACACCTGGAACGATTATTTGCCTACAAAGTACGTCCCGCCACGAATCGCTTACCGGGGAAGTGGGAAACCGGCACACAGAATCACGAAGGGATCGCAGGTGTGCTTGGAGCCATTGAATATTTCGAATGGGTCGGCAAGGAATTTGGAGGCAAACAATCGGAAGATTCGGTGAAGCCAGGTACTCGGGATCGCCGTATGCACCTCCAGCAGGCCATGCTGGCGATTCACGCCCACGAGCTCGAACTCAGCCAGGCATTGCTGGAAGCCCTGCAATCCGTTCCCGGATTGACAGTTTATGGTTTGACGGATATCCAGCGCCTGGAGGAACGCGTGCCGACGTATTCCTTCCGCTTGAACGACCTGCCCCCGCGCAGCATTGCCGAGAATCTGGCCATGCAGGGGTTATTTGTGTGGGATGGAAATTATTATGCCCTCAATGTGACCGAGCAGCTTGGTTTGGAAAATAAAGGCGGAATGGTGCGCGTGGGGGCAGTTCATTACAACACTCTCCAGGAAGTGGAACGGCTGAAAAGCGCATTGATGAACATCGCCAAGGAGAAACCATATGGAAATGACACCGCCTCCTGAATCGCCGCAGTGGGGTTCCACGGCCAAACTCGTGGCGTCCTTGACGATTGTGGTAGTTCTGGGCGCACTCGTGGCACGTTTTCAAGCCATCATCGGCCCGGTATTGATTGCGTTTGTGCTTGCTTATCTTTTACATCCAATAGTTGCATTCCTGGAAAAAAGGTTACACTTTTCCTGGGGGCTTGGGGTAAGTCTGATTTACGTCCTTATCATTTTAATCCTGCTTTCCTTGATCACCTGGGGCGGGGTGGGCCTGGTCGGGCAGATCCAGAACTTGATCGGCGCGGTCCAGAACTATATCAATGGATTGCCGGACTTAATTGCAAGCCTTTCCCACAAGGTCGTCATGTTGGGTCCATTCCGGTTCGACTTCTCAACGTTTGACTGGTCGATCATCGGCCAACAGATCCTGTCCTACGTTCAGCCAGCCCTGGGTAACCTGGGCGGACTGGTCGGGACACTGGCCGGTGGAGCAGCCACCACCCTCGGATGGACGGTATTCATTGTGGTGGTCTCATTCTTTCTTCTTTTGGAAAGTGGCGGGATGCGGCATGGCATCCTGAATTTCGACATCCCGGGCTATACCAGGGATATCCAAAAGATCGGTCAGCACCTGGGACGCATCTGGAACGCTTTCTTGCGCGGCCAGGTGATCATTTTCTTCTCCAAGGTTATTACATACACGATCTTTTTGAGCATCCTGGGGGTTCATTACGCCTTCCCGATCGCCTTGATCGGGGGGTTCGCCGGCTTCCTGCCATATATAGGTGCCGCGATCGATTACATTATTATCGGCCTGGTCACCTACTTCCAGGGCTCCAACCCGTACGGTATTGCACCGCTGACATATACGATTGTTGCCATTGTTGTTGCCCTATTAATCGACCAGGTGCACGACAACCTGGTATCGCCGCGACTGATGGGGCAGACGCTGAAAGTCCACCCTGCTTTTGTTTTGATTGCGGCCTTCATATCTTTTAACCTGCTTGGCATCCTGGGTATAGTGGTCGCGGCGCCCCTGCTGGCCACATTGCAGTTGTTTGGCCGGTATGCCATGCGCAAGATGCTGGACGAGGAGCCCTGGCCAGCATCTGAAGAAATCCTGCCTCCGCTGCCGATGGCGCATCCTTTGCAAAGGCTGCGAACCTGGCTGGCCAAGCGCAGACGCATCCGTCCAGAAGCCGGGAAAAAACCGCCTTCAAGCGATGACAGCGTGTAGGGGGCGACTGATACATCTGGCGCCTGCTAGTATTCTTTAATATCCAATTCAAACCAAAAGTCCGTATAATGGAAACATCGAAAAGGAGATCATTCATGCCAAAAAATGAAACTGAACCCAAGACCGAGACCCTGGCTGAAACCGAGAGTTACTTGGCCTGGAAAGCCGAGGAACCAGACGGCGAAACCACCTATCACCTTGAGCTCAATAACGTTACGATCCATTTTTTCAAGGAAGAGTGGGATGAGTTTCTCGAATTGATTCGTAGCCTGAAATAGTCCTCCATTAATCCCCATGAATCGAAATAATGCCATAACCGACATTCCGGGGATCGAAGTCGGCCAGTCCCAGGATGAGCAGGCTCTGACCGGCTGCACGGTCATTCTCTGCCGCAAAGGGGCTGTCGGGGGGGTGGATGTCCGCGGAAGCGCTCCCGGGACGCGCGAGACTGATTTACTGAACCCGATCAACCTGGTGGAAAAAGTCCACGCCGTGGTGCTGGCAGGCGGCTCGGCTTTCGGCCTGGATGCCGCCTCAGGCGTGATGAAATACCTGGCGGAAAAGAAGATCGGTTACGGGTTGGGGGCCAACCGTGTGCCGATCGTCCCGGCCGCCATCCTGTTCGACCTGGACCTGGGCAAGTCCGCCCGCCACCCTGACCCGGAAATGGGTTATGCCGCCGCGTCCTCCGCCAATAATGGCCCGGTGATGGAAGGAAACGTTGGCGCAGGTGCGGGTGCTTCAGTAGGCAAGATCTTCGGCATGGCCGGCGCAATGAAATCCGGCCTGGGCACAGCCAGCCTGGAGATCGGCGGGGGAGTGAAGGTGGGCGCCATCGTGGCAGTCAACGCTTTCGGCGATGTGCTGGACCCGGAAACCAGGCAGATCACCGCCGGAGCGCGTCCCATGAACCTTGGCCCGGTCAACTTGGGTGGAACGAGTCCTTTTGCCGATACGCTCAAGGTGATGCAAACCCTGGCAGGGCGGACGATTTTACGGCTTGCCACCGGTGGTAATACCGTTATCGCAGTGGTGGCGACCAATGCCAGATTCGATAAAGCCCAGGCCACCAAAGTGGCCCAGATGGCACAGGATGGACTGGCGCGCACAATCCGCCCGGCGCATACCATGCTGGACGGCGACACCGTCTTTGCACTGGCCACCGGACAGAGGAAAGCCGACGTGAGCACGGTGGGGGCATATGCCGCCGAAGCACTGGCTCTGGCGATCCTTAGGGCGGTCAGGGCAGCGAAACCGGCCGGAGGTCTGCCGGCGGTGGGGATATGAGTACTCCATCGAAATACGTCAGGTCAGGGTCTCAGAAAATTTTCGCGGTCAGGGCAAATGCCTGGCTGCGGCCGCGATTGCTGGTCCTCTATGCGATCCTGATCGGGCTGTTGAGCCTCTTCGGTGCATGGCTGGTTTTCTATGGGACGGCGCTCAGCCCATGGGGCGGCGCGGATTCGGTCGAGTACCTGGTTTCCGCCCGAAATATGCTGCGCGGGATCGGGATCGGATATTATTCTCCCACCGGCATTTTCTATTGGATCAGCCTGCACCCACCCTTCTACTCGATCATGCTTGGCGCAGTCAGCCTGCTCGGTCCGGACCTAATCGATGCGGCGCGTTGGTTGAATATCGTTATGTTTGTCCTGATCCTTGGTCTGACCGGATTGCTCTTCTGGCGGTACAGCAGTTCCCCGGCACTAAGCATACTGGCCGGCCTGCTGATCATGGCATTCTCGCAAATGCTGGTGATGGCAACCGCGGCGATGTCGGAGCCATTGTTCATCTTTTTATGCATCCTGCACGGTCTGCTGCTGATCCTATATTTCCGCACTGGCCATATGCGCTTCCTGCTACTGGCTGCGCTAGCCGCCGGACTTTCTGCGCTGGCGCGCTACATCGGTATCGCCTTGATCGGCGCGGGGGCAGTCAGCGTTTTCATGTTTTGCCGCGGAAAATGGTTCGGCAAGTTCATGCAATCCGTCCGGTACTTTGTGCTGGCCTGCCTGCCGCTGGCAGCCTGGTTCGGGTGGTCTTATTTCGGCGCGAACCATTCAGTGGCCGGGCGGACCAGCCTGGGTTTGAGCGGAATCCTGGGCCGGCTGCAACCGTTTCGCCTGGCCATGGTCGGCACGCTGTGGGGTTGGATGCCCTTGCAGAATAAGCTCGCCCATATCCCATACAGGGAACAACTGGCGTTCCTGGGATTGGTCGTGCTGCTCACGGCAGTCTTAACACTCTTCGCATACCGCCGATCATCCCTAAGGACAGGGCTGCAGGATACGCGTGGCGATCTGTATATCCTGGGGATTTTCGGCATATTCTCACTGGCCTATATCGGTTTCCTGGCCTTTACCACGGCTTTTACCTCGCTGCCGCCTGACATCAATGACCGGATGCTGCTGCCACTGTACGTCAGCGATGTCATCGCCTTGCTGGCAGCCTTCAGTTTTTGGGGGCAGAGCTGGCTTTCAAACCGCCAGGGCTGGTTGAAGATCGTCCCCTGCCTGATTGCGGCACTATTCCTTTTCCAGTACATACCTGAGAGCGCGGCTTTCATCGCAGGACAGCACTTTGACCCGGGTCTGCGGGCATGGGAAAACAGCGCCATTGTCAAGGATGTCGAGCAACTGCCGAAGGATACCCCGGTCATCTCCACCAGGCCCAATATCCTGCTGCTCTGGGCAGACCGCCCGGCCTACCCGTTGACCATGGACTTTTCTCAATCATTCCTATCAGAGAGTGGCCCGTACGGATCCGACCCGCAGGATCCGCTGCAGAAGATATTTAGCCAGAACGGCGCGGCGCTGGTGGATTTAAACGACCTCTCTCCGCAGTTCATCCAAAAATATGGGAAGGACTCAGCCGAGCGCCTGGACCTGCTGATCAAAGGCCTGGTGGTGTACCGCCAAACTCCGGACGGAACCATCTATTTTTATCCCAAATAAGGATAAAATCCGCGAAAATCGAGGAAGATGCTCCACCAACCCGGCCGGCGGATTATAGCAAACCAAAAGCCAGGGGCAATTGGAGCGCACCCTTCGAAGGAACGGTGGTGTTGATTTTCGAATAAATTACTTTATTGTAATGTTTTATGACTTTTTCTAATCAAGATTTAATGTATAATAAAATTCCTTAAGAGTAATCTTATGACTGAAAAATGGATTTTACTCGTTGATGATGAAGAGAGCATATTGGCTGTCATGATTGGCAGCCTGAACAAGCTTGGCCAGGAATATCATGTAATCACTGTTATGGATGGTCAAGCCGCTCTCGAAAAATTCCAGGAGCGCCATTTCGACCTGGTTGTGACAGACTATAAAATGCCTGTCATGAACGGTCTGCAATTATTGGAGAAGATACAATCGGTGCGACCTGATACACCGGTCATTTTAATAACCGCATTCCCTAATTCCGATTTGGAAGCGGAAGCAGCCCGCCTGCATGCCTTTCGCTATCTGACCAAACCGCTTAGGATGGAGCCCTTTCTCCAAATTGTCAAAGAGGCCGTTGGAACAAGCGAATTAAATCCAGATGGGATGCTCACCCTGGGCGAGGATGATTTTTCCAAATTAAATCAAATATTGCATCAATTAGAAAATGATGTCAGCGCCCGCTGCGTCTTTCTTACCGATGGTGAAGGACGTACGATTACCCGTTCAGGATCTTACGAGAAACTTCCCATCTCACGCATAGCATCTCTTCTTAGCGGCAGTATTGCCACCCTGGCCGAGGCGGGTAGAACGATAGGGAACAATGAGACTGTCATAAATCTGGCATACTGTGAAGGCAAATCGGATAACCTGTATGCAATTAATATCGGATCACAATTTTTATTGCTGCTTATCATCGACAGGGGACCTTCCAACAGTCGTCTCGGCCTGGTTTGGTATTATGCCCACCTGGCTGCGACATCCCTTCTGGCGGTTTTGAATAGCGCCAAATATATCAGCCCGGGAAATATGCTCGGAGAGAATCTTGATCAGGTGATTAATGGGGAATTTGATGAATTGTTTCATGAGGAAAAAGGATCTGACAACAACAAAAAGGAAACTTTATCACCCAACACCCCGGAAAATAAAACCAAGGCACCCAATGCAGCAAAACCGACATTATTAAGTTTGGATGATGCAAAACAGGCCGGCATAATCAAGCAACACCCGGGTGAGGACAACCTTTCAACATCCTTTGAGGAAAATGAAAAGCCATGAAAAAAAACAATTCAGTGGCCTCGGTTGAAATGCCCAGGGGGCTTAGCCTCTCCCCCTCTCAAGATCAGTTAATTAACGGGATTCTTAGAGACTATCTGGAAAAATGCCCGGCCCAATTAATTTTACTGGCAGAACTGAGCGGGCAAATCATATCTGTCCAGGGCGAAACCGGCAAAACCGACCTGGTGGCGTTGGGAGCTCTGGTGGCGGGTGATATGGCTGCCAGCCAGGAGATTGCCCGCCTGACGGGTCAATATCAACATTCCCAATTGATATTTAGAGAGGGCCCGGAAACCACCTCTTTCATTACCGAAGCGGGTGACAGCATGGTTCTTTATATGAGGATACATAAAGAAGTGCCAATGGGTTGGGCACGCCTGATCATCCTGGAAGCCAACCGGAAATTGGCGGAAGTGGCATCCAAGCCTGCAGAGGATGTGGAAAAAATAGATTTGCAATTGAGCGATGAGAAACTTGAAAATTTGATCGGTGATGGCCTGGATTCAATCTGGCATGAGTAGTGCATGTATATAAATTGGCAATTGCGTGAGCTAAATTTAAAAATAGTATATTATGGTCCGGCTTCGAGTGGAAAGACCACCAACCTGGAGCAAATCCACAGGCGTGTGGATGCTTCGCACCGCAGTGATCTGGTTTCCCTGAAAACGTACGAGGACCGCACTTTATTTTTTGATTTTCTACAACTTGAATTGGGCAAGATAAGCGGCCTGACTCCAAAAATCCATCTCTACACGGTCCCGGGCCAAGTTCGTTATGAAGAGATCCGCAAGCTGGTGCTGCGTGGAGCGGATGGTGTGGTGTTTGTGGCTGATTCAACACCTGTGCGTGCGAATGATAATATCATCGCCTGGCATGATATGAAATTGCATTTGCGATCCAATAACCTATCCATGGACCGTACCCCGATTGTTCTGCAATGTAATAAACAGGATACGCTCGGGGCTATGGCGCTGGTCGAGATCAAGTACATGTTGCATGTTCAGAATCTTTTAGGCTTTCCTGCCATTGCCGTGAACGGCGAAGGCGTACTCGATACGCTAAAAGCAATTACACGCAGTGTAATTACCAAGGTGCAACACGAAACCGCATACGCATAAGGTGAGAAAATGAATCAAACATCGGGTTCAACCCAACTGAATAGCTTGTTAACTCAGATCAATACAGAGGGACAGTTTCCAATATCTGTATTAACCGATTTTCAAGGGCTGCCAATTGCCTGGTCGGCCTCAACAGAGATGGACCCCGAGCGCCAATCTGCAGTCGTAGCGTTCATCCAAAAGGCGGCTGTGCAGGTAAGCAACCAACTCGGGATGGCAGAAACGGATGAAATCTCATTTTATGACATCAATGGACAGCATCTGGTGTGCCGGCCATTTCATGTCAATCAATATGGTTTGATACTGGCAGTCATTATTCCTTTTCGGGATCACAGCTACCGGCGTGCAACGAATCACGCGGTGCGAGAAATTCGCCATATCTGGAAAACTTTCTGGGAGTAGACTTTATGGGAATGCAGGGAAATTTACTCGATATGGCAATCGCCGATTTGATTCAGCATAATTGCCAGGATCATAAAACGGCACAACTCAAGATTGAACATTCCGGCCGGCAAGCCATCCTGTACTTCGAGGATGGAAATATTTCCCATGCCATCTTGGGCAACCAGATGGGAGAAGATGTGATCTATGAGATCCTTAAATGGGAAGAAGGCACTTTCGACCTGGAAACGGGCATAAAACCCCCGACGACATCGATAACACGTAGTTGGCCAGGATTGTTGATGGAAGGGGCCCGCCGCCTCGATGAAGCGGAACGTGCAACCAGTTTGATCCCTTCCAAGCAAAATGACCATGAGGAGACACATAAAATGGTAAATCTTGACGAAATGTTGAAGGAAATGAGTGGTGAGGTGACGGGCTATATTTCCGCCTCCCTGGTAGGCCTGGATGGTCTCATTCTCGCCACGGACCTCAACAGCAGTGCCGATGTTCAAGAGGCATTCGGCGCCCAGATGACCACATTACTTAAGTTGGTGAATGGTTCGGTGGAAAAACTGGGAGCAGGCATCGTAGAGGATAACCTGACCACAACTGAAAAAGCTTATCTCCTGATGCGGGTTCTACCGGATAAACAGTATTTCCTGATCTTGACAGTAAGCCGTAAAACCGGAAACCTGGGTAACATGCGCCTGATCACCAAGATATTTTCCGAACGCTTTTCAAAGGCAATGATCCTTTAATCTTACATCTTTCTGGCTCACATCTTTCTGTCTCACACCTTTCTGGAAGGAAAGGTCGTCCGTTACCGGACGATAATTCAGAATTGTTCAAAAAACGAATCCTATATCAACAGCCTATAAGGATAATTCAATGAATAAACTTGATCAACTCATCCTGAAATTCGGCAGCGAATTGGGCGCTGACTTTATCAGCACAGACATTGTGGGGATGGAGGACGGCCTCTCCATCTCCGGCAGTTCGATTGACCCAAATTTCAACACGCTGGATGCCTCGGCGCGCTTTTCCAAGGTGATGGATCTGGCTGCCAAGGTGTGCGGTAAAGTTGGAATGGGCAAAGTGGAGGATAACCTGACCACCTCCGAGAAGGCCTATATCATAGCCCGATTCATTGGCGACGGCTCCTATTACTGGGTTGTGGCAGTTACCCGAAGTGCCACCCTGGGGTCTGTGCGTATGCTTATGAATGAATACGCAGTTCAGCTCGCCTCAATCCTGCCTCATTAACGAATTCCTGATGTAATTTTATTATTTTTGAATCATTCAGCTAAGAATGTCTGGTATTTCGCATTCCTTCGACGGATATCAGCTAAGTTATTGATCGGGAGCACGGCAAACGGACGATCGAAATGAGCGTCTGCGGAAGGCATATCATCTTCACGACATGGACGACAGACCGGGTACTTCTCCATTAGGTGTGCTATTGACCTAAATCAGGCGTAAGAGAGTAGATGCCGCATAAGTTCGATAAAGGCATTGGAGGTGGCAAGAAATGGAATTTACGCAGAAAGAGCTATACGACTTGATGAACCGTCCAGGCCCGCTATGGTTGGTTGGGGCAGACCTGAAAGAGGCCAACCTGATCGGGGCTTCCCTGAAAAGGGCTAATCTGTACAACGCCAACCTGAGCGGGACCGATTTGCGCTGGGCCACCCTGGAGGGCGCCACCCTGAACGCGGCCAACCTGACCGAAGCTGACCTGCGGGAGGCTTTGTTGGGAACTGCCAAACTGGTGGGGGCACATTTGCAGGGAGCTAACCTCAGGAGGGCTGACTTGGGCGGGGCTAATCTGCAAAAGGCTGACCTGAACCATGCCGATCTGAATTATGCCAACCTGACAGGAGCCGACTTGAAAGAAGCTGACCTGAGCGAGGCTAACATGGGGGAGGCCAACCTGGGCATGCTGGCATACACGAGCGAGCCAAACTTCACGGGGGCGAAATATACCAAGAATACAATTTGGCCGGCTGGTTATGACCCTGAGAAAGCCGGGGCAATTTTAGTAACATCCGGTGAATAGTCCACGAACAGAAAGCCGGGTTCTTCCCGAACCATTCTTCGCCAATTTTTTCCGATGGCTTTCGTTTACCAGAACTCTTCATCCCGGATTTTATTTCCCGTCCGCCAATTCCATATCGATAACGGAGATTGGCGGATTTTCGTTAGTTGAGTTTCCCCTCATTCGTATCTATACTTTATTCATGCTTGCACGCGTCTATTCTTGTGCTGTGATCGGTCTGGATGGAGTGGTGGTCGAAGTGGAAGTGGACTACACCGCCGGCTTTCCGGGCATGACCATCGTCGGTCTGCCGGATGCCGCCATCCAGGAAAGCCGCGAACGCGTCCAGGCGGCCGTGCGCAACGCCGGGGTACCCTACCCGCGCAAGCGCCTGGTGGTCAACCTGGCACCGGCCTCTGTCCGCAAGGAGGGCCCGGCCTACGACCTGCCGATCGCGCTGGGCGTGCTGCTTTACACCGGCATGTTACCGCCAGGCGCTGCCGAAGGTATGCTGGTGGTGGGCGAACTCAGCCTGGACGGGGCCGTCAGACACGCACGCGGGGTGCTACCGATGGCCGCGACTGCCCGTCAGGCTGGTTTCAAACGCATCGTGGTGCCGGAAGCCGACGCGGCCGAAGCCGCGCTGATCCACGACCTGGAAGTCATCCCGGTGGGTTCGCTGGCCGCGTTATACAACCACCTGGCCGGGCGCAAACCCATTCCGCCATATGTCCGGATCCCCATCGAGGATGCCCCGCTTTTCCCACCGACGGATTTCGGTGATGTCAAGGGCCAGGAACACGTCAAGCGGGCGCTCGAAGTGGCCGCTTCTGGCGGGCATATCGTCTTGATGATGGGGCCGCCCGGGGCGAGACCCTGCAGGAAAACGCACTGCACAAAAGATGTGCAGCGCAGACTGCGGGGAGAGACCATTGTGACGCGAGACCTGCCGGGGATTTTTCAC
>Ga0182011_10000951_pt1 | contig 25377 bp, 15 predicted proteins | sample 711E1DmetaG_FD_120481 | JGI IMG/M metagenome (GOLD analysis project Ga0182011, IMG submission 120481) | Permafrost microbial communities from Stordalen Mire, Sweden - 711E1D metaG | ecosystem: Environmental > Terrestrial > Soil > Wetlands > Permafrost | place: Sweden: Stordalen | collected...
AGCACCGGCACGTTGACGTGTACGTTGCCATCGCCTGCGTGCATGTGCGTCGCCAGAACGATGCGACAGTTGCGAACCTGTTCGTGCGCCCGTTCGAGCGCATCCAGCGCGTTAGGACAACCGCGCATCAAGCGGATCAGGTCGTGACGAAACTCCTGCAAGGCGGCGAGCGAGCGCAGCGGCTTCGCGTCCAGACGCTTCACCTGCTCGCAAAATTTTTGGCAGAGTTCAACCCGCGCAGGAACTTGAGCGGCAAATTGCTCGGCATCCTCATCGTCCATCGGCGTGGTCAGAATCTCTTCGGCGAGCAGGGCAAAGGAGAGCTGCGAGTGGCGTTCTTCTTCGGTGTTGAGGTCGTCGAGAAAATGAGCGAACTCGGCCAATGCCTCCAAGGGGAGAACGATGTCCTCGTTCATCTTGAAGGCGTTGGTGCGGCGGGCAATGGCGCCGAGCTTCTTGCGGTCGGCCCAGAAGCGTACGGACTCCGCGGCATCACGCGCGACGAACATGACGGTGTTGGGATGCTGCGCGAGAAGGGTGCGAATGCGCTCTGTGCCATGACTGGCCTGCTCCACCGAGTCGCCAGCGATGTCGATGAGAAGCACGGCGCGGGGAGTCTGCGCGCGGGCCGCCTTCACTTTGTAGCCGATGGCGCGGATGTACTCATCGTCGAAGTGCTCCAGCGCAAGCAGTGCTTCCTGCCCGTCCGCAGGAAAGGGGAAGGCGCGAGAAAGCTCAAGAATAACGCGGCTGGCCTCCTCAAAGTCCGGCCCGAAGAACTCCAGACACAAGGTCTGCTTGGCTTTGTACTCGGGATAAAGAATGAAGGTGGCCGAGGTGATGATGCCGTCGGTGCCCTCCTTCTGCAATCCGGGCACTCCGCCCAGAGCCTTGTTGGTGATGTCCTTCCACAGGCCGTTCTTGCGAATCTCTGTGCCGCGCAGCTCGATCTGCTTAACCGTCTGCCGTTGCTGATCCAGCACGTCGAAGGTCACGACGTCGTTGGGGAGGATCTTGCGCAACTGGTGATTGGTACGGCGCACGGTCCAGTTCTGGCCGCTGGGCATGGCCATCTGCCATTCGAGCAGGTTGTCGATGCATGTGCCCCAACGCACAGCCATCTTGCCGCCAGCATTTTCCGCAATGTTGCCGCCGATGGTGCTGGCCCAGGCGCTGGTTGGGTCGGTGGCAAAGACCAGGCCGTGCTCGGTGGCGTGCTCCATCGCCGACTCGGTAATCACGCCAGCTTCCAACTCCATCACTTGGGCCGTCGTCACGCGGCCATCGGCGAGGGTGAATCCGCGCTGGTCGATCTTGCGAATGTGGTTGAGCTTTTCGGTGTTGACGACCACGCAGCCGGAGCGCAGCGGCACGGCTCCGCCGGTCAGGCCGGTACCGGCTCCTCGCGGAATGGCTTTCAGCCCGAGCCGCGCAATGGCAGACAGAAGCGGCGCGACGGTTGCTTCCTCGTCCGGCGTCACCACGGCCAGAGGAAGATGCAGACGCCAATCGGTTGCGTCGGTGGCATGGGATACCACAGAGAAAGGATCGAAGAGAACGTTGCTGACGCCGATGACGGCACCCAGCTCGCGGCGAATGCGGTTGCGCAACTCCGGGCGACCTTCCACGTCACTACGAAACTGGGCAATCAGCGTGCGACATTGATCGAGCAAGGAGAGAACGCGCGAATCGCCGTTTGCTCCAGCTTGAATGGCGTCCATGTCCTTGGCGACATTTTCAAAGAGCCGCTGCCGCAGGGGTGCGGAATCGACCAGCTCATGGAAGAGATAGGGATTGCGGCGATGAATCAGCACGTCGCCAAAGATGCGCATCAGGCGTCGGGCGGAACGGCCCGTGACACGCGTACGGCGAAGCTCATCAACAATCCGCACCGCCTCCGGCCCAAGCAGAAATGCGATCACCTGACGGTCGTCGGCCGACGTGTAGTTGAACGGGATTTCGCGGCTGTTGGAAGCGGCTACTTCGTCTGCGACAGGAAGGGACACCATACCTTAGTTTAACAAATTCCTGAACTGCCCGTTTTCTTGACTGGGTTCTGCGACGTGAAGTCTTTGGGACCGGACACTGGGGCGTTTTTTCAGGGCCGATCAATCTCATCGTGATTCGACCCGCGCCTGTTGTGGTCTGTGGTATCTCCGGTTCGCAGGTGCGAGGGACCGGGAGCACCTGCATTTATGGTTTGCAGAGGAGAAAAAACGGGTTTCTCGTCCTTGCTTAGAGAGCCCAAACCCTCTTGTATGCTGCCTCAGCCAGCAGTTTTGAGCGTTGCTCAATTTCGGCTGCTCCCCAAGTCTTAGCTTTTAGGATGATCGGATCTACCCAGACCTTAGCTTCGTTGAGAATTTTGACTTTTTCAGCGAAATCCTTATCTGCGAGCTTCTCGTTTAGCTTCTTATCGACCAGAATCAGATTGCCAATCGAAGCAATGCTCTCGTGACTTAGGTTGGCACTCTTGGCTGCGCTCTGCGGGATAAGATGCTCGATTGTCGCCTGTTCCGGATCTATGGGCAAACCGATAGAATTTGCTTGGTATATCTTCAGAAGGACATATTTGACTAGATTTCGCTGTTTTGGATATTGAGCTGAAGATTTTAGTTCAACAAATCCGGGCTCAAACTCAACGTACGACGGGCGTTTTGGAGCAAGCTTAGCCTTTCGGAATTCCGTTAGACAGCTTACTTTGCTAGTTAGATCCTTGGCGTTGTAAAGATCGCGCCCAGCTAATGCATACATGAAGGAAATTCCTCCAGATGACCGCTGCGAAGCAATCGCCGTGAATGCAAAATGAAAGTTCTCAATCGCTTCGAGGATTCCTTTCACGTGCTTCACCTTAATTAGCCTATCCTCATATTGCTGCATAACGCTAAGGACCATCGGCAGCTGCTGTTTGATTCTGAAAAGATTCATAGCAGTAAGTGAGTTACGAATCTCGGCTTCTTCCTTCTTCCACTTTCTACAACTGGGCTCATGGATATATCGATAGATTTCTGATTCACTAATGAGATCGTTGAGGAAGGCTTTGGCTGAGTCCTTTTTGATTCGCGCCTTTAGTGCCTTATATAGCTTCTTTTCGGTGGTGTATTCGTAGCGCGACAGCCAGAAATGAAGAATGAATGTCGAAGTATCAAGCTCTGCATGCTCAAGCATTTGATTAGTCTTATCCCATTTATCCTTTGTGATGTCGACGCCTTTATTTGTCGGTTTCAGAAGGCGAACCAAGTGACTCTTTACGAGGTCAGATAGCGTGAGATCTTTACCCCTGGTGTTTAGGGTTTCGAAGATCACGTATGCGTCGTCGTCATTCTCAAGTGCCGTGTAGATCAGGTTCAAGCTGAGAATCTTATCTCGAATCTTGGATAAGTCCTCTTGTACGCGAGCTTTCTTCTTCTCATCTGACAGGTTAGGCAGGGATTTGATGCTGCTGATGATTTCGTCTATGTTGGAGACGAAGAAGTCGAACGCCTGCTTCAGAAGCTGCTCTTCCGGGCCAGCCTCATGATCGGATTCCGGCATTTCGCCGAACTTCTGAATATGCTCTTGAAAATAGGGATAAGAAGTTTGGGTCTGTAGCACAAAGAGGAGTTGGGCTGAAATATCCGAGCGTTCGATTAGATTGTGGATTCCCTTTGCGAGATTTGGGAGGCCTTCTGTGTTGAAGGCATTCCTAATGGCACACAGGAGAAGGGTAATCGTCGTAAGCCTCTGCTGGCCATCGACAATCCCCATCGCGGTCCTATCGTCGTAAACGACGAAATTGCCAATGAAATACTGCCCTTCGTTTTCGACTACGGCATCCTTCCAAAAATCTTCAACATTTGTTCGATCCCAGGAATAGGGTCGCTGGAATCGCGGGATTCGATAGAAGGATTCGGCCAGCAGCTTACCGACGCTCTTGTCTAGGCAGGTGATCTTCATTGTGTGATGGACCTCGCGGCAGGATCTTTGGTCTCTTTGGTTGAGGCCTAATTATAGGCGTGCTTGCATCGTTTCGGACACTGAGTTGCTGTTTCATTCGCTTCCACCGCGCCCGCAGCTCAACAGAGCCAATGGAGGGTGGCCCACAACCTTCAACGCGTCACGATCCCCGTTTCGTCCGGGATGCAAAGAACTGCCAGAATAGATCCCGATATGTTGCCAAGTCGACTGAAATTCCGTGTTCTCCCGCCGGGCTAACGTCCGAGTAGGCTCCCGGAGCCTGCGGCGTTTCAGAGGACAAATCCAGCACGACCATGGACGGGAGGACGTTCAAGATGTGATCGCACAATAACGCGGTTCAGGTAGGATGGAAGACCAAGCTGCATCCCCAATGGCGAGATTGCATCTAACAGAAAGAAAGGACTTCCGCAGCCAGTTGAAGGAGCGTCTTACTTTTCTCTGAGTCGGCAGAAGAATCAAAATAAATTGGCAAAGAAAGTAGCAGAGCTGTTCGTGGAAGTGCTGGCTGCGGCCGGAGTGCAACGCATCTATGGCGTTGCGGGCGATTCTCTCAACGGCATCACCGATAACATCCGTGTGCGCAAGGAAATCGAGTGGGTTGGAGTGAGGCACGAAGAGACCGCCGCCTTTGCCGCCGGAGCTGAAGCGGCTCTGACCGGCAAGCTCGCCGTCTGCGCAGGAAGTTGCGGCCCGGGCAATCTACACCTCATCAACGGCCTCTACGATTGCCAGCGAAACCATGTGCCGGTGCTGGCGATTGCCGCTCAGATTCCGACGCCGGAGATCGGCAGCGGGTACTTTCAGGAGACGCATCCCGAGCATCTATTCAAGGAGTGCAGCGTCTATTGCGAGATGATCTCGCACCCCTCGCAGATGCCGCGCATCCTGGAGATCGCCATCCAGACGGCATTGACCAAGAAGGGCGTCGCCGTGGTGGTTATGCCCGGCGATATCGCTCTCTCCGACGCCATCAATACAGCCCGTCGCGTCACGTTCACCGACGCCGAGCCGGAGGTCACGCCCAATAGCGAGCAGCTCGACCGTCTGGCCGCAGTGCTGAATGGCTCGCAGAAGATCACCATTCTTGCTGGCTCTGGATGCGCCGGTGCGCACGACGAGTTGGTCGCGCTGGCCGGTAAGCTACAGGCTCCCATCGTCCACGCCCTGCGCGGCAAAGAGTTTGTCGAGTACGACAATCCTTACGACGTGGGCATGACTGGCTTGCTCGGGTTCTCTTCCGGCTACCACGCCATGATGAACTGCGAGACGCTGCTGATGTTGGGCACTGACTTCCCCTACCAGCAGTTCTATCCGAAGAACGCGCGCATCGTGCAGGTCGACATTCGCGGCGAGCAACTGGGGCGCCGCAGCCACGTTGACTTGGGCATTATCGGTGGCACTCGGGAGACCCTGCGCGCGCTGTTGCCAATGATTGAGCAGAAGCAGGACCGCCGCCATCTCGACGCCTCGCTCGACCACTATCGCGAGGCGCGCAAGGGCCTCGACGATCTGGCGACTGGCAAGCCTGGGCAGTTGCCGATTCATCCGCAATATGTGGCCAAGGTGCTGAACGATCTTGCCGCCGAGGACGCCATCTTTGCCGCCGACGTGGGCACGCCCGTCATCTGGGCGACGCGCTACTTGACCATGAACGGCCGTCGTCGGCTGCTCGGCTCGTTCAATCATGGGTCGATGGCGAACGCTCTGCCACAGGCTATTGGCGCGCAGATCTCGCACCCCGGGCGGCAGGTCGTCACGCTGTCGGGCGATGGGGGAGTCTCCATGCTGATGGGCGATTTGCTATCGCTGCGGCAGCTCAATCTTCCGGTCAAGATCGTTGTCTTCAACAATGGCTCGCTGGGTTTTGTCGAACTGGAGATGAAGGCGACTGGATTCCTTAGCCACGCCACCGACTTGGTCAATCCAGACTTCGCCAAGATTGCCGAAGGCACTGGCATTTTGGGCATTCACGTCGACGACCCAGAGCAGGTGCGCCCTGCCTTGCAAAAGGCCTTCGCGCACAACGGCCCTGCTTTGATCGATATTGCCGTGAACCGTCAGGAACTGGCCATGCCACCCAGCCTCAAGCTGGACCAGATCGTCGATTTCAACCTCTACATGATGAAGGCAATTCTGAATGGACGAGGAGACGAAATTCTCGATCTCGCCCGCACCAACCTGTTCCGATAGGATCGGCCTGAAATCTCGCATTGCAAGCGTAGTGCGAAGCTGATCCGCAACGGAATTGCCGAACGTTCTTGGGAGATAAAGTGGTGGGCGAGGCGGGGATTGAACCCACAACCCCCGGCTTAGAAGGCCGGTGCTCTATCCAATTGAGCTACTCGCCCGAAAATAACCCCAACTGATCGGAGACGATCAATTGGGCCACACAACTGCAAGTATATCCGACGCTCAGAATCCCGATCCTATCGGCAGGGGCTTGATCCATCTCACACTCACAAATGCTGGCGCCGCGGCGGAGACGCTGGCGCGAACTGGCTGCCGAATCCTCTTTGCCAATTCCGACGGTTCTGGATTCCGGGAATGTCCTAACAAGCCGTCAAGATCCCTTCGGGCTAGAAATCCCCGTCTACTTTGCCCCACTTACGGACGGGATGAAGCCTGTCCATTTCAAAACACAGAGCGCTCTTTGGGGATAAGCTTGTCGGTAATTTATTTTGCGGGAGTGGGTGGTGGCCCGGGGCAGAGTCCAACTGCCGACCTTCGCGTTAGGAGTGCGCTGCTCTATGCAACTGAGCTACCGGGCCATGCCTCTAGTGTAACTGGTAAACTGAACGTGGAGAATATATGCCACAGATACAGCGTCGTCGTGCGGTTTCGGTACGGATTGGTTCAGTCGTTGTCGGGTCGGATGCGCCCATCGTCGTGCAGTCGATGACCAACACCGATACGGCTAATGTGGAGACTACGGTGCAACAGATCGCCGCGTTGGCGCGGGCTGGATCTGAACTGGTGCGCGTTACGGTCAATAACGACGCGGCTGCCAAGGCCGTGCCGCAGATCGTTGAGGCAGTTCGCGCCAAGGGGTGGGAGACGCCAATCATCGGCGATTTTCACTACAACGGGCACCAACTGCTGAAGAAATATCCAGCGACGGCGCAGGCGCTGAGCAAGTACCGCATCAATCCCGGCAACTGCTCGATCGGACGTAAGGACGACGACAACTTTCGCACCATGGTCGAGGTCGCCGTCGAGCACCAGAAGCCGGTGCGCATCGGTGTCAACTGGGGCTCGCTCGACCAAGCGCTGCTGACCAAGATGATGGATGCGAACTCGAAGTCTGCCACGCCGCTGCCCGCGCGCGACGTGATGATGGAGGCGATGGTCGTCTCCGCGCTGGACAACGCCGCCGCCGCCGAACGCTACGGGCTGCGCCGCGACCAGATCATCCTGAGCGCGAAGGTCTCCGGTGTGCGCGACCTGATCGACGTCTACACGGAGCTTGCCAGCCGCTGCGACTACGCGCTGCACCTTGGCCTAACCGAGGCCGGCATGGGCATGAAGGGCATCGTTGCCTCGACTGCGGGACTTGCACCACTGCTGCTGGCGGGCATCGGCGATACCATCCGCGTCAGCCTGACGCCGACTCCCGGCGGCGACCGCTCGGAAGAGGTTCGCTGCTCGCAGCAGGTCTTGCAGTCGCTAGGCATTCGCAGCTTCATGCCCCAGGTCACCAGCTGTCCCGGTTGCGGACGCACCACCTCGACCTACTTCCAAGAGCTGGCCGAGCGCATTCAGAGCTACCTCGTCGAGCAGATGCCCGAATGGAAGAAGCAGTACGCAGGCGTTGAGGAGCTGAAGCTGGCCGTCATGGGATGCGTCGTCAACGGGCCGGGTGAATCGAAGCACGCCAACATCGGCATCTCGCTGCCGGGAACGTTTGAGGAACCAAAGGCTCCGGTCTACGTCGACGGGCAACTGCTCACTACACTCAAGGGCGACCACATCGTCGAGGAGTTTCAGGTGATTCTGGACGACTACGTCGAGAAGCGCTACGGACGAGTCCCGGTCGGCAACTAAGCAACGGTGTGAGCGGGTTCGTCCGGAAGGACGGATTTCAGGAAGAAGCGACGGGATTGCGACGGGCGGCGTCCCAGGCCTTGGCGTACTTCCAACTGGTGTAGGTGGCGTGGTAAAAGTGCAGCAAGAGACCCTCGCGGCCATCCATAAATCCGCCGCGGAAGACGTAGTTCCACACAAAGCCGAGCTGCGGGACGAGGAAGACGCGGCAGATAAAGGCGGGCCACGAGCGGCTGATCTTGCCGGATTCGACCAGCAGGCTGCTGCCCAGCGAGCTGTAGCGGTCCATGTGTTCGATGTAGACTTCGAGCGTCGGGTAGGCGTGGTGGATCAGGTCAAAGTCGAGCGTGTCGGCGCGTCCGTCGAAGGCGATGATCTCGTGTACGGGACGATTCTCGAAGCGTGGTTGCGAGGTGAAGCTGGCGGCGGTGCGACGGAAGAGCCGCAGTTTGGCGTCGGGATAGAAACCGCCACGCTTGATCCAACGACCAAGGAAGAGATTGCGACGACGAAGGTAGTAGGCGTCGGCGCGCGGGCTGGAGGGGAGAAGACGCTTGATCTGTAGCTGTAGCTCGGGGCTCAGCTCTTCGTCGGCGTCCAGTGACAGAACCCAGGTGCTGGTGCATTTGGCGATGGCCGAGTTCTTCGACGCGGCAAAGCCCTGCCACTCTTCTTCGTAGACCGTGGCCCCGGCGGCGCGGGCGATCTCGACGGTGCGGTCGGTCGAGCCAGTGTCGAGGACGATCACTTCGTTGGCAAACTGAACACTGGTCAAGGTGCGCGAGAGATTCTCCTCCTCGTCGCGGGTGATGATGGCTACTGAAAGAGTGTGCGGCGGCAATGCGGACGTCATCGTCTCTCCTCCGTCATCGTCACTGCTCATTGAGCGGCAGGCCGTGTGGATGTCGGTGAAGACAAGTCTATCGGATGATGGGCGCGGCGACCTAGTCAAGCGTGATTGTGGCGTCGCCGAGATGTTGGCGCAGAAGGCGTTCGACGAGCGGCAGCAGCGACTCGCCGGTCTTGGGGAGGACGAAGGCAGCGGCGGTCTCATTCCAGTCCAACTTGAAGCTAGTCGACTCGGCCGAGATCCAGATCTGGCGCACCGGGGTGTTGGGCGTGATGACGAACTTGCTGGAGCCGTCTTCAAAGAGGACGTTCATCACCCCGTTGTTGTCCTCGAACTCGAAGAGGCCGCTGGTCTCCTCGGCGACGATCAGCGACTGCTTGAGGCGCTCAAGGGTAATGTCGGAGGCACTACGGAAGGCGGCTTCGTCAATCATGGTTCTAGTGTAGCCGACCGTGCGAGCCAGCGGCCTGCTGTTGCCCCCTTCAAGGTTCCAGCGCGGTGCGCTTTGCCCCAGTTGCCCAAGGTCTGCTCAACCACCCCCCAGACTTCGTGCCGCCGCTGCCTGACTCTGGTCCACCGCAACAAGCCGAACCGCCTCTTGCTTGAACTCCAGTGAGTAACGTCCCCGCGTGGCCTTCATCATGTTCGCTACTCCATCGCATTAGAACAGCTCACGAGGAGCGACGTTTTCAGGGGAAATGTCAAAGCGGCCGAAGCCTTCGGCATCCAACACCGCGTCCAGCCGCTCATAAAAAGGAGTCCCGGTGCTGTGGCACTACTTTCTGTCGTCGCGCTCCTCGGCGAGGAAGGGGATGTAAATGCGTTCTCCGGGATCTTTTTTGCGCGAGCGCGGGTCGCTGGAGGGCGTGTAGGTGTCGTCGTCTCCGGCGGGCTCGGGCTCGGTGACGAATCGCTCGGCGTCTCGGTCGGCGGCGGTTGGCTCCTTGATGACGACGGTTTTGGCGTTGAGGAACTCGCGCATTCCGGCAATGGAGAGTTCGCGTCCATAGCCGGAGTGCTTGACGCCGCCGAAGGGCAGGCGAGCATCGCTGGCCGTGATCGTGTTGACGAAGACGGCTCCTGCTTGCAGCGATGTGGCGAAGCGTTTCTGCTCCAGGCGGTTGCGCGTCCAGACGCTGGCTCCCAAGCCGAAGGGCGTATCGTTGGCGACGGCGATAGCCTCGTCAATGTCGGCGACGCGGAAGAGCATGGCGACCGGACCGAAGAGTTCCTGCCGGTAGACGGGAGCGTCGCGCGGCACGTCGGCCAGAATGGTGGGCTCGAAGTAGCAGCCGTTGCCAACCATGCGCTCGCCGCCGGTGGCGATGCGAGCGCCTGCCTCAACGGCGGCTTTAACCTGCGCTTCGAGCGTGTCGAGCTGCTCGACGGTGGCTAGCGGGCCGATCTCAGTGGTCTCCAGCATGGGGTCGCCGATCTTGACGGCGTCCATACCCTCGATGAAGCGGCTCTCGAACTCGTCGTAGATGGAGTCGGCGATGAGGAAGCGTTTGGCGGCGATGCAGGATTGCCCGCTGTTGAGGCAACGCGATTGCACGGCTGCGGCGACGGCCAGATCTAAATCTGCCGAGTGCATGACGATGAAGGGATCGCTTCCGCCCAGCTCCAGCACGGACTTCTTGATGAGCCATCCGGCCTGCGCGGCGACGGCGCGGCCTGCGGTCTCGCTGCCGGTGACCGTGACGGCGACAACGCGCTCGTCGGCGAGCACCGATTCGACCTGTGCCGATTCGATCAGCAAGGTCTGAAAGGTGCCGCGGGGAAAGCCTGCGCGGCGCACCAAGGCTTCGATGGCGAGTGCGCACTGCGGAACGTTGGAGGCGTGCTTGAGCAGGCCCGCGTTACCCGCCATCAGTGCGGGCGCGAGGAAGCGGAAGACCTGCCAGAAGGGAAAGTTCCACGGCATGACGGCCAGAATGACGCCTAGCGGCTCCCAGCGAATCTGCGCGTCGCTGCCGGGAAAGTCGACGGAATCCGGCGCGAGGATGCGGGCGGCGTTATCGGCGTAGTAGCGGCAGACCGTGGCGCACTTGGCGATCTCGGCGCGCGACTGCACGATGGGCTTGCCCATCTCGGTGGTGATCAGCGTGGCCAACTCGTCGGATTCGTGGTCGAGCAGTGTGGCCAGCTTGCGCATGTATAGCGCGCGATGCGGCAGAGGAACATCTGCAAAGCAGGTGAATGCCGTATCGGCTAGAACGATCTTGCGGTGCAACTCCTCGCTGGTCTGCGGCGCGAAGCTGCGCAGCAGTTCGCCGTTCGCGGGATTTAGGGACTGGATCGGCACGGATTTTTTCGACTCTGCTTTCAGTCTACCAAGAGCGTACGCCACTCACTCCCCATTGCGCGGCGATGCGTCGTAAAATTCTCAGCAGAGTTCCGCGAGGTTTTCGATGGATCCCAATTGTCTCTTCTGCAAGATCGTGGCTGGCAACATTCCGGCTAAACGCGTCTACGAGGACAGCCTTTGCCTGTGCTTCGCCGACGTCAACCCGCAGGCTCCGACGCATCTGTTGCTGATTCCCCGGCAGCACATCACATCGTTGGCTCACGTGGAGAAGGAACAACTCCCGCTGCTTGGCCACTTGATGGCGACGGCGGCGGACTTGGCACGTTCGGCGAAGCTCGACAAGGGCTACCGCATCGTCCTCAACACGGGAGCCGACGGCGGCCAGACGGTAGACCACCTGCATCTGCATCTGCTCGGCGGACGCGCGATGAGCTGGCCTCCGGGCTAGATTAATTCGGTGCATCGCGCGATTCGGTGACCGGATTCCATCAGAAGCTTCATTGAATAGGGGATAATAACGATAAGGGATCATTCCTTGGAGGCTGTGGACAGCCACAGCTCAGCCGACTGTGCGCGCTGGTTGCTCACGCACCGGTTGCCCGGTAGATGGTCTGGAGAAGGGCTGACGCATGTCTTTAGAATCCGAGCAACTGCAATCCAGTCGCCTTGCGGGTGATGCTGGCGACTCGGGTGGAGCGCAATCGCAGGCTGTGCCGCAGTGCGTGGATCTGGACGGCACACTGGTCAAGAGCGATACGCTGGTCGACACGGTCGTGGTTCTGGCACGCCAGAATTTTCGCTCGCTGCTGCAATTTCCTAAGTGGTTGCTTGCGGGCAAGGCTGCGTTCAAGCGCAACGTCTCCACCGTGGTCAAGCTCGATGTCGCTCATCTGCCCTACAACCAGCCGCTGCTGGAGTATCTGCGCGAACAACACACGGCGGGCCGCGAGATCTTCCTCGCCACTGGTGCCGACTCGCAGTTGGCCGAGCGAGTGGCCGCACACCTTGGATTCTTCAGCGGCGTTCTCGCCTCTGACGGGCAGATCAACCTGACTGGCCACAATAAGCTTGACAGCTTCCAACAGCGCTTTCCAGCAGGTTTCAGCTACATCGGCAACGCGCGGATCGACCTGCCACTACTGACCCACTGCATCGATCCAATGTTGGCGAACCCTGACCGCAGCCTGCGCTCTGGGCTGCGTTCGGCGGGCGTCAAGCCGGTGCGCACCTTCACCGATTCCGCGTCCCCGATAAAGACGTGGCTGCGCGCCATCCGCCTGCATCAGTGGGCCAAGAACACGCTGATCTTCTTGCCGCTGCTGCTGGCTCATGTGCGCACCGCAGGCCCGGTCTTGGCGGCCTTCCTCGCCTTCCTTAGCTTCGGTCTAGCGGCTTCGGCAACCTACCTCTTCAACGACCTGTTGGATCTGGAAGCCGACCGCCATCATCCGCGCAAGCGCACCCGCCCCTTTGCTGCCGGAGAGATTTCACCGATTGCCGGCGTGGGGATGATCTTCCTCTTTCTCGCCTCGTCGTTGGCGATTGCCTGTCTTCTGCCGCGCGCGCTTTTGGCACTATCGCCCCAGTTTCTGGGCAACGGGCAGGGTAGCTTTCTGCAGTGGCTCATTATCTACGCCATCTCGACGACCGCCTATTCGTTGCGTCTGAAGCGCATGGTGCTGGTCGATGTCGTAGTTCTGTCGGGCCTGTATACGATTCGAATTCTCGCCGGTTCGGCTGCAACGGGCGTGATGGTTTCGCCGTGGCTTGCGGCCTTCAGCATCTTCTTCTTCCTCTCGCTGGCCTTCGTCAAGCGCTTCGCCGAACTGGAGAGCATGAGGCTGCGCAACCAGACCGCAGGCACCGTCGCGGTCAAGGGACGCGGCTATCGCATCAGCGATCTGGAGCAGTTGCGCAGCTTCGGCACGGCCAGCGGATACTCCTCGGTCGTCGTCTTCTCGCTCTACATCGGCAATGAGGTGGCGCAAAATCTCTATCAACACGACGCGCGCCTGTGGCTGCTGGTCCCGGTGCTTCTGCTCTGGCTGAGCCGTCTGTGGCTACAGGCCGCGCGCGGAGAGTTGCACGAAGACCCGGTCGTCTACGCCATAACGGACAAACGCAGCCTGCAACTCGGAGTGCTGGTGGTCGCCATCGTTATCTCCGCGCTGTAGCCAGCGCGATACACTATTAATAAGTCACGAAATGATCGAAAACATTCCTCAGCTCATCACCTACGACGAACCATCCCTTGACGCAGCCTTCGCAACGCTCGCCGCAGAGGTTCGCAATGAAACCTCCGCGCAGCACGACGCCGAAACCTTTCGCCTGCATTGGCTTGGCCGCAAGCAGGGTCGCCTGAAGCTCGTCAGCGACGCGTGGCTGAAGTCCGCGCCGCCTGAGGCACGCAAGCCGCTGGGCATTCGCTTCAATCAGCTCAAGCAGCAGATCGAAGCCGCGCTCGCCGGTGGGTCGAACAAGCCCGCTGCTTCGGCGACAATCGCTGGCCTCGACTTCTCGCTGCCGGGAACGGTTCGCGCCCCCGGGATTCAGCACCCGCTGCTGAAGACGATGAACGAGATCGTCGCAGTCTTTCACAACCTAGGCTACTCGACCGCTCTCGGCCCGCAGGTGGAATCGGACTTTTACAACTTCGAGGCGCTGAACTTTCCGCCCAACCACCCGGCGCGCGACACCCAGGACACGCTGGTCTTGGCCGATCAGCAATCGAAGCCCTCGCGCGAACGCCTGCTAATGCGCACACATACCTCCCCGGTGCAGATTCGCAGCATGATCGCGCAGGCACCGCCAGTGCGCATCGTCGTCCCCGGCAAGGTGCATCGTAACGACGCCGCCGACGCCACCCACTCGCCGGTCTTTCATCAGGTTGAGGGGCTGGCGGTCGACACCAACATCACGTTCTCCGACCTGAAAGGGACGCTCGATCACGCCATGAAGGCGTTGTTCGGCTCGGCGGTGAAGACGCGCTTCTTCCCCAGCTTCTTCCCCTTTACGGAGCCGAGCGCAGACGTGCAGATCTCGTGCATCTTCTGCGCAGGCAAGGGCTGCCGCAAGTGCAAGCAATCCGGCTGGATTGAGCTGCTGGGCTGCGGCATGGTCGATCCCGCCGTCTTCGCCAGCGTCACCGAAGCCCGACGCAAGATCAACCCCGCGGACGATGCCTACAATCCGGAGAAAATCAGCGGCTTCGCCTTCGGCATGGGCGTCGAGCGCATCGCCATGATCCAGCACGGCATCAGCGACATCGGCCACTTCTACTCGGGCGACATGCGCTTCCTAGAGCAGTTTGCGTAGGGGTATTATCTGTTTATGGCCGTGATTCACATTTCGGAGACGGAGGCAGTTCGTGACTTTGCCGCAGTGCTGGCGCATGTGCGAGCTGGATCCGAAGTTGTCATCGACAGCGAACACGACACCGTCGCACTTCTCGTCCCTCCATCAGAGGCCACAGTCATCGATCCTGAGTACGATGCGTGGTTTCGCGCGCAGGTTCAGGAAGCCCTTGATGATCCTCACCCCGGAATCCCTTCGGAAGAGGTGGAGGCACACTTCGCTAGCCGTCGGGCCGCGTCTCTGCTCAAATTGGCGGGGAATGCCGGGTGAAACTGATCTGGTCTCCGCAAGCGGTCGCAGACCGTGAAAGCACCTACGACTTTATTGATGCAGAGAGTCCCCAATCAGCAATTCTGGTCGATGATCGAATCTGGAATGCCACGCTGTCGCTGACTCGTTTTCCTGAGATTGGACGCCCCGGTCGCGTTTCGGGAACGCGCGAGCTTGTCGTCCAACGCACTCCCTACCTGGTTGCCTATAGCGTCCACGATGACAGAATTTATATCCTACGCATTCTCTATGGTGCACAACAATGGCCAAAGAGATTGCAGTGCCGATGAGCGAGTACTGCGCAAAACTATTAGACTGTTAGTTGTCATCCCATGAATATTCTTTCAAACTGGCTCCGCACTTACGTTCCCGGAATTACGGTGGACGACCTCCAACTCGCCGAAGACCTTACGCTGCGCGGCATCGCGGTTGAGGGCGTTCACAACCTCGGCACCGCCGCCGGTAAAGCCAACGGGCATCTCTACGAGATGGACATCACCACCAACCGCGTCGATGCGATGAATCACTACGGCATTGCGCGCGAGGCGGCGACGATCTACAACCTGCCGCTGGCACCGCTCGACACCACACTGCCCGCTGCGACGCCTGTTGCAAAGCCGTATCCGGTCGAGATTGCGCCCGAGGCTCAAGGCGTCTGCGGACGATTCACTGCGCGTGTACTGCGTAACGTCACCATTGCACCGACTACGGGCCAGATTGCCGAGTACTTCGCGCTACTCGAAGCCAAGCCAATCTCGAACGCAGTCGACGCTTCGAATTTTGTGCTGCAAGGCATGGGGCATCCTACGCACACGTTTGATCTGGATAAGATTGACGGCGGAATTATCGTTCGTCTGGCGCGCAAGGGAGAGAAGCTGCATCTGCTGGACGGCAGCGAGCGCACGCTGGAAGCCGACGACCTCGTCATCGCCGACCACAGTAAGGCGCTCTCGCTGGCTGGCGTTATGGGCGGCTGGGATTCGATGATTACCGCCGACACCAAGAACATTCTGGTAGAGGCCGCTTGGTTCGACCCGGCCAGCATTCGTCGCAGCTCGCGGCGGCACGGTCTGCACACCGACGCATCGCATCGCTACGAGCGCGGCGCAGACTTTAACGCCTGTCCCACGGCAAACGCGCGTGTCTCCAAGCTGATCCTGGCCTATGGCGGTACGCCCGAGGGCGAGCTCATCGACATCGTTGTTCCCGCCGTCCGTGCGCGCACCGCTGATCGCGCCCCGATCAAGCTCTCGGTCGCTCAGGTGCAGCGGCATCTCGGCACCACGCTCGACGACAAGCCCGGCCAATCCGCGCTGACTGCCGAGATCGTTCGCCAGTACCTTACGGCGCTGGGCTGCGAGCTAACGCCAGCGGGCTCCGACGGACAAAACTTCACTGTCAAGTTGCCGAGCTGGCGTCTCGACCTGGAACGCGAGATCGACCTGATTGAAGAGGTCGCGCGGGTCTATGGCTACAACCGCTTCGCCAACACGCTGCCTACGGCGCTGCCGGTCATCGCGCACCCGCTGGCTGCGGCAGAGGCCGCCGTGCGTACGCGACTGCTGGCTCTTGGATACTCGGAGGCAATCTCTAGCACCTTCGCGTCGGAGGCTGATGGCGTGGCATTTGGAAACGCGAGTAGCGGCGTGATTGCGCTGGAAAATCCCCTCTCCGACGAGGCTCGTCTGCTGAGGCCGTCGCTGGTGCCGGGAACGATCGCCATGCTGGCACACAACCTGAATCGCGACGTCCGCGAGGCGCGCCTCTTCGAGCAGGGATCAATCTTTACCGGCTCTGCCGAGACTGTTGTCGAGTCGCCCAGCCTCACGCTCGGGCTCACCGGAGAGGTCGCCGCCACGCGCCTGCACAGCGCGAAAGACGCCGCCGTCTTCGAGCTGAAGGGCGTTGTCGAATCGCTGCTCTCGCTGTTCGCCACATCTAGCGACGCACTCTCCACCGGTGCTGTTTCTGCGCTTACCTTTGCGCCGGAAGCTCCCGCGTGGCTACATCCGGGGCGCAGCGCAACCGCGCTGGTCGGTGGCAAGCCCATCGCTTACTTTGGGGAATTGGTCTCGGCGCAGCGCGAGTCGCGCAAGCTGCGCCAGCCTATCTTCCTCGCCCAGATCGACCTCGTTGCGCTCTATCGCCTGCCGCTGCGTCGCACCACCGCGCACGAGATCTCGCGCTTCCAAGCCGTGGAGCGTGATTTCTCCTTCACCTTCGCCGACGCCGTCCAGTGGCGCACCATCGCCGAAGCGATTCATGCGCTGGAGATTCCCGAGCTGACGCGCCTCTCCCCGGTCGAGATCTTCCGCGACACGAAGGCTGGCGCGGCCTCGGCTGGTATGTACGCGCTGTTGCTGCGCTGCGTCTTCCAGTCGGTGCAGAGAACGTTGCGCGAGGATGAACTGGCCGAGTGGTCCGGCAAGCTGATCGCAACGCTTACGGCCCTCGGCGGAGCTATCCGAAGCTAGGTATTTGACCGCGTAAATTTGTGTGATCCCACCCTTGCGGCAAGAACAAGGGACTTCGTACCGTTCTCGAATACGCCGCAAGGATGGGGCACCCACTGAGGTACAACTTCAAGCGGTCAGAGACCTAGTTGCCGGAAGGATCGTAATCGGTGGCGGAGATCATTTGCATACCGGCGAAGGTGGACGGCGGCGGGTCGATCAGGACGATGGTGTGCGCGCTCGAGCTGGCGTAGCGGGTCCGGCTGCTTGTGTATAGCGGCGCAGTGGAACTGGTGGGGACCGTACCGGCGCGAACGACGACAACCGAGTAGGAGCCTGCGGGCGCGTTGATGTAGCCCGTGTTGCTGGTGAAGCTGAGGCCGGTGTCGATGGGTGAGACGTGGCTGAACGGGGTGCGCGGCGGGACTAGGTAAACGTCCACCGTGCCAGCGTGGGTGGCTTGATCGAGGAAGCGCAAGGCGACTTTACCTGCGGGCGCGGGGTAGGCGTGATCCTTTAGCGCCGTCATCTGTAGACTGGCAGCGGTGTTGCCGACCAGAACCGTGTACTGGCCGCCAGCGGCAAAGCTGCCGTGAACCGAGGCGAGTTGTTGCTGCGTTCCGGCGTTGTAGGCGGCGTGGGTGAAGGCTCCGGCGGCGACCGGGATGTAGGAGCTGACCGCGCCAAAGCCGACATTGTAGAGCTCGGCGGAGGAGCTTTGCGCAGGATTTTGGTAGATGTCCAACGCGGGCGAGTCGGGCGATACATTGATGACGCGCACCTGAGAGAGCGGCTGGATTCCGGCGATGCTCTGGCAACCCGTTAGGCCTACGACCAGTCCCGCAGCCAGAATGGAGAGTGCGGCAAGACGGCGGCTGCGTGGTGCGAGTTGAGGATGGGGGCTGGGCATGGACCTGACTTTGGCGCTTGTCGTCTGTGGCGAACTGGCCGCGAGCGTCGATAGCGTTGATTCCCATTCTATAGCCACGCCAATGAATAGAGCGTAATTGCAATGAAATGAAACAAAAACAGACAACGACAAATGCAGAAGCAGATTCCTTCGCTTCACTACAGAATGACAAACAAAATTCTTTCAGCTCATGCGATTTCTCTGTTCTGCTTTTTATTGGGGCAGCGTAAAGTGCCTTGCACGCTGTAAAGTGAATGACGCGCAAAAAGTTGCCGCTGAACGCAAGCCGAACGCGGCGGGCCTTAGTAAAGATAGAGCTTTGAGGGAGACGAGCGATGGGGAAGTGGACGCGACGGGATTTGGTGAAGGCTGGACTTGCCGCTTCGGCTGGTGTGATGGCGGGCGACAAATTGCTGGCCGAAGAGCGCGGAGTACGCGCGGCGGCTGAGGCTGCGGATTCAAAGTTCGCGCTGGCGGCAGCGGGCGCTACTGCGACAGCGGCTCCGCTGAGCGACAACGACGCGAGTCGGCTACGCGAGAGGCTGCTGCTGGACTTTGGCTGGCGATTTGCGCTGGGCCACGCGAGCGATCCGAAGAAGGACTTCGGCTTTGGTGCGATGCGATTCATGGGTACGTTTGCCAAGGCGGGCGACGTTGGCGGACCGGCAGCGCCGAAGTTCGACGACTCGACGTGGAAGAAGGTGGACCTGCCGCACGACTGGGCGGTGGAGCTGCCATTCGTCGACAAGGATTCGACCGTCGTCAAGGATTCGATTCTGGTGGACCACGGGGACAAACCGCTGGGACGCGAGTTCCCGGAGACCAGCGTGGGGTGGTATCGGCGAGAGTTTGTGCTGCCGGCAAGCGACGCGGGACGACACATCTCGGTCGAGTTCGACGGAATCTTTCGCAATGCGACGGTGTTTTTCAATGGCCATTACATTGCCGAAAATATGAGTGGATATGCGCCGTTGAGCGTCGACCTGACGGACTTTGCCAACTTTGCCGATCCGGCTGCGGTGAGCAAGGCCGCAGACGACGCGGCGCAGCTCGCCAAGGCTCAGGCTGCGGGAGATACGAAGCAGGTCGAGCACCTGAAGTCGCGAATGCAGGCCCCGGGGCGCAACGTGCTGGTGGTGCGGGTCGATGCTTCGCTGGACGAAGGATGGTTCTACGAGGGCGCGGGAATCTATCGCCATGTGTGGCTGAATAAGACCTCGCCGGTGCATGTGGCGCGCTGGGGAACTTTTGTGCGCTCGGATTTTGGCGCAGTGACGGGCGTGGTGACCAGCAACGATCAGGTGTCGGTGCATGTGACGACCGAGGTTGCAAACGATAGCGAGGATGACGTGATTGCGCGAGTTCACGCAACGCTGGTGAACGCAGCGACGGGCAAGGTGGAGGGCACGGCCGTCTCTGAGCCGCTGCTGGTGGCCTCGCGCGATACGGTGGCGTTTCCCATGCGGACCATTGTGTGGCATCCGCAGCTGTGGTCGGTGGAGACGCCGAGCCTTTATCGCGCAGTGACGGCGGTGGAGGTCGACGGCGCGATTATCGACCAAACGACGACGAACTTCGGGATACGGACGCTGCGATTCGATCCAGCCAAGGGATTCTTTCTCAATGGCAAATCGGTGAAGATCAAGGGAACGTGCAACCATCAGGACCACGCGGGCGTGGGCGCGGCGATTCCCGACCGGATTCAGGCGTATCGGTTGGAGCGGCTGCAGTGGATGGGATCGAACGGGTGTAGGACTTCACACAATCCGCCAACTCCGGAGTTTCTGGACGCGTGCGATCGGATGGGGATGCTGGTAATGGACGAGACTCGCATGATGTCGTCCAACCCCGAGGGAATGAGCGAGTTGGAACGACTCATTAGGCGCGACCGGGATCATCCGAGTGTGGTGATCTGGTCGCTGGGCAACGAGGAGTCTGAGCAGGGTTCGGCGCGTGGCGCACGGATTATGCGCAGAATGAGCGCGCTGAGACGGAAGCTAGACCCGTCGCGCCTGTCGACTGCGGCGGTGAATAGCGGATGGGAGGGGCCGGGCATCCACAATGTGCTGGACGTGATGGGATGCAACTATCACGACAACCTGATCGACAAATACCACAAGGACCACCCGACGCAGGCGATGATTGGGACCGAGACGGCTAGTACGCTGGCAACGCGCGGCATCTTCGCTAACGATAAGGAGCGCGGGTATATGAGCTCCTACGACACCGAGCAGCCTGAGTGGGGAAACATCGCCGAGGACTGGTGGAAGTGCTACGACGAACGCGAGTTTCTGGCAGGGGGATTCGCGTGGACGGGGTTCGACTATCGCGGCGAGACGACGCCGTACAAGTGGCCGTGCATTAGCTCGCACTTCGGGATTCTGGATACGTGCGGGTTTGCGAAGGATACGGCGTGGTACTACAAGACGTGGTGGGGCTCCGAGCCGGTGCTGCACATCCTGCCGCATTGGAACTGGGAGGGACGCGAAGGGCAGGAGGTCGAGGTCTGGGCCTACTGCAATCAGGAGAGTGTTGAGCTGTTTTTGAATGGCGCGAGTCTGGGCGCGCAGCCAGTGAAGAAAAACGGGCATCTGGTGTGGAAGGTGAAGTACGCACCCGGTGTGATTGAGGCGCACGCGAGCCGGGGCGGTAAGGTGGTATTGACCGACCGGCGCGAGACGGCAGGGGCGGCGGCAAAGATCGTGGCTGAGGCGGGCCGAACGAAGATCGCGGCCGATGGGCAGGACGTGGCAGTAATCAACGTGAGCATTGTGGACGCGCAGGGGCGGCTGGTACCGACTGCGGGCAACAAGGTGACGTGGACGGTGAGCGGGCCGGGACGCGTGATCGGCGTGGGCAACGGCGATCCAAGCTGCCACGAGGCGGATCATGCCAACGAACGCAGCGCGTTCAACGGGCTCTGCATGGCGATTGTGCAAAGCAGGCGCGGCGAGGCTGGAGCGCTGACCGTGACGGTGACGGCGGCTGGGCTGGAGTCGGCTGCGGTTTCCGTGACCAGCGAGAGTGCGCCGCTGACGCCGGTCGCGTAGAACATATACGCCGGGGCGGTACACTGGTTGGCAGGATGCCATTCGCTGGAATTATCTCGAAGCCGCAGAAGAGTGAGTTGACGACGATCTTGCCGGAGTTGCGCGCCTGGCTGGTCGAGCGAGGATGGAGCTGCGTCTTCGACCACGAGAGCGCGGCATATCTGAGCGCGGGCGCGCGATCGGACGAGACGGTCGGCGTGACACGCAAGGAGATGGCCGAGCGCGGGCCGGATTTGGTGATTGTGCTAGGAGGCGATGGAACGCTACTGGCGGCGGCCAGAGCTTTTGCGCATAGCAATATTCCGCTGCTCAGTGTGAATCTGGGGTCGCTGGGATTTTTGACCGAGGTGCCGCTGGGGGAGCTGTACGCGACGTTGCAGGCGTGGAGCGAGGGTTCGGCGTCCATCGAGCGGCGCAGCTTGATTCATGCAGAACTCTTCAGCGCAGGCCAGAAGACGCGGCAGTGGGACGCGCTGAATGACGTGATCGTGGCAAAGGGTGCGATTGCGCGTATGGGGAACTTCGCGGTCCAGATCGACGGGCAACCGATGGCGACCTTCCGCGCCGACGGCGTGATTCTGTCGACGCCGACCGGGTCAACGGGCTACAATCTGTCGGCGCACGGGCCGATTGTGATGCCGATGGTCAATGCCATGTTGGTGACGCCGATCTGCCCGCACTTGCTGACGATTCGCCCGATTGTGGTGCCGGGGGAGTCGGCCATCAACGTGCGCGTGGTGGGCGTGCCCAATGAGGTCTACCTGACCGTCGACGGACAAGAGGCCGTGCTGATGCACGTCGGCGACGAGGTTCACTGCTGGCGTAGCGAATCGAGTGTGCAGTTGCTGCGGCTGAAACCCAGCGGGCTGTTCAATGTGTTGCGGTCCAAACTGAAGTGGGGCGAACGATAGTGCCCTCCATCGCAGGGATGCTGCGATGGTATCCTAACCAAGGCTCGCAGGGTCCATCGCGGGCGAGAGATATTATCAGACAGAAGAGGAGTTCCCATGGCGACAGCGACGATCAATACGGTTGCAGCAGAGTATAAGGTAGCGGACATTGGGTTGGCGGAGTTTGGCCGCAAAGAGATCGACATCGCCGAGCAGGAGATGCCGGGGTTGGTCTCGATTCGCGACAAGTATGCCGCAGGCAAGCCGCTGGCGGGCGTTCGCGTGATGGGCTCGCTGCACATGACGATTCAGACCGCTGTGCTGATTGAGACGATGGTGGCGCTGGGCGCCGATGTGCGTTGGGCGAGCTGCAATATCTTCTCCACGCAGGACCATGCGGCGGCGGCGATTGCTGCGGCGGGTGTGCCGGTCTTCGCTTGGAAGGGCGAGTCGCTGGAGGATTTTTGGTGGTGCACGAATGAGGCGCTGACCTTCCCTGATGGCAAGGGCGGTGTGCTGGGACCGCAGCTCATTATCGACGATGGTGGCGACGCGACCCTGCTGATCCACAAGGGATACGAGATGGAGAACGGCGATGCGTGGATCAATTCGCCGTCTGAGGCGCACGAGGAAGACGTCATCAAGACGCTGCTGAAGAAGGTTCATGCCGAGCGGCCTGCGCATTGGCACAACGTCGTCAAGGAATGGCGCGGCGTCAGCGAAGAGACGACGACTGGCGTGCATCGGTTGTACAAGATGTTTGAGCAGGGCAAGCTGCTGGTGCCGGCGATCAATGTCAACGACTCGGTGACGAAGTCGAAGTTTGATAATTTGTATGGCTGCCGCGAGTCGCTGGTGGACGGCATCAAGCGCGCCACGGACGTGATGGTGGCGGGCAAGGTTGCGGTCGTTTGCGGATACGGCGATGTGGGCAAGGGCTGTGCAGCGTCACTGCGCGGACTGGGTGCGCGCGTCGTGGTGACGGAGATCGATCCGATCAACGCGCTACAGGCGGCGATGGAGGGCTACGAGGTGACGACCGTCGAGGATACGCTGGGGCGCGGCGACATCTACGTCACCTGCACGGGCAACGTCGACATCATTACCGTCGAGCAGATGAAGTTGATGAAGGACCAGGCGATTGTCTGCAACATCGGCCACTTCGACAACGAGATCCAGATGGAGAAGCTGCTGGCGGTGCCGGGACTTAAGACGCTCAACATCAAGCCGCAGGTGGATAAGTACACCTTCCCGACGGGCAACAGCATCTTTGTGCTGGCCGAGGGACGACTGGTGAATTTGGGTTGCGCGACGGGGCACCCGAGCTTCGTTATGTCGAACAGCTTTGCCAACCAGACGCTGGCGCAGCTCGACCTGTGGGCCAACAAGGATAAGTACAAGGTGGGGATCTATCTGATCTCGAAGAAGCTCGACGAAGAGGTCGCGCGGCTGCACTTGAGCAAGATCGGCGTGAAGCTGACGACGTTGACCCAGAGGCAGGCAGACTACTTGAGCGTGCCGGTTGAAGGGCCGTACAAGGCTGAGTTCTATCGCTACTAGGTCTCTGACCGCTTGAAGTGGTACCTCAGTGGGTGCCCCATCCTTGCGGCGTATTTGTTCTTGCCGCAAGGGTGGGATGGCACAAATTTACGCGGTCAAAGGCCTAGCGGTACTGCCCGAGCAAAATCAGTACAATGATTTTGCTCGGGCTACACATCGCCGAACTTACCGATAATCTTCAGTTACAGTGACGCCAAATTTTGGCAACAGACAGGAGTTGTCCGTTGCCAAAATTTGGCATTACTTCTGTTTCTTTTAAATCAATCGCTTACAAGCAGGCAAATTGCCACCGCTAGCTGTCACTCGAACCCAAGTAAAGTAAAGAGATCATCAAGTGCAGTTATTTTCATTCTGGTCCTGCTGCTTGAGCTGGTCGGCAAGAAAGTGCATGAAAACAAGTACATTTTGGATTATTCTCTGATTAATCTCTGGCATGGATACTAGTATCCATGCTGCTTGCAACCTGTAGGATCGTCCTTCTCTGCACGACTGGTTTGGCGTTCACGCCGGCCATGCTCTCCCAAACCGATGTAACCGCAGTGCTTCCCAACGGGCGCACGATTCATCCGGCAGGCAATTGGATTCCCCTTGCCCCCTATCCCTTTGCCTTGGCGGTGCGGCAGGACGGCAACGAGATTTCCGTTCCATCCATCGGTTTCCCCTTTGCCTTGAATGTGATTGAGAACCCCGGCGGGATGCATCCGATGGTGCGGCAGATGCCTGCTGGGCACGAGAAGGATCCGGCGATCGAAGTTCATGCGGGGTTAGCCTATGCCCCCGCTGGCTCCTTGCTCTATGTGGCCACGGGCGACTCGGGCAAGATTCGCGCCTATCGCACCAGTGACTGGAAGGCTACGGGAGAGGTTTCCCTCGATGGGGCGGTCGCCGGAATCGAGCGGAGCGGAAGCTTCGCGGCCACCCTGACGGTTTCCTCCGACGGAAAAACCCTCTATGTTTTGGATCAGGGCAACAGCCGCATCGTGATTCTGGACGCCGCCAAGCTCGAGCGCATCGCAGAAATTCCAACCGGCAGTTACCCCTTCGGTTTGGCGCTCTCCCCCGACGGCACTCGGCTTTATGTCACCAACACAGGTCTCTTCGAATATTCCCCCATTCCCGGTGTAAACCCCAAAGACCTGCTCGGTACGGGGCTCCACTTTGCGCCCTTTGGCTACCCCTCCAAGGCGGCGCGTGAGGGAACGGTTGCCGAGGGCAAGCAGATTCACGGCCTGGGCGATGAGAACTCAGACCGGGGCAGTTCGCTCTGGACCTACGATGTTCGTGATCGTGAGCGCCCTGCGTTGCGCGCCCGACTGCGGCTGGGAACGCGCATCAGCGAGTTGCGCGGCCAAACCGTCGGCGGTTCTGCTCCAACCGGTGTGGCTACCACGGAGAATGCAGCCTTTGTTTCGCTCGCCCACGAAGACGAGGTGGTGAAGGTGAGCGCCGATGGAAGCCGCCTGCTGGCCGAAGCCGCTCTTTCGCCCTTTTCTGGAAGACGCTTTGAGGACAACGAGGGCCGTCCTTTGCGGGGCGTCATGCCCAGCGGCCTAACGGTGCGCAACGGTCGGGTTTATGTAGCGGAGTCGGGTATCGATGCGGTCGCGGTACTTGATGCCGATTCCCTGAAGGCCGTCGAACAGATTCAGGCGGTTGGGAACCCTCTTCCGTGGGGGTTTCTTCCGACCGAAAGACGCTTTTTGTGGTTAACACAAAAAGCAAGGGGGGTTGGAC
>Ga0182011_10000955_pt1 | contig 25363 bp, 18 predicted proteins | sample 711E1DmetaG_FD_120481 | JGI IMG/M metagenome (GOLD analysis project Ga0182011, IMG submission 120481) | Permafrost microbial communities from Stordalen Mire, Sweden - 711E1D metaG | ecosystem: Environmental > Terrestrial > Soil > Wetlands > Permafrost | place: Sweden: Stordalen | collected...
ACAGACACGAAACGCCGCTGACTCCGTGGACTTGGAGTTCTTGCCCGTACTGACTTCGTAAGTAAGAAGGCGTTGGGCCAAATGTCGCGACTCTGGAAGACTCACGATTTCCTTTTCCGTGCAGAGCGCGAAGGCTGTGCTCAGTTCGGCTTGGGGCTTTTAATTGCCGCCACTACCGCCAATACCGTCGCCGTGTTTAGGAAGTTTCCCGAGATAGACATCAGAGCTTCTGCGGCGGGCGGATATTGCTCCGCCAGTCTCTCGAGACGCGCACTGACGCCTTGGAGATCATCGACTTCGTTGACGATCGCTTCAAAGCCGATGGGTATACCGCTCTTCGAGAGGAACCTAAAGTCTGGGAGAATTTCAGATGTTACCAGCTGCAACGTCGTACCTTCGCCAACAACTCGGACAAGCAGCCCGAGTAACTGGGTAATGAGAATTATTCCTGCCTCCCTAGCTTGGTCCGCGTCGACTTGCGGCCGAAGCTCGTCCAGACCCTGTAAGGAACCACCCGCCGCGACCTGCACCAGGCTAAGACTGGGAGCTTCCGCCCTGGCCAGCGTCAGAGCACGAGAAAGCAGCGAGCAAAAACCGGCAACTCCCGCGAGTGTAATTAGGGGCTGGCGCACCCTCTCGCAGACGCGAAATGCCGCTGATTCCGTCGGCTCGGAGGTATTGCCCGCAGCGTTTTCATAAGCAGGAAGGCGCTGGGCCAAATCTCGCGTCTGTGGGGGAAGCATCATTTCCTTTCCGTTACCACGTGCAAATGCGCGTGACACTTGGACGTGAAGCGTTCACGTTTAATGTTACCCGCTTTGGGGCTGCTCGGATACGGCGCCGGTTTGGTTTATCAAAATGCCCCGTACTGGTTAAGAGCTTTCTTCCGCGTGGTGTGTCGGTCCTGATTCGCGATTCGTTGCTTCGGCCCGATGTTACTCCACAGCAGAGGCTCGGCCATAACGAAGGGGTTAGCCTAGCGGTTCTGATGGGACAATTAAGAGTTGATCCGATAGGCGGAGTTGTCGGAGTCTACGCTGCCACGGCGTAACGATGGTGCAGTCCACCGAGTCGAGGTGAGGAGTGAATCTTGCTTCCCACCACAGGACATAACGCTGCTGGCCGACCTGTGGGCGTATCCTTCGCCAGTCCGAGGTGCGTCCGATCTTCGTGGTAGTAGCGAACATACTCGGACATCAGCCGCTTGAGGTGCTGCTCATTCAGGACGATCACATGGTCCAGCAGGTCCCGTCGGCAACTCCCGACCCAGCGCTCCGCAACTCCGTTCTGCCACGGACTGCGAAAGGCAGTGCGGATGGGCTGGCTTCCCAAGTCTTTGACAGCTGAAATCACGTCCGCTCCGAACTTTGAGTCGCGATCGAACAAAAGGAATCTGTGCGTCGGCACGTACGGCCATGCCTCCCGCAGTTGCTGCACGATCCAGAGAGCGTTGGGATTGCGGGTGACATTGAAGGTCAGAATCCGGCGCCGGTCGTGGGCTATGACAAAGAAGCAATATAGAACGCCAAACGTGAGCGTCGGTATGGTGAAGAAATCCATGGCCGCAATGGCGTCACGATGGTTTCTGAGGAAGGTGAGCCACCGCCTGGCGGGATCGGGCGTTCTCGGAGCCCGCCGAAGCCATCGCGAGACCGTGGGTTCCGACAGATGGAAGCCTAGCTTTAGTAGCTCGCCGTGAATGCGTGGCGCTCCCCAGGTCGGATTCTCGGCAGCCATACGGAAGATCAAGGTGCGAACCTCTTTGCTGACACGCTTACGTCCTCCCACTCGTCTGGCTCTTGAGACCCAGGCCCAATACAACCGGAAGCCAGCCCGATGCCACCCCATCACGGTTTTGGGTGTCACCAGGATGAGAGGCCGCTCCCATTCTGACCACAGCCGTTGTAAGAGAACCCAAAACAGCTTGTGCAGGGTAGTCATTCGACGGCGAGGTCGTTTGGCATGCAGAGCCAGCAATTGTTGACGGAGAGCGAGATTTTCAAGGATGAGGTCCTGTCGGGAACGGAAAGCACTGACCGCCCATCCCAGGAGATGTCGGAGCGAAGTGATTATGGCCGAAACCATGGCCAGAATCTTATCGAAACTCGCTGCATCAATCCCGTGTCCAAGTCATCCATTCTGCACCTGCACGAGGTTTTGACGAGGGACAGGGCTATTCTAGATACTCCTCGATCTGCGGCCACGATTGATGGCGAAACAAATAGGACATTGTTCAGGCTCCTTGATGTTCAAGATGGGGTGTGAATTGGGATACCGGCTGCCAGGTACACGTGCGGGCTGATTCTTCGGCGACCGACAAGATTCGCTGCAAACGTAGACCGTCGTGCAGAGAGGGACTCGGTTGTCTGCCAGCGGCTATGGAATCCAGGAACGAATATAGGCTGTGGAGGTGAGCGCGGATCCAGCCAATGCTGAATTTCGGACCAGGAAATCCTCCCGGCTGTTCGAAGCGCTGCACGCAAGCAATCTTCCGCCAGCCGCGTTGTCCACCCAAAGGGCTGTCTGGCTGCGTCAGATCGTAAGCTTCCAGATAATTAGGATCCATAGTGTTGAAACGAAGGGCGCCTTTGTCTCCTTGAATCTCGAACCGCAACTCGTCTTCCGCGCCGGTGGAAATTTTTGATGACTCAATACAACCGGTTACTCCGGTCGGCAGTTCCACCATCATGAGCGCCATGTCGTCCGCTTCCACCGGAGTCATTTTTCCTTGGGGGTTGGGTCTCTGCGGATAAAGGATGCGAGTTTGGGCAAAGATCTTTGCGAAGGGTCCAATCAGGTGGTCCATCAGATCCAGAATGTGTGAGCCCAAATCCTGCAAAACACCGCCACCCTCGGATTTCAACTGCTTCCACCCCATGGGCTTTTGGGGATCGACACTGCCAGAGTGCAGGTACGCGGCCCGGAAACTCACGATCTTGCCGATGAAGCCTGCATCCAGAAGTTGCTTGGCGCGGAGCGTGGCGGGAAAAAAGCGGTATTGCAGCGCCATTTGACCGAAGCTGCGAGAAGTCTGCAGCGCTGTTTCCAATCGCGAGAGATTCACTTCGCCCACCGCAAGAGGCTTGTCGCAGTAAACATATTTACCAGCCGCCAGGACTGCCAGCAATTGCTCGGTATGCAGGCTGTTGGGCGAGCAGATATCAATGATTTGAATGTCGTCCCGGGAAACCAGTTCTTGCCATTTGGAAGTGATGAACTCGAATCCCAACTGCTCACTTTGCAGCCGGCAATTCTCGGGCTTGAGTTCGGCAAGCCCAACCAATCTTGTGCGTACCGGCACCGGATCATAAAAAAGCGGAAGGTTGCGGTAGCCGTATGTGTGTACCCGGCCCATGAAGCCGAATCCAATGATGCCTACTCCGAGCGTTTTCATCGCATCAACCTCTTGACCTGGCTTGAATACCCAGCCATATACAAGCGAAACCGCAGCCGCGGCTGGGCCATACGCGGTCTAATGTCTTGAAACCCAGCGTTATATTGATCACTATTGATACGCTGCGTGCCGATCACGCGGGATATTATGGAGCGTAAACCGTCAAGACTCCAACCCTCGATGCGCTGGCGGAGAAGTTACATTTCCGTCGGTGCAATTCTTCAGGCCAAGGTAGTATTAACAACCCTAACCGTTGTCTGCTGATTGAATTGCCGGAGTTGAATGGGGATTATACCCGGCGTAGTATACCAGATGTCGAAATCAGTAAGACGCGCATATACGTTGTAAGCTTTGGCGCCAACTTTCGTGTGGTCCGCCAAAAGAATACGGCGCCCTGCCTGTCGCAGCATTATTTCAGTAAGGCGTGCCAGACCAGGATTAACTACCAGGCAGTTTCCCTTGGCGTCAATGGCATCTGTCCCGACGAATACCCTATCAAACCGAAGCCCTTCCAACGTTTGTTCCATCAGGCTCCCGCCCATAAACTGCATCTCGACGTTATATTCTCCTCCGAGGATATACAACCGCACATTGTCGAATCTGCCTAAGACCGAAATGACAGGTAAGGAATTTGTGTATACGGAGAGTTTGCCGGCCCCACTCAAATGAGGAGCGAGATGGAATGCAGTCGATCCATAGTCGAGTAAAATGACATCGCCACTCTCAACCTCTTTAGCAGCGGCTCGCCCGATCTCCTGTTTGAGCGCAAAATTGAACCCCACCCTCTGATGGTAAGAGGATTCGACTGCGTTCCTCAGTACGCACCCGCCATGTGTCCGTAGAATTGCTCCGTCTCTTTCCAGTTGATCCAGATCCCGCCGGATCGTAAGAGCGGACACGCCGAACTTTTCCACAAGTTCTTCGACGCTCAACTCTGATTGCAATGCGAGCAATTGGGCAAGGATTTGTTGTTGACGTACTTCGGGTTGCACAATCCTCCAATTCAGAATCCACTCAAATAGCTCATGTTGATTATAGGTCCAGACCGAACGCCGCAATATACTACCATACAAAAGGCGATGTACTCGTTCGAGGCGGATTCCATCAACAGAGTCGTGGCGAAGAAGATGGGCGCTCCATGTTGCGATCATCCCATGGTCAGTAGGATGATAGACACAATGCTAAATAAGAGCCCGCTGCCCGAGTATTTGGAAAGCCTCTCCTTAAAGAAAATCACCGAGGCTAAAGTGACCGAAATAATGGAGGTACTGTGAATGATGGGCAGGGATGACGCCGTATTGATTGCCAGTGCCTTGATGATGAGCGCCTGGCCTCCCATCATGCCCGCCGCCCCCAAGAGGCTAAGGTTGATCTCCCCTATGCGCGGCCAGGCGAGCCGCCTCCAGCTGTAGACCAGGAGTAAGGATCCGCAGACCATGTAGGTGGTGAGCAGGGCGGAAAAGGTATGCGGAACAGAGGTGTACCTATTGACGGCTCTAAAGCAGAGGAGGAAAGATCCATTCGCCAGAAACATTATGGCGGAAATCACGATCCATTTCAGGGTTACGGCTGTCGAACCGTTGCGTTGCAAGTCTCTGCCAAACAACATCAAGCTCAGTACGAAAAGGCCAATCCCTGCCCACTGGACGTGACGAATGGGCTCCGCCCAGATGAGGGCTGAAAGCAGAATTGGAACTCCTATGGAAAGATTCGCCAGCACCCAAGTAAACGAAACCGGGCCGCTGGCCATGGCTTGCATAATTGTGAGCAGCGCAATGAAACCGAAGACCCCGGCCGCCGCACTCCCAAGTAGGACAATGCGATTGGCTAGGTCTTCGTGATTCGCAGCAACTCCAATAGCGGCCAGTATTGCTCCTGTCCAAATCAGGATCAGACGAAATCGATCGCTATCGTATTTAAATGTGGACACCAGCTTATAAGATATTCCTTGGACTCCGATCAAAAGACCAGACAATAGACAAATCAATACGAACACGGATGTACCTCACAGAAGATAACTTGCAAGCTGGCGTCCCTGTAATTCAATTTTGTTGATGAAGTATCATTCGACAGCCTGCTTGGGGGAAATAGCCGTGGGTGTTGAAAAACTCTTTTCAGGCAATTTCAGCGACGAGATTCGTCTGTAAGTTATTGAATCTCCGTTCGGCGTAGGTGCTGAAATTCACAGAAATTACTGTTGTGGTTCCTTTTTCAACACCCACAGCCGATAGCACAAGCTGAGAAAGTAACTTGACCTCGTACTGCCGAGCCACCTCCCTTTCCCCCCAGTCACATAAGAGCAAGAACTCTCCCTCGATGGGAATCCAGATTGGCTTCAATAGTCAATCCTTACGACGGACCTTCGTACCATAGTCCTTGATCTTCATTGGCTCGCCACCTCGTAGCGCCGATTGATGCGCAATAATCCCTGGATTCGTGAACGCGATCGCTTCGTACACGTTAACCGTCGGCCAGCGATCCTCGACGATAGAGCTGATGAACTCGTGAGTTAGGAATGTATGCGATCCGCCATGCCCCGCGGGAACTCGCATGGACGGCGGCAACAGTTCCCAATGGGTTGGCTCTTCGTAGGCCGCGATTTTCACGTCACCCTCGGGATACCCATTGGCGTCAATCACCGTCTTGCCATCCTTGTTAATAGAAATCACGGTGTTGGGTGAACCCTCCGGACGCTCCATGATGTAAGACATCAAGCTGCCGTAGATACCCCCGCGCTCTGTCTCACCCGCAGCCACATGCCAGAACACAGAAATCCTTGAACAGTGACCTCCCGACGTCTTGAAAAAAGCCGTTGTGTCCCAGAATGGATTCTTGTATTCATTGGTAGCTAGCACCTCGTGCCCATCGCCCCAACCGACCGCTTCCACTTCGACCAGTCGTTCACCGGTAATGGGGATGACAATCCCGGTGCAGTGAGTGGGGTAATGCATTGGCGGGAAGCCATACCGCCAGGTTGGAAACCCCGCAGCATCGTACAACAGCGGAAACGCGCCTTCGTGGTAGTATTCCGCTTCCGTATAGAACATTGTTCCGAACTTTCCCTGCCCTGCCCACTCGCGACAGGTGATGACCTCGGGCCGATAGTAACTGGTCTCTGCCATCATATATTTCAGGCCGGTTTTCTCCACCGTCTCAAGCAGCAGTTCCAACTCCTCCACGGACATCCCCGCCGGGACAGCACTGATGACGTGCTTGCCCGCCTTCATCGCCTCCGTAGCCATCCATACATGCAGCGGTGCGGGTGTGAAAATTCCCACCGCATCCAATTCCGGGTGCTTCAGGAATTCGCGGAAGCTCTTGTACTGCTTGGCAGGCCCGTAGGCATGTACCAGATCTTTCAACCGATCGTCCCGCAGATCACATACGGCCGTAACCTTGCAGTTTGGGTCCAGGTGCCATTGGAAGGTCGAACCGAAGTTACCGCCTACAATTCCCATCCGAACTACTGTGCTGCTCGCCGGCCGCGTGGTAATCCCAGCAGCTTGCAAGTCGCTCAGCATGTAGGCCCCGGCCGCTGCCCCGACGCCCGTTAGAAAACCGCGACGACTCAGATGCTGTATTGATTCATTCGACATTTCTCCTCCCTCTCAGAGACGTTACAGAGAATTCTTCTAGAGCGTGCTTCATAAACGATTCTTTGAAAGGGCCCGCCTTCAGCCGGGCCCGCCCCCTGATACCGGCTTATGAAACAAGTCCTAGTTCTCTTGGGCGTACCTCGCTTCGAGGTACTCTTTACAAACCAGCAGCATCCTCGTTTCATCGAATGCGAATGCCCTTCACCGCAGCTTTTTGGCGTCCGGCATATGCAAATTCGTGATCGACCAATGCGATCACACAATACGAGCGCTACGGTCATTTGTCAAGTGATCTTATCCATTTAAGCCGCCATCATCGCAGATAATGTCTGAACACAAGGCATTCAAATACCTTCCTTCCGGTTAATGGCCCTTTCGCAAAGTCGTAACTCCGACCGCTCCAGACCGCGTGAGTGCGGAAGGTCAGCCGAACAAGTTAAAAAGGTCGCGGAGATGCTATCCGCGCAACTTTGGCGTCTGCACGATTGGGCGGCGCTAAACGGATCCGCCGACTCTAGCACTAGACAATCCCCACGTTGGGTGGTTCCGGAAATTCCCGAGCTGGCAAGGATTCGCTGCATCGCTTTCGAAAAAAGGCTCCGCGGAAAGCGAAAAAACTTGCTTTCTTAGTGTCTTGATTATAACGTTCATTAATTACGGGTACTTTGAGTCGTACTTCCGAGATCCATGATCGCATTAAGACCGGGGTCTTTCCGGGACGGGCCCGCCACATGGCAAGGGCGGGTGGCAATCCGTCCGAGACTCCGGACACGTAGAGAAAATCGTGACATACCCATTTGAAGTCAAACCAATCGACCACGACTTTTACAGGCTCCAAGTCCAAAGTTTCCTCCCTGGCAAGCTGATTGATATTCACACCCACGTGTGGCTGCACCAGTTCCAGGCCAAGGAAAGGGATGAGTCGCTGCGGGCCGTCACCTGGCCCCAACGTGTGGCTCTGGACAATTCGATTGAGGATCTTCAGGCAACCTACCGCCTTATGTTTCCGGACAAGAGCGTCCTGCCGCTGATATTTGGTTTAGCCGTCTCACCGAAAGACAACCTGGAGGCCGGCAACCGGTACGTGCGCGAGTGTGCGGAAAATCGTTGCATATCGGCACTGATCTTCGCGGACCCGACATGGAGTGCAACCGAGTTGGAAGAGAAAATCGCTTCGGGTCATTTTCTGGGAGCCAAGGTTTATCTGACCCGATCCGATCCTAAGATCGCCGAGAATGACATACAGATCTACGACTTCCTGCCGCGTCACCAGTTGAAGGTCCTGGACAAGCGCGGCTGGATTGTCATGCTGCATATCCCGCGTAGGGAGCGATTGCGCGATCGCGCGAATTTGAAGCAACTCGTGGAGATCGAGAAGAACTATCCAAACGTAAAACTGATTATTGCCCATGTGGGGCGGGCTTATTGCCCCGAAGATGTGGGGGATGCCTTCGAGGTCCTTGCCGAGAGCCGCAACATGATGTTTGACATCTCAGCAAACACCTCAGCCGAAAATTTCGAGCGCTTGATTAGGGCAGTCGGTCCCCGGCGCATCCTGTTCGGCAGTGATTTACCCATCACTCGCATGCGCATGCGCCGCATTTGTGAGCACGGAGTATACGTCAACGTCGTTCCTAAAGGTCTCTACGGGGATGTTTCCGCTGACCCCCATATGCGTGAGGTGGAGGGAGATGACGCGGCGCGACTCACGTTCTTCATGTACGAAGAAATTAGGGCCTTCCGCCAAGCCGCCTTGAAGACCGGTCTGGGAAGCAGCGACATCAACGACGTCTTCTATCGCAATAGCGCGGAGATGCTATGTCAGGCCGGGATGCCGGAATCCTTTTTGGAAATGCAAGGGGGAATATGACGACGAAACCCAAAGTAGGACTCTTACCTTTATATCTCAAGCTCTACGACGATATGTGGCCAGAAATGCGTAAGCGAGTCGATGGCTTCAGACAGCAGATCGCCACCGCGCTCGAAGAACGCGGCCTGGAGGTGAGCGCCGCCCCGGTTTGCAGGCTGGAACCGGAGTTTAATGCTGCTATTGAGAACTTCGAGAAGGCCGGGATGGACGCCATCGTAACACTACATATGGCGTACTCTCCTTCACTTGAATCTTCAGCCGGGCTGGCAGCAACGCGGCTGCCCATCATCGTTCTGGATACGACGCCCACTTACGGCTATGGGCCACGTCAAGACACGGTGGAACTCCTATACAACCACGGCATTCATGGCGTGCAGGACATGTGCAACGTTCTACTGCGGAACCATAAGCCATTCCAGATCGAAGCCGGCTTCTGGGAAAAAGGCGATGTATTGGACCGCGTGGCGGGTTGGGCTCGCGCGGCCCGGTTGGCCACCACGATTCGGCATGCGCGGATTGGCCGACTCGGGGCCGCCTTCCAGGGCATGGGAGATTTTGCCGTCCCGACCGCAACTCTCGAAAAGACCCTCGGGGTACAAACCGTTGTTGCCAGTCCCGCATTAGTACCCTCACTGGTGGCCAAGGTCACCGAGCAGGCAGTCGAGGCCGAAATGGCCGCAGATCGTGAGCAGTTCGTTGTCGAAAATCTCAATCCTGACATCCACCGGCGCGCAACGAAAGCCGGACTCGCCTTACGACTCTGGATGGAAGAGGAGAAGTTGACGGGTTTCACCATCAACTTCATGGTTGCCGACAAGGCTTCGGGCTTACCGGCCATGCCATTTCTTGAGGCTAGCAAAGCTATGGCGCGCGGGATCGGTTACGCCGGTGAGGGAGACGTGCTCACCGCCAGTCTTGTCGGAACTCTGCTGCAAGCTTACGCGGGGACGACCTTTACGGAGACGTTCTGCCCAGATTGGGAAGGCGGCCAGATTTTCCTCAGCCACATGGGTGAAATGAATGTTCAGTTGACGGCCGCCAAGGCAAGATTGATTGAGATGCCTTTCCTAGCCACCGATCTCGGGAACACCGCAGCGGCATGTGGCTGCTTTCGTGCGGGGGATGCCGTACTCGTGAACCTGGCGCCGGGACCGGACGATACCTACTCGTTAATCGTTGCCCCGATCGTCATGCAAGAAGTGGTGGGCGAAGATAAGATGAGCGACTCAGTCCATGGCTGGTTTAAGCCCCCGATGTCTGTGGCTGATTTTCTGGGCGCCTATAGCCGAGCGGGCGGCACTCACCATTCGGCGCTGGTTTATGGCAACGTCGTCGATGATATGGTCCGTTGGGGCAAACTTATGCAGTGGAATACCGTGGTCCTAGGCTCGTCCAATTAGAAGATATTGGCTGCTACCTCGTCGGGGGCAAGCGCGACACAACTCACTCAGAATTCCCGGACAGGAGACGTCCATACGACGATGAGACTCAAGGCATATCTAGGTTTGGATATTGGCGGCACCGGCGCCAAGGCAGGCGTAGTCGACTCGGAAGGCCGACTGTTGGTGCTTGCCCATCGCGGTTATCAACCGACGGCCAGCCCCGAAGGTCATGTCGAGATCCCGATTGAACAAATCTATGAGGCGGCCCGGGAAGCGGCGGCGACGGTTATTCGACAGAGCGGTGCAGAGATATTGGCCCTGGCTATCTCGACGCAAGGCCAGACTTTTGTGTCGCTCGATGACCAAGACAAACCTTTGCACCCGGCCATCATGTGGTACGACTCGCGGGCCACCGAGCAGGCAGACCGACTGCAAAAGGCATTGCAAGCGGCGAATCTCGATGAGCCGTCCCCTTTGGTCCAAATGATCGCCGCCGCCCCAAAGATTATGTGGCTCCGCGAACGCGACCCAGCGCGGATGGCTCGGGCGCGACGTTTCTTGCTCCTACCCGATTACTTTTCTTATCGCCTTACAGGTCGGGCGGCCACCGACCCAATCACCGCCTCGTCCACAGCCGTTTACGCCGACGGATCACTGGACTACTGCCGGGCTGCTTTGGACGCGGCGGAAATCCAAAAGGAACAGCTTGCCGAAATCCTCCCGGCCGGCACCCCCATCGGACGAGTTTGTGCCGAAAGCGCGGCGTCATGGATGCTGTCTCCCGAAACCCTGATGGTCACAGGCAGTAATGATCAGATCCTTGCCGCATTGGGAGCCGGCAACTGTCATCCCCACATGTTGACTGTTATGACCGGTACGTGTTTGGCGCTTGTAACGCTGACCGAGAAGTTGCCAGATTCACTGCCGCCAGGACTCTTCGGTGGCCACTTTTCTATCCTGCCTTACGATTATGCATTGACCTATTCGAAGACCGCTGGGGTGGTGCTGGATTGGTTCAAGCGCGAATTGGGGGCCGCGAGTCTGCGTGAAATGGATGAGTTGGCGGCCGAGGTGCCCATCGGCAGTCGTGGAGTCGTCATGTTGCCATATTTCGACGGCATGTTCTCGCCGGTCCCGAATCCTGCAGCTCGAGGCGCGCTTATGAATCTTCAGCTCCACCATACGCGCGCCGATCTTTACCGGGCGACGTTGGAAGCATTGGGTTACACATTCCGAGAGAACATGGAGGTTTTGCAAAACCACGGTTTTGTCATTACCACTATTCGAGCTATGGGCGGCGGCGCAAAGAGCAATTACTGGATGCAGATGAAGTCTGATATTGCCGGGCGAACCATCGAAAAACCTCAAGTGACAGAAACCGCCGTATTGGGTGCGGCGATGCTGGCCGTCCTCGGCCGTGGCGCTTTCCGTTCGCTCGCGGAGGGATGCGAAGCCTTTGCCAAAGTGGAACGGGTCTTTGAGCCCAATGCGCAGAACCATGCCCGTTACGATGAGCTCTACAAGAGCTACCTGGCACTCTACCGTTTCGTGTATCGATTTCCCGGAAGTTCCTGATGACAGGAAGAGAACCAGTCAACGTGGTCTCAATCGCGAGCGTTACTCTTACGCTGCTTGTCGTTTTGTTTGTCGCCATCAGCCTTTGACTGGAGAATCTTAATCCCGTAGGCAATTCTTGCCGGGTTCCCATCGACGATATAAGGGAGACCTTATTCTGCTCGTGGAACATTCGAAGCCCACTTACTCGAATTGTGCAGGCCTTCATTATATGCATGCGAGAGAAGGCGAACCGCGGTTTCTGGGTACTGCCGTTAACGTGTTATGCCTTGCCGAAACTGCGTTCCCTGCCAGTAAGATGAGGGCGTTCATTTCACCGTGGAAATGGACTAAATCATCGACCACATAAAGGAAACCCGCCTCAACCTATTTACACAAGCAGCTTGACGCCACCAAAAGGCGGAAAGAGGTTGACATCCGTCAGAGTACGATTGTAATATTCAGTTTTTAAGAGTGTTTAGTTCGTTGCTTCGCGGGTGCCTCCTGTAGGCCATTGACGCGCCTTTGCGGGGACCGCGACGTCGCAAGGCGGAGGACTGATCGAGTCGAGGAGGAGGATCGGAATGAGCACAGCCCTTGCTGGAAGTTCGATTGAGTGGGCCAAGGTGGACCTAAAGAAAGTTCCCCACATTGTAAGCAAAGAAGTTCCGGGGCCGCGGTCACGAGAGATGCACGGGCGAGCTGCCGCCATTATGAAGGGCTATTCGGGACAGGTGAACCTGTTTCCGGTTGTGTTTGAAAAGGGATACGGCTGTACGCTGACGGACGTGGACGGCAATACATACTTGGATTTCTCCTCTGGGATTTACGTGACCACTTTGGGACATTGTCACCCGAAAGTGACGAAAGCGGTCCAGGACGCGGCAGGGCAGTTAATGAACTGCCACGATTTCACTACGCCCATCAAACTGCAGCTGCTTGAGAAACTGAAGGACTTTCTGCCGTGGGATCTCTCAGGCGTCCAGCTTTACGACAACGGAACAACAGCAGTCGAAGCTGGGCTGCGGGTTTGCCGGGCCGCGACCCACAGGAGTGAATTTCTGTCCTGCTTTGGAGATTTTCACGGGAAGAGCGGGCACTCTGTGAGTCTTGGCCGCATGAAGACTGTGAACGGATCGACGCGCGCACCGGGGTTTTACATGTTGCCGCGCCCGAACACCTACCGTCCCCTGTTCAAGAAGGCGGACGGAACAATCGATACGGATGCTTACCTCTCCTTCTACGATGAGTTTCTGACTGAAGGGTCAACAGGCCAGATTGCAGGCATTGTTCTGGAGCCGATTCAAGGCTGGGCCGGCTCGATTTTTCCACCGGACGATTTTTTCCCTAAACTTCGAAAATGGTGTGACGCAAAAGGCATCCTATTGATGGCGGACGAAGTCCTCACCGGGATGGGTAGGACCGGAAAGATTCTCGCTATGGAGCACTGGAACACGATGCCGGACGTGGTAACGCTCGGCAAGGGTTTCGGCAACGGATTCCCGGTGACGGCCATGATCGTGAGAGAACCATATGCGGAGAGCGTGGAGAAGATCAGTGCCTCCACTAGCTATGGGGGCAATCCCATGGCATGCGCTGCGGCGCTGGCTTCCATCCAAGCTATCGAGGAGGAAGGTCTGTTGGAAAATGCGCTGCGACTCGAAAGATATTTCGCCAAGCGCCTGCTCCAGATCAAGGAAAATCACCCCATCGTTGGCGATGTACGCTGCAAGGGATGCCTGATGGGCGTGGAGTTGGTAAAAGATCGAATCAGCAAGGAACCGTTTAACGAAGCCGGCACGCGAGTCTATCAGACGGCTTTCCGTAACGGTCTGGCTTGGGTTCCTGCCGGCCACATCCTTCGCATGAGCCCGCCAATTGTGATGGATTTGGATACAGCCGCCAAGTGCATGGAGATTATCGACGAGTCTATTGGCGAGGCGGAGTACCACTTCGGCTATTCGCATTAGAGGAAGGCCAAACCTCGCACAGTCGATTTGGCAGATTTTGAAGCGGATCGCCAGTTGTGTGAAAGTGCTAAGTCACCAAGCTGTTACAGCCACGTCGGCGTTGCAGCGGCAACACGGGTCGTCGGTTTAGACGGACTACAGGACCAGTATGATTACAGGACCAGTATAAGGAGAATATCAACAGTGGAAAACATTCGTTATCAACGACTCTTCAACCGAAACGAACGGGCAGTGATCGTGGCGATGGATCATTGTCTCTTCGAAGGACCACTGGAAGGAATGACTGATCTGGCCGAAACCGCGAGTCGGGTGGCGCCCTGCGTGGATGGGATATTGCTCTCGCCCGGCATGCTCCATTACTGCCGGCAGGCTTTTAATTACAAAGGTGCACCTCTGGCTGTGGTGCGCCTGAATTGGAGTACAACGTACTGTACCTCGTTGAATTTCCGGGAGGGTGCAACCGTAGCGGCATTTTCTCCGGCTGAAGCTCTGCGGCTGGGCGCGGACGTGGCGCTGATTTCGCTGACCCTCCAAACAGGGAGCGAAACGAATGATGCGCACAACGTGGAGGTGTTCCGAGACCTGTGTAGTGCGGCCAAGGAACTTGGCATGCCCGTAGTGGGCGAATACTTTCCGTTGGCCGGCGAGACTCTTCCACCGGATCAACTCCATGAGAAGGTGTACTGGGGTGCGCGGATCATCGCCGAACTGGGTGCGGATTTGATTAAGACCTTTTACACGTGCAATTTTCGTGCGGTCGTTGAAAGTTGCCCCGTGCCAGTTCTGGGCTTGGGTGCGGCCAAGTTGCCGACGCAGTTGATGGCCTTGCAATTGGCTGCCGCCGAAGTGGCGGCCGGAGCGGGCGGCGTAGTGTTCGGCCGCAATGCCATCCAGGTTCCTGATCCGATCGCATTCCAACAGGCCCTGTGCGACGTCGTCAAGCGCGGCCTCGCCCCTGAGGAAGCTGCTCGCAAGCACGGACTTGCCGACTCCCCCATCAAGGAAGAAATCGCGGCGAGGTGAAATGAAAGGAACTACCCCTCCGAGCAACAGCAATGCGAACCTCTCTCGCCGTGAATTTGTAAAGCAAATCGGTGGAGCAGCGGTAATCGCGGCGCAGAATGTTAGCCCGCCCTTTTGCTTTGCCGGGTCTGGTGGATCGATCAAGGCCGGGCCCTTGAGTATCGCGGCGAAATCCGGCCGCCCCCTGCGGATCAGCAATGCAGCTACTGGGAGTGAGTACCGACTCGACGAATGGCGCTTTGAAATTCAACTAGACGACGTTTTGCTTAAACTGGAGACCGCGCAGAAGGTCAGCGTGGAGAGCAGCGCGAACTCGGTACGGGTTCTCTACGACTATCCCAGTCACGAAGTCTTGCACACTGTGCAGAGCGGGCCCATTGCAGGTTTTGCCGAGTCTGTTCTGAAGGTACGACACAAGGCCGGAAAAAGCATCTACGTGCGGCGGGTGACTTGCGGCGAGTTCCGATTTAGTAAGTCTTTCGACGAAAGTATTCTCCACACCGACGGATCGATTCTGGAAACGCCTGTCAACCTGTTCCTGCGCGCGCAGGAGGGAGGCGTGATCCTGGGGTTAGCCTATCCCTACCAGGAGTTGCTCCGCCACCAGGATGGCAAAACCTTCCAACTGGGTTACCAGGTCGAAGCTGCGACGCCGGCGGGCACGGAGTTCGATACCGAACCGCTATTCGTGGGCACATACGTCTGCACGGGACTTGGCATATATAAGCCCTTCGAAAAAGTTGCGTACCGGTTTATCACCCCTGATCCCGAGGAGCGGGACTTGGGCGAGATTTGGACCATGCAGGAATACGTGCGGACCAAGGTGCCCTACCACCCCATTCGAGACACGAATCAATTCCTTACGTTTCTGAACTCCTGGTGGGCCGGTCTATCGCTCGATAAACTTGCTCCGGCGATCGACCTGATGGCAACTCTGGGAGTGCCCGACGTCGGCACTCGTGAAAGTTATTTCGGCATCGTTGATCATATCTCGGCCACGAAAGACCTGGAGAACTTACCTGACGGGTATCGGATCCCCCTGCCGGAAGAAACCAAGCGCATGATTGCCTACGGGCGCACGAAGGGTGTGCGCCTAATAAGTTTCGTGGCTCCGTGCCGTTCGTTCCGAACAGAATGGGAATGGCGTAGCAAAGAGGGTAAACCTTCAATGTACGGGGAAATACGCTCAGTTTGCTTTGCGTGTCGCGAGGCCGCCGAGTTTTCGCTGAATCTGTGGGACCAGATGATTAAGGACAGCGGAACCGATGTACTTGGCTTCGATGGACGCATTCTGACTTCATTTAATGAAGTTGATCTCGGGGAAGAGCACATTGGCCCGATGCCTTGCTACGCGACTAATCACGGTCACAAGCCAGGCCAGAATTTCTATCAGGACTATAAGAACGGCCAGTACATTATGAACGAACTGCGCCGACGTAATCCCGGGATATTCCTGGAAGTTTATTGGGGGCTGAAACGGACCTACCCATGGGGTCTGGCGGCACTGAACGGCTGCGAGAACCTATATGAATCAAATGGACACCAGGATGACCGCATGCAGTCCTGGTACAACCAAAATTATCGGTTTCTGCCGAATTATGTGAACTTCGCCCAGATCCGGGGATATAACGATCAGGAACTTCGCAAGGAAATCCTTTCCGGCATCAGCCTAAGCTCGCACCTGCAAATCGGTGTAGGTGTGAAGCTTCTGGACAAACCCGCGAATCAACAATTCTTCCGAAAATGGACGGATTGGGCAGGCGCGAATTATCGATTCTTGAACGTCAAGAAAGATCTGTTTGGCCAACCATGGGCGGTGCCGCTCGATGGCAGCGCCCACATCATCGAAGATCGCGGTTACCTGTTCCTGTTCAATGAATGTGCAAACGATCAGATCGGTTCTATTCCATTGAACGAATGGATCGGACTCGCACAGGGAGATATTTTCGACTTGCAGCAGATTTACCCGGAGGAGAAGTGGCTGGCTCGGGCCGTAAAACGCGGTGAGAAAATCAACCTGCCGGTTGCGGCCTCGGGTGTCTCCATCGTTTCAGTGGCGCCCGCTAGCGTTGCTACTCCAGGTTTGGCCGATATCGTTTGGCACAATGTCGGGAAAGCTGAGCTTCAGCTCAATTCGCAGGAGATCGACATCTCCGATCTCGAAGGGTATCAGGGGCAGCGCCGCGAAATCGCGGTTCTAACCAATGATTTGGCACCTAAGCGTCTGAGCGTGAACGGACAAGGCGTGCCATGCCTAGCCAGGAAGAACATGGTTCTGGCAGAAGTCCAATTTGGTGAGCCACCGCTCCTCCAACCGGCGTCTCTCCAAGAACTGTGGCCGGTCCAAGGCGCTACCTCCGATAGCTCCGGCGCGATCGTCATAGAGGGCACCGACCCAGTGAAATCTGTGCGCACTGCTGGCAGTGGGACCTATGAGATCGACATGGTATGTGACTTCAATGAGGGTGGATTCTTTTTCAGGGCCGGCCCGGAAGGGAAAAAAGGGTTGATGGCCGCTGCCCTCCTGTCGTCATTTCCTCCCCTTGACGGGAACATCGGTTTTTGGGATGCCAGCTTTCAGCAGTTTCCAATTGCGTTGACACTCGGCAAGACCCTGAAGAAGGGCCAGCACTATCGCTTTCGAATTGAATCATACGGCGATCGCCACTCCTTCTCGGTGTTGGAACCGGTGAGTGGCAAAGTCTTGGTTGAGCCGCTTAGTTACAGGGTGGACACTATCGAACCGGACGGAATCTTCGGAATCCATCTGAAAGACGGCAAAGCGCGCATCACCCGATTTGCGTTTGCTCCATCGCAAATTACCCGGCAGATTAGACCTCTCAAGGTGAAGCCAGAAGATTTCCTCCAGGAAGCCTTTACCTCGCGGCAAGTGACTCGTAAGCTTGGGCAGCGTGCCCCGGCAGCCGCGAAGAAAGTGATTGGGCGCGACACGGCTGTACAGTTTGACTATCTGAAGGAGCAAGAAAAAATGTGGAGCGCGAAATGAAACCGTAAAGTTTCGAAAGAGTGATACCACTAATTTAGTTGCACATATCAATGTTGCGCTTAAGGAACGTCTTTTATTTGCAGAACCAACCTCTGCTTCAGTTCTTCCAGTACGCGCACCACCCGCACGTGGCATCGTGGTCGCGGTCTTAGCCAGCTCGGATTTCCCCATCCCTTTGGGGGTTCGCTTTCAGAGGAATGGCGAAACCGAGGTCTCCTGCGCCCTGGCTCTGCTCCAGGATCTGGTCGGGCAGTTGGGCCGCCGCTTCCTGGAGGTGTTGGTGGGGGACGCTTTGTATCCTGCAAGCCCCCTTCGTCCCGGAAGTGGAACGTCTGGGTCTGGTTTGGGCCTTCACCTTGAAAGAGCACTAGCCCGAGTTATTACGCGAAGCGGGGCGTTGCACGCAGGCATCTCCCACCGGAGTTCACGAGGAGCCGGGCCGGGAGATTCGATACTGGCACTTGCCGGAGGTCGATTGACCGGTCGCCGATCGCCAGGTGCGGCTTGTCAGACGGTGCGAATCGAACCAGCCCGAAAAATTAATCGTGCTCTCCCGTTTTCAAATGATTTCTGACATCCCTCGACCATTCCGACTTACCCCAGCTTTCTTGTCTGCCACATCTGATGTCAAATCAGCGCCCTACCTGATGGGCACATGGCGCGCTTTACGGAATCGCTGCGGTTTACAAAGAAAGTTGCAAAGAAAGTGCTTGACAAAAAGGACTCATTGGTCTTAGCCTGTGCTGTCAATGAACATTATGAACATAAAAACTGTATGAATCGATAAGTCAAGTCTCGATGTCCTGAGGCTCGCCAGTGGCCGCCGTCGACGAGGCGGTGGAGAGCTTTTGATGGTGTCCCCCGTCGGCTTTCGAAAAACGGGCATGGCTGATTCGATCAGTATTTTGGAGTGAGTCGGTCTGGAAAAAGGGAAATATGACCAATACGGCAACAGAACTATGTTTCCCGCGGCTCTGGGTTAAAGAATCAGGAGGTACTCGTAAGAAGGTGTTCTCTTGCGAGTGAGCCGGAGCTATGAGCTACCTACTAACCGCTCCACCGATTCCGCTGCCTTTAGGGAATGCGACAAAACGTCAGATTTAAGATCGAGTTAACCGGGGTTATCGGGAGAGAATTGTATGAAAAAAAAGAATGATGTCCTTGCAAGTTTGAGCCGTGTTATGAGACCGCTGATGATTCCCCTGCTGGCGCTACTGATCCTGGCCCACCCCGATGCGTCGGCGCAAACCGGCAACTCGACTTTGGTCGGAACGGTTAGGGATATATCGGGTGCTGCGGTTCCTGGCGCAAAGGTAACAGTCGTAAACCAAGCCACAGGTGTCGTCAAGACTGTCGACTCCAGCGCGATTGGTGGATACGAATTTCCTTTTCTGGCGGACGGTGTCTATACGATAAGTGTCGAATTCGTCGGCTTTGACAAGGCGGAGGTTCGGAACGTGAAGTTGGATATCCGGGATGTGGGACGTATCGACTTCAGCATAAAACCCGCCAAGGTTGCACAGGCAGTGACGGTGACTGATGCCGCTCCTTTGCTGACGACGGATAATGCCGACGTTGGGAGTTTGTTCAAAGTGGACGATGCGCAGGAACTCCCCATTGGGCGCGATTTTGCATCCCTTCAACTGCTCACCCCAGGGGTTACTCATGGGTATAATGCTGGACAGAGCTGGGGCGTACAACTTTCTCCCGGATTTGTGTCGGGGGGAGGAGACCTCAATTCAACCGACTTCTCGATTGATGGAGCTGACAACAATCGCGCTTTCACCATGCACAATGCGGCCTCCCCATCAATGGATATGATTGCGGAGGTTAAAATAGACACCGGAGGTCTATCCGCCGAGTACGGGCGCGGTAGTGGAGCGGTGGACGTCTCCCTGAAGAGCGGCACGAATCGATTCCACGGAACGCTCTTCGACTATCTGCAGAACAACGCCCTCAATGCCCGTTATTACCTTGCGACTCAAAAACCGGACCCCCTCCACGTGAATCAATATGGCGCCAGCATTGGCGGACCGATTATCAAGAACAAGTTGTTTTTCATGTTTGCCTGGACTGCCACGAAGGATAGATCTTCGTCTACTGCCCAATCATATCTGCTGCCGACGGCTGACGAATGGGCAGGACATATGTCGGTGCCAGTGGTGGACCCGCTAACCGGCCTGCCGTTTCCGGGTACGGACGGGTATACCATTCCCACTGACCGTATTTCAACATTTGCAACCGCGATCAAGAGTTGTTGCTTTGCTGCGACCAATAGCAGTGGCTTTTGGACAGGTTCCATCACGAACACCACCGACCGTAGCAACTTCGACTTCAAGGCAGACTACATAATCAGGCCGGCCGATTCGATAGCTGTTAGCTGGGGTCGCCAATCCTCCACCTTCCTCCTGGGCGAGCCTCCAACGATGTCGGCGGATAACGATGCTTTCAGGGGGAATAGACTCTCTGCCCATTGGACACATACCTTCAGCCCGCGCTTCTTCAATAGTTTGGTGGTTGCCGGCCACAAAGATTGGACAGATGGCGACCAACAGGCCGCCTCCGATAGTCGAAAAAACTTCATCTCGAATGTGGGTTTGCAATTGCCCACGTACATTCCTGGCTTACCCAATGTTTATATTCCCAGTTACGACAGCCGTTTTGGAGGGTGGTTTGGCCCTCTAGGATCGACAGACGCGACCTATCAGATTACCGAGGGCGCCAATCTAATTAGAGGAAAGCACGCCTTGAGCTTTGGCGGAGAATATCGCCGAATGCACCAGAACCCGCAGTTTGACTATTACACACGCGGCATATTTGGCTTCTACGGTGGGTTCACGGGTTCGGATTTTGGCGACTTCTTGCTAGGTATCCCATCGCTCGTTTACTACGCCCCCCCTGTAGGGAAAGTACATACGAGCTATTACCAGGCCAGCGGTTACTTTCAGGATAATTGGAGGGTAACTCCATCGCTGACGCTTAACCTTGGTCTGCGGTATGAGTTTACATCGTGGCCGGTTGAAAAGGACAACGTACTTGCCAGCATTATTCCGGCAACGGGACAAGTGGCCCTTGCATCCGACTCAAGTGGAAATATAACCAGCCGCATTGATCCCATTGCATATGCCTCAGCCAAACCGGGGACTTTCGTCTCGTCCGCGTCTGCTGGCCTGCCGCGGAGGAGCTTAATCTATCCGGACAAGAGAGATTGGTCGCCGCGAATAGGCTTTGCCTATCAGCCTAGCTTTCTACGGTCGTTGACCGTGCGTGGAAGCTACGGAATATCCTATAACGCAGATCCTGAGTTAGGGTTCACGATGTCCTATATGTTTACGGTGCCTCCATTCACTGCCACACGAAGTTTCAACAATTCCGACCCCACGTTAAGTGTGTTGGATCCATTACGCGATTACGAGTCCCCAACACCGCCTGACAGGATCCCCGGAGATTACTTTGATCCGCATATGAGACAGGCCTACTACCAAAATTGGGGCCTGAATGTCCAAAAGGCCATCCCTGGACAGATGGTTCTCGACGTTGGGTACCAGGGGTCACGGGGCGTCCATATTACAATGTTGCGATATAACTACAATCAGTCGCTTACGCTTCCGGACACTTCCGATAGGTACCCGGGCTTTACCACCATCGCTGGCTTCACGTCCGATGGGAACTCTCGGTACGATGCGCTGCAGGTTAAACTCAGAAAAGACACCTCTCACGGCTTGAGTTTCACATCTATGTACACTTGGGCTAACGCCATGGATGATGGATCCGCGGAGGACCAAGGACAATTCTTTATCTATGATCCAAAGTTGGATTGGGGAAAATCGGTTTTTTCTCATCGGCATGTCTTCTCCACTGAATTTATCTATCAGTTGCCGTTCGGGAAGGGTAAAGCATGGGGGAACAATATTAACCCAGTACTGGACGGGGTGTTGGGCGGCTGGCAACTGAGCAGCGTCCTATACGCAGCCTCGGGCGACTTTCTTTCGGTTACGTCTGAAGGTGCCCTGGCGGAGGTGGGCACGCAAGTGTGGCCGCGGGCGGATCGCGTGGCTAGCCCCAACCTTAGCAACCGGAGTACGGCAGAATGGTTTAATACTGCTGCGTTTCAAGCACCACCTGTAGGCAGCCACAGAGGCGGGCTCTCAGCACGAGGGTGTGTGGAGGGTCCCGGCAGCTTCACTCCGGACGTCGCAATCTCCAAGAACTTCGGTGTTTGGAAAGAAGGTTGGCGCTTGCAATTCCGTGCGGAGATGTACAATGCGATCAACCACGTGAATTGGGGAGACCCAGCTACTCTTCTAGAGGGCACGGACTTCGGACAGATCCATACATTCGGTAATCCACGAACTATGCAACTCGGTCTGAAATTCGCGTTCTAGCGCTAGTATGGGGCCAGGCTCATCTCTTGCAGTGTAGGTTTGCCGAGAGGATTGAGAGCCGGCCCCTGACCAGCTTTGCAGCGACGGCTGGTGAAGACGGGTGGACGGCTCGTGAATCATTCCCGCTGCTACTGGCTGATGCTGGCGAAAAATATCTGAACCGGACGCTGCCATAAATTCCCCAGGTTTTTCGGCGAAGGATTTTCGAGGCATTCAAGTTTTCAACACCAGACGGGAGGAGGAGCGGTCATCGAGCCTAATGGGCGCTTTGGCCGATAAACCCCAGCGAGAAGGGCGGTCGAGCATCGATCTTTCTCAACGCGTCACGCACAAGCGAGCGCGACCGTGTCCCCATTTTGTTTGACCGTGTTTCTCCGCAGCGGGAGCAAGGCTCCCGCGTTTGAGGCTTCTTGCACCACTCCATCTCTGTAGAAGCTCCCTGCTGAGTCAGTTCCACTCGGTGCTCGAACGCCGAACGAGTTCTCGGTGACTGACCACTGTCGACCTGATAGTAGTAGGCGGTTTCCAACTAGAGCTTGCCATGAACAAAGTCAAAATCTTATCGGCTAAAGAGGCGGTAGCCCAGATTCCCGATGGTGCGAATGTTGCCATTTCCGGCTTTGTCGGCGCAGCTCATCCCGAAGAGTTGACGCGAGCTCTCCAAGATAGCTTTCAGCAATGTGGACAGCCCCGCAATCTAACCCTGGTCTATGCCGCCGGGCAGGGTGACGGTGATACGCGAGGGTTGAATCATCTGGCGTCGGAAGGAATGTTAAGGCGGGTAATCGGTGGTCACTGGAATCTAGCCCCGAAGCTTGGCAGACTAGCGCTGGAAAACAGAATTGAGGCTTACAATTTCCCCCAAGGGGTGATTAGCCGTCTGTTCCGTGAGATTGCCGCAGGAAATCCAGGGGTCATCACGCACATCGGGTTGGGAACCGTTCCAGACCCGCGCCAAGGAGGCGGGAAGCTCAACAGCCGCACAACCGCGGACCTGGTGGAACTGATCGAACTGGGGGGCAAAGAATGGCTATGGTATAAGGCTTTTCCGATTCACATCGGGTTCTTGCGAGGGACCGCCAGCGACTCCTTTGGCAACATATCGTTTGAGGACGAAGCAACAATAGGAGAGGTTCTTTCGATCGCACAGGCCGCCAGGAACTCAGGAGGCAAGACGTTCGTGCAGGTGAACCGGTTAGTGGAGGATTTCTCCCGCGACCCCAAGAGTATCGTTGTTCCGGGAATCTTCGTGGACGGCGTGGTGCTCGGACACAAAGAGAACCATGCACAGACATTCGGCGAGCAGTTGAATCCGTCCTACATCACCTCAAACGACATTGCGGGGCTCTATCTTCCACCTCTCGAGGATGGTCCCCGACGGTACATCTCCGCACGTGCCCTTCGCGAATGCAAAAGAGGAGACGTGATTAACTTGGGGATTGGGATACCGGAAGGCGTGGCAGCTCTGGCCATGGAAAAGAATCGGCTGGACCAATTCACTCTAACGATTGAGGCCGGTCCGATTGGCGGTGTACCTGCTGGCGGGCTGAGCTTTGGAGCTTCCACTTATCCGTTGGCCATCATTGATCAGCCGTCCATGTTTGATTTTTATGATGGTGGTGGTCTGGATATTGCCATTCTTGGAATGGCTGAGTGCGATGCGGAGGGGAACGTGAACGTCAGCAAGTTCGGAGGGCGGATCGCTGGAATTGGCGGCTTTATTGACATCTCCCAGACGGCGAAGCAGGTCGTGTTTACCGGGACTTTTACGGCCGATGGGCTGAGAACATCTTTTGCGGACGGCAGACTGAGCATCGTAACTGAAGGTAAGAGCAGAAAGTTTGTAAGAACGGTGGAACACTTAACGTTCAGTGCCGCTCAGGCCCGGCTTAGGGGCAAGACGCCTCTTTACGTTACCGAGCGGGCAGTATTTCGGTTGGTCGATTCCGGGCTTGAGCTGACCGAGGTCGCACCCGGAATTAACGTGGAGCGAGACATCTTGGCCCTCATGGATTTCAGGCCTGCCATCGCCGAGCCCATGAAGATCATGCCCGTGGATTTGTTTCTCGGTAGTAGCGCGGCCAATTGCAGTGGCTGAACGTGCATGCTCTTCTGAGATCACCAAGCTTTGTGGCCGGTATCTGTGATGGTAGGACGCGCTCCGGCGCGCGGCACAGATAGCTGACAAGAAATAACACTTTCTGGAGGGACCGAGATGAACTTGGAAGGCCGGATATGTGTGATTACTGGTGCGGGACGTGGGATTGGCCAGCAAATTGCGACTGATTTTGCTCGCAGCGGAGCAAAGGTTTATGTCTGCGACATCAACCAAGAGAGCTTGTCGGGGGTCCGTCAGGCGACTACGAAGGATGGTCTGAACATAACCCTTGCGGTTTGCGACGTCAGCGATGAACCCTCGGTCATGGGGTGGTTTGAATCCATCCAGCGAGCCGAGAACCGTCTGGATGTGCTGATCAATAATGCGGGTATTACCCGAGACGGACTTTTAGTGAGAGTAAAAGATGGGGAAGTGTCTCGCATGCCCTTGGCCGACTTCGAGCGGGTTGTGAACGTCAACCTTAAAGGTGCGTTCCTGTGTGCACGTGAGGGTGCGGCGATCATGGCTCTAAATGGGGGAGGAGTGATCGTGAATATTTCATCCATCTCACGCGCAGGTAATTTCGGACAAGGGAATTACTCTGCGACCAAAGCGGGCATTGATGCTATGACGGTCACATGGAGCAAGGAGCTAGCGAAATACAAAATCCGCGTGGCCGCAGTGGCCCCTGGTTATACCCATACTGAAATGGTGGAAGCGGTCAGCGCGGGTGCACTGGAGAGAATCGTGAACCAAGTCCCTCTTCGACGCCTGGGAGAAATGACAGAAATTTCTAGTGCCATCCAGTTTATCGTCCACAACGATTTCGTCACAGGAAGAACATTGGAGATCGACGGAGGGTTGCGCATTTGAGCGATGCTTGGTGTCTTTTGCGAGCATGGGTTTATGGCCAGAGAAACATCTAGGGTTTCCGGGATCTCCGGCAGCCGTGAGCTTGAGCGAGTGGCTCAGCTGTGGGAACCTCGCTTCCCCAGACGTACCGGACGGCGGAGCTTTGTGGTCGCACCAACGCTATAAGGAGGGTTTTGAATGAGTCGATTGTTTGGAAGGAATTGGTCGAAAC
>Ga0182011_10000956_pt1 | contig 25361 bp, 28 predicted proteins | sample 711E1DmetaG_FD_120481 | JGI IMG/M metagenome (GOLD analysis project Ga0182011, IMG submission 120481) | Permafrost microbial communities from Stordalen Mire, Sweden - 711E1D metaG | ecosystem: Environmental > Terrestrial > Soil > Wetlands > Permafrost | place: Sweden: Stordalen | collected...
CTTCTGGGTTCTCTCGATCTTTGCTGACTTTGCCATAATTATGCCTCCTTTGGCATGAAGCCGTACTTGACACGGAGCGAGTGGATACGTGTGATGTACTCAATGTATTCGGGGTCGTCGCGGAACCCAATGCCGGAAACCGAGTGGAACATCGTGGTGTTTGCCTTGAGCCACTTGGTGTCCATTGCCTTGCCGACCTTGACTTCAGAGTCCAGCGGGACGCCGACCTGGTCCTTGACATACTTGATAATGCCGGTCTTCTTGTCCATGACAAAGCGCTGGAGCATATCGAACATCATACCGTTCTCATCGAGACGGAGGGAGTGTCCGTGGACAGTGCATCCGCGAATGCCGGTGAGTGCTGCATCAAACAGCTCGGTTCCTACGAGTTCCTTTGCATACTTCTCGAGGTCACGCTCACGGCATTCGATGATCTGACGGCCTGAGAGGGTACCCGGGTCAATGCCGCGGAAGCGGTATGCCTCGAGGTAGCTCCTCTGGTAGGGCTGGCAGGGTGCATTGTACATCGAGTCGGTGAACTGGATGTAGCGGATACGGTCGCCGGCCTTTGCGCCGTCGGTCGGAGTTACCAGCTTGCGGATCGGGCATGCTGGCTCCTGCTGCTCTGCGAGCGGCGGGTGTGCACTCTTGTAGGCTGAGCCGGGTGCACGGTGTCCCATGACGAGGACAATGTCCTTGTCCGAGATATCCCGAAGCTTTGCGAGCTTGTGGTCCGGGTTCATCTGCTTTCGCCGGTTCTCGGCGATGTGCGTCTGGCCGGGACCAAACTGGGGTTTATATGCCATTGTTTTATCACTCCAATGTTTTCTGTTTTTTCACGATTCGCATTACTGACGAAATGACTTCCGCCATCTTCTCGCGCGTGGGGGTCTGACCCCGGGTCACGCCACTCACAATGGCCATCACCGTACCTTTGGTACGGATCCTGTCAGCGGGCGGCATTACCATTGTTGTCTTCACTCCCTCCTTTGCGAGATCCTCGTAATCAATCGGGCACTGGGAAACGACAACGGCCTTCACATCACAGGCCTGGAGAATAAACCTGACCTTCTGCACGACGTGGGAACGTACATTCCCGTGGTGAAGGATGGCAACCTTGTGTTTCTCTATCTGTGCGATCTCTTTTTCGGTAATTCCCATTGAAGCGCCAAGGACGCCACCGGCTAATTTCGGTGCGTCCGGAGGAACGCCACTTCCTGCATACAGGACCAGCGTACTGATACTGTACTCGACGCCCTGTTGTCGCAGTCCTGAGGTGATATCGCACACCGGCTTCGTCACGTGGCGGCGACCGGGAGACATCCCGACCACAATGACATCCGGGTACCGGCACTCGGAGATGGTGCCCCGCTGGGCAATCCCGCCTCCTTTACCCATGCCCATCGCCTCGCGGCAGTCAACAACCTGGGTTACTCGTCCTATCGGCATCTTATTTGGTTCCCTGAATGATTACGGGTCTGGACTTGCTGTTTGGATCAGCAAGGCCGAGCATTTCCTTGTCCGCATCCGGGCCGTACTTGCAGTAATCGACAAGCGACGGTTCGGTCTTCATGAACTTGCCCTCCTTGATACGGCAGGTAAAATTCGTGAACACCGGTTCGACTGCGGCTTTGAGTGCGGGGATGACATCACGGTTCTCGAGCTCGAGCAGGACCGTGCCTACATGGACTTGCAATTCCATTTCCTGGTCGCCGACATGGATGGTCTTTCTCTTATCATGAGCATTGGCCATTCCTTTGGCGGGTCCGTAGGTAACGGTTGCCGGGAGGCGTGGTCCGTTGAGGACCATACGCCGTACCCCGGGAACTGATACAATCCGGTTCAGCAGGCGCTCGGTTGTCTCGGGGTTGAGAAACCGCTCTGAGTCAATCCTGCACTGGGGGAACGTGGCTTCGGTCATTCGTATCCTGCATGGGCTTAAATGCCCTTTGCAACTGCCTGGATCGGCTTCTTGAATGCATCGAGCTGGCCGAATGTGTCCTGGTAGACCTTCGAGGTCTGCTCGGGGCCGAACATCTGGGTACCTGCATCGAGACAGCATGCTGCTACGATACAGGGCATACCGACACCGGCTGCGTGACGGGTAACGACGTGGTTACCGTTGAATCCGCCGGGGCCGCCGCCACCATAGATCGAGTGGCTGAAGAAGGAGAAACCGACTGCGACACCCATGGTACGACCGAAGTCGGAGCCGGGGAGGCCGGTCTCGTGCTCGAGCAGGTCGTTGAAGTAGAGCAGGGTTGCTGAGACTGCCTGGGCGAAACGTCCGGCACCACAGTTGACCATGGTTGCTGCAAGGGTACCTGCGGATGCATAGGCGTTCCACAGCATCGGGTCCTTGGTGTCGTAGAAGATATAGCCGCTCTTGCCCTTCTTGCCTGCCTTGATGACCTTGTCCTCAATGGCACGCTCGACGAGGCTCTGCACGACAGTACCGATGGTACCGGTCTTGCCGTTTGTCTTGACGAGGTCGTAGACAATGTTGTTTGCGTTGAGTCCCTGGTATGCGTAGAGCAGGAGCTGGGCACGCTCGAACGGGCCGATTGCGGCACCCATTTCGAATTCTCCCGCCTGTTCAAAGGTTGCACAGAGGGCTGCACCCTGCATGGCATTCCGGTGGGTCATCATTGCCGCATGGTTTGCCGGGATATTCCTCAGTGCATAGCCGAGGCCTTCGTTGTTCTGCGGGATGGACATGATGGTGACGATGTTGCCGCCGTCCATGCTCATCGTCTGCGGGTAGGTGCCCCAGACTGCGCTCTTGACGTAGGAACCATCGAACATGCCGACCTTGTACTGGTCGACTAGTGCGTATGTAGTGGCTGCTGCAACTGCTGTTGATGCTGCATCGTAGGTTGCCGCTGCATCCATACGGGATGTCGGGACCTCGACGAGGATCATCTTGCCGCCGCCGACCTTGGTGATCTTGGTGTTGTCACCGGCTTCGACCTGGACCATGTCCTTGATCTTGGCTGAGAGTGCGTCACAATCCTTGACACAGCTGCAGCTCATGCTGCGGCCGAGGATCTGGTTGGACTTGCCACCCATCTTTCCGGTCTTGAGTGCTTCCTCGATACCTGCGAGGTTGACTGCTACGGTCCTCTTGGTGAGGTCGATGACATTGAGTGCACCCTTGTTGGTCAGCGGACTGATCTTTTCAAGAGTAACATTGCTCTTTAAGAGCTTCCCCTCATCGTCGTAGAGGTCGATTGTATCCTTGTATTTTGCCATTTGAATTCCTCCAAATTTTCGTTTAACCGCGATACAGTACTGTCAGTGAGCGAAAGTATACCCTATAAGGTATACTGGTAATGAATGAAGGTCACTATTGCACGTCCCCTAGGAAGGGACATTGAATAATTCCCGATTTCCCCATATAAGTATTGCGATTTTATCCCGGAACGAAATTTTATTAATCGTAAGGAATATTAACAAATAATGAAGGAATATTCAAATACAACATATCTGTCTCATTTCATTGTTTTACGCAGTATTACGGGAATATAAAAACGTGTTACGAAATCTTATCTCAACTCTATAAACTTTCGATTTTTTTGTGCGCTCTGTATAAAAAAGATGGGGTTGAGAACCTTGTCCGGCAGGAATCCTGACGGGGTGTCCTTCCCTTCTGGACCGGTTTGCAGTGCATTGTCTGGTGCGATTGGATGTTTCCGGGTATTGTAAAAAATTTTGTGACGGGAGACTCCGCCGGTATGGTAATTATTTCTTGAACTCCGTGATGGGGCTGGGTCCGAGCTCGCGGACCACGTTGACCACATCGGTGACAACGGATCCCCACTTTGCACCTTCGGATGCCGATACAAACGTCATCCGGAAGCGGCGGTCGTCAAGCCCGATGCTCTTCATCAAACGCTTGACCATGAACATACGCTTGGCTGCCTTGAAGTTGCCCTCAAGGTAGTGGCAGTCACCGAAGTGACAGCCTGAGACGAGCACACCATCCGCACCATCGGCGAAGGCCTTGAGTACGAAGAGTGAGTCGAGACGTCCCGTGCACATGACACGGACAATCCGGATGTCGGGAGGGTACTGGATACGGCCACCACCGGCAAGGTCGGCACCGGCATAGGAACACCAGTTGCAGACGATACCCTGGATCTTGGGCTGCCAGATGCCGGGGCCTCTCTCGGGAATTGCGAAGTTTCCTGGTGCAGACATTACTGCTCACCTCCGAGCAGGAAGGCATCGATCTGTGCAACGATCTGGGGAGTCGTGAAGTGGTTCATCCAGATGGCACCGCCGGGGCAGAAGCCCCCGCAGGTACCGCAACCTTTGCACTTGGCTTCAGTGACCTCCATGACCGTGCGTCCCTCCTTCTCAACGAGTGCTAGGGCACTGTAGGGACAGAGGTTGACGCACATGCCGCAGCCTGCACATTTCTCTTCGATGCAGGTGGCAAAGTACGGCTCAAGCTCCACTTCACCCTTGTGGATGGGGATGCTTGCCGCGGATGCTGCGCCTTCGGCAGATGCTACCGTGTCAGGGATATCCTTGGGTCCCTGGCAGACACCGGCAAGGAATACACCGGCAGTTGTGGTACCGCACGGGTTCAGCTTCGGGTGGGCTTCGAGAAGCCATCCATCGCTCGAACAGGACACACCGAAGAGCTTACGGGTCCGGTTGGTATCCTCCTTGGGCTGGACTGCTGCTGCGAGTACAACAAGGTCGACTTCCATATCAACCGGGCGGTTGAGGAGCGTGTCATCGGCCATGACATGCAGGTTCTTGGTCTTGGGATCCTCGAGGATATTGGCCACGCGGCCGCGGATGAACTTGGCGCCCTCGTCCTGGATACGGTAGTAGAACTCCTCGTACATCTTCCCAAAGGAACGGATATCCATGTAGAAGATGTAGGGGATGCATCCGGGGACCTTCTCGATGATCTGGTGGCAATGTTTCAGTGAATACATGCAGCAGAACCGCGAGCAGTAGGGTTTGCCATTTCCGGTGTTGTCACGGGACCCGGCACAGAGTATGAATGCCACGCGCTTAGGTGTTTCCCCGTCGCTCGGGCGAATAAGATGTCCGCCGGTCGGACCGGAGGCGCAGATAAGCCGCTCGAATTCGAGGCTCGTGATGACGTTCTCGTACCGCTTGTATCCCCACTCTTCTTTCTTCTCGATGGGGAAGATATCGTAGCCGGTCGCGAGGATGACCGTCCCGACCTTGACCTTGACGAACTCATCCTTGGACTCGAGGTCGATTGCCTTCTTTTCGGGACCGCAGGCGGTAACACAGATGCCGCACTTGACACAGGAGTTGAAGTCGATCGTGTAGAGAAGGGGAACGACCTGCGGGTGGTTGATGTAGATTGCCTTCCGTGGCTTCATGCCCACTTCGAACTCGTTGGGCTTAACAACCGGGCAGGCTGTCTCACAGTCACCGCAGCCGTTGCAGCCGCCGCCGACAATGCCGAGTGCCTCCGCTTCCGTGGGAGTGAGAACACCGCGGGCCTTCTTGCGGATGGTGACATCGAAGTTGCCGATGTAACCTTCCACTTCATGGACCTCGGACCAGGTCATCAGCTCGATCAAGCTGGCCCTGCCGACATCCACCATCTTGGGTGTTAAGATACACTGCGAACAGTCGAGGGTCGGAAAGGTCTTGTCGAGCTGGGACATGCGGCCACCGATACTGGTATCGGCTTCGACAAGGTAGGTCTTGATCCCTGCTGCGGCAAGGTCAAGGGCTGCCTGCATACCGGCAACACCGGCACCGACGACCATGGCTGCCTTCTCGACGGGCACGGTCTTCGGGAAGAGGTCCTGGAGGAGTGCAGCTTTTGCAACAGCAATGCGGATCGCGTCCTTTGCCTTGTCCGTTGAACCCACATTGTCGTGCATGTGCACCCATGAGTTCTGTTCACGGATGTTTGCCATCTCGAACCGGAACGGGTTCAGGCCGCCTTCCTTGGTTGCCGTCCTGAAGGTCGGCTCGTGGAGACGGGGCGAGCATGCAGCAACGACGACACCGGTAAGTTTGTTGTCATGGATTGCCTTGTTAATCACAGCCTGCCCGGGCATCGAGCACATGTACTTGTAGTTGTCAACATAGGCTACATGCGGGATGGTTTTTGCATATTCCTGCACGGCCGGGATATCCATTGACCCAGCTATGTTCGTACCGCAGTGGCAGATGAATACACCGATGCGTGCGTCCTGCTTGGTGGTGCTGCCAACGGTTGCCTTTGCCGGGGCAGCTGCACTTGCGGCTGCTGCCCTGGGTTTTGCGGCAGGTGCTGCTGCCTGCTTCTTGACTTCCTCTTTCACGGGAGTTACCTTCTTTGTGTCCTCTTTCTTGGACGTGGTCTTCTTGGTGGTTGTCTTCTTCTTTTCTGCCATTTTTACCACCTCACAGCACCTTCTGCAGGAACGATTCGCAGCTGATCCCATGAAGGTCCAGTCCGAGGTCCTGCGGACTCATTCCCTGTGCCAGGCCGAGGAGTTCAGCGAAGTGAAGTACCGGCAGGGTATGCTTGACGCCGAACTTCTCCTGGATCTCGATCTGGCCGCGGTCGAACTGGAGCTGACAGAACGGGCAGATATCGGTGAGTGCATCCACCTTCACTTCCTCTAAGTTGATCAGCTTCTCGTTGGTGATGTCCAGGGCATGGACGATATCGTACCCGCGGACACCGCCACCGGCACCACAGCACTGCATCTTGTTGCGGTATTCCACCGGGGTTGCGCCAAGGGCGGCAACGAGTTCTTCCATCCAGGTCGGGTGCTCCGTGTTCAGCATGACATCCTTCTCAAACTCACGATCCTTGTGGGGTTTGGTCAGGTGGCAGCCGTAGTGGACGGCGATGCGTGCACCGGTCAGGGGGTTGGTCACGCTGTCGCGCACCTTATCGACACCGATGAACTTGTCGTTGTAGAGGAGCTCGGCAGTGTGGTACACGTTGATGGTACCCTTGTACTCCATGTCCACTTCCTTGAGCACCTCATTGACCGCATCACGGAGGTCCTTATTGTGCTTGAGCTTGTGGTTGACCTCCCAGATTGACTTGTAGCAGCCATTGCAGACAAGGGCAATGTCCATCTTCATCTGCTCGGCAAGTACGAGGTTCCGGGCCGCCATCGCATAGAAGACACTGAGATCGATCGAACCGAATGCACCGGGTGCAGGGCAGCAGCTTGCGCCCTTGAGGGGGACGAGCTCGACGCCGAGTTTTTTCATAGCCTTGATAGAGGCGGATTCAACTCCCGGGTAACGGTTGGGGGCAATGCATCCGAGGTAGAATGCGAACTTGTGGTTTGCACCTGTTTCAGACATGATCAGCCCTCCCGCTCCTTGATGATCCGGTCGGCATTGGCCTTGAGCTTGTAGTGGTCAATGATCTTCCTGATGGCAGGCATGTATTCCGGATACATATGGGTGGTCGGCGGGTCACGGGTCAGGCCGAGTTTTTCACGGGCTGCACGGTTGACATCGTTGTTGGGCACACCGTGGCCGGAAGCATAGATTGCCGTTACGGTCTTGAGGAAGTTGACCGGTATAATATCCCTCTTGAAAGCGAGGTTCCTCATCGCCATAATAACATCGGTGGGTGCAATATCACGCGGACACCGGTCAGTGCAGCTGTAACAGGTTGTGCACAGCCACAGATCCGGGTCGGTCAGCGATTCGTTCTCGAGCCCGAGCACTGCTCTCCGCATGAACTTGCGGATGCGGTAGGTGCTGCGGGGTGCGGACGGGCAGGAGCCGGTGCACGTACCGCACTGGTAGCACATGTGTGCAATCGTGCGTGAGATTCCCTTCACTTTTGTTGTGAATTCAGGGTTTGAGTCTTCACGGTAGAATCTCTGGTCGTGGAGTTTCTTCTCCAGCGCTTCGGGGTAACCTTTTGTTCGTGCCATGGTACTCACGCCTTCTCCATTACTTTGATATTGACTTGGCCGGTGATCTCCTCTTTCACTTTCGAGGTTCTCTTCTCGAAGAGTTTCGCCTTGATCTTCTTGAACAGGTCGGTTTCGGTCCCCTTCATGCGAATACCCGTCCGCTGCAGGACAATGATGTCCTCACCCGGACAGGCATTAACACAAGCGCCGCACAGGATACAGTAGTCCTTATTGACCGCGATGGTCGCCTCTCTGCTGTCCAGCTTCATATCTGCTGCGGGTATTGCAGAGGGGAGGAATATTGCATTGGCCGGGCAGATATCTGCACAGGTTGAACAACCACCGGGGCATTTCTCGGCATGGAACTCGATGTCGCCGTCAAAAATCTTCTCGACCGTGATTGCCTCGGTCGGGCAGTTCCGCGAACACCAGGTGCAGGTGCAACAGTTATCCTGTATGATACTGACTTTGCCGTCAACCTTGTCGGAAACGATCTCACGTTCGACGGTAATACACTCTTCAGGACATGCCTCGACACATACTTTGCAGGCATCGCACTTGGTCTCGTCCCAAATGACGTCGCCCTCGACCTTGCCGGTCTCAGCGGTAAATTTCTTATGCTTCACGACAATAGCGGGGCAGAGTGCACCACAGAGGCCGCAGAGGGAGCATTTCTCCTTGTCGACGGTAAACGTCGTCTTCTTTTTCATTGCGGCTGCTTTGGGCTTTGCGCCGGAGACGGGTCCCTTATATGTTCCTTCGTACGCCGGAACATTGCGCTCGATTGCGTCACGCGGACAAACCTCTTCACATATCGTGCACTTGACGCATTTCTCGTCATCGATCTCCGCTTTCATATCGTATTGCGGGAATCCTTCTTTCTCGATGATCGGGAGTCTCTCCTGTCCATCCACCTTCAGTGTCAATGCATTGAACGGGCACATGATGACACAGACACCACAGTATGAACACTTGGTCTCGTCGACATCGATGGGGGCGGCGTAATTGATCGCCCCCCTCCTCGATGCACCGACAAGCCCGAGGACAATAGCCTCCTCGGGGCAAGCGTCAACGCATATGCCGCATCCCGTGCAGGTTTCTGCATTGAGTATCAGGTTGTTCACGTTCTGGAGGAGTTTCTGCTCCATCACAACGTTAACACCGTCTTTCTTTTTGGAAAACTTGGGAAACAATGCCATGAATTAACCCTCACGCTGTTTCTTATTGCACTTCTGCCACTGTATTCGACACCGGGTTTACCCTGAGCGGGTATCACGGGCATCAACAGGACATGCAACCACACAATTATTACAGCCAGTACAATGTTTCTTGTTTATGTGCACTGCAAATGCCATTTGTTTTTCACGCACCAGCTATGATCGATTCTGAAAATCGACTAACAAAACGTGGTATAAGAATGTAGATAAATGTTCTGAAATTAAGCGATGGATCATAGGGTTTTATACACATTTTTTTTATGTTTCTTTAAATACTCCCGGGAAAAGTTAATGGTAAAATAAGAGCAGTTAATACCATTAGGTGTATTTTTTTCATTTTTTGTAGTTTTCCTGATGCGCTCTCCAGACACCTGCCCGGAGGACAAATCAAATTAGAAAATTTATTCAACCACCATCATGGTACCTTTGTAGTACCGGAGGTTATAGCATGGAAATCAACGGCGTTACTATTGACAATACCTACGCAGAGGCATTCCCGACCTGGGTCTGCCGGATTATCATTACTGCGGTCACGAAGGAATGGGCAGAGAAAGCGGCAACCGAGGCAACAGGATTTGCAACATCAGCGATCGGCTGCCCGTGCGAGGCAGGTATCGAGGGATATGTCCCGGCAAGCGAGACCCCCGATGGACGGCCCGGTGTAGCAATCCTGATCTGTGCCGGCAAGAAAAAACTCAAGGAGCAGGTTGTCGAGCGCCTTGCCGAGTGCGTCCTGACGGCACCGACAACGGCGGTCTTCAACGGCATCACCACGGCGGAAGAGAAGATCCCGGTCAAGCTCCACTTCTTCGGCGACGGCTACGAGTACCAGAAGGAAGTTGGCGGCCGCAAGTGCTGGGTCATCCCGATCATGAACGGCGAGTACGTCGGCGAGGAAGAGTTCGGTATCGTCAAGGGTGTTGCCGGTGGCAACTTCTTTGTCATGGGCGAAAACCAGATGGCCGCTCTCATGGGTGCGAAGGCAGCATCGGATGCAATCGCCAATGTCAAGGGTGTCATCACCAGTTTCCCCGGCGGTATCGTTGCGAGCGGTTCGAAGGTCGGCAGCCTGAAGTATAAGTTCATGGTCGCCTCGACCAACGAGAAGTACTGCCCAACGCTCCGCGAAAAAGTCCCGGATAGTAAAATCCCTGCAGGGATCAAGGCAGTATACGAGATTGTCATTGATGGTGTGGACGAGACATCTGTCGCAGCAGCAATGGCAGCCGGTGTCAGGGCAGCAGTCATGGTCCCCGGCGTTAAGTTTATTTCTGCAGGTAACTTTGGCGGCACGCTCGGACCTTACAAGATCGAGCTCCACAAAGTCCTCTGACTCTTTTTTTAAGTGAATAATTCCCTGATCTCATCGATTTTATTAAATAGGTTATTGCCGATAATCTTGTTAACGAAAAAATCGGCGGTAATATGATCACCCTGACTCCTGACGACGTAAAACAGCGGTTCGGGCCGCTCTTTGCACAAAAATTTCTGGTAATGGCGGATGAGCGAGCCGGCAGCGCGGAGATTCTTGAGCAGTGCCGAGTCCGGGGAACGATCGAATGGGATGCAATGAACCGGCGGCGTGCCGGCGGTGCGGTCAGCAGGTGTGAGGTCGAAGGCACCTCAATGACCATTCATGCCCGGCTGGGAAGATATCCGGTGAATTTTGGTTCCGCAGCAGGAGATATCGGAGGTCAGGCACTGGAATCAGTTGAGGTATCCGGTGATGAAGTCATCACGACATGGGCCGGGATCGCAGGTGCCGGCGTCGGGGTTGCAGCCTGTCTCCCGCAGGCTCCGGGTGTGATCCGTACCGAGTACCCTTCCGAGGATGACCTGAAAGTGGGGGGTGCACGGACCAACTATGTCCGGATCATCTCCCCGCGGTATGAAAAGATCTGCATCGGTATCGATGATACGGATACCAGGACAGAAGGGGCGACCTGGGTGATGGCCTTAAAATGCGTGGAAGCGTGCAGAACCGAGGGTGTCGAGTTCCTGAACATGCGGCTCGTCCAGCTCAACCCGGCGGTCCCCAATAAAACAACCAACTGTGTCAGTTCGGCGCTGAATTTTGCGGTCAGACCCGGGAAGATCCCGAAGCTGCTGGAAGCCGTGCGGTTGTTTGTGGAGAAAAACACCTTTTCCAGGGATACCGGGATAGCTTGTTATCACGGGATCAAAGACTTTACTGATGCCCCGGTGGCCCGGCGGGTCAAGACAGAGATCCTGACCCGCGAACAGGCTGAGGGTGAGGCAGAAGCGCTGGGAATCGAGTTCCTTGACCGCAGCAACGGGAAAGGAAGGATTGGGGCCCTCGGTGCCGTGGTATGGGGCAACCGGGGAATCGAGGCGGCGGGTCTTTATGGAGAGCATCTCTGAACCCTACGTGATCCACTACCCGCGGATCGTTGCTGTTGCTGACGAATCCGGAGAGCGGGTGGAACTGGTTGAGTTCTTCGACTGTATTGGAGGTGCCATGTGGTCGAAGCGGCATTATGCACAGAGCCCGATCGTGGAAGATGTCCGGTGCGTTGGAGCAACCATGCGGTATGCCCTGAAGACCGGGACGGTGGATCTCGCCCTCGAAGGTTCCCGGTTCCCGGCAGGTATTTCCTCCTGTACTCTTGAGGGTCAGGAGATTACCATCACGTATATCGGTATGGGTGGGGGGGGTGTTGGGGCAGCAGCCTGCCGTTCAGATGCAGCAGGTGTCCTGCGGAGCAGGAGCGATCCTGCCGGCGGGGGAAAAGTGGCAGGTGCCACGATCTGGCTGCCCCGGATGCAACGGGTGCTAATTGGGGTTGACGATACGGACACTCCTGAAGAGGGGGCGACATGGACGCTCGTCCATAATATCGCACGAGCTGTTGAGGATGAGCGTTCTGTGTATCTTTCACACACCATTGTCCAGCTCTTCCCGGTACCGTACCGGACAAAGAACTGTGTGGCACTGGTTGCAGAATTTGCGACAAGCGATCCCGAAGGCCTTGTTTTACGGTTCCGCCAGTTGCTGGAAAAATACACCCTCTCGAAAAAGACGGGCATGGCGATCTATACCGGTTTTACTCCGTCAGAGGAGCTTCTCGCGTATGGCAGGAAGGTCAAGCGGGGGGAAGTCGAGGCAGGCCTGCCGGAATCCATATGGGATCCAAAACTCCGGATTGTCATGAACGGGCGGGGGATTGTCGGGGCGGTCGCCGCTATCCCCTTTTACACGAGATACGAGGAGGCACTGGAATTATGCAGTGGAAAGAACTGAAAGCCCGGCTGCTGGCGGCCGGGGCTGTCTGCCTGAGCGGTGAACCCGCGGACCAGTACATTGCCCGCTCTGCAGCCGGACCGGGAGCCGGGGGGAAAGGCGCGATCTTCTTTGCCATGGGGAGCCACCGTGTCAAGCTTGCACTGGACCCGTTGAGCACCATCGAGATCGCCCACCGGGGAAACGGTACCGCGGACCTCTATTTCGAGGGGAATCTTATAACCGGCAGGCTGCTGGAATCCGGTTTCCACTGCCCCGACCAGGCATTTATTACCGTTACGGGAAGCTGCATTTTTGGGTGCAGGTTCTGTTCGGTTCCGAAGATCCACGGCAGGCGCAAGACGATAGAGGAGATTATGGGAATGGTTGAATCGGTGCAGCACCGGATCCATGCCATTTCGATCACGAGCGGGGTGCAGGAGAGCATCGGGGAAGAGGAAGCATATGTGCTGGAAGTGGTGAAGCATCTTGCATTCTTCGGTCTCCCGATAGGGGTCTCAATCTACCCTACGGAAAAGACACCCGACCGGCTGAAAGAACTCGGGGTCGCCGAGGTGAAGTTCAATATCGAGGCTGCAACACCGGAGCTGTTTGCGAAGATGTGCCCGGGACTGGATTACGACCTGATCTGGCAGGTTCTCGATCGCTCGGTCCAGCTCTTCGGGAAGAACCGCGTCTTCTCCAATGTCATCATCGGCCTTGGGGAAACGGATGCCGAGATGGAAGCCTGCATCCATAAGCTGACCTCCCACGGCGTTATTCCCGTTCTCCGCCCCCTCAATCCCGTTGCCGATATGGTCGGGACTCCCCGCCCAACAGCGGGACGTCTGGACCATATCTTTGCCATGCACGGCGAAGCCCTTGCAGCAGCGGGGCTCGATGCCCGTCTTGCGCGGACCATGTGCACGAACTGTGCCGGCTGCGATCTCGTACCGGGGAGGGATGAATGAAAGGAGTGGAGGCAATCGCCGATGCCCTGCGCCGGTATACTGACCGCCAGTACACGGTCCCGGGGTTCCCAATCACAGACCTTGGTGCACTTACCTGCGCTGAAATGGTGATCAACGAGAAGACTGCGCTTGAATATGCCCTTGGGGATTCCCTGATGGGCCTGAGGGCGGCGGTCATTGTCAAAAACGTTGGCGTTAATGCCTGTGCCGACCCGCTCCTGCAGGCAACGGCGCAGGGAATCGTTGGCGGGATCGTGCTTGTGGCCGGTGACGACCCGGATGCGATAGGGTCGCAGACTGCACAGGACTCACGGTATTATGGGGAACTTGGAGAGCTGCCGGTCATAGAGCCGGATGTATCTACCTGCTATACCGGTGTTGAGGCTGCACTGGAAGCATCGGAACAGTTCTCCCGGGTGGCCATGCTCCGGCTCACGCCTCCTGTGCTGGAAAAGGAAGCAGAAGGGAACCCCGTACCCCGGAAGGACGGAAAGGGGAGGCTTTCGGACCGGACGTGGACCATGAACGGGCGGGTGACTGCAGCGGAAGAACTGTACCGCACCCTGTTTTTATGGTCATCGGCCTCCTTCCTGAATCGCTGGAACGGTGAACCCGCCGGGGCCGGCCCCATCTCTGGAAAGACCCGGATCGTGACGGTGAATCCCCCGCCGGAACAAGCAGAAAGGATCAAGGACATACGGGAATGCGGGAGGACCTTTATCCGCGATCACCGCGGAATCCTGCCGCCGGAACCACAGCAGCGACCTCAGTCAATGGAGGACCGGGGGTTCTGTCGGACGTTCTGTAAAGACTGCCCGTTTCTCCCGATGATGAATATCCTGAAAAAAAGGAAAATGGCTCTGATATGCGATGCCGGGTGTTCAATATTGGGTATGACACGCCCGTTCGAGCTGGGCGTGGCAAGTTACGGGATGGGTGCAAGCATTGCCGTTGCCGCACGGAGCACGAAGGTTGCATTAATCGGCGATTACGCATTGCTCCACTCGGGCCTGAACGCCATCATCGACGTGTACGAGAAGCGGCTCCCGCTTCTCTGTGTCGTGATGAAGAACGACTGCACGGCGATGACCGGCAAACAGCCTGCCTATAACCCCCTCCCGTACCTGCGGTGGGCGGACCCGGTTGTCTGCCGGGCTGACAATGGAACAACACTGGAACGCGAGCTCGTGGTGACGGACAGGCCGCGGATGCTTGTAGTTGAAGGAGTATGTCCGGAGGGAAGCAGCCATGAAACCCTTGCATATTGAGATCTGTGATGTAACCCTGCGGGACGGGGAGCAGACACCAGGCGTCTCGTTCTCCTGCCAGGAGAAAGTCGGGATCGCCACCATGCTCGATACGATCGGGATAGAGGTCATCGAAGCAGGGTTCCCGGCAGTATCAGCGAATGAGAAAGAGTGCGTGAAGACGATCGCAAACCTCGGCCTCGATGCCCGTATCTGCGGGTTCGCCCGCGCCCGGGAGGGGGATATCCAGACCGCCATCGACTGCGGTGTCGACATGGTAAGCATCTTTATCCCCACATCCGAGCTCCATGTCCGGGTCAAATTCAAGAAACCCCGGGAGCAGGTGCTGGAGGATTCCCTGAAGATGATCGATTATGCCCGGGACCATGGGGTGCAGGTCAGGTTTGCCGCCGAGGACGCGTCCCGGACCGACCTTCCGTTCCTCAAGGAAGTTTACCGCTGTGCTGCGGAGCACGGGGCTGTCCTTTTGAGTTTTGCCGATACCGTAGGCTGTCTCATTCCCTCTGAGATGCAGCAGATTATGACTGAACTCGTCTCATCCGTTGACCGCCCGTTCTGCGCCCATTGCCACAACGATATGGGCTGTGCGGTGGCCAATACGATCACCGCCGCCGAAGCCGGTGCCTTCCAGCTCCACACTACCGTCAACGGGATTGGGGAACGGGCAGGAAACGCATCGTTAGAGGAACTCCTCGTTGCCCTCCGGATGAAAAAGGGCATTGACCGCTACGACCTCTCGCACCTGACAGAACTCTCGCACATGGTAGAGAAATATTCCGGTGTCACTCTCCCCCGTAACAAGCCGGTGACCGGAGAACTCGCGTTCTCGCACGAGAGTGGTATCCACATCGCGGCCATCCTCGAAGACCCTGCCACGTACGAATATTTCACACCGGAGATGGTGGGCAGCGAACGGCACTTCATTCTCGGGAAACATACCGGGAAAAAGGCGCTTGAGTATGTTGTTGCTTCGATGGGATGTGAGCTCTCGGAAAAGCAGGTCTGCCGGGTGCTCGACCTCGTCAAGGATCATTCCGAACACAAGTGTAATATCACGCCGGAAGTGCTGCGGAAACTGATCCGCAAGGCCAAGGAGTCGCCCGCATGAGCACGTTATCTGAGCGGATTCTCGGCGCATCGGCCGGAGAATATGTTGACCGAAAGGTAGACCGGGCCTATGTCCATGACGGTACAGGTGTGCTGACGCTTGAGACCTGGAAGCAGATGGGTGCAGAAAAGCTCAGTAACGGCCCGCAGCTCTACGTCCTCTTTGATCACATCGTTCCTGCGAACAATTCTACAACGGCTTCCCTCCAGCAAGAACTCCGGGAGTTTGCCTGCGGATCGTTCCTGAATTTCTCCGATATCGGCGGGGGGATCTGCCACCAGCTGATGAGTGAAGGGGTCGTCCTTCCCGGTGAAGTGGTAGTGGGGGCAGACTCGCACAGCTGTACGCCCGGTGCATTCGGGGCATTTGCCACCGGTGTCGGTGCAACGGATATGGCGGCGATCTGGCTGACCGGTGAGACCTGGTTCCGGGTGCCGGACTCGATCGGTATCCATCTCTCCGGGTCCCTGCGGGGCGGGGCAGAGGCAAAGGACCTTGCACTCGCGTATGTGAGCAGGCTCGGGATGGATGGCGGTACCTACTGTGCCCTTGAGTTTATCGGGGACGGTGTAAAGACCCTCCCGATGGATGAGCGGCTTACGCTCTGCAACATGTCGGTGGAAACGGGTGCAAAGACCGGGATGTTCTATGCCGATGACGTGACCCTGAGATATCTTTCCACTGCTGGGCAGAAAGCCGGGCCGCAGCTACCGGAACCCTGTACCTATAGCCAGGAACTGGAGTTTGACCTTGCTGACATCGTTCCGCTCGTCGCAGTCTCTCCCCGGGTGGATACGGTAAAACCCGTGCAGGATCTTGCCGGGCTTTCGCTTGACCAGGTATTTATCGGTACCTGCACGAATGGGCGCTCCTCCGATCTTGCCCGTTGTGCGAAGATCGTAAAGGGTAAAAAGGTTGCAGTGCGGACGATCGTTGTCCCGGCATCCCGGGTTGTTCTTGAAGAAGCGATACGGACCGGTGTGCTTGCGGACCTTGTCTCGGCGGGCTGCACAATCGGTACACCGGGTTGCGGCCCCTGTCTCGGCGCTCATATGGGCGTACTTGGCGAAGGGGAGGTCTGTCTCTCGACAGCAAACCGGAATTTCAAAAACCGCATGGGTGTCGGAGGGGAAATCTACCTCTCATCGGTTTCAACAGCGGCCACAAGCGCTCTTGCCGGTGAGATCACGGAACCGGAGGCGGACTAAATGCAGGGTAACGGTCATGCGGTCTGCCTCGGGCCGGATATCGACACTGATATGGTCATTGCCGGGAGATATCTCCGGACCAAGGACCATAGCGTCTGGGTCTCCCACGTCTTCGAGGACCTCGATCCCACCCTTACCGGGCGGCTGAAGGGTGCAGTCATCGTGGCAGGAAAGAACTTCGGGTGCGGGTCATCACGGGAACAGGCTGCCCTGGCGCTCCGGGAAGCGGGAGTTGCTGCAGTCATTGCACCGGGTTTTGCCCGAATCTTCTTCAGAAATTCAATTAACGTCGGGCTCCCTGTCATTGAGTGCAGCCTTTCCTGTACCGAAGGAGAGAAAGTGCAGTTCGATCTTGCCGCCGGCTGGGTGGCGGTGGGCGGCAACCAGTACCCGATCCGGCCACTTTCCCCCCGTATGAGGGAGATTCTTGCTGCTGGCGGGCTGGTGAACTACTGGAGGGCACACCGGTGATCTTTCCCGAGCACTGCAAGCACGTGGGGCATGCCTCCACAAAGCCCTGCGATGACAAGGTCTACTTTTTAAGCCGCTGGCTCCTGCGGGACACGCCGGTGGGGCACGAGGTGCTGGAAGTGACGCTGGACCCGGCCGGAAAGGGCATGATGCGTGCGGTTCTCTCGTTGCGGGTACTTGCTCCGGAGAACGAAGTGTACCACTACCCTGAAAAGGTGAACCTCCACAACCGCACAAGGCTCGTGGAACTAGCCCTCGATACCGGGTACCGATGTACGATCTTTACCGGTCATGACGAGCACCAGACCTTCGTCCTTGACCCAGACCTTTCGGGATACATGAAGATCCATATATATGACGTGAGCCCGCCACGTCCCAGTCTCTCGTCCTGTATCCGCGAGCTCGAGGATGCCGGGCTCTTCGGGGATCTGTCCGTTCAGTTCTGCCACCATATCCGCGACATTACGGAAGTGCACGCGGATGTGTACCCCTGCCGGGCAGCCGGGTTTGAAAAGACGCTTGATACCGATGCCATGCAGGGAGGGGAACAGGTTGCCGGTTGCCTGACTGCATCCCAGTTCTATACCGAATGTTATGGCACGGATTTCCATCTCGTCAATATCTGCCCCCTTGATAGCATCCGGGAAGAGCCCTTCCTTGCCCGCTGCTGCCGGACGGAACGGGAGGGTCTCAGTTCATGGAACGGGCTGAGCGGCGCCGTGGTTCACTGGGGGGCACACCCGGTAAAGATCTATGAAGCGGTCAGGGATCTGGTCGCCCGCCGGAGAGCATAATGACCAGGATTGCGATTGTGGAAGGGGACGGGATCGGCCACGAGGTGATCCCGGTAGCACGCCGCGTGCTGGAACTGCTGCACCCCGAGTACGAGTATTTTGATGTCGATGTCGGGTACGGCCGTTGGGAACGGACCGGATGTCCCTGTACGGACCCGGATATCGCGGAACTGAAAACAGCAGATGCGATCCTGTTCGGGGCAATTACCACACCTCCTATGAAGGATTACCAGAGCGTTGTTCTGCGGATCCGTAAAACCCTTGACCTCTATGCCAATCTCCGCCCGGTCAAAAACGACAGGTTTGATATCATGATCGTCCGCGAGAATACCGAAGGGCTTTATTCGGGAATCGAAGAAGTGACACGCGATCGTGCGACCACGCTCCGGATCGTCAGCAGGAAGGGTACCCAGCGGATTATCCGGAAGGCGATTGATCTGGCACGGCAGAGGAATGGACTGCTGACTGTCGGGCACAAGGCCAATGTGATCAAATCGGATGTCTTTTTCCGGGATATCTGCCTGGCCGAGGCAAAAGCTGCCGGCGTACCCTGTAACGACAAGTTCATTGACGCGCTCTCGCTTGACCTCCTCCAGCACCCGGAGAAGTACAGTGTCGTCGTGACAACGAACATGTTCGGGGACATCCTCTCCGATGTTGCGGCCTATCTCGTGGGGGGCCTCGGCCTGGTCCCGAGTGCAAATATCGGCGACCGGTATGCTCTTTTCGAGCCGATCCACGGGAGTGCTCCCGATATTGCCGGGAAGAATATTGCAAACCCGATCGCTGCGGTACGGAGCGTGTCGATGCTCATTGACCATATCGGAGATTCCCATGGAGCCGCGCGTATTGAGGCATCGATCCGGCAGCTACTCAAACAGGGGGTATGCACCCGGGATATGGGTGGGAGTGTCGGCACCCGTGAATTTGGCGATGCGCTCGTACAGTCCCTCCGGCAACCGGAATAAAGCGTTTGTCCGTTACCGGGCAGGATATGAATCCTGTAATCACCTTATGACACGGTATCCGGCACGGGTAAAAACAGTATCCACGTATTTTTCCCAATCTTCATCGTCAGGAACCGGAATATCCCGGAGGGTACGGCACCAGAGGTCGCGCAGCCTCCTGTCTTCTGTGGTCAGGGACCGGGTCCCGGGAAGCACCCGCCCGGCTTTTTTGCCAACCCGATCGAGAATGAGGATACGGGAACAGAGATACCCTCGGCAGAGTTCAGGCCGGCTTGCGTGCACCGTGCAGATGCGTTCATGAGGTGCCCGCTGCCTGAGGAAGGGGCATGCGAGGGATTTTTTCCCCACTTCCTGCGGGCTGTGGAAGAGTACCTTTTTATCCGGGTCAACGGATACTACCCGTTCCTCACCATTGGTGAATCCAATACGGAATTCGCAGGGTCCGATCTGCTCCCGTATACTGATGATCTCTCCCATGGTGCTGCAGCAGTCACCGCAGCGCAGGCACATGAAGGTCATGGTGAGACATCCCTTTTCTGTCGGTTAGTATCCCGGAACGGATAAATATAGTGTCCCTGCCGAAGAACCCTCATCTGCATCCGGATCATTCCGCAAGATATTCAATATTCCCGATCCGATTATTCTGGTTGGAAGTGACACATTATAGGCGCTGGAATTATCGGGATGGCCGCAGCAATTCCCCTGCTCATCCTTATTGCCCGGATTATTGAAACAAGTCTCGAGACCATCAGGACCATCTATATCGCGCGGGGGCATGCTGATCTGGCTGCTTTCATCGGTATTGCAAAAACGGGTATCTGGCTCCTTTCTACCGGTCTTGTGCTCGCGAATCTTTCAGATTACTGGAACCTGTTTGCCTACCTTGCCGGTTATGGGCTTGGCACACTTCTCGGCATGGAGATCGAGAAGATGATCTCGCTGGGGCATGTGATCGTCCGGCTGATCACGCCCGAAGATCCCCAGCCGCTTGTTACCAGGCTCGCAGGGCTTGGCTACGGTATGACAAGAATAGAAGGCTCAGGTAGTTTCTCGAATACTGTCACGATTATCTTTATGATTGTCCCGCGGCCTGAACTGGGACGTCTTATGGATATCCTCTCAAAGGAATATCCCGCAATTCTTTACACCGTGGAAGATATCCGGAATATCAGGGAAGGTGCCAAGATATTCCACCATGATACCAAGAGCAGGATACTGGGTGCTTTCGGGCTCTGAAAGATACAGTTTTCAGGTTGGCACAAACACAAACTCTTTGTTCCGGCACTCCCACCACTGCTTGTACCATCTATGATAATACCCGGCAAGGAAAAACCGAAAGATTCCTTGATCCCGATTTTCAACGCAAGGACCAATTTGGTTGAGGATGTTATCCCTGTTACAAAAACCGATGAGGAATGGAAAGCACTGCTCACGCGGGAGCAGTTCGACGTGGCACGAAGAAAAGGGACCGAATATGCATTTTCAGGGAAATACCATGCAACAAAGGAACCCGGTATATACCGGTGTATCTGTTGCGGTACGGATCTCTTTGATACTGTAACCAAGTTTGATTCCGGAACCGGGTGGCCGAGTTTTTACGCACCGGTCTCCGGGCTGAATATCCGGCTCGTTCCCGATATATCAGGAGACATGAGCCGGACCGAAGTATTGTGTGCACGCTGTGGTGCGCATCTGGGTCATGTATTTGATGACGGGCCGCTTCCAACTGGAAAACGCTACTGTATGAACTCGGCCTCGCTTGATTTGCGCAAGGTATCCTGATCCTTATTGGTATCAATCCTGGCAGGAAACCTGTTCTGGTGAACCGGCCTATGACCCGGATCGCTACCAAGGAATAACTAATTTACCGGCAATTATTCAGGGAAATATCGGAAAAATGGGGGATACAGCGTACCTGCATCCTTATTTTGCCGGGTGGTTACCAGGCTTCGGGGAATGCCATGTTGGTGTAGATATCCTCGAGCCGGGCCTTGTGGCCACGTTCCATATTTGCCAGCTGGGAGAAGAGCAGCTGTGTCTCGGTGTCCTTGGCCAAGCCTGCAAGCTGTGTGTACATCTGCATTGCTTCCAGTTCCTTCTTGATTGAGACAACTATGCCCTCAATCGGTTTCATGTCAACGGAAAGGACAGGAGACGGAAGCGTGTCTGCGACTTTGTAATCATGCGATGCATCAAACTTCATCTTTGAAATATCCTTTGTGAGCATTCCCTGGAGGAACTCGCGGTGCTTCTTCTCTTCACCGGCAAGCTCTGAAAAAAGGCTCTTTAATGCCGGGCTCTTTACTTTGTCTGCAACACCGCGATAAAACGTATAGGCCTCGACTTCTCTGTCGATTGCAAGGGAAATAATCTTCTTTGCTTCATCTTCTTTCATTGATTCACACCTCTTTTTTTTAGAGTATTACCGATCACTCTATATAAGAACATTGGGTTTACGCCTGAACGGGGAAATCCCCGGATTCAGCCAATCTGTTCCTGAGGAAAAAAACATTACACGTCCTCCACTCTCGTATTTTTATATGAAACGCTCCTACACACTACCTACGTATGGACGCAGACGATCGTGCGGAAATCGAGCAGATACTCGGCCATCATTTTTTTGAAAAACAGCACCTGATCCGGGCGCTTACCCACCCCGCGTTTGCAAACGAACTACTCCAGCAGAAAACGCTGTTCATAGATCAGGTAGCGTATAGTACACTCGGGGATGCAGTGCTTAAAACCGGGTTGATCCTGTTTCTCATGGAGAAGGGGATCCAGACCAAGGGGGGCATCACCCAGGAGAAGGAGCAGCTCGAGGACAACATCACGCTTGCAAAAGTTGCACGCAGATTACCTATCAGGAAATTCATCCGGCTGGGCCGCGGGGAGAAGGGCCTGTGGCGGGACGGCGAAGATACAATCCTCGCAGATACTCTCGAAGCCTTGATCGGGGCAATCTTCCTTGACAGCGATGCAGGATTCGGGGTGGTCAAACAGTGTATCGGCGCCTGGTTTGAACCCGAGCTGAAGCGGGTGAAAAAAGAGAAGTCCGTAAGAGAAAAAACGAAGGTACTGCTTATTCCGTCTCCTCCCTCTTCTTCCAGACGTGGAGCACCCAGAGGAAGGAGACGAGGGTCGCGACAACCGTTGAAATAACCAGCAGGGGAACGTACCACCACTGCTCAGCAATTGTTCCTCCTAAACTTCCTACAATGGTTGCGATCGTGTTCGGGACCAGAAATGCTGTACCAAGAACCGTCAGGTACGCGGTAACCAGGGCAAACCGGTTATTCAGGTTCTGGAGCTGGTTGTTGTAGATACTTTGCATCACCTCAAGACCGGACGAGAGGACATTGGACATCTGCTCAGAGAGTTCGATATGCCGGTCGATATTATCCGAAAGAATACCGATTCTTCCAAGCAGTTTCTCATCATTGGTGATAAGATCGGCGTCCCCGTACCGCAATGAATCGACAACATCTTTGGTTGCCCAGAGTACATTCAGGTAATCGATCAGCACGTGTTTCATACGATAAATATCGTGGGCAATTTTCCGTTTGGCCAGGTTCTCCTCGATAAGGGATTTGCTGATGGCGTCGCCATGCATCTCGATCTCCCGCAGGTACTCAAAGTTCCGGTCATTGTTCTCATCAATGATCCGTTCAAGCATGAGGGTTATTTTATTGGGCGTACTTTCCGCGGCAATCCGCTTGAAAAACTGAGGTGCATACCGTGATAACCGCAGGAGACGGTTTATTTCATCACTATGGATGGTACAATATTATCGCGGATCAGGACAAATAACGGGTGGACCGACATTTTCTCGGTCCTGACGGTAACTGAAGGGAGCATGATACCGAGCTCGGTATCATAATCCTCGTACGCAGAATAAAAACCGGTGGAGAGTTTCGGGATCGGTATCTTGGAAAAGCCGGCAGTCTGGGCAATCTGTTCGATCTCCTTATTATCATCCTTCGTACTGCAATCGATCCAGGCCATACTCGCGGTGTGGATTGCGGTAAGGTATTCCTCAAGGGACCGATCCACCATCCGTTCAATTCTGCCGTCAGGACACAGGAGTATACAGAAACTTAAGGGAACCGGCCCGGCGGGCTGGGGGGTCTGTGGCGTGCTCTGCATTTTCATGATAATGACTCGTGGATGTCGGCTGTCCCGGCTTTTTGTCGCAGGAGCTATTGATGCGGGGACCGTATAAAAGTAACATACCCCTGCGCCTTTCCCTGCGTCCTGATACCTTTTTTCGGAATGCTTATTAACCGGGATGCACTTGTCCGGTTATGAATATCCGCGGGTTCATGTTCTTTGCTCTCATCCTGTCTGTTTTTGTGATTTTTGGAGGGTGCACGACAACCCCCCCGCCAACCTCACAATCCATTCCAGGAACCCCTCAACCGGTACCGTCCGTCCAGCAGCCGGTACAACCGGCGGCGTCGTTGTCCGGGACATTAACCCTCACGGTGGATTCCCTGAGTCCGGGTGCTTCTCTGCCTCAGGTATATACCTGTGACGGTGCAGGCGAATCTCCGAAAGTATCGTGGAGCGGAATTCCGGCCGGGACTAAAAGCCTAGTTCTCATCGTCGATGATCCCGATATTTCTAACGGGACATTTACCCACTGGCTTGTCTACAATATCCCGCCGGAATCCGGGGAGCTTGAACAGGGGCAGACCAATGCAAAAGTGCTCTCGAACGACGCCCAGCAGGGAGAGAGCAGTAATGGATTCCGGGGATATTATTATCCCTGCCCGCCTCCCGGTTTGACCCACCGCTATATTTTCCGCCTTTATGCCGCCGATATCTATATCGCCCTGCCGACAGCAGACCGGGCAGCCATTGATCAGGCTCTGAGCGGGCATGTTCTTGAAAAGACTGAGTTTACCACAACATATACTCGGAAATGATCACTTTTTTCATACATCCCGGTTCCCGTGTAATCCCCTTATACCGGGGCCCTTCATCCGTTAATGCCCTCCCGATAACTGAGATAAAAAAATGAAACGAAATTATCCTGATATCTTATTCAAGTGTCCTGCGGTACGTGACGATCCCGAGGACAAACATAACACCGGAGAAGATCATCAGTGCGATGAGGTCAGTGCCTATCACATCGAGCCCCTGGCCCCTGAGGATGATCCCTCTCAGTGCATCAACGCCGTAATATTCAGGGTTGATTATCGTGATCCAGCGGAGCCAGTCCGGCATACCTATGACCGGGTAGAATGCTCCCGAAGTCATAAACAGGATAAGGTTGAGGAATGCAACCGTTGACGCATATTCCTGCTGGGCAGAAAATCTTGAAGCAAAAGAGACCACGAGGCTGGTGACACCGACACAGGCAATAAAGATAACCAGCATGACAAGGAAAAAATCCTCGATGCTCTGGATAACGATGCCGGTAATGAGGATATCGATTAAGAAGATGGAAAAGCCTGCAATAAATGCCCTGATGGTTCCGCTCGATATAATCCCGGCGATGATGCTGGTACGCTGGACCGGCGTAACCAGATATCCTTCATGGATCCCGTTCTCACGGTCCTTGATGAGCGCAATACCGCCACCGAACATGGTGGAGGTAAAAATTGCCATCATAATGACTCCGACACCGAAGAACTGGATGTATTTGATATCCCCGTAGATTTTATTGATCAATACCGGGTTGTTCGCTGCGAGACCGGCAAGGACACCGTTAAGCCCGGACTCGACGAGCGTCGGAGTGATCGAATTCGAGCTGTCTACGTAAAGACGGATTGCATGGTCATTGGAGACCTCCGACGGAAATACGATGACTGCGGTCACAATGCCTTTGGCAAGATCCTGTTTGGCCAGCATCTCGTCGGAATACACAGTGACATCGAGAAGTTTTGGATCGTCTTTCTGTGAGATATGGTTAAGGTCGTATGAGGCGCTTGTAAAAAGCGGGGTATCGTTATAGGGTGGCCCTTCCTGAACCACCGCAACGGGTATATGACTGATAGTCCCGCCCATTGCGTTACCGAAAATCACCAGATACATGACAGGCATCATGAGTGTCATGATAACGACAAACGGGTTGCTTAAGAATTTCTTGAAGTCCCGGCTGAATATTGCAACGGCCCCCCGGATCATGACGGTCTCCCCCTTACTGCCGGTTTTGTCCCCTCGTTGTTACCTGCATCCAGTTTACTCCCGGTCAAGTAGATGAAAACATCTTCCAGGGAGGGCGAATGGA